>Ga0209254_10000036_pt1 | contig 76168 bp, 69 predicted proteins | sample FrelakmetDIP11DI_FD_187148 | JGI IMG/M metagenome (GOLD analysis project Ga0209254, IMG submission 187148) | Freshwater lake sediment microbial communities from the University of Notre Dame, USA, for methane emissions studies - DIP11 DI (SPAdes)... | ecosystem: Environmental > Aquatic >...
GCGGGGTTCTCCATGAAGCGGGCGCTGTGGAAGGTGCGGATCGTGTCCTCGTGCGCGATGCCGGGGGCGATCACCTTTCGCCCTCCCGAATAGCCCGCCATGAAGTGCGGCTCCACCAGCCCCGTTGCGATGCGGATGTCCGCCTCCACGAATCGCCGGTCGAGCTTGACCGGCGTGCGGCGGACCGACGTGAATCCCAAGTCGACGTGCGCGGCGCTGTCGCGGGCAAAGTGATTCTCCACCTTCACGTTCTGCATCACCCAGGGGTCACCGACGACCTCGGCGAGCTCCTCGCCCTCGTTCGGGCGGTGCAGGCCCGTCGCGACGAGGATGCCGATGTTCTCGAGCGCGATGCCGGCCGAATGGAGGCGTTCGATCAGCGGCCGCAGGAACAGGTGATTGGGAACCGGGCGCGTGATGTCGCAGATGAGGATGCAGGCGGTCTTCTTTCCCCGCGCCAGCTGTTCGAAGGGCGCGCAGCCCACGGGATGGGACAGCGCCTCCTCGACTGCCGCCCGCGGATCCGGATAGACCGGCAGCGGCCGCTTGCCGATCAGGGTCGGCTTGACGCCGGCCGGCATGCGCACGCGAATGCCTTCGCGGCCGTAAAGCATGCCGACGCTTCCGTCCGGCGCTTGGTGGTTGTCCATGGTGTTCCCCCTCGAATTCGATCGGCACGGACGTCGAATGCCCCCCGCAGATCCGGGGGCCATTTCGTCCGCGAGGGACATGAAACCGCGTTCCGGCGCCAAATGCAAAGGCGCGGGGGAGCCGGGAGCCCTCAGGCCGGGAGCGGCTCCGGCGCGAACCGGGGCAGGGCCGGACGTGGCAGGCGGACCTTGTGCTCTGGCACGAGCACTTCCGCGACGCCGCGGATCACCGTCTCGCCGCGCTGGTTCACGACCAGGCAATCGAATGTCGCGCGGCGCGTCTCGTCGTTCTTCTCGCGGCAGGTCACGGACGCCGTGACGGTGTCGCCGAGGCGAACCGGGCGCGAGAAGTGCAGGGATTGGTCGAGATAGACGGTGCCGGGCCCGGGAAGGTGGGTGCCCAGCACGGCGGAGATGAGCGCGCCGCCCCACAGGCCATGGGCGATGACCCCGTGGAAAGGCGTGTCCTTCGCGTACTCCGCGTCGAGGTGGGCCGGGTTCCAGTCCCCCGAGACGGCGGCGAACTGCAGGATGTCTTCCGGACGAAGGGTGCGCACGATCTCGGCGCGGGCACCCACGGCCAGCTCGTGGCAGGGAACGTTCTCGATCAGCACGGGGGCGATGGCGGAATCCATGATGCAGGTTCTCGACGAGGCGCGCTCGGCGCGCGGACAAGCCCAACGTAGCCCAAGGACCGCGGCGATGGCCTGACCTAACGCAAGAAACCCGCGATGCGGGCTATTCGACCGTGACGCTCTTCGCGAGGTTGCGCGGCTTGTCGACATCCGTGCCGCGCTTGAGGGCGGTGTGGTACGCGAGCAGCTGCACCGGGATCGCGTGCACCACGGGCGAGAGGCGGCCCATGTGCCGCGGGGTGCGGATCACGTGCACGCCTTCGCTTCCGGTGAAGTTGCTGTCGAGGTCGGTGAAGACATAGAGCTCGCCGCCGCGCGCGCGCACTTCCTGCATGTTGCTCTTCACCTTCTCGAGCAGCAGGTCGTTGGGCGCGATGACGACGACGGGCATGTTCGCGTCCACGAGGGCGAGCGGGCCGTGCTTCAACTCGCCGGCCGCATAGGCCTCGGCGTGGATGTACGAGATTTCCTTGAGCTTGAGCGCGCCCTCGAGGGCGATGGGGTAGTGAAGGCCCCGGCCCAGGAAGAGCGCGTGCTCCTTGAGAGCGAAGCGCTCGGCCCAGGCCGCGATCTGCGGCTCGAGGTTGAGCGCGTGCTGGATGCTTCCCGGCACGAAGCGCAGCTGCGCGATGGCGGCGGCCTCGTCGTCCGGCGTGAGGCGGCCGCGGGCCTTGGCGATCGCGAGGGTGAGCGTGAAGAGGGCGACCAACTGCGTCGTGAAAGCCTTGGTCGAGGCGACGCCGATCTCCATGCCCGCGCGCGTGTAGTACACGAAGCGGGAGGCGCGGGGGATGGCGCTCTCGCGCACGTTGCAGATGGCGAGCGTCTGCGCGTGCCCGAGCTCCTTGGCGCGCTTCAAGGCCTCCATCGTGTCGAGGGTCTCGCCCGACTGGGAGATGGTGACGATGAGCTGCCTCGGGTTGGGGATCGTGTCGCGGTAGCGGTACTCGTGACCCAGCTCGGTGTTGCACGGGATCTTCGCGATCGATTCGATCCAGAAGCGCGCGACGAGGCCCGCGTAGGAACTGGTGCCCGAAGCGAGGATGAGGACGGAATCGATGTCCTTGAACGCGGCCGCCGCGCCCTCGCCGAAGAGGCCGTCCACGTCGACGCCGCCGTCGATGACGGCCTCGAGCGTGTCGGAGACCGCACGGGGCTGCTCGTGGATCTCCTTTTGCATGTAATGGCTGTACGGGCCGAGGTCCACCGCGCCGGCGTCGATCTCGCTCGTGCGCTCGGGGCGGATGGCGGGCTTGCCCTGCCGGTCGACGATCTGGACGCCGCCGCGGCGCAGGGCGATGACGTCGCCGTCCTCCAGGTAGATGACGCGGCGCGTCTCGCTCACGATGGCGGAGACGTCGGAGGCGAGGAAGTTCTCGCCCTCGCCCAGGCCCACCACCATCGGGCAGCCCATCCGCGCGCCGGTGACGATGTCGGGATCCTTCAGCGCAACGACGCCGATGGCGTAGGCGCCGTGCAGGTCCGCGGCGGCCTTCTTCGTGGCTTCGAAGAGATCGCCCGTGGCCTTGTAGTAGTGGTGAACGAGGTGCGCGATGACCTCGGTATCGGTCTGCGATTCGAACACGTAGCCGAGCGCCTTGAGGCGCGCGCGCTGTTCCTCGTGGTTCTCGATGATGCCGTTGTGGACGACGGCGACCTCGCCCGAGGAGACGTGGGGGTGCGCGTTCGGCTCCGTGACGCCGCCGTGCGTGGCCCATCGCGTATGGGCGATGCCGACGATGCCCTGGAGGTGCTCCGACTTCGCGGCGCCCTCGAGCTCCGCGACGCGGCCGACGCGGCGGACGCGCCGGATGGCGCCCTCGCCGAGAACAGCGATGCCCGCGCTGTCATAGCCGCGGTACTCGAGGCGCTTCAGGCCCTCGGTCAGGATGGGAACGATGTCCCGGTTGGCGATCGCGCCGACGATTCCGCACATGATCACGATTTTCGCACACGGGGCGCGAAGGGCCCGTTTCGGCCATTCTCCCGTGAATTACAACGGTCACCGGCGCGCGCCGCTTCAGGGCACCCCGTGAAGCACGAAGGCGGCCCAGTGAGCGGGCGCGGAGTGGGGCCCGCGGCCGCGGGCCAGGTCGAGCTTGGTCTCGCGAAGGGCCCTGGGGGGCGGCACGCCCTTGCGCAGGCGCGCGTAGAAGCGCGGCATGAAGTCCGCCGCCGCCGCGTCCGAGACAGGCCAGAGCGTGAGGAGGACATCGCGCGTTCCGGCCATCAGCAGCGCATACGGTAGGCCCATCACGCCTTCGCCCGCGAGCACCGTGCCGCGACCCGTGTCGCAGGCGGAGAGCACGACCAGGTCGCTGCGCAGGCGGTACACGGGCCACTCCGCCGCGGTGACGATGCCGTCATTCGTCGCATCGGAAGCGTCCTTCGCCAGGACCACGCCGGAAAGGCTGCTGCCCCGCGGCGAGAGGAACGCGTGCGAAGCGATGTGGATGTAGCGGAAGCGCTCGAGTTCGCCCGACGCCTCGAGCTTCGCGAGCGCGCCTTCCGTGGCCTGGCTTCCGGTGAGCGTCACGCGCCGGTCGGGGGGAAAGAGGCTCGCGATGGCGCCCACCTCGCGCTCGGCCGCCGGCAGCTCGGGCCAGTCGCCGCCGGCCCGGCTCACGCCCAGGCCGAGGAACTCGCGGTGGGAACCCGGGGCGAGGACCCTCGCGGCGCGCGCCCTGCCGGCGGTGACGGAAGCAAGCGACGGGGCGATCGTGATCTCGTGGCTTTCAATGACGCGCTTTCCGCCGATCTCGAGCAGCTCGAAGGGCAGGAAGGCGAGGGGGCCGTCGGGAGAGACGATCCATCGCGGTGATTTCCTCAATTGTTGCGCGAGGGGGTCGAGGAGCTTCTGGGAGAGGTGGCGCGCGACCTCCGCGGCATCCGTCGTGCGGCCCCGCGAGTCCGGGGGCTTCGACAGGGACCAACGGAAGCCTTCGGACGTGCGCCAGACGCGCTCGCCCTGCGGATCGGACGAGGCCGTCAGTTTCCGGAGGGCGTCCACGGTCTCGGCAAGACGTTCCACGCGGCCGAGATCGTACGCGGTGACGGTCGACTCTCTCGCGGCGAGGATGGCGACGACTCGATCGCCGTCGATCACGTAGTCGATGAAGGCGACGCCTTGGGGCAGCGTCGCGATTCGCTGCGCCAGCCCCGATCGCTTCGACGTGCCGCCCGAGGGCCGCAAGGCACGCAGCTTCGCTTCCGCCTCGGCGCGTTCGTTCGAGGCCTGCAGGTAAGGCGCCGAGCCCGGCACGTTCGCCGCGAGCGCTTCCTCGGCCTTCGCGAGACGCCAGGCGGCTTCGCGCGCGGCGGCTCTCGTGCTCGCGTCCAGCGCGCCGAGGGCATGCGGCTCGGCGAGCGAGCGGCCCTTCGCCAGCTCCGCCACCTCGAGGGCGCGTGTCGGATCGGTGCCCACGAGAAGGCGGACGTGCGTCTTGTAGCCGGCCGCCTGGAAAAGCGACTCGATTCCCCGGGACAGCCGGCGGCGATGGGTGTCGCTGGCCGCGGCGAACGTGCCGTCCCGGGTCTCGCTTCGCTCGATGAAGGATTCGAGGGTCTCGCGGGCTGCAGCCTCCTTTCCCGCTTCGACCTGGATCGTCGCGAGGCTGCGCAGCGACTGGAGCGTTTTCGGATGCAGGCGACCCAGCCGCTCTTCCTCCGCCTCGAACACCCCTTCCTGCAGCGAAAGGGCGTCCTCGTGGCGACCGAGCTTCGAGAAGGCGGCGGCGCGCAGGAAAGCGTCGCCGAGTTCGGCCGGCGACCTGCCCTTCAACGAATCGTGGAAGGCGCCTGCGCCGACAGGAAGGGAGTCGAGAGCCGCCTGCGCTTCGCCGCGCTGAAGGCGGACGAACGCGAGCAACTGGCGCAGCTCGCCGGCATTCGCGTCGTTCGATTCCGCCGCGCTCCTGCGCACCGCCTCGAGGATGTCGAGAGCGCCTTCGCCGTCGCCCAGCTGGAGCGTGAGGAAGGCGAGATTCCTCGCCGCTTCCTGCGTCAATCGATGGGCTTCGCCCAACGCCTTTCGTCGGACCTGCAGCACCTCCGCGAAGAGCGCCCATGCCTCGTCGAGGCGGCCCTGCGACCAGAGCATCGTCGCGAGCAGCGACTTCATCCTCGCGATCTCGGGGTGCTGCCGGCCGAGCGCCTGTTGCTGCGCCGGCAGTGCGGACTCCACCTCGCGAAGGGTCGCTTCGCTTCCCCGGAGCTCCCAGGACGTGGTCTTCAGGTTGTGCCAGGCGAAGACGGTCTGTTCATGGTTCGACCCCAGGGTCGCAAGGCGCGCTGCATGGACCTCGGCCAGGATGGATTCGGCCCCGGCGAGCTCACCCGCGTCCCCCAGCGCCGAGGCGTAGTTGTTCCGCGCGCGGAGCGTCTCCTCGGCCGCCGGGCCGTCGACTCGCTGGCGACGGGCGACCAGATCCCGGTAGACCTCGATCGCGTCGGGTGTCCGGCCCAGGCGCCGCAGTGCGACCGCCACCAGGTTCTGCGCCTCGAGCGCGGGCCCGACATCCGCGCCGCCTGCCGACCGCGCGAGATCCCACGCGAGGGCAGCAGCCCGGTGCATCTCCTCGATGCGGGCGGACTGGAAGAGCGCCTGCGCGCGCACCAGCAGGCCCGAGACGCGAACCGATGCCGGGACCCCCTCACCCGCCGCATCCAGCCTTTCGACCAGCAGGAGCGTTTCGGCGTAACGCCGTTCCCGATACGCCGTGCGCGCCGCCTCGACGAGACAGTCGTAGTGTCCCGGCATTGGCTTGCCGTCCGCCCGGGGATCCGGGCACGGTTCGGCGAAGGCGGGGGCCATCCACGCGCAAGCCAGGCACGCGAGGACGATCGTTGCCGTCCGCCGGAGCGGCGGTGGTATAAACGCGAAACCCATTGGCGACCATGACAGGGAGAAACCCCGTGAAGACTAAAGCACCCAAGGCGGCCAAGAAAGCGGCCGGCACCCCGAATGCCAAGGCGCGGATCAACAAGTTGCCCAAGGGGAGCAGCCTCGTCGTACCGGTGGGCAGGCGAAAGGTGGTGACGCACACCATCAACGTGCCGAAGGACGTCGACGAGGTCGTGGTGAGGATCGTGCTGGGCGGCGCGAAAGTGAAAGCCCTTTCGTACATCGGCCCGAAGAGCCAGTCCGACGACGACGTGGGCTGAACGCGCGCGGGTCGCTGGCGACGTTCGCCGGCGCTGGTCTTCTCAGGAAGCGGCCGCCCGCTGCTCCGCCCGCTCCGCCGCCCGCCTGAGTCCTGCCGCGCGCAGTGCCACCGCGAGGAGCCGCCATTCGGAGGCACCCGAGACCTTGGGCACTTCGTCCCCCTCACGGATCGCGAACTCCGTCCAGTCCGCGGGCGGATCCGCCGGATTCAAGCCGCTCAAGCCCCAGACATAGGCGCGCCCCGGCTCGAGCTTCACCGCACCGGGCAGGGAATAGCCGTCACCTTCCACGCGCCCCTTGTGGACGACCTCGCCCTGCTGCGTCGCGAGCTCGAAGCGCACCAGGTTCGCGCGCCCCTTCCAGCGAAATGTGCGCGCCTCGGTGGCGGTGACGAATCCCTCGGGCCCTTCCAGCAGGCGCGATTCGCCACTGCGCATTCGAAGGCTGCCCAGCGCAAGGTCCTGCGCGGTGATCTTCACCCGGCGAAGGGAAGCGTCCACCTGCCGCACGGGATCGAGCGTGCCTGACTCGGCCCTGGGGCCCTGGGGCGTGAGCGAAATCGAGGCCGGACCGCGCACGGGCTGGATGGTGCCGGCGGCTGAATCGAGCAACTCCACGCGGGCGCCTTCGGGCAGGGCAAGGCGGGCGCCGGGCTTGAGCGTGTCGAAAAGAGCGACGGGCTGCGTCGAGCCGGCCCGGGTGACGGCGCCGCGCACATCCGTAACGAGCAAGTCCCCGGCGAAGGCGTCTGTGCAGCCGACCAACAGCAGCACGGCTGCGAACGCGAGCGTGGCGAGCCCGGTGGGGGCGCCTTCTTCTCGTTGAGGTTGGGGAATCATCGGAAACCCCCTTGGGGAAAAGAAAGCTCCCTCCGGCATGAGCCGGAGGGAGTGGAATGCGGGCGGAATGCTCTTGGCCTCACTTCGCCCGGCCATTCGCAGGAGAGGAGGGCCCCGCGAACATGAGTGAAGGGTACGCGGGCAACAAGTCGCTCGAAACGCGAAACCGCACAATCAATTTGCCGAATATCCTGCAATCGCGGGGTCAGGGGCCTTTCCAGCCCCAAGCCTCGACAGGATCGTGGCCCCGCAGTTCCAGGGGACCCAGCGCCTCCAGCCGTGCCGCCCCCGCCTTTTCCCGGATGGGCCCGCTCATGACGGCCCGGTAGCCCAACCGCTTGGCCTCGTCCTGCAGGCGCGCCGCCACGTTGGCCGCGTCACCCACGGCGGTGAAGTTGAACCGGTCCCGCGATCCCACGTGGCCTACGATGCCCTCGCCGGCCGCCAGGCCCACGCCCACCTCGAGCGGCGGCTCGTTCCTCTTCGCCCGCTGGGCGTTGAGGTGGTCGATGCCGCGCAGCAGGTCCTCGGCAGCGCGAAACGCGGCGCCCGCCGGATCTTCGAGCGTGTTGGGGGCACCGAAAACGGCCATCACGCCATCGCCGCGGATGTTGTCGAGGAATCCCTCGTGCTTGTGGACGGCCGCCACCGCGACGTCGTGGAATCGGTTGAGGAGCGCCAGGGCCTCCTCGGGCGCGGACTTCTCGGTGAAGGCAGTGGAACCGCGCAGGTCCGCGAACAGGAACGCGAGCGTTCGTTTCGCGGCACGGTGACCCGGCTCGATGCGGCCCGCGAGGATTCCATCGAGCACGGGCGGGCTCACGTAACCGCCGAAAGCGTGCGTGAGGCGATCGCGCGCGCGGCGATACTGGAGCGCGTCGAGCGCGGCTCGAACGGCCACCGCGAGGAACACCGTGAGAAGCGCCGCGGCGATCGGCAGGTGCGTGCCGCCTCGCAGCAGCATCACGGAACCCACGAGCAGTCCCGCAGTCGCGAGGACACCTGCCACGAACGCGACCCGCCAGTCGCGGATGACGAGCAGGAGCGCGCAGGCCGACAGCAGGAACACGAGAGTCGCCGGGTGCGCGGGCTCGATGGGCGCGCCGTGAAGCGCGGTGCGAAGGGCCTGGGCGTGTGCGAGGACACCAGGTGCATCCTTGCGGCCCGGCGGCTCCCAGCCCGCGAGGTTCACCGGCTGCGCGATGCGATCGGTGAATCGCTGCGTTTCGCCCACGAGCACGATACGGTCTCCGAAGAGGCGTGCCAGTCCCACGGGGTCCTTCATCTCGAGGACGCGGGCGAGGGACACGTAGCGGTACGGCGTGCCCAGCGCGTAGTCGGTGATGCCCGCCCGGCAGTTCTTCGAAAGCCCCGAGCAAAGGCGTCCCGCGAACGTCGGGAACGCGCCATCCTCTGTCGGCAACGCGAGCAGGTAGCGGCGCGTAACGCCGTCGATGTCGCGACCGAAGAGAGCGAGCCCCATGCGCTGGTCGTCGACGACGGCGAGGAATGGCGTGTGGATGGTCTTCGCCTCGCCCTGGCCATTCACGGCAAGCGCGACGACGAAGGGCTGCACGGCGCGCGCAGCGGCGAGGCCGCGAGCGAGCGCGAGGTCGAGCCCGGGACGAATCGAGTCGAAGGACTTCTCGGGCAGCGTGACGTCGAGGCCGATGGCCTTCGGCTTCGCGGAAGCGATTTTCGCGAGCGCTTCGCCGAGAGGAGCATGCCAGAGCGCGAGCGGCTCCCCGATGGCCTTCTCCGTTGCCTCGTCGAGGCCGACGATGACGATATCGTCCGGGGCGGGCTTCGGCCCTGCGGCGCGCAGGATGCCGAAGGACTGGTCGAGCGCGAAGAGGTCCGCGCGCTCGGCGAGGGAGGTCCAGGCGAAGAGGAGGCCGGCGAGCGCAACGGCGGCAACGCCCGGCCACGGAGTCGGCGGGCGTTCGGCGGACGGCAGGGGTGCCTTTCGGGAAGAGGGCATGGGGCGGTCGTATCTTAACGCGCCGCCCCTGCGGTGCTAGACTCGCCTCACCCCCCTAGACGGCGTTTCTCCCCGATGAACGGCGAGCCCCCGACCCCTGCGCAACTGGCCGCGATCCCGGACGCCTTCGTCCGGAATCTCGCCGCACTCGGGCGCGTGCGTACCTACCCGAAGAACACGGTCTTCATCACCGAGGGCGACTCGAGCGACTCGGTGTTCGTGATCCTCACCGGCAAGGTGAAGGCCTTCGTGTCCGACTCGGAGGGCCACGAGCTCATCCTGAACAACCAGGTGCCCGGCGACTACGTGGGCGAGATGGCACTCGACGGCAAGCCGCGCTCGGCCTCGGTGGTGACGCTGGAGCCCACGACGTTCTCGGTGGTGCAGCGCGAGCCCCTGCTCGATGCCATCCGCCAGAATCCCGATTTCGCGCTGGAAATGATCGGCAAGGTGATCGAGCGGGCCCGCGAGGCCACGGACAACGTGAAGAACCTGGCGCTCCTCGACGTCTACGGGCGCGTGGCGCGGTTGCTGCTCAACATGGCGGTCGAGGAGAAGGACGGGAAGATGCGCATTCCCGAGAAGATCACGCAGCAGGAGATCGCGGAGCGCGTCGGCGCTTCCCGCGACATGGTGAGCCGGATCTTCCGGGACCTCACCGTGGGCGGCTATGTGACGGTCGAGAACCGGATCATCACGCTCAACAAGAAGCCGCCGGCGCGCTGGTAGGCTGCGGGAACGCCTTTCGACCGGACACCTTCGGTGCCGGTCAAAGCCTTGATACGGGCATCCGGGGCTGCGATTCGCACCGGGAAAGTGCCGGCGAGCCGCTACTTCTTCTTTTCGGGGCGCTTCCAGCCAAGCTTCGTGGCCTGCGACTTCGGGTTGAGCGTGAGCTCGCCTGCGGGCGCGTCCTTGAAGACCGTGGTGCCTGCGGCGATGTCGGCACCCTCGCCGATCGTGACGGGCGCGACGAGCTGCACGTCCGAGCCGATGTGCACGCGGTCGCCGATCACCGTGCGATGCTTGTTGGCGCCGTCGTAGTTGCAGGTGATGGTGCCCGCTCCCACGTTCACGTCCTTGCCCACGCTCGAATCGCCGATGTAGGAAAGGTGGTTCACCTTGCTGCGCGCGGCGATGTCGCTCGCCTTCACCTCGACGAAGTTGCCGATGTGCACGTCTTCGGCGAGCTGCGTGCCGGGGCGGATGCGGGCGTACGGCCCGATCTTCGCGTTCTCCCCGACGCTCGCTTCCTCGAGAAGGCTGAAGGGGCGAACCTCCGTTCCGGCGCCGACGACGACGTCGCGCAAGATGCAGTTCGCGCCGATGGTGACGCCTTCGCCGAGATCGACCTTGCCCTCGAAGACGCAGTTCACGTCGATGTGCACGTCCTTGCCACAGGTGATCTCGCCGCGCACGTCGATGCGCGCGGGGTCGGCGAGCGTCACGCCCGCGTCGAGCAGGGCGGATGCACGGTCCTGCTGGAGCAGGCGCTCCACACGCGCCAGCTCGCGCTTGGAATTGACGCCGAGGCACTCGGTGGAGGATTGCGGCTGGCGCACGGCGACGGGAAAGCGCTCCGCCACGGCGGCGGCCACGATGTCGGTGAGGTAGTACTCGCCCTGCGCGTTGTCGTTGCCAAGGCCCGCCAACCACGCGCTCAGCCTGGCGAACGGCACGGCCATGATGCCGGTATTGATTTCGTGGAGGGCGCGCTCGGCCTGGGTAGCGTCGCGCTCCTCGACGATCTTCGTCACGCGGCCGGAGGCGTCGCGGACGATGCGGCCCATGCCCTTGGGATCGTCGAGATCCTGCGTGAGGAGCGCGAGCTGGTTCTCGGCCGCCGCGTCGACGAGCGAGCGCATGGTGCCCGTTGCGATGCGCGGCACGTCGCCATAGAGAATCAACACGACCCCGGTCGGGTCCAGTCTTGGCAGTGCCCGCATGACCGCGTGGCCGGTGCCGAGTTGGCGATCCTGGATGATCCACACGACGTCGGGCGCCTCGAGGCGCTTGGCGACCGCCTCGCCGCCGTGGCCGATGACGACCGCCAGGCGCGAGGGCGCGAGGCGGCGCGCGGATTCGAGAATGTGCAGCAGCATGGGCCGGCCCCCGAGAGGGTGGAGGACCTTGGGCAGGCGCGAGTGCATGCGCTTTCCCTGGCCGGCGGCCAGCACGACGACCTGGAGCGATTGGGTGGTCATGGGCGGAGGGCGTCCCTGCAGGCGGACCAAATAAAAAGGGCAGGGTCGTAAAACCCTGCCCGAACCTGTTGCGCCTCTAAATCAAGGAGTTTCGTGATCTCCCCCTACGACCCTCGCGAAGGGTCCGGCGGGGACTCGTCGCGTGGATCTTGCTTCTACGGCGTGGTTCCAACCGAATAATACCATAGCCGGCCAGAGCCCTGAAACCGGGGTTAGCGTGTGCTCCGGAGCTTGCGAATGGCTGCGAGCTGGGCCACGGACTCGGCGATGGCGGCCTGCATTTCGGCGATTTCCATGTCCCCGGTCCGGTTAGCGAGCGCTTCCTCTGCCATCCGCTTGGCCTCGAGGGCCTTGGCCTCGTCCAGGTTCTCGGCGCGCACCGACGTATCGGCGAGCACGGTGACCACGTGGGGCTGCACTTCCATCATGCCACCCGAGACGTAGATGATTTCTTCCTTGGCCTCGCCCGGGCGCTTGATGCGCACGGTGCCCGGCTTGATGCGGGTGAGGAGCGCGGCGTGCTCGGGGAGGATCCCCAGTTCGCCCGCTTCGCCCGGGGCGACGACCATCTCGGCTTCTCCCGAGAAGACCGACGTTTCGGCGCTGACGATGTCGACGTGAAAGGTCTTGGCCATGGTGGCGGGCGCCTACTGCAGCGTCTTCGCCTTCTCGAAGGCTTCCTCGATGGTGCCGACCATGTAGAAGGCCTGCTCGGGGAGGCTGTCGCACTCGCCGTTCACGATCATCTTGAAGCCCTTGATCGTGTCCTTGAGCGTCACGTACTTGCCGGGCGAGCCGGTGAAGACCTCGGCCACGTGGAACGGCTGCGACAGGAAGCGCTGGATCTTGCGCGCGCGGGAAACGGCGAGCTTGTCCTCGGGGGAGAGCTCGTCCATGCCCAGGATCGCGATGATGTCGCGCAGTTCCTTGTACTTCTGCAGCACGGCCTGCACCGCGCGGGTCGTGGAGTAGTGCTCTTCGCCCACCACGTTGGGGTCGACCTGGCGCGACGTGGAGTCGAGCGGGTCCACCGAGGGGTAGATGCCGAGGGCCGCGATGTCGCGCGAGAGCACGACGGTGGCGTCCAGGTGGCCGAAGGTGGTGGCCGGCGAGGGGTCCGTGAGGTCGTCCGCGGGCACGTACACGGCCTGGATCGAGGTGATCGAACCGGTCTTCGTGGACGTGATGCGCTCCTGCAGGCGGCCCATTTCCTCGGCGAGCGTCGGCTGGTAGCCCACGGCGGAAGGCATGCGGCCCAGCAGCGCGGACACTTCCGTGCCGGCGAGCGTGAAGCGGTAGATGTTGTCGATGAACAGGAGGATGTCGCGGCCCTCGTCGCGAAAGCTCTCGGCCATCGTGAGGCCCGTGAGCGCCACGCGCAGGCGGTTGCCCGGGGGCTCGTTCATCTGGCCGAACACCATCGCCACCTTCGACTGCGAGAGGTCTTCCTGCACGATGACCTTGGCGTCGCTCATCTCGTGGTAGAAGTCGTTGCCCTCGCGGGTGCGCTCGCCCACGCCGGCGAACACCGACAGGCCCGAGTGCTGGGTCGCGATGTTGTTGATGAGCTCGAGCATCGTCACCGTCTTGCCCACGCCGGCGCCGCCGAAGAGGCCGATCTTGCCGCCCTTGGCGAACGGGCAGATGAGGTCGACGACCTTGATGCCGGTCTCGAGCAGCTCCACCGAGGGGGACAGCTCGTCGAACTTGGGTGCCGGGGCATGAATCGAGCGGCGCTCGGCGGCATTCACCGGGCCGCGCTCGTCGATGGGGCGGCCGAGCACGTCCATGACGCGGCCGAGCGTCGCCGGCCCCACGGGGACGGAAATCGGCGCCCCGGTTCCCTTCACCTTCATCCCCCGGCGCAGGCCGTCGGACGATCCCATGGCGATGGTGCGCACGATCCCGTCGCCGAGTTGCTGCTCGACCTCGAACGTGAGGCCTTTCTCGGCGAAGGACTCCGCCTCCTCGACGAGGGTAAGCGCCTCGTAGATTTTGGGCATCGCCTCGCGCGGGAACTGGATGTCGATCACCGCGCCGATGCACTGGACGATCCTGCCTTCTGCCACCTGGGTCGCGCTCATTTGGTCATCCTGATGTGATTCGTATGGGTTCGTTGCCGCGCCGCCGGAGCGGCCTTACACGGCCGCCGCGCCACCGACGATCTCCGAGAGTTCCTTGGTGATCGACGCCTGGCGCGACTTGTTGTAGACGAGGGTGAGCTGGTCGATGACGCTCGAGGCGTTGTCGCTCGCGGCCTTCATGGCCACCATGCGCGCCGACTGCTCGCTCGCGATGTTCTCGCAGAGCGCCTGGTACACGATCGCCTCGAGATAGCGGCGAAGCAGCTGCTCGAGCACGGTCTTGGAGTCCGGCTCGTAGAGGTAGTCCCAGCCGCCCTTGGCGGTGCGATCGTCGGACTGCAGGCGGTCGACCGGCAGGGGCAGCAGCTGCTCGATGACCGGCTCCTGCTTCATCGTGTTGATGAAGCGCGTGTAGATCACGTAGACCACGCCGATCTCGCCCTTCACGTATTCCTGGATCATCACGCGACCCGGGCCGACGAGCTTGTCGAGGTGGGGCGTGTCGCCGTAGTGCGTCAGTTGCGAGACGACTCTCCCGCCGAAGCGGTTCAGGAACGACAGGCCCCTGTTGCCGAAGACGGTGAAACGGACCTTGCGGCCCTCGTCCTGCCACTCCTTCACCTTGGCGGTGAGCAGGCGCAGCGCGTTCGTGTTGAGGCCCCCGCACAGGCCCTTGTCGGAGGTGACCAGGATCACGCCGATGTCCTTGCGGTCCTCGCGCTTCACGAGGAACTCGTGGCGGTACTCCGGATTCGCGTTGGCCAGGTGCGCGGCGATGTTGCGGATCTTGTCGCCGTAGGGGCGCGCGTGGCGCATGCGTTCCTGGGCCTTGCGCATCTTGGAGGCCGCGACCATTTCCATGGCCTTGGTGATCTTGCGCGTGCTCTGCACGCTCTTGATCTTGGTCCGGATTTCCTTGGAGCCAGCCATCTTGGGGATGTCCTAGTAGGAACCGTTCTTCTTGAAGTCCTTGATGGCGTCGTGGAGCTTCGCCTCGTCGTCCTTGGACAGGTCCTTGGTCAACTCGATCCGGTCCACCAGCTCGCCGAACTTGCCCTTCAGGTAGTCGCGCATCGCCCGCTCGGCGGAAAGGGCCTTGGTCACCGCGATGTCGTCGAAGTAGCCGTGGTTCACGGCGAAGAGCGTGAGCGCCATCTCCCAGACCTGCAGCGGCTCGTACTGCGGCTGCTTCATGAGCTCGGTCACCAGGCGGCCGCGGTCGAGCTGCTTGCGGGTGGCTTCGTCGAGGTCCGAGGCGAACTGCGCGAAGGCCGCGAGCTCGCGGTACTGCGCGAGCGCGAGCCGGACGCCGCCGCCCAGCTTCTTGATCACCTTCGTCTGCGCCGCACCGCCCACGCGCGAGACGGAGATGCCCGCGTTGATGGCCGGCCGGATGCCGGCGTTGAAGAGGTCGGTCTCGAGGAAGATCTGGCCGTCCGTGATCGAGATCACGTTGGTCGGCACGAACGCGGACACGTCTCCGGCCTGCGTCTCGATGACGGGCAGGGCGGTGAGCGAACCGGTCTTGCCCTTGACGGCGCCGTTGGTGAACTTCTCGACGTATTCCTCGTTCACGCGCGCGGCTCGCTCGAGCAGGCGCGAGTGCAGGTAGAACACGTCGCCCGGGTAGGCCTCGCGGCCCGGCGGGCGGCGAAGCAGCAGCGAGATCTGGCGGTACGCCCAGGCCTGCTTGGTGAGGTCGTCGTAGATGATGAGCGCGTCCTGGCCGCGGTCGCGGAAGTACTCGCCCATCGTGCAGCCCGAGTAGGGCGCGATGTACTGGGTCGCCGCCGGGTCCGAGGCGGTCGCCGCGACGACGATGGTGTAGGCCATCGCGCCGTGCTCCTCGAGCTTCCTCACCACGTTCGCGATCGTCGAGGCCTTCTGGCCGACGGCGACGTAGATGCAGATGAGGTCCTTGCCCTTCTGGTTGATGATCGTGTCCACCGCGACGGCCGTCTTGCCCGTCTGGCGGTCGCCGATGATCAGCTCGCGCTGGCCGCGGCCGACCGGCACCATCGCGTCGATCGACTTGAGGCCCGTCTGCACCGGCTGCGACACGCTCTTGCGCCAGATGACGCCGGGGGCGACCTTTTCGATCGGGTCGGTCATCTTGGCGTCGACCGGGCCCTTGCCGTCGATCGGCTCGCCCAGGGAGTTCACCACGCGGCCGATCAGCTCGGGGCCCACGGGCACCTCGAGGATGCGCCCCGTGCACTTGACGGTGTCGCCTTCCGAGATGTGTTCGTACGTGCCGAGCACCACCGCACCGACATAGTCGCGCTCGAGGTTAAGCGCCATGCCCATGGTGCCGCCGGGGAACTCGAGCATCTCGCCTTGCATCACGTCCGCGAGGCCGTGGACGCGGCAGATGCCGTCGGTCACCGAGATCACGGTCCCCTCGGTGCGCTTTTCGGCGGCCACCTGGAGGTTCTGGATCTTCGATTTGATCAGTTCGCTGATTTCAGCCGGGTTGATTTGCATGTGGGGCTCCGAATACGTAGTGGGCGTCAGCGCGAGAGCGCGACCGCCATCTGGGCGAGCGCGTCACGGACCGAGGCGTTGATCACCTCGTCGCCGACGTGCAGGCGCGCGCCGCCGATGAGGGATGCATCGATTTCGACCGTGGCCTCGACCTTGCGGCCGTACTTGCGGGCGATGCTGGCCACGAGGTCGTCGCGTTCGGCGTCGGCAAGCGGACGGGCGCTCACGATGCGCGCCCTGACGACGCTTTCGTGTTCCCGCTTGAGCGCCTCGAACTGCGAGGCGATCTCGGGCAGGAGCACGGCCCGCGTGCCCTCGACCAGCAGCGTCACGAGGTTCCTCACCGGGCCCGGGAGCCTGTCGCCCCCGACGCCGAAGATAAGCTCGAGCTTCTGGGCGCGGGTCAGGCGCGGGTTGCCGAGCAACTCGGCCATCTGTTCCTCCCCCGCGATGGCGCCGGCGAGCGCGAGCCCGTCGGACCAGCCGGCGAGGTCCTTCGCTTCGAGCGCCGCGCGGAACGAGGCCTCGGCGTAGGGACGGGCGATGGTGGCGATCTCGGCCATGTGGGATTCCTAGAGCTCGGCCTTCAGCTTGTTCAGCATCTCGGCGTGGGCCTTCGCGTCGACTTCGCGCTGCAGGATCTTCTCGGCGCCGGCGACCGCGAGAAGGGCCACCTGCTCGCGAAGCTCCGTGCGGGCCTTCGCGACTTCGGCGGCGATCTGCTCGCGCGCCCCGGCCACGATGCGGTCCGCCTCGGCCTTCGCCGCGAGACGGGCTTCGTCGACGATCTGCACGCCGCGCTTTTCGCTGTCGCCCAGCACGCCCGAGGCGCGCTCGCGAGCGTCCTTCATGGCCGCCTGGCTGTTGCGCTCGGCCTCGGCGAGCGAGGCCTTGCCCTTTTCGGCGGCCGCGAGTCCGTCGGCGATCCGCTTGTTGCGCTCCTCGATGGCCCGCGTGAGCGGCGGCCAGATGAACTTGACCGAGAACCAGATGAGGAAGGCGAACGACAGCGCCTGGACGAACAAGGTCGCGTTGATGTTCATGGCAACGACCCTTTCGGTTGAACGCCGGTTACTTGATGACCGAAAGGAGCGGGTTCGCGAAGCCGAAGAACATCGCGATGCCGACGCCGATCAGGAACGCCGCGTCGATGAGACCGGCCAGCAGGAACATGAACTTCTGCAGCTGCGGGATGAGCTCGGGCTGGCGGCCGGCGGCCTCCAGGAACTTGGAGCCCATGATGCCGATGCCGATACAGGCGCCGAAGGCACCCAGGCCGATGATGATGCCGATGCCGAGCGCCGTGTAGCCTTGGACGAGGGCGAGGTACTGAGCCATTGCTTTTCCTTTCGGAGGTTCGGTGTTGAAGTGGGGGAAGCGATTCGAAAACCGGTGTTCAGTGGTGCTCGTGGGCCATCGCGATGTAGACGACCGACAGCACCATGAAGATGAAGGCCTGCAGCAGGATGATCAGGATGTGGAACACGGCCCAAGCCCAAGTGAAGGCGATGGACGCGCCGCCGGCGATGAGTCCGCCGACAGAGAAGCTCGCGATCATGCCGAGAAGGCCCAGGAGCATGAAGATGAGCTCGCCCGCGTACATGTTCCCGAAGAGCCGCATGCCGAGCGAGATGGGCTTGGCCAGCAGCTCGATGATGTTGAGCCCCAGGTTCGGGATCCACAGCAGGGGATTGGAACCGAAGGGCGCCGTGAACAGCTCGTGGATGAAGCCGCCCGCGCCCTTGGCCTTGAAGCTGAAGAAGATGATGAGGAAGAACACCGAGAAGCTCATCGCGAAGGTGGTGTTCAGGTCGGTCGAGGGGACCGCCTTCCAGTAGACCTCGCGCGCCCCTGCGGTGGTCCCCACCCAGTGCGAGATTGTCGCGACCCAGTCGATGGGCAGGAGGTCCATGAGGTTCATCATGAACACCCACGTGAAGATCGTGAGCGCGAGGGGGCCGAGGAAGGCGCGGGAACCGGGAAAGACGTCGCGGACGGTGCCGTCCACGAACTCGAAGAACATCTCGATGAAGGACTGGAGCTTGCCGGGCACCTCGGCGGTGGCGCCCTTGGCCACGAGCCAGATGCCGCCCAGGCCGACGAGGCCGAGCACCCACGACATGATGATGGTGTCGAGGTTGAGGGTCCAGAAACCGCCCTCCCCGACCCTCACCGTGAGGTTGGTGAGGTGGTGCGCGATGTAGTCCGACGGCGTCAGGGTACCTTGGGCGGCCATACGCTCAGTTTCTTTTCCAAAGCGCGAGCCAGGGTGCGACCCACGCGGTACAAAATCCGATCACCACGGCGCCAGGCGCCCGGGTTGCCGATTCGATCCCCGAGTTGCCCGAGAGCAGCATCGCGAGGCCCGACAGGGACACGGCCCACTTGGCGACCTCCGCGAGGACCAGGACCCGCAGGGCCTGGCCCGGCGTGGGAGCCGGGTTGGTTCGCCACTTGAGGACACCGGCGAAAGCCAGGGTGCCCGCAAGTGCTGCCGTGCCGCCGACGAGCGCCGCCACGGCGCTACCCGGACCACCGGCACCGAGAAATGCTGCGCCGCAGCATAACACGAGGCCGGCCTGGACGATGATCAGGCGCCGGGCATCGAATATCGCTGTTTCCGGCGCACGCTCGTTCATGGACGCGAGGGTCGACAAACCTAAAGATTCTAGCCCGGAAGGGGGATGGGGGTCAAAAGTTGCGGCGGCGCAAAACAGGCTACCGGCGCTTCAGGCGCGAAACGAGGCCGTCGAGCTGGTCGAGGCTCGCGTAGTCGATGACGAGGCTTCCGCGGCCTCCGGGGCGCGTCTTCAACGAAACCCGGGTGGCCAGGGCCTCCGACAGCTCCTCTTCCAGGCGCCGGGTGTCGCCATCCATCCGGCCCGCGGCGGCCTTGGCGGCGGCCTTCGGGGGCTGGGCGACGTGCTGGACGAGCCGCTCGGTCTCGCGCACCGACAACCCCTTGGCGGCGACCTGCTCCGCGAGCTCGACCTGCTTGGACTTCGACACGCCGAGCAGGGCACGGGCATGGCCCATGTCGATGCGGCCTTCCAGGAGCATGTCCTGGACGGATTTCGCGAGCTCGAGCAGGCGAAGGAGGTTGGTGACGGCGCTTCTCGAGCGGCCGACGGCCCTGGCGACCTCCTCGTGGGTGAGGCTGAACTCGTCGATCAGGCGCTTCAGGCCCCCGGCCTCCTCGATGGGGCTCAGGTCCTCGCGCTGGATGTTCTCGATCAGGCCGATGCCGAGCGCCGCGTCGTCGGGGACCTCGCGGATGACGGCGGGCACGCGCTCGAGGCCCGCGAGCTGCGCGGCGCGCCATCGGCGCTCGCCGGCAAGGATCTCGTACTCGCCGTCGGCGACGGGCCGCACCACCACCGGCTGAAGGATTCCGCGCACGCGGATCGAGTCGGCCAGTTCCGCGAGCGATGCCTGGTCCATGCGGGTGCGCGGCTGGTACTTGCCGGGGCGAAGGTGCCTGACGGGCAGCTCGGCAAGCTCGCCGTCCGCGCGGGCCTTGGCCCCGCCTCCCAGCAACGCGTCGAGGCCGCGGCCGAGTCCCTTGTGCTTGGTGGTCATGGTCGAATCCCCGGGTTCAGGCGACGGCGTGGCCGCTGCGCTGGAGAAGCTCGCGAGCGAAAGCGAGGTGCGACTGCGCGCCCTTCGAAGCCGGGTCGTGCAGCAGAACCGGCTTGCCGAAGGAGGGCGCCTCGGCGATGCGGATGTTGCGCGGGATCACCGTGTCGAAGACCTTTTCGCCGTAGTGGCGCTTCAGCTCGTCGGAGACCTGCACGGTCAGGGTGCTGCGCGGGTCGTACATCGTGCGCACGAGCGCCTCGATCTCGATCGCGGGGTTGAGGTTCTGCTTCACCTTGCGCAGGGTGCCCACGAGGTCCGAGAGCCCCTCGAGCGCGTAGTACTCGCACTGCATCGGGATGATGACGGCGTCCGCGGCGGTGAAACCGTTGACGGTGAGCATGTTGAGCGCGGGGGGGCAGTCGATGACGACGAAATCGTAGTCACCGCGCACGGCATCGAGCGCATCGCGAAGGCGGTACTCGCGGCGCTCCAGCGCGATCAACTCCACCTCGGCGCCGGCGAGGTTCCGGTTCGAGCCGACCACGTCGAAGCCTCCCTCGGCGCGGTGCCGCGCGCCGCCCACGTCGCACTCGCCGAGAAGCACTTCGTACACGCTTCGCTCGAGCGCGCTCTTGTCGACGCCGCTGCCCGTCGTGGCGTTGCCCTGCGGGTCGAGATCGACGAGGAGCACGCGTCGCCCGTAGTGCGCGAGGCTCGCGCTGAGATTCACGGCGATGGACGTCTTCCCGACCCCGCCCTTCTGGTTCGCGATGACGTAGACCCGTGCCATCTCAGGTGGCCTTGAGGAGGACGAGGTGGCGCTTCGCCTCGAGCGTCGGGATGCCGAGCTCCACGACCTGGTCGAGGCGGAAGCCGGCGGGCAGGCGCGCGATTTCATCGAAGGGATGCACGCCCTTCATCGCGAGCATCGTGCCTTCGTCCGAGACGAGGTGGCGAGCGCCCTGGACGAAGTCCGCGAGCTCCGCGAAGGCCCGCGAGACGACGGCATCGAACTTCGCCTGCGGATGCCAGCGCTCCACCCGCTCGCACGCGACCGCGACGTTTCCGAGCTTCAACTCCGCGCGCGCCTGCTCGAGGAAGGTCGCCTTCTTGTGGCTGGAGTCGAGGAGCGTCACCCGCAAGTCCGGTCGCGCGATGGCGAGCGGGATTCCGGGCAGGCCGGCGCCCGTGCCGACGTCGACGAGGGTATGGGCGTTCGCGAGGTACGGCAGGATGCTGAAACTGTCCAGGACGTGCAGCGTGACCATCTGCTCGAGGTCGCGGACCGCCGTGAGGTTGTGGACGCGATTCCACTTTTCCAGAAGGCGCAGGTACTGCGCGAGGCGATCGACGGCACCGTCGGGCAGGCTGACTTTCATGGCCGCCACACCGAGGGCGAGCTGCGATTCCAGGCTCATGCGAGTTTCTCCTTCGACCCGGCTCGCGATACGAGCGAGCGGCGCTTGAGGTGAACGAGCAGCAACGAGATCGCTGCGGGGGTCATGCCCTGGATGCGGGAGGCGCGCCCCACGGTCTCGGGCCGGTACTGCGCGAGCTTTTGCTGCGCTTCCCTCGAAAGCCCCCGCACCGCGGCGTAGTCCAGGTCCGCAGGCAACGGGAGGTCTTCCTGCGCCTGCTGCCGGGCTATCTCATCCTTCTGGCGGTCGATGTACCCGGCGTACTTGGCGGTGATCTCGACTTGCTCGCGTACGGAAGGATCCTGCGATCCCTCGCCAGCGGCGGGCAAGGTCATTAGTGAGTCATAACTCACATTCGGCCGGCGAAGGAGATCGAAGAGCGAGTACTCCCGTTCCATGGCTTGGCCGAGAACGCGGACTTGGTCCTCGCCGGGAGTCCGGTCTGGCAACACCCAGGTCGCCTTGAGCCGCGCCGTTTCGCTCTCCAGCCCGTCCCGCTTGCGCCCGAAGGCTTCCCACCGGGCGTCGTCAACCAGCCCGAGCTTCCTGCCGATTTCGGTCAGCCGGAGGTCGGCGTTGTCCTCGCGAAGCTGCAGCCGGTACTCCGCGCGGCTGGTGAACATGCGGTAGGGCTCGGAAACGCCGCGCGTCGTGAGGTCGTCCACGAGCACCCCGAGGTAGGCCTCGTCTCGCCGCGGACACCAGCCCGGCTCGCCTTTCGCCAGCCGCGCGGCGTTGATGCCCGCCAGCAGGCCCTGGGCGGCGGCTTCCTCATAACCCGTCGTTCCGTTGATCTGGCCGGCGAAGAAGAGTCCGGCGATCGCCCTGGTCTCGAGCGTCGACCTGAGGCCGCGGGGATCGAAAAAGTCGTACTCGATGGCGTAACCCGGGCGCAGGATATGGGCGTTCTCCAGCCCCGGAATCGATCGAACCAACTCCCATTGGACATCGAATGGCAGGCTCGTCGACACCCCGTTCGGGTAGTACTCGTGCGTCTCGAGCCCCTCCGGTTCCAGGAAGACCTGGTGGCTCGTCTTGTCCGCGAAGCGGTGGATCTTGTCTTCGATGGATGGGCAGTAGCGCGGGCCGACGCCCTCGATGAGTCCCGTGAACATCGGGGAGCGATCGAGGCCGCCCCGGATGATCTCGTGAGTCCGCTCCTGGGTGTGCGTGATCCAGCACGGCAGCTGGCGAGGGTGCATGGCCCGGCTGCCCAGGAAGGAGAAGACCGGCTCGGGAACGTCGCCGGGCTGCTCGGCGCACTTCGAGAAATCGATGGTGCGGCCGTCGAGGCGCGGGGGAGTGCCCGTCTTGAGCCGGCCGACCGGGAGTTTCAGTTCGCGCAGGCGCGCCGCCAGCGAAAGGGAAGGGGGATCCCCCGCCCGGCCCGCGGAATAGCTTTCGAGGCCCACGTGGATGCGCCCGCCCAGGAAGGTCCCGGCCGTCAGCACGACCGTGGCCGCGCGGAACCTGAGGCCGATGGCCGTGACGGCGCCCACGACCCGATCGCCTTCGACCATCAGGTCATCCACCGCCTGCTGGAAGATCCAGAGGCCGGGCTGGTTCTCGAGCCGGCGCCGGATGGCGGCACGATAAAGGACGCGGTCTGCCTGAGCCCGGGTTGCCCGGACCGCCGGCCCCTTGCTGGCATTGAGCGTTCGAAACTGAATGCCGGCCTCGTCGGTGGCGAGCGCCATGGCGCCGCCCAAGGCATCCACTTCGCGAACCAGATGACCCTTGCCGATGCCGCCGATCGAAGGGTTGCAGGACATCTGTCCCAGGGTCTCGATCGCGTGCGTCAGCAGGAGCGTCCGCGCGCCGGCCCGCGCGGCGGCGAGCGCGGCTTCGGTGCCGGCATGACCGCCACCGACGACGATCACATCGAAGCGAGAGGGAAAATCCATGGGGTTCGCGGAAGGAGGCCTTGCGGGCCGGAAAAGCGAACCCGGAATTCTACGGGAATTGCCTGCCGCGACCTAGCGGGGTTCCACGTGGAACATCGGCGCCGGGAAAGCGGGGCCGGTTTGTTCCACGTGGAACAGCCCGGACCCGGGGCTCAGCGAACGTTCGTGGGGCGCCGCTCGACGCAGTACGAATAGCCGAGCGCGGCCAGCTCTTCCTCGGTCAAGTGCTCTACCCGGGACGCCGCGAGGAGCATGTGGGTCTGGACCCCTTCGAGCCAGCTGTCCGCCACCTTGCGCACCTGCGAGGCGGGATCGAGCCTGGCCCGCTTGGCATAGGCGATGGTACGTGCGGTCGAATCGGCCGTGCTGCGGCAGGCCCGCTTCACGCTGTCGCTGACCTCCTGCGCCGGGACAGGGACAGCGGCCACCATCAGCACCGCCGCCAAAACGAAAACTCGCCACATGGGAAGCCCTCCGTCTCTTACTTGCCGATGCAGAAGCGGCCGAAAATCTGCCCCAACAGGTCGTCCGGTGTGACTTCACCGGTGATGCGGCCCAAGGCCTTCTGCGCTATTTTCAACTCTTCTGCCAATAATTCAACAGGTTGCGACTTCCCTGCTGCGCGCTCCAGCGCCCGCGCCGCCTCGGCCAACGCGACCAGGTGACGCTCCCGCGCAAGAAAGACCCCTTCCCCGTGCGGTCGCCATCCGGCCACTTCGAGGAGCCACGCCCGAAGCGCCCCCACCCCATCCCCCGTCAGCGCCGAGAGTCGAATCGCGACTTCACCCTCCCGGTCTTCCCGCCCCGCACGCAAGCCGGTCACGTCGATCTTGTTGGAGACGCGGGCCGACGGCACCCCCGCGGGAAGGCGGGCATCCAGCAAGGGATTGTCTGCCGTTTCCGGCCGGGTGGCATCGCTCACCCGCATCACGGCCCCTGCCTTGGCAATGGCGTCCCAGGCCCGCTCGACGCCGATTCGCTCCACCTCGTCGCGGGCCTCTCGAAGGCCCGCCGTGTCGATGAGGTGTATGGGAACGCCCTCGAGCAGCAGGGTCGCGCGAACGTGATCGCGGGTCGTCCCCGGTAGCGGGGTCACGATGGCGATCTCCTCGCCCGCCAGCCGATTGAGCAGGCTCGACTTCCCGACGTTCGGCGCGCCAGCGAGCACGACTGTCAGGCCGTCGCGCAGCACCGCGCCCTGGCTCGCGTCCGCCATGATTGCTGCCAGCATGCGGCGCAGTTCGCCGCACCGCTCTTGCTGCCACGCGCGATCGGCGGGATCGATCTCTTCCTCGGGAAAGTCGATGCACGCCTCCACGTGCAGCCGCAATTCGGTGAGCCCCGCCACCAACGCTGTGATGCGGGCCGAGAACTCCCCCACGAGCGAGCGAGCGGCGCTCCTGGCGGCCTCGGCGCTGGCCGCATCGATGAGGTCGGCCACGCTTTCGGCCTGCGCCAGGTCGAGACGATCGTTCAGGAACGCGCGGCGGGTGAACTCCCCGGGTTCGGCGTGGCGTGCTCCGGCCGCCACGCAAGCCTCGAGCAGCTGGCGAAGCACGATGGGTCCGCCGTGGCCCTGGAGCTCGAGGACGTCCTCTCCGGTATAGGAGTGCGGTGAGGGAAAGTGCAGGGCGATGCCCTCGTCGAGAACCGCGCGCTTCGCATCGAGAAACCGCGCCAGGTACGCGCGACGGGCAGGGGGGAGGCGACCGAGGACCGCAACCGCGATCGAAGGCACGAGCGGGCCCGACACGCGAACGACGCCGATGCCGCCGCGCCCGGAAGCGGTCGCGATCGCCGCGATCGTGTCCGGCCGCGCTGTCACGGCCCTAGCGCTTGCCCTTCGCCTTGGCCGCGGCTTCGGCGACGAGGGTCTTGTTGATGTGCCACTGCTGCGCGATAGACAGCAGGTTCTGCACGACCCAGTACAGCACGAGGCCCGAAGGGAAGAAAAGGAAGAAGACGCTGAAGACGATCGGCATCGCGAGCATCACCTTGGCCTGGACGGGATCGGCCGGCTGCGGGTTGAGCTTCGTCTGCACGAACATCGAGATCGCGTAGATCACGGGCAGGATGTAGTACGGGTCCGGCGCGGACAGGTCCTGGATCCAGCCGAGCCAGGGCGCGTGACGAAGCTCGATCGAGGCGAGCAGCACCCAGTAGAGCGCGATGAACACCGGGATCTGCACGACGATCGGCAGGCATCCGCCGAGCGGGTTGATCTTCTCGGTCTTGTACAGCTCCATCATCGCCTGGTTGAGCTTCTGGCGATCGTCCCCGTAGAGCTGCTTGAGCTTCTCCATCTTCGGCCCGAGCACCTTCATCTGCGCCATCGAGCGGCCCGCCTTGTGGTTGAGCGGGTAGAACACGGCCTTGATGAGGATGGTGAGCAGGATGATGGACCAGCCCCAGTTGCCCACGAAGCCGTAAATGGTCTTGAGCACCCAGAAGAGCGGGGAAGCGAGGATGTGGAGCCAGCCGTAGTCGACGACGAGCTCGAGGCCCGGCGCGATGCTCGTGAGCTTGTCGGTCTCCTGGGGGCCGATGTAGAGCCCCACGGTGACCGAGGCGCCCGCGCCGGGCGCGATCGAGCCAACCGGCACCACGACCCCGGCGGTGAAGAGGTTGTCGCCCACCTTGTTCGTGAAGAATTCGCGCACGATCCCGCCCCTCGGCAGCCACGCCGAGACGAAATAGTGCTGGATGATTCCGATCCAGCCGTCCTTCGACTTCCTGGGATGGGTCTGCTTGCCCTTCTCGATGTCCTTGAAGTCGATCTTCACGAACTTCGACTCCTCGGTGAAGAGGGCCGGGCCCGTGAACGTCGCCACACCGGCGAAGGCGCTCGTCTGCGCCGCTTCCTGGCTCGGCTGGTTGCCGTCGCGGAGGAACTGGAAATAGGCAAAGGGCGAGGCGGGCTTGTCGCCCGTGTTCGTCACCTCGTAGCCCACGGCGATCTCGTAGCTGCCGCGCGTGAAGGTGTACTTCTTCGTCACCTCGACCCCGGCGGCATCCTTTGCCACGAGGCGCACCTCGATGTTGTCCTGGCCTTGGGCGAGCGAATATTCCTTCGCCCCGGCCGCGTACATCGTCTTGTGGTTGGGCAGCCCCTCTCCGAGCAGGCCCGACTGCGTCACGAAGAACTGCTTCGGGTCCGGCTCGAGGAGCGTGAGGGGCTTCGTGCGATCGAGCGCCGAGAAGACCTTGTGGAGCTTCACGCGCCGGATGTCGCCGCCGGCCGTGTTCAGCTCGACGTCGAACATGTCCGTCTTGACGACGATCGGCTCGCCGCCTGTCGCGATCGTTCCACTCGCCGGCGCCGCGGGTGTGGTCGCCACCGAGGGGGCGCCTGCCGCGGGGACCGCAGGGGTGAGGGTGGTCGAAGGAGTCGGCGTCGCGCCCGGGGTGGCGGGCGTCGCGATGGCCGTCGCCGAGACCTTGGGCGCGCTGTGCTTCTGCCACGCGTCCCACAGGAGCAGCGCGGAAAAGCTGAAGACCACGAAGGCTATGAGTCGCTGGATGTCCATCAGGGCTGGGGAGTCAACGGTTCGTCGAAGTCACGGGCGAGAAGCTCACGGGACGGGATCATAGCCACCGGCGGTCCAGGGGTGGCAGCGAAGAAGGCGGCGCCCGGCAAGCCACGATCCGGAAAAGGCGCCGTGCCGCTCCAGCGCTTCGATTGCATAGTGCGAGCATGTCGGCGTGAAACGGCAATGCCCGCCCCACCAGGGAGACAGGGCGTACTGGTACGCTCGAACCAATGCGATGAGGGCTCGCTTCACGCTAGCCCGCCGCCGCCCGGTCGAGCAGCGCGATGAACTCGCCGCGCCAGGCTTTCTCGTTCCCTCGGGTGAATTTCTCTCGGGCGGTGAACACGAGATCGAGCCCGATTTCGCGCACGCCATGCCGGCGAAACGCTTCGCGGGCGATGCGCTTGAGCCGGTTGCGATCCACCGCGCGCGGCGCCTGCCGTTTGGGAACGGAGAGGCCGAGCCGGGACAATCTGGCCGGACCGGCCGCCACATGCAGGAGCAACGACGTGCCGCGAAGCTTGCGGGGAGACCGAAGCGCGGCCGCGAACGCGCCGCGACCCGCAAAGCGGTGGCGCCGCGAAAGGCCTGCCTTCCGGGCGCCGCGGGTCATGCGCGCTTCAGACGGCGACGCGCTTGCGGCCCTTGGCGCGGCGGGCATTGATGACCGCGCGGCCGGCGGCCGTCTTCATGCGGACGCGGAAACCGTGCGTCTTCTGGCGCCGCGTGTTGGACGGCTGGAAAGTGCGTTTCATGGGAACCTCTTTGGCAGTGACGGGCTTCGCCCCTGTTTCAGGCGAAAAGCGCGCGATTATAGCGGATTGCCGCGATGCACGCCATCCTGCGGTCTGGCGATTCATGACCGCGGGCCTGTGGATAACCCCCCGCATTCCCGATAGAATTGCGGTTCCTTCCGCCCCACCCGTTCCACCCCCGAACCGCCCTCCAACGTGCCCATGGATTCGCTCTGGCATTCCCTCGCTTCCGAGCTCAAGAAGGACCTGCCGGCGCAGCAGTACGACACGTGGATCAAGCCCCTGAAGGCCGAGCGGCGCGGAAACCACCTGCGCCTGGTCGCTCCCAATCAGCACGTGCTGCGCTGGATCCGCACGAACCTGCTCGCCAAGCTGGAAACACGGGCCGAGCGCGTCGCCGGATCGTCGCTGCACGTGGATCTCGTACTCGATGACGCCACCACCGAGACGGAGATCGTGGTTCCCGAACAGGTCCCGGTCCCGGTCCAAGCCTCTCCCGAGCGCCCGACGCGCGACGAGCATCGCCTCAATCCTTCCTTCACCTTCACGAATTTCGTGAACGGCAAGGCGAACCAGATCGCGCGCGCTGCTGCGATCCAGGTGGCCGAGAACCCCGGCACGGCCTACAACCCGCTCTTCATCTATGGCGGCACCGGCCTGGGCAAGACGCACCTGCTGCAGGCCATCGGCACGGAGGTCCTCAAGCGAAACCCCAAGGCCAAGGTGCGCTACATCCACGCCGAGCAGTTCGTCGCGGACGTCGTGCGCGCCTACCAGCACAAGAGCTTCGACTCGCTCAAGCGCTACTACCGCTCGCTCGACCTTTTCCTCATCGACGACGTGCAGTTCTTTGTCGGCAAGTCGCGCTCGCAGGAAGAATTCTTCTATACCTTCAACGCCCTCTTCGAGGCACACAAGCAGGTGGCCATCACGAGCGACTGCTTTCCCCGCGAGATGACCGGCATCGAGGACCGTCTCATTTCCCGGTTCGGCTGGGGCCTCACCGTGGCCGTCGAACCTCCCGAACTCGAGATGCGCGTGGCCATTCTCCTCAAGAAGGCCGAGATCGACGGCGTTCACGTCGACGAGGCCATCGCGTTCTTCATCGCGAAGCACATCCGCTCCAACGTGCGCGAACTCGAAGGCGCGCTCAAGCGCGTCATCGCCTACGCCCGCTTCAACAACACGACCGTGACCGTGGCCTCCGCACGCGAGGCATTGAAGGACCTGCTCGCCGTGCTCTCGCGGCAGGTCTCCATCGAGAACATCCAGAAGACCGTCGCCGACTACTACAAGATCAAGGTGTCGGAGATGTACTCCAAGAAGCGCTTCCGCTCCGTGGCCCGGCCGCGCCAGGTCGCGATGGCGCTTGCCAAGGAACTCACGCAGCAGAGCCTGCCTGAAATCGGAGAGGCGTTCGGGGGCCGCGATCACACCACGGTCCTGCACGCCTGCCGCAAGGTGCTGGAACTGCGCGACGGCGATCAGGACTTCGCCCGCGACTATGCCCAGCTGCAGCAGATTCTCCTCGGATGATGAACGACCCAGTACCCCGGGAAAACCTGTGGATGGATTCGGAGACCCGGGTTGAGGCCTTTTTTATCCACAGGCTCAACCCTGATCCGCGCAATTCCATCCCCAGCCTGAAACTCCGCCAACGCATTGAAGCGCAAAGCGTTAAGGAGTTATTCACGAAACGGGCCGTCTCCTATTAACTGTTAACTAGTTTGAGATAACCCACATGGTTAAGATCAAGGCGACCAACCAGGCCCTCCTCGGTCCCCTCCAGCAGGTGACCGGAATCGTCGAGCGCCGGCACACGCTTCCCATTCTTTCGAACGTCCTCATCCTCGCGCAGGGCGGGTCGGTGGACTTCATCGCCACCGATCTCGAAGTCCAGGTCACGGCGAAGGCGAACCTCGAGGGAGCGACGGCCGAAGGTGCCGTAACCGTTGGCGCGCGCAAGCTCTATGACATCCTGCGTTCGCTTCCGGATGACGCCGAAGTCGCGCTCGAAGCCAAGGAAAACCGCATGGTCGTCCGCGCGGGCAAGAGCCGCTTCAACCTCCAGACCCTCGCGGCCGCCGATTTCCCGCGAATGGTGGATTCGAAAGACGCCGCGCGCTCGCTCACGCTGCCCCAGAAGGCGCTCAAGCACGCGCTCGGCCTGGTGCAGTTCGCGATGGCCGTGCAGGACATCCGCTACTACCTGAACGGCGTGCTGCTCTCGGTCGAGAAGGACACGCTGCGCGTCGTGGCGACGGACGGCCACCGGCTCTCCTACGCGGCGGAGAAGCTGGAACACGAGCTCGAGAGCCTCGAGGCGATCCTGCCGCGAAAGACCGTCCTCGAGCTCATCAAGCTGCTTTCCGACAGCGACGACCCCGTCTCGCTCACGATCGGCTCGAACCAGGTGCGCTTCTCCTTCGGGGGCATCGAGATCGTATCGAAGATCGTCGAGGGCAAGTTCCCCGACTACCTCAAGGTGATCCCCACCACGCACAAGAACCGCGTCTCCCTCGATCGCGTGACGCTCGCCCAGAGCCTCAACCGCGCCGCCATCCTCTCGAACGAGAAGATCCGCGGCGTGCGCCTCGTGTTCACCAAGAACGCGCTCTCGATCATCTGCACGAACAACGAGCAGGAAGAGGCGGAGGAGAGCCTTTCGATCGACTACGACGGCGACCCGCTCGACATCGGCTTCAACATCTCCTATCTGCTCGACGTGCTGAACCACGTCGATTCGGAAACCTTGACTGTCACGATGGGCGACTCCAACTCGAGCGCCCTCGTCCAGATGCCCGGGCAGGACGACTTCAAGTACGTCGTCATGCCGATGCGCATCTAGCGGCCGCGAGGCGCACGTCCGAGCCCCACCGAACCAGGAAACGAATGACCACGCAGAACGAACCGCAGAACGGGCGTCCCGCAGACGACTACGATTCTTCCAGCATCAAGATCCTGAAGGGCCTCGAGGCGGTCCGCAAGCGCCCGGGGATGTACATCGGCGACACGTCGGACGGCACGGGCCTGCACCACATGGTCTTCGAGGTTGTGGACAATGCCATCGACGAAGCCCTCGCCGGTCACTGCGACGACATCAAGGTCGTCATTCACACGGATAATTCCATCTCCGTCGTCGACAACGGCCGCGGCATCCCGACCGACATCAAGGAAGACGACGAGCTCAAGCGTTCGGCTGCCGAGATCGTCATGACGGAACTGCACGCCGGCGGCAAGTTCGACCAGAACTCCTACAAGGTGTCCGGCGGACTGCACGGCGTCGGCGTCTCGGTGGTGAATGCGCTGTCCCAATGGCTCAAGCTGCGCATCTGGCGAAGTGGTCGCGCGCACTTCATGGAATTCCGGCATGGCGTGCCGGTGGCCCCGCTCAAGGTGGTGGGCGAGACCGACCGTCGTGGCACGGAAGTACACTTCCTTGCGGCCGGCGAGACGTTTTCCCACATCGAGTTCCACTACGACATCCTGGCGCGCCGCCTGCGCGAGCTCTCGTTCCTCAACAACGGGGTGAAGATCGAACTGATCGACCAGCGCACCGGAAAGAGCGAGAACTTCGCCTACTCGGGCGGCGTGAAGGGCTTCGTGGAGTACATGAACCGCGCGAAGACCGTCCTGCACGGAAACATCTTCTACGCGATCGGCGAGAAGGATGGCATCACCGTCGAGGTCGCGATGCAGTGGAACGACTCGTACGGCGAGTCGGTTCAATGCTTCACCAACAACATCCCCCAGCGCGACGGCGGAAGCCACCTCACGGGCCTTCGCACGGCGATGACCCGCACGATCAACACCTACATCGAGAAGGAGGAAATCGCCAAGAAGGCGAAGATCGAGACCACGGGCGACGACATGCGCGAGGGACTCACCTGCGTCCTCTCGGTGAAGGTGCCCGAGCCCAAGTTCTCCTCGCAGACGAAGGACAAGCTCGTCTCCTCCGAGGTGCAGCCGGTGGTGCAGGAGGTGGTCGGCCAGAAACTTGCCGAGTTCCTCCTCGAGCGCCCCGCCGACGCCAAGATCATCTGCACGAAGATCGTCGAGGCGGCCCGCGCGCGAGAGGCGGCGCGCAAGGCGCGCGAGCTCACGCGGCGCAAGGGCGTGCTCGACGGGGTAGGCCTGCCCGGAAAGCTCGCCGATTGCCAGGAGCGCGACCCCGCGAAATGCGAGTTGTATCTCGTGGAGGGTGATTCGGCCGGCGGTTCCGCCAAGCAGGGACGCGACCGCAAGTTCCAGGCGATCCTGCCGCTCAAGGGCAAGATTCTCAACGTCGAAAAGGCCCGCTTCGACAAGATGCTCTCGTCGCAGGAGGTGGCCACGCTCATCACGGCGCTCGGCACGGGCATCGGCAAGGACGAGTTCAGCCTCGAGAAGCTTCGCTATCACCGCATCATCATCATGACGGACGCGGACGTGGACGGCGCGCACATCCGCACGCTGCTGCTCACGTTCTTCTACCGGCAGATGCCCTCGCTCGTCGAGAACGGCCACATCTACATCGCACAGCCGCCGCTCTACAAGGTGAAGAGCGGAAAGGACGAGCGTTACCTCAAGGACGAGCACGCCCTCAAGCAGCATCAACTGCGCCGCGCGCTCAACGGCGCGCAGCTCCTGCCGGCAGAGGGCGCGCCCCCGCTCGCCGGCGATGCGTTCGAGCGCATAGCGACCCAGTACCTCATGACCGAGGCCGTCATCGAGCGGCTCTCCCAGGGCATGGATGCGAGCGTGCTGAGGGCCCTTCTGGGAATGCCCCGCATCTCTCTCGACGCGAAGGAGGGAGCCGCCGAGGCGTCGAAGGCGATATATGCCGCTCTCGCGCCAAGCGCACCCAAGGCGCACATAGAACGCGATCCGACCTCCGACGGCTGGCGCCTGCGCCTCGAGAAGCTTGTCCATGGCAACAAGGTCGAGACCGTACTCGACCAGGCTTTCGTCGGCAGTGGGGACTACGCGCAGATCGTGAACACGTCCGAGATGCTGGCCGGCCTCATCCAGCAAGGCGCGCAGGTGAAGCGTGGCGAGACCGCGCGCGCCATCAAGTCCTTCAAGGAAGGTCTCGACTGGCTGCTCGCGGAGGCCAAGGGGAACATGTCGATCCAGCGCTACAAGGGGCTGGGCGAGATGAATCCCGGGCAGCTCTGGGAAACGACGATGGACCCGACCAAGCGCGTTCTCCTCAAGGTGCAGGTGGAGGACGCGATCAGCGCCGACGATATCTTCTCGACGCTCATGGGCGACGAGGTGGAGCCGCGGCGCCAGTTCATCGAGAAGAACGCGCTCGGCGTGACCAACCTGGACGTCTAGGGTTCGGGCGGGCCGGGTTCACGCGTCCTGCCCGTCGATCTCGCGGCGAAAAGGCCCGTCAGGCCGCCTTCCTTCGGGCCGGGATCTTGCCGCCCTTCTTCGCGGGTTTCGATTTCGTCGCGAGGAGGGCGAGCGCCTCCTCCAGCGTCACGGTGGCGATCGCGTCCTTGTCGGGCAGCGTCGCGTTCACCTTGCCGTGCTTCACGTAGGGGCCGTAGCGCCCCGCGTAGAGAGAGACCGACTGCCCGTCCTCCGGGTGCTTGCCGAGCACGCGCAGCGCGCCGCGGCCGCCGGCGGCCTTCGGTTCCTTGAGCAGCGCCACCGCGCGCTCCAACGCGATGTCGAAGACGCTCTCGTCCTTCGGAATCGACTTGAACTGGCCGTCGTGGTTCACGTACGGCCCGAAGCGGCCGATGTTCGCGACGACCTTCTTGCCCGTTTCCGGGTGAGGACCGAGATCGCGCGGCAGCGCGAGCATCTTGAGGGCGATGGCGAGATCCGCCGCCTCCGGCGCCACGTTCTTTGGCAGGGAGACGCGCTTGGGCTTCTTGTCGCCTTCCGGCTCGCCGAGCTGGAAGTACCAGCCGTAGGGACCCTGCAGCAGCTGGATGGGCAGGTTGGTCTCGGGATCGACGCCGATGTCGCGCTTGGCCGGCCCTTCCGACGAATCGCCACTGCCGTCGAGGTTGCGCGTGTAGTCGCACTCCGGGAAGCCCGAGCAGCCGATGAACCGGCCGCGACGGCCCAGCCGGATGGTGAGCGGATGGGCGCTGCACTTCGGGCACTGCTCCTCGAGGACTTCCTGCGTCACGTCCTTGCGCGAGACCGATTCCTTCTCGCCGATCTGCGCCGAGAAATCCTTCCAGAAGCGCTCGAGGACCGGGATCCACTCCTCCTTGCCGTTCGAGATGTCGTCGAGTTCGTCCTCGAGCTTCGCGGTGAACTCGTAGTCCACCCAGTGCGCGAAGTGTTCGGTGAGGAACTTGTTGACGACGCGGCCGACGTCCGTGGGCTGGAAGCGCTTCTTCTCGAGCACGACGTACTCGCGATTCGTGAGCGTCGAGATGATCGAGGCGTATGTCGACGGGCGGCCGATGCCGTACTGCTCGAGGGCCTTCACCAGGCTCGCCTCCGAATAGCGGGGCGGAGGCTGCGTGAAATGCTGGTCGCCATAAAGCTTCGCGAGGGGGACCGAGTCGCCCTTCTCGAGGGGTGGCAGGCGCTTGTCTTCCTCCTCCACCACGTCGTCCTGGTCTTCGTGGTACACCGCGAAGAAACCGGGGAAGACCATCGTCTGGCCGGTGGCCCGGAAGGTGTTGCCCGGGCCGCCGACCACGAAGTCCACCGCGACGGTGTCGAACCTGGCGGGCGTCATCTGCGAAGAGAGCGCACGCTTCCAGATCATTTCGTAGAGCTTGCGCTGCTCGTCGTTCAGGTACGGCGCCACCGATTCCGGCGTGCGCGCAATCGAGGTGGGGCGGATGCCTTCGTGGGCTTCCTGGGCGTTCTTGGCGGTGCTCTTGTAGGTAACGGGCGACTTCGGCAGGTACTCGGTGCCGTAGTTCTTCGTGATGTAGCCGCGGAATTCCGCGATCGCGTCCTTGGACAGATTGACGGAATCCGTCCGCATGTAGGTGATGAGACCGGTGACGGCCTTGCCGAGGGACACGCCCTCGTAGAGGCTCTGCGCGACCTTCATGGCCCGGTCCGTGGAGAAGCCGAGCTTGCGCACCGCCTCCTGCTGTAGGGTCGAGGTCGTGAAGGGGGGCGCGGGCGAGCGCAGCTTTCGCTTCTTCTCGATTTCCGTGACGCGCGCGACGCCCTTGGCGTTCTTCGTGAGGAAGGAGGTGATCTCCGCGTTCCGCGCCGCGTCGCCGACGGAGAACTGGTCGAGCTTTTCGCCCTGGAAATGCGTGAGCTTCGCGGTGAATGGCGTGCCGGCCTTCTCCGAATCGAAGTGGATGGACCAGTACTCTCGCGTCTTGAAGTTCTCGATCTCGATCTCGCGCTCGACGATCAGGCGAAGCGCCGGGCTTTGCACCCGGCCCGCCGAGAGGCCGCGGCGGATCTTCTTCCACAGCAGCGGCGACAGGTTGAAGCCCACGAGATAGTCGAGCGCCCGCCGGGCCTGCTGGGCGTTCACGAGCTCCATGGAGATCTCGCGCGGGTTCTTCACCGCGTCCTTCACGGCGCCCTCCGTGATCTCGTAGAAGACCACGCGCTTCACGATCTTGTCCTTGAGGGCGCGCTTGCCCTTGAGGATCTCCGACAGGTGCCAGGCGATGGCCTCGCCTTCACGGTCCGGGTCGGTCGCGAGGAGGATGGTGTCGGCGGACTTGACGGCCTTGGCGATCGCATCGACGTGCTTCGAATTGCGGTCGATGACCTCGTACTTCATGCGGAAGTTGTCTTCCGTGTCGACGGCGCCCGTCTTGGGCACCAGGTCGCGGACGTGACCGTACGAGGCGAGGATTTCGTAGTCCTTGCCGAGGTACTTCTTGAGCGTCTTCGCCTTCGAGGGCGACTCTACGATGAGGAGATTCGATGCCATGGGAGCGGTGTGCTTTCTTTTTCATTCTATAACGCATTGTTCGCAGGCCGTCTTGCGCGATTCCGGACCGTGGTCCCTTCAGGGCATCGCTTCGAGGCGACGGAAGAGCCCGCCCGGCAGCCTTTCGACCCGGCCTTCGAGCTCGAGTTGCGCAAGTTGGGCGGAGATTTCGTGCGCGGGCCGCCCGGTGCGGGAGACCAGCGCGTCGAGCGTCGCGGGGGCATGTCCAATCTCGGAATGCAATGGCACTTGCATATCGGGAACTTCGATCTCGGTGGCCACCGGCGGCCGCGCGAAACCCCATTCGGCAAGCACGTCGTCCGCGGACTCGACGAGCTTCGCGCCCTGCTTGATGAGGGAATGGCACCCCTTCGCAAGCGGCGAGTGGATGGAGCCCGGGATGGCGAACACGTCTTTTCCTTGCTCGAGCGCGAGCCTGGCCGTCGTGAGCGAACCACTCTTGAGCGCGGCCTCGACTACGAGAACGCCACGCGAGAGCGCGGCGATGAGGCGGTTGCGCTTCGGGAAGTTCGATGCCACCGGTGGCGTGCCCAGGCAGAACTCCGACACGACCGCGCCGCGGGCCGCGAGGTCGTGGGCGAGATCGCGGTTGGCCGCTGGATAGATGCGATCGAGCCCGGTGCCCACGACGGCCACGCTGGAGGATCGTGCCGCCAGGCCGCCGCGATGGGCGGCTGCATCGATGCCCAGGGCGAGCCCGCTCACCACGCACAGTCCCGCGGCTGAGAACGCTCGCGCGAAGGCGTGGGCGTCGGCCAGGCCCTGCTTCGTCGCGTTGCGGCTGCCCACGATGGCGATCGAGGGGGCGTTGAGCCGCTCGGTGTCCCCGAGTGCGTAAAGGATCGTGGGAGGGTCGGGGATCTGGAGGAAGGCGCTCGGATAGTGCGCATCGCCCAGGACGAGCAGGTGACGGTTCCCGCCCTCCAGCCATGCGAGCGTGTTGTCGACCAAGCCCGCCGGCGGGCCCACCGCGAGCGCCGACTGCGCCCCCGGGCCGGCGACGGCGCGCACCGACGCCCCTGATGCGGCGAGCACGGCCGAAGGGGTGCCGAAGGCGCGAAGCAGCATGCGCTGCGCCTGGGGCGTGAGGCCCGGCGAATGGCAGAGGCGAAGCCAATCGACGGCATCGGGACGAAGGGTCGTGGTGTTCAAGGCAGTCGGGGGCGAGCAAGGGCTTAACGGGCCGGGGTCGCCTCACGATGACGGAACCCGGAAATGACGATGGGGGCCGCTAGGCCCCCATCGGATGGTGAAAGGGAGACGGTACTCAGGGATTCTGGACGTAATCCCCGATGGAGATGGGGCGCACGCTCTTCAGGACGAGCGCGAAGGAGAGCTTCTCGAAAGTCCTGAAGACGATGATCACGCCGCTGCGTTCGTCCGGCAGGACGACGGGCTCATACGGGTCGGATCGCGGGGCTGCGTTCGGGTCCGATGTAGCGACGGCGGCGTCCGGAACCACGGGCACGGGCTTGACGTCGAGGCTGCCGATTTCCATGCCGAGGATCTCGCCGAGGACCGACGGCCGGCCCGAGCGCGTGCGCGTGAGCGTGTTGCCCCGGCGGAAGGTCGCCAGCACGTGGCCGACCTCCATGCCGTCGCGCGAGCCACGGTTGATCGCGATGATCGAGTACTGCGAGAAGTCGGACACGCTGCCCTGCACCGCGAGGATCGTACCCTTGATCGGCTTGTCCGGCGCTCGTGGCACGAAGGACGGAACCGACACCTCACGCGAAGGCATGAGGCGATCACCCTCGGCGATCTCCTGGCGCGACCGCGTGACCTCTACCGTGCTGGGTGCGCCGAAGCGCTTCACCCGGGCATCTCCCACGTGTTGCGCCTCGTAACCGAGGATCTCGCCGGTTTCCGGGTCGGTCAGTGCCTGGCCCGGACGGAAGATCTGCCAGTTCACGGGGTCGCCGGCGCGAAGGCCGTTCACGTAGGCCAGGTTGCCGGTACCGACGACGACGCGTTCCTCTTCCGTCGCCACGATTCGCGGGTACTGCTCCATGCCGGCCGTCTCGAGCACCAGCGGTTGCGAGAGAAACGGACCGATTGCGTTGCCGGGGATGCTCGGGATGGCCGTGGAGAGCGTCTCGATTCGCGTGCGCGGTTGCAGGCGGACGACGTTGCCTTCGATTCCGCCGGGAAGGAGCGAAAGGGAGGCCATCGAACCATTGCGATCGAGCCTGATGACGTCGCCGGGGTAGATGAGGTGCGGGTTCTTGATCTGCTCCCGGTTCATCTGCCAGATCTCCGGCCACTTCCAGGGTTCCTTGAGGAACTTGCCGGAAATCGCCCAGAGGGTATCTCCCTTCACGACCGTGTACTGGGTCGGGGCATCGGCCTGGAGGTCGTTCACCGAGGTGGTTGCGGTGGCCTGCGACGATGCCAAGCCCGGAACCAAACTGGCCGAAGCGACGACTAACGCTATAATGAGCTTTCGCATCGCGGCTCTCTCTTGGAGATATGGGGCGCAGAACCCATATTCTGAAAAAGGGTTACGCCCCTTTATTCAAGTAGTGCGCTAGATTCTGCGCTTAATCTGTTCTATTAGCAAGCATTTATGGCCATTCTCGAGATCCTCCAGTACCCCGACCCGCGTCTGCACCTGCCGGCCGCCAAGGTCGAGAAAATCGATGCGACCACGCGGCAGCTGGTTTCGGACATGGTCGAGACCATGTACGCCGCCGAGGGGGTCGGCCTTGCCGCGACCCAGGTCAACGTCCACAAGCAGATCGTCGTGATCGATGCGAGCGAGGACCGCTCGGGACTCAGGGTCTTCATCAACCCTGAAATCATGCGCCGCGAAGGCATGGCCCTCAACCAGGAAGGCTGCCTTTCGGTTCCGGGCGTCTATGACAACGTCGAACGGGCCGACAGCGTCACCGTCACCGCCCTCGACGAGAATGGCGCGCGCTTCACGCTGAACGCCTCCGGCCTCCTCGCGACCTGCATCCAGCACGAGATGGATCACTTGCAGGGCAAGGTCTTCGTCGAGTACCTCTCGGAACTCAAGCTCAACCGCATCCGCGCCAAGCTGAAGAAGCGCCAGCGCAAGGCAGCCTAAGCCTTCCGCTTGCGAGTCGCCTTCGCGGGCACGCCGCCCTTTGCAGCCCGGATCCTCGAAGCGATCCTCGCGGGCGGCCACTCGGTTCCCCTCGTCCTCACCCAGCCCGACCGGCCCGCCGGGCGCGGCCTGAAGCTCACGCCCAGCGCCGTTTCCGAATTTGCCAAGGGCAGGGGGCTGGCCGTCGAGAAGCCCGTCTCGCTCAGGTCCGAAGAGTCCCAACGCTCCTTGATGGAGTGCCGACCGCACCTCCTCGTTGTCGCCGCCTACGGGCTCATCCTTCCTAAGTCAGTGCTTGCTCTGCCACTAAAGGGCTGCCTGAACGTGCATGCGTCCCTTCTGCCGCGGTGGCGAGGCGCCGCCCCCGTCCAGCGAGCCATTCTTGCCGGAGATGCGGAGACGGGCGTCGACATCATGAGAATGGAGGCCGGGTTGGACACCGGCCCCGTGCTGCTCGAACGCAGGGTGGCGATCCGGGCCGAGGACACCGCTGGCACGCTGACCGAACGACTGGCGTCCGAGGGGTCCATCGCAATTGTGCAAGCGCTGGCTCACCTAGAAGCCATTGATGAAAAACCACAATTAGAAACAGGCGTTACCTACGCGGCCAAGATCGACAAGTCCGAGGCCGTAATCGATTGGACCGAGACGGCGGACGCGATCTCGCGGCGCATTCGTGCCTTCAACCCGGCGCCTGGGGCCGTGACTCGCTTGGCCGGGGAGCCCCTGAAAATCTGGGAAGCGGTCGTGGTGGGAGGAGCCAACGGACCGGCCGGTACGGTCATCGGCCAGCACGAAGGGGCGCTGCTCGTGGCATGTGGCAACGCCGGGTTAGCCCTTACTCTTGTACAGCCGGCAGGCTCGAAGAGGATGCCCGGTACCGACTTCCTGATGGGTCGTTCCATTGCGCTGGGGACGGTGCTGGGTTAGGCGCGGCATGGCGGGTTGAATTCCTGAGGACAGCACGAATCTAAAGGGCGCCGCGATCCTGCGGCTTGCCTCAAGGGGCGACACAGACGCATGTTCGGCAACTGGCTGAAGACCACCGTGCTCATGGCAGCCATCCTCGCGATCTTCGGCGGGGTGGGCCTTCTGTTGGGAGGGCCGGCCGGCATGCTGATCGCCCTGTTGCTCGGCGGCGTGATGAATTTCTGGGCGTACTGGTTTTCCGACAAGATGGTCCTGCGCATGTACAACGCGCAGGAAGTCGATGAGCAATCGGCACCCCAGTTCGTGCGCATGGTCCGCGAACTCTCCGAGCGCGCGGATCTTCCCATGCCGCGCGTCTACCTGATCGACGAGGAGCAGCCGAATGCCTTTGCCACCGGCCGCAATCCGGAGAACGCGGCCGTCGCCGCGACGACGGGCATCTTGCGAGTCCTCACGGAGCGCGAGTTGCGCGGCGTGATGGCCCATGAGCTGGCGCACGTGAAGCATCGCGACATTCTCCTCTCGACGATCTCGGCGACCGTTGCCGGCGCCGTCTCCTCGCTCGCGCAATTCGGCGCGCTCTTCGGTGGTCGCGACGAGGGCGGGCGTCCGGCCAACCCGGTGTTCACGATCCTCGCCATGCTCGTTGCTCCGTTCGCCGCGATGCTCGTCCAGATGGCCATCTCGCGCGCACGCGAGTTCGAAGCCGACCGCGGCGGCGCCGAAATCTCGGGCGATCCGCAAGCCCTCGCCTCGGCGCTCGAGAAGATCCATCGGCATGGACAGGGCGTGCCTCTCGAGACGGCGGAATCGCACCCCGCCACGGCGCAGATGATGATCATGAACCCCCTGTCGGGCGGCGGGTTGGCCGGTCTCTTCAGCACCCATCCCGATACCGGCGAACGCGTCGCGCGACTGCAGGCGATGGCCCGCGGCCGCGCGCGCGCCTGAGCGGCGGCGCGGAGGCCTCCTGCTCGAAATTCAGCTCTGCGCCGCCGAAGTTCTCGGTGCCACGCTCGCCGGCCGAAACCTCGACTCGGTACTCGAAGAGGCACTCAAGCGCCGCCGTGAGATGGCGCCCGCGGAGCGCGCCGCCGTACGCGACATCTGCCATCAGGCGCTGCGTTCGCTGGGCCTGCTCGAGGCGCAGCTCTCGGCGCTGTTGGTCACCCCGCTCAAGCATCCGGGCCTTCGGTTCCTGCTCCTGGTCGGGCTCGCGCAGCTTCAGTTCACGCGGGCCAAGCCCTATGCCGTCGTCGATCACGCAGTCGGTGCGGTCGACCCGCTTGGCGTGCCGGCCGCTCGCGGGCTCGTGAACGCCGTCCTCCGGAACTTTCTTCGCCGCCGGGACAAGCTCGTCCCGGGCCACTGGAAGGATCCCGAAGTCCTCTATGGCTATCCGGCCTGGTGGATCGAGAAGCTCCGCTCCCAGCATCCCGACCATTGGCAGGCGATGGTCGAAAGTAGCAATCGCCACCCGCCCATGACCCTGCGCGTGAACCGCCGCCGATCGACGGTCGAGTCGATGCTCGACCGCCTTGGGACCGCTGGCATCGAGGCCCACGCCATGGACGGATCGGCGATCCGGATCGATCCCCGGCCCATCGCGGAAGTGCCGGGATTTGCCGAAGGCCTGGTCAGCGTGCAGGACGCGGGCGCGCAGAGGGCTGCCCCGTTGCTCGATGTCCGGGATGGCCAGCGGGTTCTGGACGCCTGCGCGGCTCCCGGGGGCAAGACCACCCACATCCTGGAACTGGCGGATGTCGACGTGACGGCCTTGGACGTGGACGCCGCACGCTTGGACCGGGTTCGCGCCAACCTGGACCGGCTGGGGCTCACGGCCCGGGTGGTGACGGGAGACGCCAGCCGCCCGGCCGACTGGTGGGATGGCCGGCCCTTTCAAAGGGTCCTGCTGGATGCTCCCTGCAGCGCCTCCGGGGTGACCCGCCGGCATCCGGACATTCGTTGGAACCGCCGTCCCGGTGACTTGTTGCGGTTTTCGCAACAACAAGTGGCGTTTTTGGAGAATGTGTGGCAAGTCCTTGATGGGGGTGGTAAATTGGTCTACGCGACCTGCTCGGTTTTCCGGGAAGAGAACGATTCCGTGGTGGAAGCGTTCCTCGCCCGGCAGTCGGACGCCTCCCTAGAGCCACCCGCGCCCGGTTTTCCGGCGGGGGGCCAGTTATTGCCCGATGACGAACGCGATGGCTTCTATTACGCCCTTCTTCGCAAGCGCTAGGCTCGGCTCGCTGCGTCTCGCGGCAGCCTTCGTGCTCGCGCTCTCGTGCCTCGTGCCGGTGTCGGCGCGTGCGGAGGGCATCGAGACGACCGGAGCGCGCCTCGTCGCCTCGGACGACGGGTACCGCGTCGAGGCCGAATTCGACATCCGCTTCAATCCGGGCCTCGAGGAAGCCGTGAACCGCGGCGTCGCCCTGTACTTCGTCGCCGAGTTCTCGCTAAGCAAGCCGCGCTGGTACTGGTTCGACGAGAAGCCCGTCCAACTGTCCCAGACCTACAAGATCACGTACACCCCGCTGCTGCGTCAGTACCGCCTTTCGTCCGGCAGCGCCTACCAGAACTTCACCCGCCTCGACGACCTCGTGCGTGCGCTCTCGCGCGTGCGCGGCTGGACCATCGCCGAGAAGGATGCCCTGCGCAAGCCGGGCGAGTACCAGGCGGCGATCCGCATGCGGCTCGACACCGCGCAGCTGCCCAAACCCTTCCAACTCAACGCGGTCGCCTCGCGCGACTGGAACCTCGCATCGGACTGGTATCGGTGGACCGTCCAGCCGTGAGGCCGTTGATTTTCCTGTGCGTGGTGACGGGTGCCGCTCTCGTCTACCTGATGTCCCAGGCCTCATCGAATACCGCGCTCTTCACCCGGAACTACCCTACGCTCCTCGGCCTCGGCGGCCTCCTGTCGCTCGGCCTCATGTGCCTCATCGGCTACCAGCTCGTGGTCATGCGCCGCAAGCTGAAGGAGCGCGTCTTCGGCTCGAAACTCACCCTGCGCCTCATGGTGGTCTTCGCGCTCATGGCGCTCGTGCCGGGCGGCCTCGTCTACGCGATTTCCTACCAGTTTCTGCAGAGCTCGATCGAGTCGTGGTTCGACGTGCGCATGGACAAGGCGCTCGAGGGCGGCCTCAACCTGGCGCGAAGCACGCTCGACAACTCGCTGCGCGAGCTCGGCAAGAAGGCCGACGGCATGGCCCAGTCGCTCGCCACCGTGCAGGCCGTGGAGCCCGCGACGCTCAGCCGCCTGCGCGAGCAGTATGGCGTCGAGGAAGCCGCGCTGCTCAACCAGCGGGGCAAGGTCATCGCCTTCGCGGGCACCGAGACGAGCGCGCCCCAGCCGGAGCTCCCCGGCCCCAACGTGCTCAGGCAGGTGCGCGCCCAGCAAGCCGTGCGTACCATCGAGGCGATTCCCGAGCGGGGCCTGTACCTGCGCGTGATCGTGCCGGTGAACGTCCTCTCGCTCGCCGAGGACATCCGGATCCTGCAGGTTCTCGAGCGCGTGCCTCCGGCCGTTGCGGCGGATGCCCGCGTCGTCGACCAGGGCTGGCGCGACTACCAGGAGCTCACCCTTGCCCGCGTGGGCCTGAAGAGCATCTTCGGCCTCACTCTCACGCTCGCGATGCTGCTCACGCTCTTCTCGTCCATCGCGCTCGCCTTCCTGCTTTCCGAACGCCTTTCGGCGCCGCTGTCGGCGCTGGCCGAGGCCACACGGGCCATCGCGAAGGGCGACTACTCGCGCCTCAACCCGGTCAGGAGCCGCGACGAGTTCGGCGTCCTCACGCAATCGTTCAACACGATGACGCGCCAGATCGCCGACGCCACGGACGCGATGGAGAGGAACCAGCAGCAGCTCGAGCGCGCCAAGACCTATCTCGAGAGCATCCTGTCGAATCTCACCTCGGGCGTGCTCACGTTCGATGAGCGCTACTACCTCAAGACGGTGAACGCCGCGGCCTACGAGATCCTCGGGGTGCCTGCGGGATCGTTCCACGGAGTCAAGCTCCCGGAGTGGTCCGAGCACGTCGCGAGCGTTTCCCCGCTCACCGGGCTGGTGCTTCGCCAGTTCGCCGGCGCCTCCGACCGGCAATGGGAGCAGCAGATGGAGTATCGCCGTGCCGAAGGCGGGGCGCGCACCCTGCTCGTCCGGGGCACGCGCCTGGGCTCGCGCGGCGAGACGGGCTACGTCGTGGTGTTCGACGACATCACCCACCTGGCGCAGGCGCAGCGCGACGCGGCCTGGGGCGAGGTGGCGCGTCGCCTTGCGCACGAGATCAAGAACCCGCTCACGCCGATCCAGCTCTCGGCCGAGCGCCTGCAGCACAAGCTGATGCTGAAACTGCCGCAGGGAGACGCCGACATGCTCAAGCGCGCCACCGGCACGATCGTGAGCCAGGTGACGGCACTCAAGGGCATGGTGGACGACTTCAGCCAGTACGCGCGCGCGCGCCGCATGTCCGCCGAGGCCGTGTCGCTCAACGACCTCGTGCGCGAGGTGCTCGTGCTCTACGAGTCGATGGGCGTCCCGATCGAGCCCCGGCTCGCGGAAAACCTGCCCACGGTCCCGGCGGACGCGGCGCTCCTGCGGCAGGTGCTCCACAACCTCATCCAGAACGCGATCGATGCGCTGGCCGGCGCCGAGCGACCGCAGATCGTCGTGACCTCGGAGCTCTCCGGCGAGGGCATCCAGCTTTCGGTTCGCGACAACGGCTCGGGCATCGCCGAAGGCGTGATCGGGCGCATCTTCGAGCCCTACGTCACCACCAAGCCCAAGGGCACCGGCCTGGGCCTCGCGATCGTGAAGAAGATCGTCGACGAGCACCACGGACGCATCCACGTCGAGAACGTGAAGCCCCACGGCGCGTACGTGAGCATCCTGCTACCCCTGCGCGAAGCGGCCTGACGCCGCGCCTGCCATGACGGCCAACCACATCCTGGTCGTGGACGACGAGATCGGCATCCGCGAACTGCTCTTCGAGATCCTTCGCGACGAAGGCTATGGCGTGCGCCTCGCGGAGAATGCGCAGGCCGCGCGCCAGCTTCGCCGCGAGAACCGGCCGGATCTCGTGTTGCTCGACATCTGGATGCCGGACACCGACGGCATCACGCTGCTCAGGGAGTGGGCCAGCTCCGGCCTGCTCACGATGCCCGTCGTGATGATGTCGGGCCACGGCACCATCGACTCGGCTGTCGAGGCAACGCGCATCGGCGCGTTCGACTTCCTCGAAAAGCCCATCAGCCTGCCGAAGCTCCTCGCCACGGTCAGCAAGGCACTTGCCGGGGGTCGCGCGATGCCCCGGGCCGGGCTCACGCTCGCGCAGCTCGGCAAGGCGCGTGTGGTCCAGGAGCTTCGCCAGCGCCTCGATCAGGTGGCGCGGCTCAAGACCCCGGTCCTGCTCGTGGGCGAGCCAGGTTGCGGTTTCGAGCTGGCGGCGCGGCACCTGCACACGCCCAACACGCCCTGGGTCGCTCCGGAGGATCGCGAGTGGCTCGCGGCCAACCCTTTCGGGCCTCTCAACGAGGCGCGCGAGGGCACGATTTTCATCGCGGACGTGGGCGCGCTGGACCGTGCCGGCCAGAAGGGCCTCGCGCAGCTCGTCGCGAAACTCGAGAAGTTCAACGCGCGCCTGGTGTGCGCCACGGCCGATCCGATCGCCTCCCTTGCGACTGACGGGCGCTTCGACCCGGAACTCTTCCACCAGATCTCCGGGCTCACGATCCGCGTGCCGGGTCTGGGGGAACATGCCGAAGACATCCCGGACCTCGCGACGCAGATGCTCACGCTGATGGTCGATGCGCACGAGGTGCCGCTTCGCACGCTCGCCGTGAGCGCGCAGAACTCGCTGCGCAATCTCGAGTGGCCCGGCAACCTGCCCGTGCTGCAGAACGTGGTGAAGACGCTCGCGCTCACGGCGCTCGCCACGGAGATCTCCGGCGACGACGTCGCGCGCGTCGCGCGCGAGTTCGCGGTGGCTGCGCGCGAGCCCACGCAGCCCGTGCCGTCTTTCTCGTTCGACATTCCCCTGCGAGAGGCGCGCGAGCGCTTCGAGCGGCAGTACTTCATTCACCACATCCGCCGCGAGGACGGCAACATGTCCCGGGTCGCCGATCGCGTGGGGCTCGAGCGCACGCACCTCTACCGCAAGCTCAAGCAGCTCGGCATCCGCCCCTCGTCCCGGGGCGAGGACCCGCCTGCGGACTAGGGGGCCTGGCGCCGCTCGATCCGCCCGAGGCGAACGGCGGTGAGACCGGTCTTCACATTGTTCGGCACGGGCATCACGAGCACGCACTCGTCGTAGGGCGCGCGGACGACCGTGTCGCCGTCGTAGGCGATCGGATCCCCCGCCTTCGGCACCGCCTGCATCCCGGAGAACTCGCGTGCGAAGCGAAATGATGGCGTGCGCGCGACGACGGCCTCGGTCACCCGGACCAGCACGGGCGGCGGCGGCGGCGCCGCATCGATCTCGCGGGCGGCGAGCGCGGGGTCGACCACGCCCAGGTGGTGCAGGAACCGCCACGTGCATTGCCACGCGACGGCGGCCGCGCTGCGCTCCCAGTGCTGCCCGCACTCGACGAGGAGCGCGTTCTTGGGACTTGTGCAATCGCCGAAGCCACCGAAGTCGCGCATGCGCGTGCCGTTGGCATGGCCCTCGTCGCTCACGATGAACTTCGGGACGCCGACGTCGAAGCCGAAGTCGATTCCCTTGTCGAGCGGCCCGCAGATCATCACAGGCGGGCTGGGCTCGAGCATCGAGTGGATGTCGAGGAGGTAGTCGGCGGACTCGACGAACGGACGCAGTCGCCGCGCACGGCGCAGCTCGACGCTGTCGCGCGGTCCGTCCAGCGTCTCCGGCCGCCAGACGCGGTTGAAGTCCTCGTCGATGAAGCGCGTGGCGTAGGGCTGCGCGGGATCGAAGCGCAGGTAGGCATCGACATTGGCGAAGCTCAGCGTGATCGTCCCGCGCACGGGCCGCAGGCCCATCGCGAGCAGGCGAACGACGGTGATGGCGCCGCAGATCTCGTTGCCGTGGGTAACCGCATTCACCATCACGTGCGGTCCCGGGCGGCCGCTCTCGAAGGTATGGACGAAGTCGACGCCGGTGTTGCCGTGGGCGTGGGCGTCGATGGCGGGGGCGGTGAGCTCCAGGGGGAATCGGCTCATGGGAGGTCAGCGCCTCTCCTTCCGTGCATCGTGTCCGTGGTCGTGTGCATGGTCGTGGCCGTGGGCGGAATTGTCGGCGTGGTCGTGCTGGCCGTGGCCATGATCGTGGTGCTCGTGATGGTGATGGCCGTGATCGTGCGCATGGTCGTGGCTGTGGTGGTGGCCGCGCGCGGGGTCGTGATGAGGGTCGTGCCCGCAGCCGGGGCCGTGCACATGCCCGGGCTCGTGCCCGTGGTGGGCGCGGGAGCCGCGATCGGCGGCGTACTGGCAGACCGCCTTCACCATCCGCTCGAGGTCGCGCGCGAGCCGGGCAAAGCCGGCGGAGCGCTCCCGGGAGAGTTCGTCCATGTACAGGCGCCGGTTCACCTCGATCTGGAGGCTGTGGCGGCCGGCCGGCGGGTCGGAGAAGGCGCGCACGAGCTCGACGCCCTTGTACGGGTCGTTCACCTTGACCTCGTAGCCCATGTCGGCGAGCGTGTCGCGCACCAGGGCGGTGAAGGCCGGATCGCAGGTGGTGCCGTCGCGGTCCCCGAGGACGAAGTCGGCGCGCGGCTTGCCCGGCCCCTCCTCCGAGATCACGCTGCTCACCGCGGGCATCGAATGGCAGTTGATGTGCCACACGGCGCCGAAGCGGGCGTGGGCGGCGTCGATCGCGTCCTTCACGGCCTTCTGGTAGGGCTGGTGGTACTCGGTGATGCGACGGCGAAGCTCGGCCACCGTGAGGCGGCGGTCGTAGATCGGTTCGCCCGTGTCCAGCTTGCGCCACACGAGGCCGATGCCGAGCTGGGTCTTGCGGCTCGGAATGGCCGGGCCCGGCCAGGGCGCGTCGAGCAGTTCGGCGTCGATGTCGAGCAGCGACCGGTTGGGATCGATGTAGGCGCGCGGGAATCGGGCGGCGATGAGAGTCGCCCCGTGCCGCGGCCCGCACGCGTAGAGCTCGTCGACGTAGCTGTCCTCCGCGTGGCGCAGCGCCTGCATCGGGGCGGCAGGCGCGAAGTCGGCGGGGTAGTCGGTGCCGCTATGCGGCGAGTCCAGCACGACCGGGAGGACGGGTCCGGCAGGCTCGATGCGGTGGAAGGCTTCGGGTCGTTTCATGGCGTGTCGTTCAGGTGGCAGGACGAGTGGTGCCCCGGCGCGATCTCGCGAAGCCGGGGCGCTTCCGTCCGGCATCGGGGCATCGCGTGGGGGCAGCGTGGATGGAAGTGGCATCCGCCCGGCGGGTTGAGAGGCGAGGGGATCTCGCCCCGGATGGGCGCGTAGGTGCGGCGGGTCGCCTCGAGCTTCGGGATCTCCGCGAGGAGCGCCTGCGTGTACGGATGGTTCGGCCGGGCGAACAACTCGGCGGAAGGCGCCGACTCCACGACGCGGCCGAGGTACATGATCACCACGCGGTCGGAGAGGTGGCGCACCACGCCGAGGTCGTGGCTGATGAATAGATAGGTGAGCTGGAACTCCTCGCGCAGGCGGATGAAGAGGTTCAGCACCTGCGCCTGGATGGACACGTCGAGCGCGGCGACGGCCTCGTCGCACACGAGGAACCGGGGCTTCACCGCCAGGGCGCGCGCGATGCCGATGCGGCTTCTCTGGCCGCCGGAGAACTGGTGCGGGAAGCGCCGGGCGAGGCTCGCATCCAGCCCCACCCGCGCCATGATTTCCGCCACGTACTCGTCGCGGCCCGAGGCGGGCACGAGGCCGTGGACCACCGGCGCCTCACCGATCACGTCGACGATGCGAAGCCGCGGATTGAGCGAAGCGAAGGGATCCTGGAAGATCATCTGCACGGCAAGGCGCTCGGCGCGGGAAGCGGATGCCTCGTATTCGGCGTAGGCGCGGCCCTTCCAGCGCCGCTCCCCCTCGCTGGGCTCCAGGATTCTCGCGACGATGCGACCGAGCGTGGACTTGCCGCAGCCGGACTCGCCCACCAGCCCGACGACTTCACCCGCGGCCACGGCCAGGTCGACGCCGTCGAGCGCGTGCACGGTCTGCTCCCGCACGGAGGAGCCAAGCGCACGCGCGATCCGGCCGGCGAGGTCGAGGCGCGAGGTGAAGCGCTTCGAGATGCCGGAGAGCTCGAGGAGCGGAGCCGTCATGCGCCCACCGGATGAAAGCAGCGCAGGCGCCGGCCCGGGGCGGGCTCGGTCACCGCGGGGCTGTCGGTGCAGGCGGCCGAGGCGCGCGAGCAACGCTCGCGGAAGGGGCATCCCGGTGCCAGCTCGAGCAACGAGGGGGTCATGCCGGGAATCTGGCGAAGCGGGCGTCCTCGCTCGTTGCGGCTGGGCACCGAGTCGATGAGGCCGCGCGTGTAGGGGTGCAAGGGGCGCTCGATCACCTCGGCGACGGTGCCCGACTCCACGACGCGCCCGGCGTACATCACGCAGACCTCGTCCGCCAGCCCGGCGATCACCGACAGGTCGTGCGTGATCCAGATGAGCGCGGCGCCGCTCTCGCGGCAGAGCTTCTGCATCTCGAAGAGGATCTGGCCCTGGATCGTGACGTCGAGGGCCGTGGTCGGCTCGTCGGCGATGATCACGTCCGGGCGGTTCACCATCGCGATCGCGATGGCCACGCGCTGGCGCATGCCGCCGGAGAAGTGGTGCGGATAGGCGCGCAACCGCTCGTCCGGCGAGGCGATGCCCACGCGCGAGAGTGCCTCGCGGGCCCGCGCGAGCGCCGATTCGCGCGAGACGTCCGCATGGGCGCGGATGGCCTCCACGATCTGCGTGTCGATCCGCAGGACCGGGTTCAGCGTCATCATCGGATCCTGGAAGATCATCGCGATGCGGTTGCCGCGCAGGCGCCGCCAGGCCTGCGCGTCGAGTCGCGTGAGGTCCTGGCCGTCGAACACGATGCGGCCGCCCACGATGCGGCCCGGCGGGTCGATGAGCCCCATCACGCTGTAGCCCGTCATGGACTTGCCCGAGCCGGACTCGCCCACCAGGCCCAGGATGCGGCCGCGCCCGACGCCGAAGCTCACGTCGTCCACCGCCTTCACCACGCCGGCCTTCGTGAAGAAGTGCATGCAAAGGCCGTCGATCGAAAGCAGGGGGGCGCCGCTCACTTGCGCAGCCTCGGGTTCAGGATGTCGCGCAGCTGGTCCGCCACGAGATTGATCGCCATGATCGTGACGAGCAGGGCGAGGCCCGGGTAGAAGCTGATCCAGTACTTGCCCGAAAGCAGGTACTGGAAGCCGTTGGAAATGAGCAGCCCCAGAGAGGGCTCCGTGATCGGAAGGCCGAGCCCGAGGAAGGAAAGCGTCGCCTCGAGGGCGATCGCGTGGGCCACCTGGACCGTCGCCACGACGATGAGGGGCGGAAGACAGTTGGGCAGCAGGTGCCGGAAGACGACGCGGAACTGGCCGAGCGCCAGAACGCGCGCGGCCTCGATGTACTCCTTCTGCCGCTCGACGAGCGCGGAGGACCGGACGGTGCGGGCGTAGTACGCCCATTGCACCGTGACGAGCGCCACGACGATCTTGTCGACGCCCTGCCCCAGCACCGCGAGCAGCACGAGCGCGATGAGGATCGCGGGAAAGGAGAGCTGGATGTCGACGATCCGCATGACGAGCGTATCGACCCAGCCCCCGAAATAGGCCGCGACGAGGCCGACGACGAGGCCTATCGCAAGCGCGAAGAGCGTGCTCGCGATGCCCACGCCCAGCGAGATGCGGATGCCGTAGAAGATGCCCGAGAGCATGTCCCGGCCCTGGTCGTCGGTGCCGAGCCAGTAGGTCTTTCCGGAAGCGGACGCTTCGCCGGGGGCGAGCTTCGAGTCCATCACGTCGAGCTGGGCGAGGTCGTACGGGTTCTGCGGCGAGATCGCCGGGGCGAGCACCGCCACGGCGACCACGAGCGCGAGCAGGGCGAGACCGGCCAGCGCGAGGCGGCTCTCCGCGAAGTCGCGCCAGAAGCGGATCCAGGGCCCCTCGACGCGCGCGGGCTCGGCCATGCGCTAGTGCGACGCCGTGGCGCCGCCCAGGCGCACGCGCGGGTCGAGCAGGGAATAGAGCACGTCGACCACGAAGTTGATCACGACGAAGAGCGAGACGATGACGAGCAGGTAGGAGACGATGACCGGTCGGTCGAGCTGGTTGATCGAATCGATGAGGAGCTTGCCGGTGCCGGGCCACGCGAAGATCGATTCGGTGACGATCGCAAAGGCGATGACGGAGCCCAGCTCCAGTCCGATCACGGTGACGATGGGGATCAGGATGTTCTTGAGCACGTGTACGCCGATGACGCGGCGCCGCGACAGTCCCTTCGCGCGCGCGAACTTCACGTAATCCTGCAGGACGGCCTCGCGGGTGCCGGCTCGGGTGAGGCGGATGAGCAGCGAGAGCTTGAACAGCGCGAGGTTGGTGGCGGGCATCGCGAGGTGGGCGAGCCCGTCGAGCGTGAGAAAGCTCACGGGGATGCCCGCCACGAGCACCGTCTCGCCGCGCCCGTTCGACGGCAGCCAGCCCAGATGCACCGAGAAGATCATGATGAGCACGAGGCCCACCCAGAAGGTCGGCAGGCTGAAACCCAGGATCGATCCGGCCATGATGCCGCGGCCGACGAACGAGTCGGGCTTGAGCCCCGCCACGAGCCCGAGCGGGATCCCCAGCGTGATGGCCATCACCATGGCGACGAAGGCGAGCTCGATGGTGGCCGGCAACTTGTCGAGGATGAGGGTGAGCGCCGGGATGTTGAAGACGAAGGACTTGCCCAGATCGCCGTTCGCCGCGCCCACGAGGAAAACCCAGTATTGCTCGAGGAACGGCTTGTCCAGGCCGAGGGCCGCCGTGGCGCGGATGCGCTCGGCTTCGTCGGCCTGGGGGTTCACCAGCAGTTCGACCGGATTGCCGATGGCATAGACCCCCACGAACACGAGGAAGGACATGAACACGAGCACGATGAAGCTTTGCCCGAATCGACGGATGGCGTATGCGAGCATGGGAGGGGCGCCGGGAAGCGGCTATTCTACCCCCCGCCAAATGCGAAGCCCCGCCGTGGCGGGGCTTCGAAGCGGGCTGGCAGCGGGCCGAAGACTCAGTTGCCCGGCTTGAGGCCCGAGGCGAGCGTGTATTGGTCCGTGCGCGCCTGGTACTTGAGCCCCTTGGCCGTGGCCCAGGTGCTCACCTCGAAGTGGATCGGGATGAGCGCGGTGTCGTTCATCGCGATCTCCGCGGCCTGCTGGATGAGCGCCTCGCGCTTCTTCTCGTCCATCGTGACGAGCGCGATGCCGAGGGCCTTGTCGAGCTCCGGGTTGGAATAGCGGCCGCGGTTCGTGACGCCCATGCCCTTGGCGGAGTCGAAGGTCGCGAGGAGCGATCGCAGGCTCGAGCCCTGCTCGCCGGATTCCGTGCCCCAGCCGAGCAGCATGTAGCCGAACTCGAGCTTCGTCGCGCGCGTGAAGTACACCGCCGAGGGCATCGTCTCGACCTTCGCGTCGATCCCGGTACGCGTGTAGAACTGCGCGATGGCCTGCGCGACCTTGTCGTCGTTGATGTAGCGGTTGTTGGGTCCGTGGATCGTGATCGCGAAGCCGTTGGGGTAGCCCGCCTCGGCAAGCAGCTTCTTCGCGCCCTCCGGATCGAACTTCGCGGGCTTGAGCTTCTTGCTGGTGCCGTAGAAGAAGTCCGGCAGGAGCTGGGCCGCCGGGACCGCCTTCTTTTCCATGACGCGATCGGCGATGGCGTCGCGATTGATCGCCATGGACAACGCCTTCCTCACGCGGGCGTCGCGGAACGGGTTCTTCTCGAGCGGCTTGCCGGCCTTGTCGGTCACGAACGGCGGCGACTTCTCGGTGCTCTGGTTCAGGTGGACGTAGATCACCCGGTTGGAGACCTTGTCCACGATATTGAACTTCGGGTCCTTCGAGAGCCTGGCGATGTCGGAGGTGGGCACGGTCTCGATCATCTGGACGTCGCCCGACAGGAGCGCGGCGACGCGCGCGGCCGGGTTGGTGAGGATCTTGAAGGTGATCTTGTCCCACGGCTCCTCGCCGCCCCAGTAGCCGTAGTTGGCCTTGAACACGACGCGCTGGTTGGGGATGTACTCGGCAAACTTGTAGGGGCCCGTGCCGATCGCCGCCTTGCCGCTGTTGTAGTCCTCGGTCGCGGACTTCTCGCCGGCGCCCTTCGAGACGATCAGCACCGAGGCAAGATCGCTCGGCAGCAGCACATGCGGGGTCGCTGTCTTGAAGACGATCGTGTGCGGGTCGACCACCTTCACGTCGACGATGGGCTTGGTGAACGTCGCGAAGGACGACGGGCTGTTGGGCACGTTCGGCACGCGCTTCAGCGTGAACACCACGTCCTCGGCCGTGAAGGGCGAGCCGTCGTGGAAGCGCACGTTCTTCCTCAGCTTGAATTCCCAGGTGAGGTCGTCCACGGCCTTCCAGGAGGTGGCGAGGCCCGGTACCGGTTTCTGGTTGGCGTCGCGCTTGATGAGCGGCTCGAACACGTGGAGCATCATCGAGTTGTTCGGCGACAGGTTGTGGTAATGCGGGTCCATCGAGGTGATGGCGGCCTGCAGGCCGATCGAGACCTCGCGGTCCTTTGCGGCAACGGCGGGCGGCACGGCGGCCAGGGCGAGTGCGGCGAGCGCGATTCGCAGGGTGCGCGTCATGGTGGGAGACTCCTTCGGGGTGAGCTCGTGGCAGGGTGCGGGAGCGGCGGCGGCCCACTCCCGGCGGCCTCCGAATGATAACGCCAAACGAGGCGCTGCCCGGCCCTCAGGGGGTCGCGAGGAAGGCCTCGAGATCGCCAACCGGCACGGCCTTCTCGATGCGGGCGCGGCCGAGCGCATCGAGAAGGATCAGCGTGATGCGGCCGGACTCGTTCTTCTTGTCACGGCCCATCGCCTCGAGCCAAGCCGCCGGGGCCATGGCGGGCGGTCGCGTGGGGAGCCCGGCGCGGGCGAGGAAGGCCACGAGGCGTTCGGCGTCGCCGGGCGCCAGGCGGCCCAGGCGCACGGAGAGGCGGGCCGCCATCGCCATGCCGGCCGCCACGGCCTCGCCGTGCAGCCAGGCGCCGTAGCCCTGGACCGTCTCGATCGCGTGACCGAAGGTATGGCCCAGGTTGAGCAGGGCGCGCGGGCCGGATTCGCGTTCGTCCAGGGCGACGATCTCGGCCTTCACCTCGCACGACCGGTGGATCGCGCGGGCGAGCGCGGAAGGCTCGCGCGCAAGCAGCGCGTCGAGGTTCGCCTCCAGCCACGAGAAGAACTCCGCGTCGCGGATGGCACCGTACTTCACGACCTCCGCCAGGCCGGCCCGGAACTCGCGCTCCGGCAGGCTCGCGAGGGTGTCCGTGTCGGCAAGCACCGCGAGCGGCTGGTGGAAGGCTCCGATCATGTTCTTGCCGAGCGGGTGGTTGATGCCCGTCTTGCCCCCCACGGACGAGTCGACTTGCGCGAGGAGCGTGGTGGGCACCTGCACGAATGGGACGCCCCGTTGGTAGCTGGCGGCCGCGAACCCGGCAAGGTCGCCCACGACCCCGCCGCCCAGCGCGACGAGGACCGTCTTGCGGTCGGCGCGCGCCTCGAGCAGCGTACCGAAGACGGCATCGAGGGTCTGCCACGTCTTGTGCGCCTCGCCGTCCGGGATGACGATTCGGCCCGTCGCCGCGCCGGCAGCTGCGAGCGTTCGCTCCAGGCGGTCCGCGTAGAGAGGGGCGACGGTCTCGTTGGTCACCACCACGGCACGGCGGCCGGCGAGGTGGGGCTCGAGGAGTTCGGGGCGCCCGAGGAGCCCCGGACCGATGTGAATGGGGTAGCTACGCTCGCCGAGCCCGACGACGAGGGTCCGGTGCTTCATGGTGAGGGCGACCCCTCGCCGCCATCCTTGCGGTGCAGCGCGTCGATCACGCGCTGGGCGAGGGTGCCCGGACTCTGCGCGCCGCTGTCGACCACGAGGTCGGCGGCTTCCTCGTAGAACGGGTCGCGCTTCTCGAGGAGGCCCTGGAGGGTCGCCCGCCGGTCTCCCGTGGCAAGCAGCGGCCTCGCGGTGTCGCGCCGGGTTCTCTCGTGCAGGTGGTCGAGGGCGACGCGCAGGTAGACCACCGTGCCGCTCGCGCGCATCGTGCGGCGGTTCTCCTCGGCGAGGACCGCGCCGCCGCCCGTGGCGACGACCGTGCCGCGGCGCATGGCCAGTTCGGCCAGCATCTGGGTCTCGCGCCGACGGAAGCCTTCCTCGCCCTCGATCTCGAAGATCGTGGCGATGGGAACGCCCGTCCGCTCGACGATCTCGCGGTCGCAGTCGATGAACTCGCGCCCCAGGCGACGCGCGAGCGCCTTGCCCACGGTGGTCTTGCCCGCACCCATCATGCCCACGAGGAATATGTTGCGATCGTTCATCGGCCGAGATTGCGCCCCCGGAGGGAGCATAGCGCGGAAACGAAAAGCCCCGGCGGGGCCGGGGCTTCCGGGAACGCGCGCGGCGGCTATCGGACCGTGAGAGTGTCCTTCACGATTTTCGGGGTCACGAAGATCAGGAGCTCGGTCTTGTCGTCCAGGCGGGTCGTGCGCTTGAACAGGTAGCCCAGGACCGGGATGTCGCCCAGAAGGGGCACCTTCTCGACGGTCGTGCGCGTCGTTTGCTCGAAGATCCCGCCCAGCACGATCGTGTCGCCGTTGTCGCACAGGACCTGCGTGTTGACGCGCTTCGTGTCGATGGAGGGCGTGCCCTGGACGACGCGGCTGCCGACCGAGTCCTTCTTCACCTCGAGGTCCATGATGATCTTGTCGTCCGGCGTGATTCGCGGCGTGACGGTCAGTTCGAGCACCGCGTCGCGGAAGGAAACCGTCGTTGCTCCACTGGCCGCCGCCGTCTGGTAGGGGATCTGCTCGCCCTGCGAGATGACGGCTTTCTTCTTGTCCGCCGTGATGACGCGCGGGCTGGAGACCACCTTGCCGCGGTTGTCCGCCTCGAGCGCGGACAGCTCGATGTTCACGAGGTTGCCGCTGCCGAGGTTCAGGATGGACAGGGCGATCTGGCCGGCGGCGCCGGCGACGGGCAGGTTTACGTTGAGCTGCTCGGGCTGGCCGCCGATGGGCAGGCCGAGGCCGGGGCCGGCCACGGGCTGGACCGGGCTCGCGAGCTGCGAGGAGCCGCGCGAGATCGGGTTGTTCGACAGCGGGCTCACCGTGTCGACCAGTGAGCCGGACACGCCGTAGTTGCGGCTGCCCGAGGTGAAGGCCGACTGCGTGCCGAAGCGCGCGCCCAGCTGGCGGCCCCACTTGTCGTCCGCGATCACGATGCGCGCCTCGATCATCACCTGGCGCACGGGGACGTCGAGTTGCTGGATGAGACGCCGGGCCTCCTCGAGGCGGTTGCCGGTGTCCTGCACGAAGAGCGTGTTGGTGCGCTCGTCGACCGTCGCGCTGCCGCGCTTGGAGAGGATGCGCTGGTCCTTGTCCGACAGGAGCTTCTTCAGGTCGTCGGCCTTCGCGTAGGACAGGGCGAAGGACTCGGTGCGCACCGGCTCCAGGTCGGAGATCTGGGCGTTCGCCTCGAGGGCGAGCTTTTCCTTGGCGGCGAGCTCGTCCGTGGGCGCGATCAGCACGACGTTGCCGTTCTTGCGCTTCGACAGGCCCTTCGACTGCAGGATGATGTCGAGCGCCTGGTCCCAGGGCACGTCCTTCAGCCGCAGCGTGAGGTTGCCGCCGACCGTGTCGCTCGTGATGATGTTCAGGCCCGTGAAGTCGGCGATCACCTGCAGCACCGCGCGCACCTCGACGTTCTGGAAGTTGAGCGAGAGCTTCTCGCCGGCGTAGCCCGGGTTGGAACTCTGGACCAGCTTGTTCGGGTCCTCCTTGACCGGCTTCACCTCGAGGATGAACTGGGTGTCGGTCTGGTAGGCCGAGTACTCCCAGATGCCTCGGGGCTCGATCACCATCCGCGCGCTGCCACCCTGCTCGAAGGCGTCGACGAAGCGCACGGGCGTTCCGAAGTCGCCCACGTCCAGCCGGCGGACGAGGTTCTTCGGCATCGACGTGTTGATGAAGTCGACCACGACCGTGCGACCCTGCATGCGGATGTCGATGCCGGTGTTGGCCGACGACAGGTCGACGATCACGCGCCCTTCGCCCGCGTTGCCGCGCCGGAAGTCCACGTCGCGGATGTTCTGGCGGACAGCGCCGGGCGGCGTCTCCGCGAATACCGCCGCCATGGCCGCTTGCCCGGGGCGCTCGGTGGCCGACGGCGTGGCGGTCGCGGGGGCCTGCGACGCGTCGATCGTCACCACGAGGAGGTTGCCCTCCAGCGCGGACGTATAGGTGAGGCTGCGAGCGAGATTCATCACCAGCCGCGTGCGGTTGGCGGTCTGCACCACCGAGACGCTTTTCAGATCCCCCTCGCCGGCCTCGACCTGGTTGCGGGTGAGGGCGCTGGTGGTGTCCGGAAGGTCGATCGCGATGCGCGCGGGGTTGGTGACGGCGAAGCTCTGGGGCAGGGCCTTCAGCGGCTCCTTCAGCCCGACCTTCACGAGGATCTTGCCGCCCTGGATGGACGAGAAGTTGATCGACTCGACGGCGTTCTTGGCGCCCTGGGCCCAGGCAAGCGGGGCCGCTAGGGCGAGGGCGAGCGCCGCCAAGGCGCCCGGGAGCACGCCGGCGATTCGGTTGCGGATGACGTTCGCGATCACTTTCTATCCCCTTTGCTGGCCTCTTCGAGCAGGGGCAGAACGCTCTGCCGCTCCGCCCAGTCGCCGGCGCTGTCTTGGACGATTTCCTTGAGCTTGATCTCGGCATCGGTGATGTCGGTGATCAGGCCGAAGTTCTGGCCCATGTAGTTGCCCTTCTTGACGCGGTAGAGCGTCTTGTCCGCGCGCACGATCGCGAACATGTCCTTGCCCTGCTGGAGGGTGCCCACCATCTTGAGCTGCTCGAGCGGGAAGGCCTCCAGCGGCTCCTTGCGGCGGTTCAGGTCGGGCGCGAGCCCGCCGGCGCCTTCCTTCGAAGTGATCTTGCGGGGCTTGAACGGGTCGGCGAGGTCGAAGCCCTCGTACGTGAACGGCTCGAAGGGCTTCACGGCCGGCAGCGAGTCGATCTTGCGGGGCAGCCCTTTCTCGGAGTCCTTCACGAACTGCCGGAGCTCGTCCATTTCCGAGCTGCACGAAGCGAGCGCGACCGCGATGGCGGGAAGGATCAGCAGGCGCTTCATCACTTGCCTCCGGCCTTCTTGGCGACCTTGTCCTTGGCGGCCTTCTTCTGCTTGGAGACCTCCTCGTCGTCGAGGTAGCGGTACGTCTTGGCGACCGCTTCCATGGAGAGGGTGCCTTCCTTGTTGGGCGGATCGACCTTGACGTCGGTGAGCAGGACGATGCGCGGCATCTTGGCCACGTCGCTCGCGAAAGCCCCGAGGTCGTGGTAGTTGCCGGTCACTTTCAGGTTCACGGGGAGCTCGGCGTAGAACTCGGTGAAGTTCTCGGTCTGGCTCGGCTTGAACAGTTCGAAGGCGAGGCCGCGGCCCAGGCCCGCCTGGTTGATGTCGATGAGCAGCGCGTCCATCTCGCTCTTGTTGGGCAGCTGCTTCAGGAGCGCGCCGAAGGACTGCTCGATCTCGGCGCGCTGCTGCTTGTAGGCGTCGAGGTTCACGGCGAGCTTCTTCTTCTCGAGGAAGGTCTGCTTCTGCTTGTCGACCTCCACGCGTCCGGCCTCGATGGCCTCGTTCTGCGACTGCCAGAGCAGGAAGAACGCGGCGACCTGGATCGCCAGGAAGATGAGCCCCATGGCGCCGAGCTTGATCGGCCAGGGCCAGTTGCCCGGCTGCTTCGGGTCGAGCGAGCGAAGTTCTTCGAGCAGGTTCATTTCGCCCCCGCCGGCTTGGGAGTGCCCGCCGCCGCGCCCTTGGGCCCGGCCTTGCCGTCATCGGCCTTGGCGCGCTTCACCGAGATGTTCATGCTGAACTCGTTGACCCGCTTGTTCGGGTTGTTGTCGAGCAGCACCGCCTTGATCTCGACGAGCTCGGGATTCTCGAGGTACGGCGAGGCGCCGAGGTTACGCATGAGGGTGGACACGCGGGCGTTCGACTGGGCGTAGCCCACGACGTTGACCTTCACGCCCGCCTGCTTGATCTGCTTGAGGTAAATGCCCTCGGGGAGCTGGCGCAGGAGCTGGTCGAGCAGCTGCACGGGCTCGGAGCGGTTGCTCTGCAGGCCCTCGACCACCTGTTTCTTGGCGAGCAGGGAGGCGGTCTCCTCGCGGATCTTGCGGATCTCCTCGATCTGCTTGTCGAGCTTGTCGATCTCGCCCTTCATGTAGGCGACGTTCGCCTTCTGCTGCTGTTCCTGCTGGTCCAGGAACACCCAGACCGCGCCGGCCACGACGAGCCCGAGCACGGCGGTGAGGGCCGCGAGGACCATGAACTGCTGCTGGCGGCGCTTTCGCTTCTCTTCCCGGTGGGGAAGGAGGTTGACGCGGATCATGACGGGTCGAACCTCCGCATCGCGAGACCGCAGGCCACCATGAGGGACGGCGCGTCCATCGTGAGCTGGCGAGGCTTGATCTTGGAGGAGAGCGCCATGTTGGCGAACGGGTTGGCCACCAGGGTGTGGACCTGGGTGCGCTGCGACACCATCTCCTCCAGCCCGTCGAGCATCGCGCACCCGCCGGTGAGGAGGATGTGGTCGACCTTGTTGAACTGGGTGGAGGTGAAGAAGAACTGCAGGGCGCGCTGGATCTCCAGCACGATCTTCTCGTTGAAGGGGGCGAGGACGTCGGGCCCGTAGTTCTCCGGCAGGCTCCCGACCCGCTTGGCGGCCTCGGCCTCCTCGGGGGGCATGTCGAACGCCCGGGCGATCTCCTGGGAGAGCTGGTTGCCGCCGATCTGCTGCTCGCGCGTATAGACGGTCTGGCCGTTGTGCAGGACGGTCACCCGGGTGACGGTGGCGCCGATGTCCACGATCACGGTGACGTCGCTCTCCCGGACCCCGGAGTTGCCGCCGCAGATCAGTTCGAACGCGCACTGGGAGGCGTAGGACTCCACGTCCATCACGATGGTCTTGAGACCGGCGGCCTCGGCGGCGGCGACGCGGTCCTCGATCTTCTCCTTGCGGGAGGCGGCGATCAGGACCTCGACCTCGTCATCGCCCGAGGGGGCGGGGCCGAGCACCTGGAAGTCGAGGTTCACCTCGTCCAGGGAAAAGGGGATGTACTGGTTCGCCTCGCTCTGGACCTGGACCTCCATGTCCTCCTCACGCTGGTTGCCGGGAAGGATCACCTTCTTGGTGATCACGGCGGCGCCCGGAAGGGCCATGGCGATGTTCTTGATCCGTGAGCCGAGGTTCTTGTGGGCGCGCTTGATCGCCTCGCCCGCCGCCTCGATGTTGGCGATGTTGCCGTCGACCACCGTGTCCTTGGGCAGCGGCTCGATCGCGTAGCGTTCCACGCGATAGACGTTCCGCCCGGCCTCGGCGATCTCCACCAGCTTCACCGAGGACGAGCTGATGTCGCAGCCAATGAGCGGCGGCGTCTTCGCCTTCAGGAAGTCGAACTGGTCAGCCAACTTTTCTTTAATCATGGTGGAGGCTTAGCACCCACTACGAAGAATCTACTTTAGATGCTAGCAACAAGCCCTAGGAGTGTAAAGCCTTTTTTGGGGAGCCGTTCTGAACGCTGCCCTGTCTATAATGTCTACGGACCTTCCCGGGTATGCCAGGGACGATTCCGTTCACCCCCGCCCCCGCCGAACCCATGACCTCCCGCTGGTGGTTCTATCCCGCCCTGATCCTCGTGTCGCTGGCCTTTGTGGTGGGCGGTGTGGGGGCGCTCACGGTCGTGCTGCTCTGGCCCAGCCTGCCCTCGCTCGAAGCGCTCACGGACTACCGGCCCAAGATCCCCCTGCGGGTCTTCAGCGCCGAAGGTGAGCTGATCGGCGAGTTCGGCGAGGAGAAGCGGGCCGTGGTTCGCGTCAAGGATGTTCCCGAGCTCATGAAGCAGGCCATCCTCGCCGCGGAGGACGACCGGTTCTACCAGCACGGGGGCGTCGACCTCGCCGGGGTGGCGCGAGCGGCCCTCGCAAACGTCCAGGGGCGCCGGGAAGGGGCCAGCACCATCACCATGCAGGTGGCCCGGACCTTCTTTCTCACGCGGGAAAAGACGATCGCCCGCAAGCTCTCGGAAGTCCTTCTGGCCTTCAAGATCGAGGCCTCCCTCAGCAAGGACCAGATCCTCGAGCTTTACCTGAACCAGATCTTTCTCGGGAGCCGGGCTTACGGGTTCGCCTCGGCCGCCAACGTGTATTTCGGCAAGAGCCTCGCGGAGATCACGCCTGCCGAAGCGGCGATGCTGGCGGGCCTGCCTCAGGCGCCATCCCGGCAGAACCCCTTCGTGAACCCCAAGCGGGCCCAGCAACGCCAGCACTACGTTCTTCGGCGCATGAACGACCTGGGCTGGCTCACGCCGGAGGCCTACAAGAAGGCCCTGGTGGAGCCGCTTCGGCTCAACCTGGACCAGCGCGAGACCTTCGCCTTCCGGGCCGACTATGTGGCCGAGATGGCGCGGGCCGCCGTTTTCGAACAGTACGGCGAGCCGGCCTACGTGAGTGGCATCCGCGTCTACACGACGGTTCGCCGCAAGGACCAGGAGGCCGCCAACGCGGGCCTGCGCCAGGGTGTCCTGGATTACGACCGCCGCCATGGCTACCGTGGTCCCGAGGCTTACGTGAACCTGCCCACCATTCCCGGGCCCGACTTCGACGAGGCCGTCTACGACGCGCTTTCCGAGCGCGAGACCTTGGGAGACCTGATCCCGGCCGTCGTCGCCGAGGCCTCGGCCCGGGAGGTCGTGGCCGTCCCTCGGCGAGGCGAGCCGGTCAGGGTTTCCGGCGATGGCCTCAAGTTCGTCGCCCGGGCGCTTGCCGACCGCGCGAACCCCGACAAGGCGATTCGCCGCGGCGCGATCGTGCGCCTCCAGGCGGTGGAGAAGGGCGCCTGGGCCATCGCGCAGCTGCCGAAGGTCGAGGCGGCCCTCGTCGCCCTGGACCCTGCGAACGGTGCGATGCTGGCCGTGGCGGGAGGGTTCGACTTCACGGCGAACAAGTTCAACCACGTGACCCAGGCGTGGCGCCAGCCGGGCTCGAGCTTCAAGCCCTTCATCTATTCGGCCGCGCTCGAGAAAGGCTTCACGCCGGCCACGGTCCTGAACGACGCGCCCTTCGTGATCGACGCGGCCAAGACGGGTGGCCAGCTCTGGGAGCCGAAGAACTACGATGGCAAGTACGAGGGCCCGATGCGCCTCCGAACCGGGCTCGCGAAGTCCAAGAACATGGTGTCGATCCGGCTTCTGCAGTCGATCGGCCCGGGGTATGCGCAGGACTTCATCCAGAAGTTCGGATTCGAGCCCAAGCTGCACCCGGCCTACCTCACGATGGCGCTCGGCGCCGGCGCCGCGACGCCCCTGCAGATGGCGGGGGCGTACGCCACGTTCGCGAACGGCGGCTACCGGGTGAGGCCCTGGTTCGTCGCGAAGATCGTCGACAACCGGGGTGAAACGCTCTACGAGGCGAAGCCCGAGGCGGCGGGCAACGAGGCGGAGCGCGTGCTCGACCCTCGAAATGCCTTCCTGATGACCAGCATGATGAAGGACGTCGTGCGCATGGGCACGGCCGCGCGGGCGATGTCGCTGGGGCGCGGCGACCTCGCGGGCAAGACCGGCACGACCAACGACCACATCGACGCCTGGTTCGCGGGTTTCAACCCCAAGGTGGTCGCCGTGGCGTGGATCGGATTCGACACGCCAGCGCCTCTCGGGGCCAACGAGACCGGTGGTCTCGCCGCCCTGCCCATGTGGATGACCTATGCGGGCCGAGTCCTCAAGGGCGTTCCGGAGGCGGAGTCCGACCCCCCGCCGGGCATCGTGATCGCGAACATCAACCCGGTCACGGGATTTCGCGAGGCCGATGGTCGAAGCAAGACCGTCGAGTACTTCTTCCAGGAGTCGCTTCCGGGCAGCGGCGAGGAGGGGGCGGTGGCCCGCGATGCCGCCAAGCCCCCGGAAGAAGTCCGCAACCAGATCTTCTAGGCCGGCCGGGAGGGCCCGTGGGCAAGAACCGTTCGCGACGCGACGACAACCTTCGCCGGCATCTCGCCTATCTTGCGGCGAGGCTGATGGCCGAAGAAGGCATCGCCGACTACGGCACCGCCAAGCAGAAGGCCGCGCGCCAGGCCGGCCTCGTCGATGCGAACCTGCTGCCGGACAACCGCGAGATCGAGGCGGCCCTGCGCGAGTTCCAGGAGCTCTACCAGAGCGACCAGCAGCCGGCCGAGCTGCGGCGGCTGCGCGAGGTGGCCGTGAAGGTGATGCGCGACTTCGCCGAGTTCAGGCCGGCGCTGGTGGGCGCGGTGCTCAACGGCACGGCCAACCAGTTCTCGGAGGTGGCGCTTCAGCTCTTCACCGACGACACCAAGGCGCTGACGCTCTTCCTGCTGAACCGCCGCTACCGATTCGAAATGGCGGAAAAGCGCGTGCGGATCGGCAACGCCTGGGCGAACCTGCCTCTCGTGCACCTGGAGGTCGACGATGCGCCGGTGACCCTCACCGTCTATTCGCGCGACGACGAGCGCGTGGCGCCCCGGCAGCGCGCCGCTGCCGAAGGCCCGGCTCGCGCCCGGCTGGACGAGGTGGAAGCGCTCCTGGGGGCCTAGCGGCCTGCGAGGGCCTGGGCCGCGTCGAGGGCGAAGTAGGTGAGGATGGCGTCCGCGCCGGCGCGCTTGAACGCGAGAAGCGACTCCATCATGCAAGCGGGCCCGTCGATCCATCCCTGTGCCGAGGCCGCCTGCAGCATCGCGTACTCGCCGCTCACCTGGTAGACCGCGGTCGGCACGCCGAAGGTGTCCTTCACCCGGCGAACGATGTCCAGGTAGGGCATGCCCGGCTTCACCATCACCACGTCGGCCCCCTCCTCGAGGTCGAGCGCGATCTCGTGCAGGGCCTCGTCGCTGTTGGCGGGATCCATCTGGTAGGTCTTCTTGTCGCTCTTGCCGAGGTTGGCGCCGGAGCCCACCGCGTCGCGGAAGGGGCCGTAGAACGACGAGGCGTACTTGGCCGAGTAGGCCATGATCCGGGTGTGGATGAGGCGGTGGCTGTCCAGGGCGGCGCGGATGGCCCCGATGCGGCCGTCCATCATGTCGGAGGGCGCCACCATGTCGACGCCGGCGTCGGCATGTGTGAGTGCCTGCTTGCACAACACCGCGATGGTTTCGTCGTTCAGCACATAGCCGGAAGTGTCGATGAGCCCGTCCTGGCCGTGGCTGGTATAGGGATCGAGGGCGATGTCCGTCATCACGCCCAGTTCAGGGAATCGCTTCTTGAGTTCTCGGACGCACCGGGCGACGAGACCGTCGGGATTGAACGCCTCTTCGGCGAGCGGCGTCTTGAGGGACGGCTCGATGAGAGGGAACAGGGCGATCATCGGAATGCCAAGGGTGAGCGCTTGCTCTGCGACGGGAAGCAGCTCGTCGATCGTGCGCCGGGAGACTCCCGGCATCGAAGAAACGGCCTGAACCTGCTTCGCGCCGTCGAGAACGAAGACCGGCAGGATGAGGTCGTCCGGCGACAGGCGGTTCTCCCGCATGAGGCGGCGGGAAAAGTCGTCGTGCCGCATCCGGCGCGGGCGTCGCGTGGGGTACTTTCCGAAGGGGAATGTCATTGCGAATTCCAAGCGAATGGCGCGGGAACTTTAGCATGGCCGCCGCGCTCTCATGGCTTGAAGGATCACTCCTTCCCCGCTTCTCCTCCCTGAGCGGGTGCCTTAATTCCCATTAAGGCTTTTTTGCCCCGGCTACTTCCCCTTCAGCCGGGGTTTTTGTTTTTGGCTGCTCCGCGCCGAACCATCCGGCGATGCGAGCGCTCGCCTCCGCGATGCCGGTGCGCTTCATGCTGGAGAAGAGCTGGACCGTCGCCCCGGGATACAGGCCGGCAAGTTCCTTGCGTGCCGCGGCGAGCGTGCGATGGGCCGCCTGGGCGGAAAGCTTGTCCGACTTGGTGAGCAGGACGTGCAGGTCCCGACCCGCGGGTTTCAGCCAGTCGAGCAGGCGACGGTCGAGCGGCGTGAGGGGGTGGCGCGAGTCCATCACGATGACCACGCCCGCGAGGGCGCCACGCCCTCGCACATAGTCGCCGACGAGCGTGTTCCAATGCTCGCGCACGGCGACGGGAACGCCGGCGTAGCCGTATCCGGGAAGATCGACGAGAAATCCGTCGTCGTCGACGGCGAAGAAGTTGATCAGCTGGGTTCGCCCCGGCGTCTTGCTCACGTAGGCGAGGCGCCTGCGCCCCGCGAGCGTGTTGATCGCGCTCGACTTGCCGGCATTCGAACGGCCGATGAAGGCCACTTCGGGCTGGGCGTCCGCCGGAAGCAGCTTCGGGTCGTGGACGGAGATGATGAAGCGGGCGTTCTCGAGGCGCATCGCGTCAGGCCCCGGAGAGGCGCATGCCCGGCGCGGACGGGGTGGCGGCGCGGGGGCTCGCTACGGTAAAATCGTGCGCTTTGGGCAAGGTGTCCCTAAATTCTAGGCGAAGGATCGGCAATGCGTCTTCTGACCGGTGGATGGGTACTTTCGGCGATAGTCTACGCAACCGCGGCGATTGCCGCCGCGCCGGCGCCCGCGCCGAAGGCGGATCCCGAGAAAGGCAAGCAGACGGCCATGGCCATCTGCGCCGCCTGCCACGGCGCGGACGGCCACAGCCCGACGCCGGCCAACCCGCATCTGGCCGGCCAGCATGCCGAGTACCTCGCCGCGCAGCTTGCCGCTTTCAAGTCCGGCGCGCGCGCGAACGCGATCATGGCCGGCATGGCCGCACCGCTTTCGCCGGACGACATTCGCAACGTCGCCGCGTACTTTTCCCAGCAGCCCCCCAAGGGCGGCGCGGCGAAGGACAAGGCGCTCGCCGAGCGCGGGCAGGTCATCTGGCGCGCGGGTCTCAAGCAGGGCAACGTGCCGGCCTGCGCGGGCTGCCATGGGGCCGCCGGGGCCGGAATTCCCGCCCAGTACCCCCGCCTCGCGGGGCAGTATCCGGAGCTCACGCTCGGCTGGCTCAAGGCCTACTCGAGCGGCGCCCGTGCGAACGGGGTCATGGGCCCCATCGCTTCGCGCCTGAGCGAGGCCGACATGAAGGCGCTCGCCGAGTACATCGCCGGCCTGCGCTAGGTCGCCCGCCCAGCTTCCCGGGGCGGGCCGGGCTCGCCCGACCCCGACTCCCGGTAGCGGTTCCGGCCCTCGCGCTTGGCGCGATAGAGCGCGACGTCCGCCGCATGCGTGAGCGCGTCGGGAGTGAGTCCGTCCGCCGGGTGGAACGCGCCGCCGATGCTCACGCCGATGATCGCCGTCTCGCGATCGAGCGCGTAAGGCCGTGAAAGCGCTTCCAGCAGTTTCGCCGCCACGGCGCGTGCGCCGTCGGCGCCTGTCGAGGGCAGGATGGCAAGGAACTCGTCGCCGCCCAGGCGACCCACGGTGTCCGATGCGCGCATGCATTCGCGGGAGCGTGCCGCGACCTGGGCGAGAAGCGCGTCGCCCGCCGCGTGCCCGAGCGTATCGTTGACGGCCTTGAAGCCGTCCAGGTCGAAGAGCAGCACCGCGAGCGGCTCGGCCTGCCGCGTGGCGAGTTGCACCGCCTGCTCGAGCCTGTCGTCGAGCAGGCTGCGGTTCGGCAGGCCGGTGAGCCGGTCGAAGTGCGCGAGTTGCTCGATGCGCGCCCGATCCGCCCGGGCCCGGCGCTGCGACTGCACGAATGCCACGACGAGCCCGACGAGGACCACGATCGTGCCCGCGAGAAGCCACTTCACGGTTACGCGCCGGGCTTCCGCGAGGCGAATCTGTTCCAGGGTCCTCGCATGGATCTCCCCGGTGACGATGGCCATGGCGCGTCGCACCGCGGCGAGCGACTCGTCCTCGGCGCCCTGCGGACGGTCCGACTCGGGACTGCGGCTCGCGAGCGCCGCCGCGTCGAGGAAGTCGCGGGCCGGTCCCTCGACCGACGCGAGCGCGGCGGCGAAGCGCGGTTGCTCCGCCGCCTTCGCTCGCAGGTACTCGAGGTTGGCCTCGATGCCCACCCGCTCGGCGGCGAGCCCCGGCGCGACCGGCGCGCGGCCGGCGACCGAGAGCGCGGCGCGTTGCAGGCCGTCCTTGAGCGACTCGAGCCCGTCCTTCACTTCCTGCACCGCGATCATTTCGCGGGAGAGCGCGGATTCCTTCTCGACGTCGCTGAAGAGGAGCGCGGCGAGGGCCGCGATCACGATCGCCACGATCGCGAGCCCGGCCCCCGCGATGCGGCCCGTCGAGGGCGACAACGCTAGCCGGCCCGGAACGCTTCGCGCGCCGCCCCGAGCGTTGCGTCGATCTCGGCCTGGCCGTGCGCGGCCGATACGAATCCGGCCTCGAAGGCCGAGGGGGCGAGATAGACGCCGCGCGCGAGCATCGCGTGGAAAAAGCGGTTGAACGCGTCCTTGTCGCCCTGCATGACTTCCGCGAAGGACTGCGGGGGCGAGGCGCGGAAGAAGATCCCGAACATGCCGCCGAGGCCCGTGCCGCTGAAGGGAATGCCCGCGGACCTCGCTTCCCGCACCAGGCCTTCGACGAGCGCCGTGGTGGTCGCCGAGAGCGACTCGAAGAAGCCGGGTGCGAGAACGCGCTTGAGCGTCGTGAGACCCGCCGTCACCGCCACGGGGTTTCCCGAGAGCGTGCCCGCCTGGTACACCGGGCCCTCCGGCGCGAGTTTCGCCATGATGTCGCGACGTCCGCCGAAAGCGCCCACCGGCATCCCGCCGCCGATCACCTTGCCGAGCGTGGTGAGGTCGGGCCTCACGCCGAACACGCCCTGCGCGCCCTGCGGCCCCACGCGAAAGCCCGTCATCACCTCGTCGAAGATGAGCACGGTGCCGTGCTTCGTGCAAAGGGCGCGCAGCGTGTCGATGAAGTCCTGCGAGGGCCGGACGAAGTTCATGTTGCCCGCCACGGGCTCGAGCACGACGGCCGCGATGCGCTCGCCGTACTTCGCGAACGCGTCCTCGGCCTGCTGGGGGTCGTTGTAGTCGAGCACCAGCGTTTGCGAGGTGAGCTCCGCAGGCACGCCGGCCGAAGTGGGATTGCCGAAGGTGAGCGCGCCCGATCCCGCCTTCACGAGCAGGAAGTCGCTGTGGCCGTGGTAGCAGCCCTCGAACTTCACGATGAGCGATCGCCCGGTGAAGCCGCGCGCCAGGCGCAGGGCGCTCATCACGGCCTCCGTCCCCGAACTCACGAGACGAACCTGCTCCAGGGACGGCAGGCTCGTCGTGAGCAATTCCGCCATCTCGAGCTCGAGTTCCGTAGGAGCACCGAAGGACAGCCCCTTCGCGGCGACCGCACCGATCGCCTCGAGCACCTGTGAATCCGCGTGCCCGAGGATGGCCGGGCCCCAGGATCCGACGTAATCGACGTAGCGTCGGCCGTCGACATCGACGAGCCAGGCGCCACGGCCCTCGCGGAAAAAGACGGGCGTGCCGCCGACGGCGCGGAAGGCTCGCACCGGGGAGTTGACGCCGCCCGGGATCACCCGGCGGGAGGCTTCAAAGAGCTGCTGGCTGCGTTCGTACATGGCGGAAGTCTTCCGGGTCGAAGGGTCGGGAAAGCGCCTGGGCCGCCTGGACGACATCGGGCGCATCGAAGAGGGCGGAGATCACCGCGATCATGTCGGCGCCCGCGGCAATGGCGAGGGGTGCGTTGTCCGCGTTGATGCCGCCGATCGCGGCGACGGGCAGGCCCGAGGCGGCCCGCGCCTGGCCCACGCGCTCGAGCGGCGCCTGCACCGCACCGGGCTTCACGCGGGAGGCGAACAGGCTGCCGATGCCCACGTAGTCCGCGCCTGCCTCGGCCGCGGCGCGAGCGAGCTCGGGCCGGTCGTAGCACGAGACGCCGAGGATCGCCTCGGGCCAGGCCGCGCGCGCGGCGCGCGGGTCGCCGTCCGTGGCGCCCAGGTGAACGCCGTCGGCGCCGCAATCGCGGGCGAGCTTCCCGTCGTCGTTCACGATGAAAAGGACGCCGCGTTCCCGGCAGGCCCGAGCCAGGGCCCGCGCCTGCCGGGCGCGCACGAAGGCGCCGAGCCGCTTGGCGCGGTACTGCACGAGCTTCGCGCCGCCGGCGATCGCCTGCAGCACGAGCGCGACGAGTGCGTCGTCGTCGTCGCGTTCCGGCGTGATCGCATAGAGGCCGCGCAGCCGCGCGGACCGCTCAGACCTCGTCGTCGCCATCGGCCTCGCGCGCCCAGAACAGGCGGTCAGGGATGTACTGGCCCATGCCGGGGCGGAAAGCCCGTTGGAGGGCGCGCCACGTGTAGTCCTGTGCCTCGTAGACCGCCTCCGGCACCTCGAGCCCGCGCGCGAGGTTCGCGGCGATGGCCGAGGCGAGCGTGCAGCCCGAGCCGTGGTAGCTCCCCGGCAGGCGCTGCCAGGAATCCGAGCGCACCACGCCGTCGCGGTGGTGCAGCGTGTTCACGACGGCCACCGTCGTGTCGTGCGTGCCCGTCACGAGCACGTACTCGCAGCCCATGTCGAGGAGCCGGCGCGCGCACTCGCCGTGGTCGGCGTCGTCCTCGTCGTCGCTGTCGGACAGGCGGCGCAGTTCCGGGATGTTCGGCGTCACCACCGTGCTCTGGGGGACGAGCAGCTCGCGGATGGCGGAGACGATGTCGTCACCGCCGAAATCGTCGCCGCGTCCCGAAGTGAGCACGGGGTCGAGCACGAGGGGGATGTCGGGGTAGTCAGAGACCACCTCGGCCACGACCGTCACGATTTCCGGGGAGGCGAGGACCCCCACCTTGAAGGCGACGACCGGAATGTCCTCGAGGATGCAGCGCGCCTGGTCGGCCACCCAGTCCGGGTCGAGCGCGAGGAAGCTCTCCACGCCGGCGCTGTCCTGGACCGTGATCGCCGTCACGACCGACAAGGGCAAGCATCCCATGCTCGCGAGGGTGAGGATGTCGGCCTGCAGTCCCGCGCCCGACGTCGGGTCCGTGGCCGCGAAGGTGAGGACGGCGGGGGGGGCGGCGGAGGGATCGGTCATGGGGCGGGGCGCAGGGGGGGGAAACACGGTTAAACTGGGCGCCACTCCGGAAGCGGGGTAGCCGCGCGGCTCACGGCGGCATCCGGCCTGACCGGCATTCCAAATCGGGCGATAAGTCCCGCATTCTACCTTTTCGAGGCGCCTTCCCGTCCATGTCAGCCCCCGCTCCCGCCCCCCAAGCGCCCCCCTTCCGCACCTGGATGTGCTTGGTCTGCGGCCTGGTCTACGACGAGCAGGAGGGCTGGCCGGACGACGGCATCGTGGCCGGGACCCGCTGGGAGGAAGTGCCCGCGAACTGGTGTTGCCCGGAGTGCGGGGCGCGCAAGGACGATTTCGAGATGGTCCAGATTTGAGTTTCCCAATTCGAAAAAGCTTCAAGACTTTGCGCTTATAACTTGTTTTGATGGGGCAAAAGGCTTAGGCTAGGCCCTGTCAGCACGGAGTCGCCGCCGGCGAAAAGAGCGATGGTGCGAGGGGAGCTTCGGCAGCCCGGCTGCGCACGGAAGAGGGGTGGGTCCGTTCGCGTTTTGCCGCGAGCCCCGATTCCGGGACCAGCGAGGAAGGCGTGGCAGACACGAAGAATTTTTCCGGCGTGCGCGTGATGGTGATCGACGACAGCAACACCATTCGTCGCAGCGCCGAGATCTTCCTGATGCAGGCCGGTTGCCAGGTCATCCTGGCCGAGAACGGTTTCGACGCCCTCGCCAAGATCGCCGACCACGCGCCCGACCTCATCTTCGTCGACATCATGATGCCGCGACTCGACGGCTACCAGACCTGCGCCCTCATCAAGAGGAACGCCAAGCACAAGTCGACGCCGGTGCTCATGCTCTCGTCCAAGGACAGCTTGTTCGACCGCGCGCGTGGCCGCATGGTCGGCTCGGACGAGTACCTCACCAAGCCCTTCACCAAGGAAAGCCTGCTTCGCGCGGTCGAGACGCATCTCGCCCACCGCACGGCGGCGTAGCGCTTTCCGTCTTTCCTCACGAAGCCCACGGAGCACAAAGCGATGCCGATCAAGAAAATCATGGTGGTGGACGACTCGCCCACCGAGCGCGCCTACCTCGAGAACCTCTTGAAGAAGAACGGGTTCGACGTGGTGCTCGTGGAAAGCGGGGAGGCGGCGATCGAGCGCACCAAGTCCGACCGGCCCGACCTCATCCTGATGGACGTCGTGATGCCGGGCCTCAACGGCTTCCAGGCCACGCGCGCCATCACGCGCGACGAGACGACCAAGCACATCCCGGTCATCATCTGCACGACGAAGGACCAGGAGACCGACAAGATCTGGGGCCTGCGGCAAGGCGCCAAGGACTACGTCACCAAGCCCATCAACGAGGGCGACCTGATCGACAAGATCAAGGCCTTCGGCTGAACCCGCCGGCTCCCGCTCCGTGGCTCGACGAACCGGCCTTCGCGAATTCCAGCTGTCCGTCGCGGAGCGGCTGCGCACGGCCGCCTCGCGAACGACGCTGTCGTCGAAGCTCGGCTTCCAGGTGGCGGGACGCAACTGGTTCGTGGCGCTTCACCAGGTGAGCGAGGTCGTTCCCGTCCCGCCGCTGGTGAGCGTGCCGCTCACGCAGCCGTGGTTCCGGGGCGTCGCCAACGTGCGGGGCAACCTCTACAGCATCGTGGACCTCTCGGCGTTCCAGGGCGGCGAGGTGACGGGAGGCGGGCCGGAGCGCCGCGTGATTCTCGTCTCGGACAAGCTGGTGGGCGGCGCGGGGCTCCTCGTCTCGCGCATGCTCGGGCTGCGCAACCCCGAGGCGTTTACGCCGGCGAACCGGCCCGAGGGAGCGCCGCCGTGGCTCGTCGCGGCCTTCACGGACGCCGCGGGCGCCGAGTGGAGCGAGCTGGACCTTCCCGTCCTCGTCAAGGAACGTCGTTTCCTCGAGGTCGGGACCGGATAACGTCGCCGGCCGCCCCCCGGCGGCCCGGCGGGCACTTCAGGGAGTCGCAAACATGGCCAAATCACCGTCGGCAAAACCGAAGACCTCGCTAGCGGACTTCTTTCGCAGTTTCACCTCGTCCAAGGCGAAGACGACCGCGCGCCCCGAGGCGGCGGGGCTCACGACCATGACCAACCTGCCCGCGGCGAGCGGCCCGGCTGCCGCGACGCGCGCACCCGCGCGGCATGCGGCCAAGGCGGGCAAGTGGTCCCTCGCCGGGTTCCGCCTTCCCTTCATCGGGGAACGGCCGATCACGGTGCAGATGAACATCCTCGGCACGCTCGCGTTCGTGCTCGTGGCGCTCACGGCCCTCATGGTGTTCCTCGACGCGCGAGCCCGGTCGCAGAACGCGGCCTACGTGACGGTGGCGGCGCAGATGCAGTACCACACGCAGCGGCTGGCGAAAGCGGCGAGCCTCGCGGCCCGCGGCCAGCCCGCGGCGTTCCCCCAGTTACAGGACAGCCGGGACGAGTTCGCGAACTACCTCGCGGTGCTCCAGGGCGGCGGCTTCGCCTTCGGCGACGAAGTGCCTTCCGCGGCGTCCAACGAGGAGCTCAAGAGCCGCCTCGAGGAGCTCGCGCAGCGCTGGCCGACCACCGCCAACGCGGCCGGGACCATCCTCGCGGCCCGGGGCGACCTCGTGACGCTCGCCCAGAACATCGCCCAGACCCGCGTGGGCTCGGAAGAGATGGCGAGCCTCTCGCAGGAACTCACGGCGCTCATGGCCCAGACGGGCTCGGCGCCGGGCCAGGTGATTCGCGCCAACCGCATCACCCTCCTGTCCGAGCGGCTTGGCCGCGGTTCGGCGGATATCCTGGGCGCCGAGATCATCGATCCGGAGGTGCCGTTCCTCATCGGCAAGGACACCAACGACATGCGCGAGATCATCCGCGCGCTCGAAAGCGGCAGCGAGGCGCTGCAGATCGTGCCCCTGCGCGACGCGGAGCCGCGCGCGAAGCTCGCCGAGCTCAAGAAGACCTTCGCGGATTTCGAGAAGAACGTGAGCCCGATCCTGCGCGAGCTGCAGAAGCTCGTGTCGGCGCGCGAGGCCGGCGCGAAGCTCGTGGCGGGCTCCGAGCAGCTGCAGTCCTCGGTGCAGCGCCTTCAGGAGGCGCTCCAGGCCGAGAAGCCGGTCGCCACCCTGGTCGCGGTCTTCGTCTTCGCCGCGCTGCTCATCGTCGTCCTCGCGTTGATGGGCCTCGTGTTCCTCGCGGACTCGCGTCGCAGCGCCGCTGCGGCCGAGGCGGAGAACAAGCGCAACCAGGAGGCCATCCTGCGGCTGCTCAACGAGATGGGCGACCTGGCCGACGGCGACCTCACCGTGAAGGCGCAGGTGACCGAGGACATCACGGGCGCCATCGCGGACTCGATGAACTACACGATCGACGAGCTGCGCAACCTGGTGACGGGCGTGAACAACGCGGCCATCTCGGTGACCGCGAAATCGGAGCAGGCGCAGTCGATCTCGGCGCAGCTCCTGGGCGCCGCGGAGCGGCAGTCGAAGGAAATCGAGGACACGACCTCGCAGGTCCTGCAGGTCTCGAAATCGATCTCGGAGGTCTCGACCACCGCCGAGGAAGGCGCCCGGGTGGCGATGCGGTCCCTGGCGGCCGCCGACAAGGGTCGCGAGGCCGTGCAGAACTCGATCTCGGGCATGAACGAGATCCGCGGACAGATCCAGGAGACCTCCAAGCGGATCAAGCGGCTGGGCGAATCCTCCCAGGAGATCGGCGAGATCGTGGAGCTGATCTCGGACATCACGGAGCAGACGAACGTGCTCGCGCTGAACGCCGCCATCCAGGCGGCGTCGGCCGGCGAGGCCGGACGCGGCTTCTCGGTGGTGGCGGAGGAAGTGCAGCGGCTGGCCGAACGCTCCGGCGAGGCGACCAAGCAGATCGGCGCGATCGTGAAGACCATTCAGGCCGATACCCAGGACGCGGTGGCCGCCATGGAGAAGTCGACGCAGGGCGTGGTCGAAGGGGCGAAGCTCTCCGACGCCGCCGGCCAGGCTCTCACGGAGATCGACTCGGTGACGAAAAACCTCGCCCAGCTCATCCAGCAGATCTCGACCGCCACGCAGACGCAGGCGGGAGCCACGAACAAGGTGGCGCAGAACATGCAGGACATCCTCGAGATCACGCGCCAGACGACGCGAGGAACCCAGCAGACGGCGGGCTCGATCAAGGACCTCGCCTCCGTGGCCCAGGAGCTCAAGAGTTCCGTCGCGGGCTTCAAGCTCTAGAAACTCGGGAAACGCATGGCCGCCAACCCCGCCGCCGGCTTCGACCTGGGCCCCCTCACGTGGGTCAAGACGGAGATCGACCACTCGCTCGCGCAGGCGCGGGAGAACCTCGACAAGGTCGGCCTCGCGTCGGCCGAGCGGGCGCCGGTCAAGTACATCCTCACGCACCTGCACCAGGCGACGGGCGCCCTGGCGATGGTGGGGCTGGGCGCCGCCACGCGCTTCAGCGAGGAGCTCGAGAAGCTGGTCGCGTCGATCGAGCACTGCGAGGCGCTCGGGATTCCGGAGCGCATCGCGAGCGCCAAGCGCGCCATCGGCGTCCTCTCCGGGTACCTCGACGGGTTGCTCGGCGGCGCGCCGGACCAGCCCATGCTGCTCCTCGCCGCCTACCTCGACCTCAACCACGCGCGCGGCGCCGCGGACGCGATCGAAGGCGACCTGTTCCACCCCGATCTCGACGCGCCGCTGCCGCCGATTTCCTCGGGAAGCGTGGACGACCCGGTGCTCGCGAAGGGCCTCGCGGTGCAGCGCGCCCGGTACCAGCAGGGGCTGCTCAAGGTGCTGCGCTCGAGCGAGCCGCGCGAACCGCTCGGGCACATGCAGGCGGCCGTGGCGGCCATCGAGTCGCTTCAGGGCGCGACGCCCAACCGCCCCTTCTGGAGCGCGGCCGCGGGATTTTTCGACGCGCTCGCCTTCGACGGCCTGTCCCTGGACGTCGCGGTGCGCCCGCTCTTCGCGCGCGTCGACCAGCAGGTCAAGCAGTTGATCGAGGGCTCGCCGAAAGTGTCGGAGCGCCTGTTCCGCGACCTGCTCCTGCAGGTGGGCCGCGCGCGTCCCGTCACCGAGCGCATCGCCGTTCTCAAGCAGGCTTACCGCCTCGACGAGCTGCTCGTGCTTCCCGCGTCCTCGCGCGCCGACACCGACGACGAGGCGCTCGTCGCGCTCCTGCGCGAGGTGCGCGAGCTCACCGCACAGCAGAAGGACACCTGGCTCAAGTACACGTCGGGCAACCGCGCCGCGCTCGAGCCCTTCGGCAAGCAGGCCCTCGCGCTGGCGGACAAGGCCGGGCGCCTGTCGCACCGCGGCCTGCAGCTCGTCTACAACCGCCTCACCGACGTCGCGCCGACGCTCAAGGCAGGCGCGATCCCGCCGTCGGAGACGCAGGCCCTCGAGGTCGCGACCGCATTCCTCTTCGTCGAGTCGGCGCTCGAGAACTACTTCAAGCTGGGCGAGGACTTCGAGCGCCAGGCGAAGGCCGTGTCCGAGCGCCTCAAGGCCGCGATGGCCGGCGAGTCCGTGCCGCCCATGGACACGGTCGAAGGGGGCCTCCTCGACGAGATGACGCGCCGCGCGCAGGAGAAGCTGCTCGTCTTCCAGGTGGGCCAGGAAGTGCAGGTGAACCTGCAGGGCATCGAGCAGGTGCTCGACGGCTTCTTCCGCGACAGCGCCAGGCGCGCGGAGTTGAAAGGGCTGCCCGCCCAATTCGCGCAGGTGCAAGGCGCGCTCATGATCATGGAGCTCGACCGCGCCGCCGAGCTCAACGCCGCGGTGATGTCGCGCGTCCAGCAGTTCGCCGAAGGAACGCTCGAGGGCCGGGGCGAGGCTGCCGAGCTGGTGGCCGAGGGCCTGTCGGCCCTGGGCCTGTACGTGACCGCCATCCAGCAAGGTGCCGCGCGCCCCGAGGACATCCTCATGCCGGCGCTATTGCGGTTCGGGCTCGCCGAGGCGCCTGTCCCGGCCGCCGAGGAGGCGGTTCGCCGCACCGGCACCGTCGCGCCCATCGACCTGGAGCTCGGCAAGCAGAAGGTGCAGGCGCTCTACGAGGACTGGCGCGAAAAGCCCGCCGCGCAGGGCAAGCAGAAGCTCGAGCGCGCCGTGGACGACCTGATGCGCGATGCGGCGGTCATCTCGGATGCCGAGGTCACCCGCCGCAGCGGGGAGGCGCTCGAGGCCATCCATAACAGCGTCGATCCGAGCCAGACTGGCGTCTTCCGCGCGCTCGAGGGGATCGCGCCCGAGAACGCGCCGGCGACGCCGACGCCGCAGGTCGTCCAGCTCGTCGACGCGCCCGGCGCGCAGGTCGACCGCGAGCTGCTCGAGATCTTCCTGGAGGAGGCGACGGAAGTGTGCGCGACCATCGCCGAGCACCTCGCGACCTGCCGCGCGGCGCCTCACGACCGGGAATCGCTCACCACCATCCGGCGGGGCTTCCACACGCTCAAGGGCAGCGGCCGCATGGTCGGCCTCACGGACCTGGGAGAGGTCGCGTGGCAGTGCGAGCAGGTGATGAACAAGTGGCTGAAGGACGAGAAGCCCGCGACGCCGGGCCTGCTCGACTTCATCGCGATGGCGGGCCCGGCGTTCGAGGGTTGGGTCTCGGCGCTCAAGACGGGCGGCGATGCGCGCATCGACGGCACCTCGATCACCGCGGCGGCCGAGCGACTCAAGAGCGGCGAGGAGCCGGCGCCCGCGCCGATCCAGGCGCTCGAGCCCGTGATGCCCGAGGAGTCGGCGCCTGTCGCCGCGCCTGCCGCATTCTCCTTCGAGTCGCTCGATCTGGGCGGGGCGCCGCCGGCCGTGCCCCGGGAGCCGGCGCCCGCACCCGCCGAAGGCGAGCTTGCGTTCGACTTCCTCGCGCCCGCTGCCGAGGCGCCGGCGGAGCCGCCCGCAC
>Ga0209254_10000037_pt1 | contig 75998 bp, 71 predicted proteins | sample FrelakmetDIP11DI_FD_187148 | JGI IMG/M metagenome (GOLD analysis project Ga0209254, IMG submission 187148) | Freshwater lake sediment microbial communities from the University of Notre Dame, USA, for methane emissions studies - DIP11 DI (SPAdes)... | ecosystem: Environmental > Aquatic >...
GTCCTCGAGCTCGGCTCGCTGATCGCCGGGCCCTACGCCGCCGCGCTGTTCGCGCAGTTCGGCGCGGAGGTGATCAAGGTCGAGCCGCCGGAGGGCGGCGATCCGCTGCGCACCTGGCGCAAGCTGCACGAGGGCACGTCGATCTGGTGGTACGTGCAGAGCCGCAACAAGAAGTCGGTGACGCTGGATCTCAAGCAGGAGGCGGCGCGCGAGATCGTGAAGAAGCTCGCGGCCGAGGTCGACATCGTCATCGAGAACTTCCGGCCCGGCACGCTGGAGAAGTGGGGCATCGGGTGGCCGCAGCTCTCGGCCATCAATCCCAGGCTCATCATGGTGAGGATCTCCGGCTACGGGCAGGACGGGCCGTACTCGCAGCGGCCGGGTTTCGCCGCCATCGCGGAGTGCATGGGCGGGCTGCGCTACACGTCGGGCTTCCCGGATCGGCCGCCGGTGCGAGTGGGGGTCAGCCTGGGCGACACGCTCGCCTCGCTCTACGGCACCATCGGCGCGCTGATGGCGATGCATCACCTCAAGGCCAACAACGGCAAGGGCCAGTTCATCGACGTGGCGCTGTACGAATCGGTGTTCGCGATCATGGAGAGCCTGCTGCCCGAGTACGCCATGCAGGGCTTCATCCGCGAGCGCAGCGGGGCCAGCCTGCCGGGCATCGCGCCGTCGAACACCTATCTCTGCGGCGACGGCAAGTACGTGGCCATCGCGGGCAACGGCGACGGCATCTTCAGGCGGCTCACCGAGGCGATGGGGCGGCCGGACCTCGGCAACGATCCCGCGCTCGCCAACAATACCGGCCGTGCACAGCAGGCCGAGCGCCTGGACGCGGCGATTTCCGGGTGGACGGGCAGGCACACGCTGGACGAGGTGCTCGCCGCGCTCGAGGCCGCGTCGGTGCCGGCGGGGCGCATCTACACCGCAGCGGACATCGTGAAGGACCCGCACTACGCCGCGCGCGGCATGATCGAGCACCACACGCTTCCCGACGGCGCGCCGATCGACATTCCCGGCGTGGTGCCCAAGCTGTCCGAGACCCCTGGCGGCACGCGGTGGGTCGGCCCGAAGCTCGGCGAGCACACCGAGGAGGTGCTGCGCGCGGTCGGGATCGAGGGGGAGAAGCTCGCCGAGTTGCGGCGGGCGGGAGTGGTGTGATGCGGCCGACGCTCAGGTCGCGCGCACCGCGAAGGTCGCGATGCGGGGCGGGCGCGAGTCGAACGGCAGCGCCGCCTGGACGCCGAGCGTCCGGTGGTGCGCGTCGATGACGCAGTCGGAGAACTCGGCGGCGGAATCGCGCCAGGCGTAGAGCGCCTGCTCCACCGCGGGCTCGTCCTCGAAGCGCACCTCGGCCGAGTCGAGCAGCGCTGAGATCGCCCGGGCGATCTCCTCCTTCGGCAGCGCGTACCGGTTGCGCAGCACCCACTCCGTCTCGAGGAGCACGGGCAGGCTGATCAGCATCGGCGCGCGGCGTTCCACCGCCTGCTCGAGCAGGCGCCGCGCGCGCTCGAACTGCCGCTGATCGTCGCGGACGAGAAAGCGGACCAGGACGTCGGTGTCGAGTCCGATCATCCGGCGCCTAGCGGGACCGCTCGCCGGCCGGCTGCCCCTTGCCGCCGCGGCGCCGGAGCATGCCGGCGACGTCCATCACGCTCTTGTTCTTGGCCCGCATCTGCACCGTGCCGTCGGGCATCAGGGTGAAGGTGAGGCGGTCTCCCGGCTTGAGATTCAGCCGGTCGCGGATGTCCTTCGGGATGGTCGTCTGTCCCTTGCTGGTCAGCGCCGAATCGTTGCTCATGGGGTCTTCCGCGAGTCCTTACCGGGCCCATCATAGTAAGGAAAGCGCCTGCGAGGCAACGCGCCGTCAGAGGGGGGAACACGCCGGGCCCCACCCGTCAAGGCCCCTCGGGAGGGGTTTGGGGAATTTTCGGGGCGGGTCGCCTCCCGGGGCGTGCCGGTCCGGCCGGTCCCGGTGCGGAAAATCAAGCAGTTGAGCCCGGCCGCCGGGCCGCCGGCCGGCCCTGGAATTTTTCTCCGCGCGCGGCCACGAAAATTTGCTTGGTCCCCGCGGGAAAACCTTGGCTAGAATGGCCCGCAAGTCGTGCTTCTTCTTCCCGGCACGAAGCGTCTCTCAGCACACCACTGCAGCATCTGAAAGGCCGGCCCCCGCGCCGGCCTTTCGACCCGAAAGGTCCGGACGTCACATTGCGAGTGGGATCGTCCCGGACTCTCCAGAGCCCGGCTCCGTAAGGGGTCGGGCTTTTTCTTTGCCGGTACCCGACCCGCTGGAAGGCAGCTCATCGAGCTGCAAAAAAAGAAAGGGCAGCTTGCGCTGCCCCTTCTACCCGAAAGGTCCGGACGTCACATTGCGAGTGGGATCGTCCTGGACTCTCCAGAGCCCGGCTCCGTAAGGAGCCCGGATTTACTTCTTCGCGGCCTTTTTCTTCGCCGCTTTTTTGGCCGGCTTCTTGGACGCGGTCTTCTTCGCTGCCTTCTTCTTGGTCGCCATGACTGGCTCCTTTCATCGGTTGATGTGATGAAGCTGCGCAACATCAATGTCACGCAACTCGCTGTTTATATCGGTCGAAAGCACTTGTCAATGCTCTTATGCGTTTTCGGGCAACGTGTTGGCGGAGAAATGACGCAAATGCGACGCCGCGAAGGTACGCGCGACGCGTGTTCGACCCGCTCGATGCGCACGCAGCAGGTCACGCGAACGCGTGCTGCTCGAGTGAGCAGCGCATTCAGATAGGCAGGAACACCGCAGTCGCGATCGACTGCAGCGAGCGGCGGATGGTGCGGTTGTAGCGCTGCGCGGCGATGATCGCCATCGCGTCCTGGTAGCCGATGATCTTGCCGATCTCCCTCTCGAAGGAGAGGTTCTGCACGTCCACGCTCGCCTCGTTGGAGAGGATCAGCAGCTCCCCGCCCGGGCCGCGCGCGTTGGCGAGCTTCCATGCCGCGATCTCGACATTGCGCGCCGAGTTGTAGAGCTTCTGCGGGTCGAGCGAGTCGGTGAGGTAGAACTCGGTCTTCCCGTTGTAGGCGGCGAGGATCATGCTCGCCAGCCCCACGGAAAAGGCGAACACGCGGTCGCCGGCGTAGTCGGGCTTGAGGGCGAGGTGGATCGCATCGGTGCTGCGCACCTGCCCCAGCTCCGCGAAGCGGAACTCGTGCTTCGGGTCGAAGGCGCGCGCGAGCGGCGCCTCCATGCTCGAGTGGCCCCCCTTGCGCCACTCGCGCGGATTGCGCCGGTACAGCTTTTCCATCAGCAGGCGCGAGGAGCCGAGGCTCTCGGTGAGGTGCACCTCTGCGGCAACGTCGATGTCGGACTTGGCCATGTCCGCCGGACGGAAGTCGCGTTCCTGCGGCGCGCGGCGCTTGCCGGTGGCCGGCGCTGAGGGAGGGTAGGCGAGGGGAGCGGCGCATGCCGACAGGAAGGTCGCTGCTCCGAGCACGGCGAGGTGACGGAGGTGCCTGCGACGGGCATGCGGTAGCGGGTCGCGCATGGATTCTGTCATTGTGGCCCCGAAACCCTGCGCGAGGGAAGGTGCGCGCGGCGCGGCGCCGCGCTACAGTGACGGTGAAGCGCACAACAACACGAGAGGTCAATGCTCTCGCTCGAGCTTCTGCCCGCCGCCCACGGCGATGCGCTGTGGATCGAGTACGGCGACGCCGCCCGCCCCAGTCGCGTCCTGATCGACGGCGGCCCGGCGCGTACCTACGCAAACGGCCTGCGGCGGCGGATCGCCAGGGTGCCCGAGGGCGAGCGGCTGTTCGAGCTGGTGGTGGTCACGCACATCGACGCGGATCACATCGACGGCCCGCTGATCTTTCTCCAGGAGCTCGCGGCGCTGAAGGTGCGCATCGGCGAGCTCTGGTTCAACGGCTGGGACCACCTGCCCAAGACCGAGCGCGACACCTACGCGCCGCTGCAGGGGGAGTTCCTGGGCGGCCTCATCGCGCTGGACGACGACCTGCGCGGGCGGTGGAACCGCCGCTTCGACCGCAAGGCCGTGGTGGTGCCCGACGCGGGCCGTCTGCCCGAGATCGAGCTCGACGGCGGCGCGCGCCTTACCCTGCTCGGCCCCACGCCCGACGCGCTGCGCCGCCTGCGCGCGCGCTGGTCGGCGGCGATCCGCGACTTTTCCCCCGGCGACGTCGGCGAAGCGAAGCGCCGCCTGCTCGAGCGCCGCGACTATCGCCCGCCTGCCACGCCCGCGGTGTTCTCCTCGCGCGGATACGGCGACGACCGCTCACCCGCCAACGGCTCGAGCATCTCCATGGTGTTCGAGCACGATGGCGTGTCGCTGCTGCTGGCTGGGGACGCGCATGCGCGCACCCTCGCCGCCACCCTCGCGCGCCTCGCGGCGGAGCGCGGCGTGCCGCGGCTGCGCTTCGACGCCATCAAGCTGCCGCATCACGGCAGCATGGGCAACGTCAACGCGGACTGGCTGCGCCTGGTGGAGACGCCGCGCTGGCTGCTCTCGACCAACGGCGATGTCTTCGATCATCCCGACGTGGCGATGGCCGAGCTGGTCGCCGCGCATCACCGCGATCCGGTGTTCCTCTGCAACTACCGCGCGCCGTCGACCGAGCGGCTGAAGGCGAGGGCGAATCGCCGCTGGGTCACGCGGTTCCCGGGCGACGGCGTCGAGGGAGGACCTGCGGGGGGGCTGGTGTTGCAACTCGGCAAGCGGCGTAGCGGGGCGGCGGGGCGCCGGAAGCCCGCCGCGAAGACGCCCGCCGCGAAGACGCCCGCCGCGAAGACGCCCGCCGCGAAGAAATCCGCCACGAAGCGGCCCGCCGCGAAGAAACCCGCCACGAAGAAATCCGCGGCGCGGCGCACTCGGAAGCCGGCATGACCGACGCCGCTACCGCGACGCTCTTCGAGCCCTTCGACCTGTCCATCCACCTCGGACCGGATTCGACGCCGTGGCTGTCGGCGTCGTCGTCGGTGGGGTTCGTGCACGGCGTCCCGCGGCGCGGCGCCGGCCTGCCCGACCTGCCGACGCTGCTCGACCACGTCTACGACTATGCCGACGCGGTGCAGTTCGCCGAGCCCGATCCGCACCCCGAGCTCTCACGACTGCTCGGCGAGCTGGTGTTCGGCGACGCGATGGTGCGCCAGCTCTTTCTCGCCACCCGCGGCGTGGCCGCCGACAAGGGTCGGCAGATGCTGGTGCGCATCCTCCCCTCGCCGCATCTCGCCGTGCTGCCGTGGGAGCTGCTGCCCGATCCCGGCCTCGCCGAGGGGCGCGAGGGTCATCGCTACCTCGCCCTCGCGCCGGATGCGCACGTGGTGCGCTTCGCGCGCGGCCGCACCTATCCGTCGCGCACCGCGCCGCTGGAGGCGCCGCTCAACCTGCTCGTCGTGCTCTCCAGCCCCACGCCGCGCGACGAGTCGGAGGACTGGCTCGCCTTCGACATCTTCGAGGTCAAGCGCAACCTGCTCGCCGAGCTCGAGCCGCTCGAGCAGGCGGGGCTGATCAAGGTGCACGTCGAGGACCGCCCGACGCTCGAGAACCTGCGCCGCCGCATCGGCGAGGAGCGGCGCGGCTTCCATCTCTTCCACTACGTCGGGCACGCGCTGCCCGATCGGCTGGTGCTGGAGGACCGCTCCGGGCGGCGAGAGGATCTGCCGAGCGCACGGCTGGTGGAGCTGCTGCGCCTGTGCCCGGACCTGCGGCTCGCGACCTTCGCCGGCTGCGAGACCGCGCGCGCCGCCGGGGACCCGAGCGCCATCGAGACGCGCGACGCGGTGGGCTGGCGCGACCTGCTCAGCCTCGCCGACTACTGCGTGCAGGAGGCCTGCCCGACCGTGCTCGGGATGCAGGCGGTGCTGCCGTTCTGCACCGAACGCCTGTTCACGCGCTTTTTCTACCAGGGCATCGCGACCGGCTACTCGGTCGCCGAGGCGCTGCGCCTCGCGCGCGGCGCGATCCAGGGCGATGACCGCCTCGGCGGCGACCTGCTCGACTGGTCGGTGCCGGTGCTGTTCGTGGGGGCGAGCGAGCCGGGTGCGGTGCTGCCGCGCACCGTCGCCGCCGCGCCGGCGCCGGTGCGGCGGCGGGTCGATCTCAAGCTCGGGCTGGAGCAGGGCGCCGAGCGCTTCTACGCCCGCGACCTCGCGCTGCGCCAGGCGGTGGAGCTGCTCGCCGGCCGGACGCTGGAGCGGGTGCTGATCCTGAGCGGCCCCGACGGCGTGGGCAAGACCGCGCTGGTCGACCGCGCGCTGGAGGAGCTGGGCGGTACGCTGAGCCACGTGCTGTACGTGCATCTCAACCGGCTCGCGCCCGAGGTGGCCGAGGCGCGGCAGCAGCTCGTCTCGCGCGCGGGCGTGGACGTCGCCGCGCTCGGCGCGCTCGCCGACGACTTCGCCCTGGTGCGTCTGTGCCGCGTCGCCGACGAGCTGCTGCGCCTCGGCGGCGCGCCCGGACGAACGCGCGATCCGGCGTGGAGCTCGGCCGACTGGTGGGAGCGCCTCGTCGAGGACCTCGTGCAGCACCGGGCCGTGCTCGTGCTCGACGACCTCGACCTGCTCGACCGCATGGAGCGCGTGCTGCTCGCGGCGCTGGTGGCGCGGTGGCTCGCGGAGCGCGTGCGCGCGCAGGCCGCGGCGGCGGGCCCCGACGAGCTCGCCGAGCGCCTGGAAGCGGTCCTGAACCGCCTCGACGGCCATGTGCCGCTGGCGGGCGCACCCGCGCTGCTCGCCGACGCCGATGCGCTGCGCAGCGAGCTCGCGGGCGCGCCCGAGCGCGTGGTGACGCTGGGAGCGAGCGTGCTGCGCGAATGCGTCGAATGGCTGTTCTCGCAGGCGGTGCAAAGCGGCGACGTGCTCGCGTCGAGCCTCGATCGCTTCGCCGGCCTCGCGGTGGGCAACAGCGGTCGTGATGCGCTGGTCGCGGCGCTGCGGCCGATCGAGCGCGGCCGCGAAAGCCTCTGCCGCGCGGTGAAGGTGCTCGCCGACCGGCGCTCCGAGGGGCGCGTGGTCGTGACCCTCCGCGAAAGCTCGCCCGACCTCATCGACGTTGCCGAGAAGCGAGTCTTCGAGATGCGCCTCGGCCACGTCACGTGGCCGGAGACGTGGCGCTGGATCCGGCGCAACCTGCCGGGGCTGGTGAGCTTCGGCGACACCTACCTGTGCCGCCAGTGGTCGCGCCTGGGGACAGACCTCGAAGCGTGGGAGGAGCTGGAGCGGCGGGCGCTCAAGGCGCGCGGCACGGGCGTGGACCTCGAGGCGCTGGCCGAGGAGGTGGCGCCGCGCCACCGCGCGAAGCCCGCGCCCGCGCGGATCGGCGAGTTCCTGCGCACGCGCGGCCAGCGCCCGCTGCGCATCGCGGTGGCGGGGCCGCACCTGCGCTCGCCGGCCGACGTGGCCGATGCGCTCACGCGGCTGGCGACCGAGCACGGCATCGGCGGCCGCGTGGTGCCCAACGATCCGAACCAGGCCGGCACGCTCGCGGTGCTGATCAACGTGCCGACGCCGTTCGAGCGCAGCACCGAGATCTCCAACGCGGACATCGTCGAGTGGCTGTACGAGGTGACCGCGCTCGATCCGGACATCCTGCTCCTCGATTACGGCGGCGGTCCGATGCCCGGCGAGCTCGATCCGGGTCCGCCTTTCCCGCCCCAGCGCGCCCTGCTGCGCAGCGTGCGCCATCGCAGCCTGCTGCTGGCCGCGGGCGGCAACAACTACTCGCAGCCGCAGCCCACGGCGCCGGCGGACTTTCCCGAGGTGATCGCCGTGGGCGCGCTCGGCAACGACGGCACGCTGCGCGACTACTCGCTCTGGAAGGGCCGCGCGGGCAAGCCCGACCTGTACATGCTGGACGACCTCACCGGCAATCCCCTCGCCACGGCGATACGCGCCGATGTGGTCGCGGCGATGGCCGCAGCGGACACCTGGGGCACGAGCTTCTCGGCGCTGCACGCGGTGGGCGCGGCGGTGCTGGTGTGGTCGGTGCTGCCGGAGCTGGGGCCCTCGGAGGTGCGGGCGCTATTGATGGAAGCCGCGCGGCCCGTTGGCGGCGCGAAGGGGCCCAAGGCGCTTGCGCTCGCCGATGCCGTGGCGCTCGCGCGCAGGCGCGTGGTGGAGCGCACGCTGCGCGCCGGGCCGTGCTCGCTGGATGCGCTCTCGGCCATCACCGGCCTCGAGTTGCGCGCCGCCGCGGCGACGCTGTCGGTAATGATTGCCGCCGGCGCGGTCACGCGGCTGACGTCGGGGCGGCTCGAGCGCTACCAGCTCGTCTGAGACCGACCGGGTTGCGCGAGGCACCCGCAAAGAAAAAGGCGGCGCACACCACGCCCCGGACGAGCCGGAACCCGGACATGCACCGCCAAAAAACCAACCAACGACTCCCACCTCGATCCGCGCTTCACGGCAGCCCCGGAAACGCGCTCGCGTGTCGCCGCCAGGATGTGTTGTCGTGAATCGCGAAACGCCTGCGAGTATCCGGATCCGCGCGCGCCCTGGCTTGCCCCGGCGCGCCAACCGCTAGTCCGCATTCGCCAGCGGCGCGCACGCCCTGAAAACGAAACACCCCGCGCCGGTTGCCCGATCGCGGGGTGGTGGGCGCCCGGGACGGTTTGGAGTCGTCCCGAAGCGCCGTCCTGCCGACTGCTCGTGCGGCCCTAGCCGATCTGCACCGGGACGAAGATCCGCGCCTCGCCGCGCTGCACCAGCACGGCGGCGCTCTTCCCGGCGGCGTCGACCGCGGCCTTGAGCTCTTCAACGGACTTCACCGGCTTGCCGTTGACACCCAGGATCACGTCGCCGCGCTGCACACCGGCCCGGGCCGCCGCGCCGTCGACGCGCTCCACGAGCAGCCCGCCTTCGGCGCCGAGGCGCTTCGCCTCGTCGCGCGCGATCTCGCGCACCGAGACGCCGAGCTTGCCCTGCGGCTGCGCGTCGGCGCGCGCCACTTCCGCCTTGTCGGCCGGCATCTCGCCCACCGTGACCGCCAGCGACTCGCGCTTGCCCTCGCGCCACACCTCGACCGTCGCCCGGTCGCCCGGCTTGGTCGCGGCGACCGCGAGCGGGAGGCTGTTCGCGCCGTCGATGGCCTTGCCGTTCCAGGAGAGGATGACGTCGCCCGAGCGGATGCCGGCCTTCGCGGCGGGGCTGTCGGGCTCCACCTGCGAGATCAGCGCGCCTTCGGCCTTCTTCAGCCCGAACGATTCGGCCAGGGCCGAGTTGACCGGCTGCACGCCCACGCCGATGCGGCCGCGCGTCACCTTGCCGTGCGTGACGAGCTGGTCCTTGACCTGCATCGCGACGTCGATCGGGATCGCGAACGACAGGCCCATGTAGCCGCCGGTGCGGCTGTAGATCTGCGAGTTGATGCCGATCACCTCGCCCTTCATGTTGAACAGCGGGCCGCCCGAGTTGCCGGGGTTCACCGCCACGTCGGTCTGGATGAACGGCACCAGCGTGTCGCTCGGCAGGTTGCGCGACTTCGCCGAGACGATGCCCGAGGTCACGGTGTTGTCGAGGCCGAACGGCGCGCCGATCGCGGCCACCCACTCGCCCACGCGCGTCTGCGCTGGACTGCCGATCTTCACCGCGGGCAGGCCGGTCGCGTCGATCTTCACCACCGCGACGTCGGTCTTGCGGTCGGCGCCGACCACCTTCGCGCGGAACTCGCGCTTGTCGGCGAGCTTCACGTCGACCTCGGTCGCGCCTTCGACGACGTGCGCGTTGGTGAGGATGTACCCGTCATTCGAGATGATGAAGCCCGAACCCACGCCCATCGCCTGGCGCGGACCCTGCGGGGCGGGCGCGCCGAAGCCGCGGCCCTGCGGCGGGACCGGGATGCCGAAGCGGCGGAAGAACTCCTGCAGGTCCTCGTCGTCGAGCTGCGGGCCGCCGGCCGCGGCGCGCTCGGCGCTCCGGGTGACGGAAATGAACACCACCGCGGGACCCTGCTCGTCCACGAGCTGGCTGAAGTCGGGCAGCGCGCGTGCCGGCGTGCCGGCGGTGCTCGCCACCGGCGCGGCCTGCGCTGCGGCGACGGTGTTGACCTCGTTGTTGTGATACCCGAGCGCGAAGGCGCCCGCAATGGCCACCGCGATCGCGGCGCGTTTCAGCGGTAAGGCAGTCATCGATTCGCTCCTGTGTCGTGCCGGGAGATTTCCCGGACTCGAGAAGCGATGGTGGCGGCCGAGACTTAAGGCGGACTTAAGGGCCGGCGAGTGCCGGCACGCGCAACCGGAGCGCCACGCCGCGGCCGTCCAGGCCTTCGCCGACCTCCATGCGGCCGCCGTGCAGCTCGGCGATCTGGCGCGCGATGGCGAGGCCCAGGCCGCTACCCGGCGCCTCCGTGCCTGCGGCCCGATAGAAGCGGTCGAACACGCGGTCCCGCTCCTCCGGCGCGATGCCCGGGCCGTCGTCGGCCACCTCGAGCAGCGCATCGCCGCCTTCGCGCCGTGCGCGCACCGCCACGCGTCCTCCCGGCAACGCGTAGCGGATGGCGTTGTCGACCAGGTTGACAGCAAGGATGGCGAGGCTTTCGTCCGCGCCGTTCACCTGCACGGCATCGTCCGCTTCGACCATGATCGTCACCGGCTTCGCCTCCGCGAGCGGCGCGAGATCCGCGGCAGCGCGGCGGGCGACGGCGGCGAGGGCGACCGGCGCGAAGCGCTGCTCCGCCGCGTCGGGCTCCAGGCGTGCCAGCGTGAGGAGCTGCTGCACCAGGCGCGTGGCGCGCTTCACGCCGTCCTTCAGGCGGGCGATGGCCGCGGCGCGCGCCGCGTCATCCTGCGCGCGCTCGAGGAGCTGGATCTGCAGCCCGAGCGCGGTGAGCGGCGTGCGCAGCTCGTGCGCCGCGTCGGCGGCAAAGCGGCGCTGCATTCCGAATGCGGTGCCGAGGCGTCCGAGTAGGTCATTGAGGCTGGCGACCAGCGGCGCGACCTCATCCGGCAGGTTCTGCGCCGCGAGCGGCTCCAGCGACGTCGGGCTGCGCCGCGCGAGCGTCTGCGCCACGCCGGCAAGCGGCGCCATCGCGCGCCCGACGATGTACCAGACCAGCAGCGCAAGGAGCGGAATCACCGCGAGCACCGGCACCAGGATGCGCAGCGCCGCCTGCGCCGCGAGGCCGGTGCGCAGCGCCGTGGGCTGCGCGGTCTGCACCGCGCGCGGGCCCATGAACAGCGTGTAGGTGCGCCACTCGCGGCCCTCGTGGCTGAAGGTGGCGTAGCCGGGCCGGGCGGCGAGCGGCAGGGGCGTGCGCGCGTTGGAGAGGTACAGCACCCCGCCGGCGATCTCCCACACCTGCACCATCACGCGATGCTCGGGGTCGCCGCGCGCGGCGTCGAGCCGCCGCAGGTCGAGCCCGGCGTAGTCGCGCACCGACAGCGCGACCTGCCGGAGCTCCTCGTCGAGCAGGGCGTTCACCTCCGCGTGCGCGGAGCGGTAGCTGAGCCAGCTCGCCAGCGCGCCGGCCACCAGCAGGGCGCCGATCAGCGCGGCCACCAGCCGCGTACGCAAGGACGTCATCGGCCCGCCGGGATGGTGTAGCCGACGCCGCGCACGTTGCGGATGGTGTCGTCGCCGAGCTTGCGGCGCAAGTTGTGGATGTGCACCTCGACGGCGTTGCTCGCAACCTCCTCGCCCCAGCCGTACAGCCGCTCCTCGAGCTGCGCGCGGGAGAGCACGATGCCCGGCCGCTCGGTGAGCGCCGCGACCAGCGCGTACTCCTTCGCCGAGAGCACGACCGGCGCGCCGCGCAGCTTCACCTCGCGCGTGGCCGGGTCGATGGCGAGCGGTCCGTGCTCGATCACCGGCGCGGGCCGGCCCGACGCGCGGCGCAGCAGGGCGCGCACGCGCGCCGACAGCTCGTCGAGATCGAACGGCTTCACGAGATAGTCGTCGGCGCCCGCGTCGAGGCCCTCGATGCGCTGGCTCACCGTGTCGCGCGCGGTGATGACCAGCACGGGCAGCGCATCGCGCCGCGCGCGCAAGGATCGCAGCACCTCGAGGCCGTCCTTGCGCGGCAGGCCGAGGTCGAGCAGCACCGCGGCGAAGGCGTGCGCGGCCAGCGCGGCCTCGGCGGCCCTGCCGTCACGCACCCAGTCGACCGCATAGCCGTCCTGGCGCAGGCCTTCGCGCACGGCCTCGCCGACCATCGGGTCGTCCTCGACGAGCAGCAGTCTCATGGAAATCTCGAAGGGCTCGCCGATGATGGCGGTCCGGGCTTAAGCGGAGCTTAAGGCCGTCACGCCCGATAGGACGGATCCTCGCGGTCGAGCCGGCGCAGCAGCGCCTCGAAGCCGATCTCGCCGAAGCGCGGATCGCCCGTGCCCTGCGCCGTGGCGACGGTGCGCTCGATCACCGCTCGCGGCGGCACCGCCAGTGCCCCGCCGCCGGCCTGCGCGGCCACCTGGATCTCGCAGGTGCGTTCGAGGTAGTGCATCAGCGTGTAGGCCTCCGCGATGGTGCGGCCGTGGGTCAGCGTGCCGTGGTTGCGCAGGAACATCATGCGCCGGTCGCCCAATGCGGCGATGAGCTTGCGGCGTTCGTCCGGCCGGAGTCCGGGCCCGTCGTAGTCGTGGTAGGCGATCTGCCCGTGGTAGGTGATGGCGAACTGGTTGACCGGCAGCAGCCCCGCCTGCTGTGCCGAAACCGCCGTGCCGGCGATGGTGTGCAGGTGCATGACGCACTGCGCGTCGGGTACCGCCTCGTAAACCGTGCGATGCACGATCCACCCGGCGGGGTTGACCGCCGCGCCGCTGCGGGCCACGTCGGCGCCGTCGAGGTCCACCTCCATCAGGTTGGAGGCGGTCACCTCGTCGAACAGCATGCCGAACGGAATGAACAGGAAGCGGTCCGGCGCGCCCGGGATGCGCGCCGACAGGTGGGTGTAGACGAGGTCGTCCATCGCGCGCCGCGCGAACATGCGGTAGCAGCCGGCGAGCTGCTCGCGGACCGTGCGTTCCATGCCCGCAAGTGTAGCGCGGGCGGCGCGGGGCCCGTCAGGCTAGCGCGTGCGCATGCCCACGAAGAGCATGTGATAGGCGACGAGCGCGCCCGCTGCGCCGGCCAGCGCAGTGATCACGCCGAAGACGTTGGGGCCGCCGCTTTCGGCGGGCCCGATCGCGCCGAACAGCGCGCCGATCGCGACCGCGCCGATGGCGCCGATGAACGTGTCGCGCACGACACCGTCGTCGTGGCGCAGCACGAGCTTGTTGGCGATGAAGCCGATGATGAGACCTGCGATGACGCAAGCGCCTACGGACATTGTCGATCTCCGGTTCTGCACGGGAACAGGGCCCGGGATCGCCAATCGGGGGCAGGGAGGCTGGAACAGCGGGCGCCTCGGCACCGGCCACTATACGCGCAACGGGGGCGCGGCACGTGTGGCTTCCGCACGCATGCTGCAACATAATGGCCCGACGCACTGAGCGACGCGAGGAGACGATGCGGGTCGGCGTACCGAAGGAGATCAAGGCGCAGGAGTCGCGCGTCGGGCTCACCCCGATGGGGGTGCGGGAGTTCGTCGCCGCGGGGCACGAGGTGCTGGTGGAGCGCGGCGCGGGCGCGGGCATCAGCGCGGGCGACGACGCCTACACGGCGGCGGGCGCGCGCATCGTGGCGACGGCGGCCGACGTCTACCGCGCGGCAGATCTGGTGGTGAAGGTGAAGGAGCCGCTCGCGCCCGAGTGGCCGCTGCTGCGCGCCGGGCAGATCGTGTTCACCTATCTCCACCTCGCCGCCGCTCCCGACGTGACGCGCGCCATGCTGGATGCGAAGTGCATCGGCGTCGCCTACGAAACGGTGACCGACGCGCAGGGCGGCCTGCCGCTGCTCGCGCCGATGAGCGAGGTGGCGGGCCGGCTCGCGATCGAGGCAGCGGCCCAGGCGCTGCGCCGTCCCTCGGGCGGCAAGGGCCGGCTGCTCGGCGGCGTTCCGGGCGTGCGTGCCGCACGCGTGGTCGTCATCGGTGCCGGGACCGTCGGCACGCAGGCGGCACGCATGGCGGCGGGGCTGGGCGCGGAGGTGACGGTGCTCGACCGCTCCATCCCGCGCCTGCGCTGGATCGACGATCACTTCAGCGGCCGCGTGCGCACGCGCTTCTCCATGCCGGGAACCATCGAGGAGGAAGTCGTGCAGGCCGACGTGGTGATCGGCGCGGTGCTGGTCGCCGGCGCCGCGGCGCCCAAGCTGGTGACGCGCGCCATGCTGCGGACCATGGAGCACGGCAGCGTGCTGGTGGACGTCTCCATCGACCAGGGCGGCTGCTTCGAGACCTCGCGGCCGACCACACACGAGGCGCCGACCTTCGTCGAGGAGGGCGTCGTCCACTACTGCGTGGCGAACATGCCCGGCGCCGTGCCGATGACTTCCACCTATGCGCTGGTCAACGCCACGCTGCCGTTCGGGCTGGCGCTCGCGGCGCACGGCAGCGATGCGCTGGCGCGCGATCCGCACCTGCGCGCGGGCCTGAGCGTCCATTTCGGGCAGCTCACGTCGGCGCCGGTGGCGGCTGCCCTCGGGCTGCCGTGCACCGACGCGGCGGCGCTGTTCGAAACGGTGCCGCCGCCCTACATGTCGCCGGGCTGACCGAGACTCCCGACGCGTTCGCTCGCGCCCCTGCGCGCGCGGTTCACCACCATGCGCTCGTGCAGCGCGCGGATGGCGTCGCTCCCCGTGGTCTTGAACAGCCAGGGAAACAGGCCGTGGAGCAGGCAGGCGCAGCCGGCGGCGATCATGCCGGCGCCGAACGAGGCCGCCATGGCGAGATGCTCGAGATAGGACTCCCCCACGGAGGCGGGGTGGTCGGTGAACAGGCGCGCGATTTTCATGGACGCACAGTCTAGACGGCGATCCGGGCAAGTGGCTTGCGTTTCACCGTGAAATCCAGGTCTGATAGAGAATTCTTGTGCAGAAAACGCCATTGAAGGAGAATAATTCTCCAAATGGACGAGATCGATCTGCGCATCCTCGACCTGCTGCAGCGCGATGCGCGCCTCACCGTCAACGACATCGCCGAGCGCATCCACCTCTCGCCGACACCGGTGTGGCGCCGCATCCAGAAGCTGGAGGAGGATGGAGTCATCACCGGGCGGGTCGCGCTGCTCGACCCGGCGAAGCTGCAGGTGGGGGTGACGGTGTTCGCGGCGATCCGCACCAACCAGCACAACGCGGCGTGGCTGGAGCGCTTTGCGCGCGCGGTCGACGCGATGCCCGAGGTGGTGGAGGTGTACCGCATGAGCGGGGACGTGGACTATCTGCTGCGCATCGTGGTGCCCGACATCGCCGGCTACGACGCCGTGTACCAGAAGCTCATCCGCAGCGTGGACGTCTTCGACGTGAGCTCGAGCTTCGCCATGGAAAGGCTCAAGTCGACCACCGCCCTGCCGCTGCACTTCGTGCGCACCGAGCGCGCCCGGGCCGCACGGGCGCCGCGCGTCCGACGCGCGCGAAAATGAGACACTTGCGCCGACTCCAACCACGCATCGGCGATCCATGACGCTCCTCGTTCTCGGCCTCGTGCTGTTCCTCGGCTCGCACTCCTCCCGCATCTTCGCCGAGGGCTGGCGCGCGGGGCGCATCGCGGCCATGGGCGAACTCGGGTGGAAGGCGGTCTACTCCATCGTCGCCATCGCCGGCTTCGTCCTCATCGTGTACGGCTACGGCGAGGCGCGCCAGAGTCCGGTGTCCCTGTGGAACCCCCCGGTCTGGACGCGCCACCTCGCGGCGCTGCTCACCATTCCCGCTTTCGTGCTGCTCGCCGCGGCATACGTGCCCGGCAACCGCATCAAGGCCGCGGTCGGGCATCCGATGGTCGCGGGCGTGAAGGTGTGGGCGTTCTCGCATCTGGTGGCCAACGGCACGCTGGCCGACCTGGTGCTGTTCGGCAGCTTTCTCGCCTGGGCGGTGGTCGATTTCATCGCCGCGCGCAAGCGCGACCGCGCCGCCGGCACGCGGTATCCGGCCGGCAGCACGGCTAAGGATCTCGTCGTGATCGTCGTGGGTCTCGCCGCGTGGGCGGGGTTTGCCTTCTGGGCGCACGGCGCGTGGATCGGCGTGCGTCCGTTCGGCTGAGCCGTGGAGTCCGCCATGGAGAAACTGCATCCGGTCGCATCGTCGCTGACGCTAGCGCAGGCCGACGCGATCGCCGCCCATGTGATCGCCATCGGGCGCCGCGAGGGCCTGCTGCCGCTCGCGGTCGCGGTGTGCGACGCGGGCGGCGCGCTGGTGGCGCTCAAGCGCGACGACGGCTGCGGCTGGCTGCGCACCGAGATCGCGCAGGGCAAGGCGCGCGGCGCCCTGGGCATGGGGATGGCGTCGCGCACCATCCGCGACCGCCTCGCCAACCGCCCGGCCTTCCAGGGCGCGCTCGCCGCCGCAGCGGGCGGGGAGTTCATCCCGGTGCCCGGCGGCGTGCTGATCCTCGATCCTTCGGGAATCGCGGTCGGCGCCGTCGGCGTGAGCGGCGACGCGTCGGACAAGGACGAGTACTGCGCCATCGCGGCCGTGCATGCCGCGGACCTGGCCAGCGATCCGCCCGAGGCCGCCGCGAACTGGCGCGACGCCGGGCTGTAACGGCGCGCCGGACGTGCACGCGCCGTGAACAGGCCGCCGCCCGCCCGCAGGCGCTACGGCCTCGGCGACGCGTTCCGCGCGGCGCTGCGGCGGCTGCTCTATCTCGCGGTGCGCACGCAGGTCTCGCCGGAGCACGCCGGCGAGCTGGGCCTCGATCCGGACAAGCCGGTGTGCTACGTGCTGCAGGACCGGCACCTGTCGAGCCTGCTGGTGCTGGAGGAGGAGACGCGGCGACTCGGCCTGCCTTCTCCGGTCGCGCCGCTGGGCGCCGCGTTCCCGGGCGAGAAGCGCTCGGTGTTCTCGGTGGTGCTCAATCCCAATCCGGTCAGCCTGCGCACCGCGGAGCCGTCCGCGATCCTCCACCGCCTGACGGGCAAGGTGATGGCCGATGCGACCGCGGACGTGCAGCTCGTCGCAGTGACGGTGATGTGGAGCCGCGCGCCGGGTCTGCAGGATTCGCTGCTGAAGGCGCTGTTCGCCGACGCGTGGGCGACGGTGGGACCGCTGCGCCAGCTCGTCATCATCCTGCTGCACGGGCGCCAGACGCGCGTGAGCTTCGCCGAGCCGGTGCCGTTGCGACGCCTGGTCGACGACGAAACCGACGCGGACACCGCCGTGCGCAAGGCCAACCGCTTTCTGCGCTTCCATTTCCGGCGCATGCGCGAGTCCGCCGTCGGCCCGGACCTTTCGCACCGCTGGACGCTGATCGACGCGATGATGGCCTCCACGCCCATGCAGGAGGCGATCGCCGCCGAGGCGACACGGCTGGGCATCGGCCTCGCCGCGGCGGAAGAGAAGGCGCGCAAGTTCGCGTGGGAGATCGCCTCCGACTTCAGCTACCCGGTGATCCGTGCCGGCGAGATCGTCCTCGGGCGGCTGTGGAAGCGCCTGTACGACCGCGTCGAGGTGGTGCACGCCGAGGCGCTGGTCAAGGCGGCGCCGGGCAAGGGCATCGTCTACCTGCCCAACCATCGCAGCCATATCGACTACCTCCTGCTCTCCTACTTCATCTACACCAGCGGGCTCGCGCCGCCGCACATCGCCGCGGGCGCCAATCTCGACTTCCCGGTGGTGGGGCCGATCCTGCGCCGCGGCGGGGCGTTCTTCCTGCGCCGCACGTTCAAGGGCGAGCCGCTCTACGCCGCGACGTTCCGCGAGTACATGCACGCGATGCTCGCCAAGGGCTTCCCGATCGCGTACTTCATCGAGGGCGGCCGCAGCCGCAGCGGACGCACGCTCTCGCCCAAGGGCGGGCTGCTCGGCATGACCATGGAGAGCTTCATGCGCGAGCATCCGCGGCCGGTGCTGCTGGTGCCGGTGTACATCGGCTACGAGAAGCTGCTCGAGGGCCGCACGCTGATTGCCGAGCTGGAGGGCGCGCCCAAGAAGCGCGAGTCGCTGGGCGCGCTGGCGGGCGCGGTGAAAGGGCTGCGCCGCGAGTACGGCGGCGCCTACATGAGCTTCGGCGAGCCGCTGTCGCTGGGCGAGTTCCTCGACCGCGAGGCGCCGGGCTGGGAGACCCTCGACGACGCCGCCCGCCGCGACACCGCCAGGCGCCTGGTGGAGCCGCTGGGGCGCGAGATGTCCGAGCGCATCAACGCCGCCGTGGTGGTGAACCCGGTGAACCTGTTTGCGATGGCGATCGTCGGGAGCCCGCGCCACGCGCTGGACGACCGCGCGCTGGTGCAGCAGATCGACTGGCTCAAGACCATCGCCACGCGCCTGCCGTACGCGCCCGAGACGACGTTCACCGACCGCCCCGCGGCGGACGCGATCGCCGCGGCCGTCGCGCTCGGCTACGCGACGCGGATCCCGCACCCGCTGGGCGACATCGTCAAGGTGCCCGACGACCAGGTGCCGACGCTCAACTACGTGCGCAACAACGTGATGCACGTGTTCGCGCTGCCCGCGCTGGTGGCGAGCCTGCTGGTCGCCGAGCGCGACACGACCGCAGACGGTATCGCGCGGCTGTGCGAGGACATGCAGCCCTTCCTGCACGCGGAGCTGGCGTTGCGCCATACGCGCGAGGAGGCGGGGGCGGAGGCGCTGCGCATCGTCGCGTTGTTCGCCGAGCTGCGCTTCGTGCGCTCCGACGGGGGCCTGGTGCGCGCCGCGGACCGCTACAGCCCCGAGCGCGCCGGGCTCGAGCTGCTCGGGCGATCGGTGCGCCACCTGCTGCGCCGCGACTACCTCACCATGGCGCTGCTCGCCAGCGTCGGCTCGGGCCGCATCGGCCGGGCGCGCCTCGACGAGCTGATGCAGATGCTCACCCAGCGCCTGTCGCTGCTGTTCGAGTTCGCGCCGCCGGACTTCTACGAGCGCTCCACCTTCGCGGCCTACTTCGACACGCTGCTGGAGACGGGGCTGGTGCGGCAGGACGAGGCCGGCCTGCTGCACGTCGATGCCCGCCTGGAAGGCGCGCTCCGCAATCTCGAGCGGCTGCTTCCGCCGGACGCGGTGCTGGCGATCCGGCGCATCGCGGTGGACCACCAGCCGTCGCCGGGCGCCAGCGCGGATGCCGCGGCGCCGAAGGGCGAGCCGACGCCTAGTCCGTGAGCTTGACGCCGAGCGCGTCGATCACCGGCTTCCAGCGCGCCATCTCCGCGCGGATGTAGGCGCCGGCCGTCGCGGGCGTCGAGCCGATCTCCGGCGTGATGCCCAGCTTGGCCAGGCTCTCGCGCAGCGTCGGATCGGCGAGCGCCTTCGCCGTGGCCGCCGAGATCGTCTGCAGCACGGGCGCGGGCGTGCCGGCCGGCGCGAACACCGCGTTCCACAGCACCGCCTCGAAGCCGCTGGTGCCGAGCGCCTCGTCCACGGTCGGCACGTCGGCAGCCGCGTCGGAACGCTTCGCCGCGGCGATGGCGAGGATCCGCGCCTTGCCGGCGCGATGATCCGGCAGCGAGGCACCCAGCGTGTCGGTCATGAGCTCCACCTGCCCGCCGAGCAGCGCGGGGCGCGCCTGGCCGGTGCCTTTGAAGGGGATGTGCTTGATGTCGACGTTGCCGGCTTCCTTCTTCAGGCGCTCGGCGAAGAGATGCATCATCGTGCCCTGGCCCGGCGATGCGTAGGAGAGGCGGCCCGGGTTGACGCGGGCGAGGTCGAGCGAGCCGGCGAGCGTCGGCGGCATTGCCGGCGTGGCGACCATCACGATCGGCGCGCCGCCGAGGATGGCGATGGGCGCGAAATCCCTGAGGGCGTCGTACTGCGGCTTTTCCGCGATCAGGTTGTACAGCGCGTGCGTGGAAGCGGTGCCGAACAGCAGCGTGTACCCGTCGGGCGCCGCGCGCATCACCTCGACGGCGCCGATCGCTCCGCTCGCGCCGGCCTTGTTCTCCACCACCACGTTCTGGCCCAGGATGGCGCCGAGCCGGTTCGCGTACTGGCGCGCGTAGAGGTCGGTGGGGCCGCCGGGCGGGAAGGGCACCACCAGGCGGATCGGGCGCGCCGGGTACTGGCTTTGCGCGCGCGCGGCCGGGGTGAGCGCGACGGCGCATGCGGCGCCGAACAGCTCGAGGAACGCTCTTCTTTGCATGGCGCGACTCCGGGGGGAAGGACGCCAAGCGTAATCGATTCGCCTCCGTGCTACCTTCCCGGGCCATGAACGCCGCCATTCCATCCGACCTGCGCACCGAGCTCGCGCCCACCGGCACGCTGCGCGCCGCGCTCAATCTTTCCAACTTCCTGCTCGTGCAGCACGATGCAGCGGCCGGCGTATCGCGCGGCGTGGCCCCGGATCTCGCCGCCGAGCTCGCGGCGCGCCTCGGCGTGCCGGTCGCATTCCAGACCTACGAGAACGCGGGGAAGGTCGCCGACGCGGCGGCCGCATGGGACGTCGCGTTCATCGGCGCCGAGCCGCAGCGCGAGCACGTCATCGCGTTCACCCCGGCGTACGTCGAGATCGAGGCGACGTATCTCGTGCCGGCGGGATCGCCGCTGCAGGCGATCGAGGACGTGGACCGGCCCGGCGTGCGCATCGCCACCGCGGAGCGCAGCGCCTACGACCTGTACCTGGCGCGCACGCTGCGCGCCGCCACGCTGGTGCGCGCGGGCGGCATTCCCGCCTCCTTCGATCGCTTCGCGGCCGAAGGACTCGAGGCGCTCGCGGGCCTCAAGCCGCGGCTCGTCGCCGACCAGGCGCGGCTGCCCGGGTCGCGCATCCTCGCTGGCAGTTTCACCACCATCCAGCAGGCGATCGGCACGCCGCGCGAGCGCCGCGCGGCGGCGGCCTGGCTCGCCGTGCAGGTGGCCGAGGTCAAGGCGTCAGGCTGGGTCGCCGCGACGATCGCCCGTCACGGCGTGCAGGGCTTGTCGGTCGCGCGGTCCTGAAGTGCGCGCAGGGTCAGGACGCGCGAGCCGGTGCCCGCGTCGGGTGCCCGGCGGCGAAGAACGCGTTTCGGGACGTCGCGACAATGCGGCGCGCAGCGGCGAGCATGGCGGCGGCATCGTCGGCGCCGGAGCCGGCGCCCGGACACGGCGCGGGCGCGTGGCGAGCGCGGACATTGCGCAGTGCGGCATCGGCATACAGCGTATCGAGGTGCATGTGCACGGCCTCCTCCTCCTCAATTCATCCTCGCACACGGATATGACGCGCGTGCGGCGGATCGGTTTCCCGACGCGACGAAAACAATCCGTTGGCCACGCCCGACGCCCGCGCGGAACCTCCGCGGCGAAGGCCGGGTCTCACGTCACTACTTGATCGAGCGTCGCCGCCAGAGATGATCCGCCGCCTGCTGTTCGTCGCACTGCCCCTGCTCGCCGCCCTTGCGCTGCTTCCCTGGGGATACGCCATGGCCATCGAGGAGCCGAAGTACAGCGTTCTGAAGGCTTTCGACGATTTCGAGATCCGCCGCTACGAGCCGACGATCGTGGCGCAGACGGTGGTGCAGGGCAGTATGGAGGACGCCGGCAACGAGGCGTTTCGCCTGCTCGCCGGGTACATCTTCGGCAAGAACCGCGGCGAGAAGAAGATCGCCATGACCGCGCCGGTCTCGCAGACCCCCGCGAAGATCGCGATGACCGCGCCCGTGGCGCAGACCGCGACGGACGGCGGCCTGGTGGTGCGCTTCACCATGCCCGCGGAGTGGACGCTCGAAACGCTGCCGGAGCCGCTCGACTCGCGCGTGCAGCTCGCGGCGCTGCCGGGGCGCACCGTCGCAGTCATCCGCTACTCGGGGTTCTGGAGCGAGTCGCGCTACACCGAACACCTCGAAAAGCTCAAGGCCGCGCTCGCGCGCGAAGGCCTGCGCTGGGAGGGCGAGCCGGTGTGGGCGCGCTACAACCCGCCGATCACACCGTGGTTCCTGCGGCGAAATGAGATCTGGCTGGACGTGGCCGGCTGAGTACGGCGTGCCCTGCGCGCGTCTGCCCGATGTCGACGTGGTCGGGGCGCCGACACCGCATGTCGTGGCGTCGGGTGCCAAGAATGTCCTTGTTCCGGCGGCGCGCGCGCCGGCCGTCCCCCGGAAGCGACCGCATCGATGCCGCTGGCATGAGCCCTGCTAAATGAAGCGCCAGACTTCATCCAAAACGGAGCGGCAATATGCACAGCAGCGAATTCGGCCTGTTGGCCCTGGCGAGGACCGCCGCGGGCCTCTCGAGCGGTCTGCGTTTCATGGTGTTTCCCGGCGAGCGCCACGGCTGGGTAGTGATGCTGGACGCCGAGCCCTTCGAGCGGCACGAGTTCATCGACCGCCGCCTTGCGCTCGACTACGCGAAGCGGTGGGCAGCCGGCAACCGGCCCAGCTCGCTCCGCGTGCTGGACGAGACGGGCACGCCCACGCAGGCCTGGAGCTTCGCCTGACCGCGCGATTACCGCTGCGCGCCATCGCCTGAAGCGGCGCGGCTTGGCCACGCGCGCCAACCCGGCGTACCATTCCTCCATCCCGGGGCCGCCGCGCCCCGCGCCACCAGGAGGAGTGCCGCCATGCCCGTCACGGAGCTCAACCACTACTTCGTCCGCGCCAACGATCTGGAGGCGACGAAGAACTTCTATTGCGACGTACTAGGCTTCGAGGTGATGCCGCGCCCGGATTTTCCGTTTCCGGGCTACTGGCTCGGCGCCAACGGCAAGATCCAGGTGCACATGGGACCGCACGGCATCAAGAACTCCGAGCTGTACTACCTCGGCACCACGCCGAAGAACGGCACGACGGACGCCGGCGTGGTCGACCACATCGCCTTCCTCGCCACCGAGCCGGAGAAGTTCAACGCCCGGTTCGAGTCGCTCGGCATGGCGTCGCGCAAGCGCTACTTCCCCGAGTTCAAGCTCTTCCAGATGTTCGTGAAGGACCCGAACGGCCTCACGATCGAACTCAACTTCCACGGCGTCACCGAGGAGCCCGACTGGGGCGGCGGCAGCGAGAACTACGCCGAGATGGAGCGGGTGACCGAGGCGGCGCGTTGAACGCGCCGGGCGGACGGCCCCGCGCGAGCTTCGCGGGGATCGGTTACGCGGAGGCAGTGGCGCGTGCGCGGGCGCTGGTGCCGTTGCTGCGCGAGCGCGCCGCGGCCACCGAGGCCCGCGGCGACCTCCTGCCGGAGGTCGAGGAAGCGCTGCACGAGAGCGGCCTCTTCCGCATCTGCCAGCCGCGCCGGTGGGGCGGCATGGAGCTCGACTTCCTGGCGCTCTGCGACGTGCCGTACGAGCTCGCGCGCGGCTGTGCCTCGACCTCCTGGACGTTCGGCAACTACGCCATCCACCACTGGATGCTCGCGATGTATGACGAGCGCGCGCAGGAGGAGGTATGGGGCGCGAATCCGGACGCGCGCATCGCCTCCGGCATCGCCTACCCGCAGGGCCGCGCGCGGCAGGTGGACGGCGGCTATCTGGTCAGCGGCACGTGGAACTTCTCCTCGGGCTCGCCGCTGTCGGACTGGAACATGCTCGCCGCGCTGGTGCGCGAGGGCGACCGGGTGACCGGCTATCGCATGTGCCTGCTGCACCGGTCGGAGTACGAGCTGCTCGACGACTGGCAGGTGCTCGGCATGCGCGGCACCGGCTCGCAGTCGGTGCGGGCAACGGACGTCTTCGTGCCCGAGCATCGCGCGCTCGACACGCTCGCCTGCCGCGGCGGCGCGGGCTTCCCGGGTGCGCGCACCAACACGAACCCGCTCTACCAGCTGCCGCTCGCGGTGCTCGGGGCGCATTGCATCGTCGCCACGGCAGCGGGCAATGCGCAGGGTGCGCTCGAGCTCACCTGCGAGCACGTCAAGGCGCGCACGACCAGCTACACCGGCGCGAGCATGCGCGACTTCCAGGCGGTGCAGCTGCGCACGGGCGGCGCGGGCGCGCGCATCGAGGCGGCGCGGCTCTTGTGCAATGCCGGCGCGGAGCGCGGCATGCAGTGGGCGGCGCAGGGCTATCTTCCGACGGTGGAGGAGCGCCTGGCGATCAAGCGCGACGCGGCCTACGCGGTGACGCTCTCCACGGAGGCGGTCGACCTGCTGCACGGCATGGCCGGCGCCAACGGCATCTACGACAGCTACCCGATCCAGCGCATCTTCCGCGATGCGCACGCGCTCGGCGCGCACTACCAGCTCACGTTCGACGTGCACGGGTCGGCGTGGGGGCTGGCGGCGCTGGGCGGCGAAGTGAAGAACCCCGTTCTCTAGGTTGAGGAGCCGCGGCATGAATGCCCCTCGCGAAGGCCGTCGCAGCTTTGCGGATGTGGATCTCGACGAGGCCGTTGCGGGAGCCCGTGCTCTCGTACCCGGGCTCCGCAGCCGCAGCGCGGCGACCGAGGCGGCGCGCGACCTCGCGCCCGAGACCATGGCAGACCTGCACCGCACCGGGCTGCTGCGCTTCTGCCAGCCCAGACGATGGGGCGGCATGGAGCTGCCCTTCCTGTCCCAGATCGACATCCCGCTCGAGATCGCGCGCGGCTGCGCCTCCACCGCGTGGACGGTCAGCAACTACGCCATCCACCATTGGCTGCTCGCGTTCTACGACGAGCGCGCGCAGGAGGAGATCTGGGGCGCCGATCCCGACGCCCTGATCGCCTCAGGCATCGCCTATCCGCAGGGCCGCGGGCGCAAGGTCGACGGCGGCTACGTGGTGAGCGGTCACTGGAATTTCTCCAGCGGCGTCACGCCATCCGAGTGGAACATGCTCGGCGCGGTGATCCGCGACGGCGACAAGGTCATCGACCACCGCATCTGCCTGCTGCACAAGTCGCAGTACGAGGTGATCGACGACTGGCAGGTGCTTGGCATGCGCGCGACCGGGTCGCGCTCGGTCAAGGCGACCGACGTCTTCGTTCCCGAGCACCGCACGCTCTCGGGCTACCAGTGCCGCGGCGCGGGCGATTTTCCCGGCGCGAGGGTCAACCCTAGCGGCGTCTTCCGGCTGCCGGTCGCGATGATCAGCTCGCACTGCCTCGCCGCGGTGGCGGTCGGCAATGCGCAGGCGGCGCTGGAGCTCACCTGCGAGCACGTGAAGGGACGCAGCACGTCCTACACCGGCGCGAGCATGCGCGACTTCCAGGCGGTGCAACTGCGCGTCGGCGCCGCGGGCGCGCGCATCGAGGCGGCGCGGCTCATGCTGCGCAACGACGCCGTGAACGGGCAGCGCTGGGCCGATGAGGGCCGCGTCCCCACCGTGGAGGAAAAGCTCGCGGTCAAGCGCAATGCCGCCTACGCGACCGTGCTCGCCACCGAGGCGGTGGACCTCCTGCACGGCATGGCGGGCGCCAACGGCATCTACGACAGCTACCCGATCCAGCGGCTCTTCCGCGACGCGCACGCGCTCGCCGCGCATTACGGTTTCTCGTTCGACGCGCACGGCTCCGCGTGGGGGCTGGTGGCCCTGGGCGGGACGTTCGCCAGCCCGACGCTGTGAGCGCGCGCGGCTACTTCTTCGCGATCATCCGGTTGTAGACGAACAGCAGCAGCAGCGCGCCGATCACCGAGCCGATGAAGCCGACCGGCTCGTCGGCCTTGTACAAGCCCAGCATCTGGCCGCCCCAGCCGGCCACGATGGCGCCGCCGATGCCCAGCGCGATGGTCCAGAGCCAGCTCATCCTCTGCTCGCCCGGATAGACGAAGCGCGCGATGACGCCCACGATGAAGCCGACCAGGATGGTGGCGATGATTCCCATGACGTACTCCCCCCGTGAGGCGTGAGGGCGCGATTGTAGGCTCTTGGGCGGCCGCGGGTCAGCCCGCCCGCTGGCCGAAATAGTGCCCGTAGGCCGCGCGCTGGTCGACCTGCACCGCGTTGTGCCAGCCGACCACGCGCCGCGCCCAGGCCTTCTGCGATTCGATCACCTTGGCGAAGAGCGGGTTCTCCGCCGAGCGCCTGTCGATCACGGCGTTCCAGGCTTTGAGCTGGGCGTCGAGGATCGGCCGCGGCGTGCGGTAGATCTTCACCTTCTGCACCGACTGCAGTTCGAGGAAGTCGATGGACATGCGGTGCATGGCCTTCCACGACATCTCGGCGCTGGCGGCCTGGCTCGCGTGGCGCACGATCTCCTTCAGCTCCGCCGGCAGCGCCTCGAACTTGCGCCGGTTGATCATCAGCTCGCAGATGTTGTTCGCCATGTGGTAGCTCTGCTGCAGGTAGAACTTCGCGACGTCCGGGAAGCCCATGATGCGGTCGTCGGTGGCGCTGGCGAACTCCGCGCCGTCGAGCAGGCCGCGATCGATGGCGGGCACGATGTCGCCCGGCGCCATCTGCACGGTGGACATGCCCAGCTCCTTGAACATGTCCACGGCGAGGCCGGCGGTGCGGAACTTGATGCCCTTCAGATCCGCCGTTCCCTTGATTTCCTTCTTGAACCAGCCCATCGGCTCGCACGGCACCGGTCCGCCGAGAAAGCTCACCAGGTCGAGCTGCGCCGCTGCCTGGATCTCGGCGTAGAGCTGTCGCCCGCCGCCGAACTCGATCCAGCCGAGGAGCTGGTTCCCGTCCATCGCGAAATCGGGCCCCGCTCCGTAGAGCCCGAACGCCGTGTTCTTGCCGAACCAGAAGCCGGGGATGCCGTGGCCGCCGTCGAGCACGCCCTTGCTCACCGCGTCGACCACCTGCAGGCCGGGCACCACCGCGCCGGCGGGCAGCATGTCGATCCTGAGGCGCCCGCCCGACAGATCGCCGATGCGACGGATCCAGTCCATCGCGAACTCGTGGTACAGGAACTTGACCGGCCAGGTGCTCTGGAAGCGCCACGTGATCGGCTCCTGCGCGCGGGCGACCATCGGAAACGCGAGCGTGGCGGCGGCTCCGGCGCCGGCCAGGAAGGCGCGGCGGGGCGGCACGGTGGGGCGGGCTGCGGCGTGGCGTGTCATGTCTTCTCCGGTGGGGATGCGTTCGACCCGCTCCTTTGTCGCAGCCCGCATCTCTGGTGGTCTCATCGAGACCTGCACGGATGCCGCAGCGTGCAGTATCTTGAGCGCATCGAGTCTTCGTCAACGGCGCGCGTGAAATGCCTCGGTCTGGTGCGCGCGCGGGCGCATGGCTGCACCAGCAGCGACGGGCCGGAGGCATCCGCGCGCGCCGGTGGTGCAGGTCGAGGTCCACTCTTTTCCGGGAGCCGCGCATGCAGTTCGGAGTGTTCATCTACGACGGCGTCGAGCCGGTCGATCTCGCCACTTTCGGCGTGCTGTCGATGGCGCGCCGCGTCGCGCCGCAGATCGGCATCACCACCATCGCACCGGCCGCCGGCCCGGTGACGCTCTCCAATGGCCTGCAGGTGCTCGCCGCGCACGGCATCGACGCGCCGCCGGCGGTGGACGCGCTGATCGTCACCGGCGGGCCCGGCTGGCAGGCGCAGGCCGCGCACGCCCCGACCCTCGCGTACCTGCGCGAGGCGGCGCGGCATGCTGTGGTCGCGTCGGTCTGCACGGGCGGCATGATCCTCGCGGCGAGCGGCCTCCTGGATGGGCGCAAGGCGACCACCAAGCGGGAGGTGGTCGCCGGCCAGGAGGTGCCGCCGATCGCGCTGATGCGCGAGCGCCATCCGCTGGTCGACGTGGTCGAGGCGCGCCTGGTCGACAGCGGGCGCATCGTGACCGGCGGCGGCGTGACGCTTTGCATCGACGCGACCCTGCACCTGCTCGAACGCCTGCTCGGCCGGCACGTCGCCGACGAGACCGCGCGCATCCTCGAGTACCGGCATGCGCGCGCGGCGAATCGCGCCGCGTATGCCGAGTACGATTGACGTCGCGGACCTCGCGCCCGCAGGGGACACTTCACATATACTTCGGCGGCCCGTTATCGCCTGCCATCCCATCACGCTCGTGCCGCGCCGCGCCGTCTCACGGTCCCTCCCGAACGCCTCGCGCCGGGTGATCGGCGCCGTCCGTCCCGCCGTGCTCGCTTTGCTGGTGCTGGTCGTCGCGGCGCCGTTGGCCGCCGCGCTTGCCTTTGCGATCAAGACGGGTGCGGAGGAGCGCCGCGCAGCCGCGGAGCGTGAGCTGCGCCGCGCGTCGGCCGGGTTGGCCGCCGCCGCCGACCAGCAGGCGCTGCGGACCGCGGCAGCGGCGGCCGCGCTGGCGGCATCGCCATTGATCGACGCCGAGGATTGGCCGGAATTCGCCGCGGCCGCGGGCAGCGCCGCGCCGGCGCTCGGCGCACGCGGCGTCGCGCTCACGCGCGCAGGCGGCGAGCGCGTCGCGGAGGCGGGCCCGACCACCGGTCCGGGGATCGACGTTCCGGTGCTGCGCGAAGGCGAGCAGCGCTACACGCTGCGCCTCGCGCTCTCGCCCGAGGCGCTCCTGAAAGCGCACCAGTCGGTGGAGGCGCCGGCCGGAGGCACGCTCCGCCTCCTCGACGCCGCTGGCGCGACGCTGGTCGGGCCGCCGCCCGCGGCCGCGGAGCCGTTGCTCGAATCGACGGTGGAAACCCAGGTGCTGCGCGGCGTGCGCGCCGTCGCGGCCGCGCCGCTCGCGCCGCTCGCGGCGCGAGCCCGCGACGAGGCGGTCCGCTACGGCGCGACCGCCGCCGCGGCGACGCTCGCTGGACTGCTGCTCGCGTGGGTCCTCGCGCGGCGCGCGACGCGTCCGCTGCAGGCGGCAGCCCGGTCGCTCGCCGAGGAGCGCGCCGGGCGCGAGCGGCTGGCGGCACGCAGCGATGTCGCCGAGGCCACTGGCGCCATCGGGTTCTTCGAGTACGACTTCGCCAAGAACGCGTCGCGCTGGAGCCGCGGCATGAGTGCCCTGGTGGGCGTGCCGCACATCGACGGCGACCGCGCATGGTCCGAGTGGACCGACCTCATCGAGCCCGAGTACGCCGCCGAGGCCAATGCGGCGATGGACCGCTGCCTGGAGGCGCGCGCGCCGCACTTCGAGCAGGACGTGTGCATCCGCCGCCCGGACGGCAGCGTGCGCTGGTTCGCGACCCGTGCGCGGATGGCCTACGGCGCCGACGGCGAGCCCGCGCATATGACGGGCGTGGTCGTGGATGCCACGGGGCAGCGCCTGGCCGAGGGCGCGCTCGACGCGGCGCGGCAGGACAAGGAAGCGTTCCTGGTGGGGCTTGCGCGCGAGCTGCGCGGGCCGCTCGCGCCCATCCGCAACTCGCTGGCGCTGCTGCGCGCGCAGGACACCTCGGGCGAAAACGTCGCGTGGGCGGCGGAGATCATCGAGCGACACGTCAACCAGCTCGTGGGAATGATCGACAACCTGCTCGATCTCTCGCACATCGCCGGCCAGCGCCTGACCCTGCGCCGCCAGCCGACGCGGCTGCGGGATCTGGTGGCGGAGACCGTGACCGCGTACCGCGCGGCCCTCGAGGCACGCGCCGTGCGCCTGACGGTGGACGCGGTGCCCGACGGCGTCGCCGTGCACGTGGACCCGGTGCGCATGCGCAAGACGCTCGGGATCCTGATCGACCACGCCGGGCGGCGCTCGGCGGCCGGTACGGAAGTCCGCATCGGCGTGCGCGTGGCCGGCGGCGCCGCGCGCATCTCGGTCGTCGATGCCGGCGCGCCGATGCGGCCGGACGACCTGAAGGGCGTGTTCGACCTCTTCTATCGGCCGTCGGACCGTCCGGATGCGACCTTCGAGCCGGGGCTGCCGCTCGCGCGGGAGCTCGCGCGCCTGAATGGCGGCGTGCTGGACGCCGCCAACGAGCCTGCCGGACAAGGCGTGCGGTGGGAGCTCGCGATGCCCGTCGAGGCGGTCGCGCCGCAGCCGCCGGTCGTGTCGGAACCGGCGCCGCGGCGCGTGCGCCGTGTCCTGGTCGCCGACGACAGCCGCGATACCGCCAACTCGTCCGCGCGCATCCTGCGCAATGCCGGGCACGACGTCGCGGTCGCCTACGACGGCAGCGAGGCGGTGGCGATGGCGCGCTCCTTCCACCCCGACTATGTGCTGCTCGACATCTCCATGCCGCAGATGGACGGCTACCAGGCGGCGCGCGAGATCCGCGAGGCTTTTCCCGAGGGCGCGCCGGTGCTCATCGCAGTCACCGGCTGGGGCGAGCGCGCCGACAAGGCGCGCGCGATGGCGGCGGGCTTCGACCACCACTTCGCCAAGCCCGTTGACCCGCAGCGGGTGCTGCAGCTCATCAACTGAGGAACGGCGACCTGACCACAGAGGCACGGAGCCACAGAGAAGAACCGCTTGTTCTTTCCTCCGTGTCTCTATGCCTTAGTGGTTGAATCAGGACGCGGCGAGGAGATAGGGCGTGAGGTGCTCGGCGCTTTCGGGCGCGCGGAAGTAGTAGCCCTGCATCATGTCGCACCCCAGCGCGCGCAGCGCCGTCAGGTCGCCTGGCTCCTCGACGCCCTCGGCGACGAGTTCGAACGAGAACGCCCGGGCGATGGCCACCATCGCCGCGACGATCGGGCTGGAGGTGCGCGCGTGCGAGAGGTGGCGCACGAAGGACTGGTCGATCTTGATGGTGTTCACCGGCAGGCGCTGCAGGTAGCCGAGCGAGGAGTACCGCGTCCCGAAGTCGTCGATCGAGACGCGGATGCCGGCGCGGCGCAGCTCGTGCACGCGCTCCACCGCCATGTCCACGTCCTCGATCAGCACGTTCTCGGTGATCTCCATCTCCAGCGTATCCGGCGGCACGCCGTGGTCGGCGAGCCAGCGCACCACGTCGCGCACGAACTCCGGGCGCTCGAGCTGGCGCGGCGACACGTTCACCGCGAGGCCGAGATCGGGCAGGCCTTCGCGCCGCCAGATGGCGATGCGCTCCAGCGACTTCTCGAACACCATCGCACCGAGGTCGCGCACGAGGCCGGTCTCCTCGGCGATGTGGATGAAGCGCGACGGCCCGAGCAGGCCCTCGGTCGGATGGCGCCAGCGCACCAGCGCCTCCACGCGCGGCACCTTGCCGGTGGAGGTCTCCACCACCGGCTGATAGTGCACCTCGAGCTCGTCGCGGCGCAGCGCCCGCCGCAGGTCGTGCTCCAGCCCGGTGTAGGCGCCGCCGGTGGCCGTCATTGCCGGCTCGAATATGGCGATGCCATCCTTGCCGCGCCGCTTGACCGAGTACATGGCGATGTCGGCGCGCGACAGCAGCTCGTCCTCGTTCGCGCCGTGCTGCGGGTACACCGATACGCCGACGCTCGCGCGCGTCTCGAGCTCCACGCCGTCCACGTCGAAGGGCCGCTCCAGCGCCGCGGCGACCTTGCGCGCCACGGTGACGGCCGCCTTCGGCCCGTGCATTTCGGGAAGGATGACGGTGAACTCGTCGCCGCCCAGCCGCGCGAGCGTGTCGATCTCGCGCAGCGTGCGCCGGAGGCGATCCGCGACCGCCTGGAGGAAGCGGTCGCCCATCACGTGGCCGAACCGGTCGTTGACCTGCTTGAAGCGGTCGAGATCGATGAACAGCACGCCGACCATGGACTGCCCGCGGCGCGCGCTTGCGATGGCGAGGCCCAGCCGGTTGCGGAACAGGGCGCGGTTGGGAAGTCCGGTCAGGCTGTCGTGAAAGGCGTGAAAGGCGATCGCCTCTTCCGTCCGCTTGCGCTCGGTGATGTCGCGCGCCGAGCCGTAGGTGCCGAGGAAGCGCGGCTGCGGATCCGCGGGCGAGGGCGTCGAGTACAGCCCGCTCGCGCTCAGGACGACGGTGAGATGGGAGGACGGCGACGCCGCCTCGCGATGGGGCCCGCAAAGGAGGCGCAGCTCGATGTTGCGCGAGGCGCGGTCTCCCGCGCGGCGCTCGTTGAAGCAGCCCTCGGCGCGGGCGAGGTCCTCGGGATGCACCACGGTCGAGAAGTGCGCGCCCGCGAGCACGCTCTTGCGGTAGCCCAGCAGGTGCTCGAAGCGGTCGTTGACGTAATCGAAGCACCCCTGCGCGTCGAGCAGGTAGATCAGGTCGGGCGAGTGCTCGACGAAGTAGCGGTGGAGCTGCTCCGAGTAGGCCAGCGCCTCCCGCATGCGCTGGTTCTCGCGCTCGAGGCGCAGCCCGGTGAGCTGGCGCTGCACCACCTCGCGCAGCGCGGCCGGGGCGTAGGGCTTGCGCACGAACTCGGCCGCGCCCAGGCGCAGCGCAGAGATCGCCGACTCGATGGAGTCGTTGCCGCTCACGATCACCACGCGCAGGTCGCCGCCACCCGAAGCGCGCATCCTATCGAGGAGCTCCAGCCCGGTCATGTCGGGCAGCCCGATGTCGAGCAGCGCGAGGTCGAAGCGGCGCTCGCTCAGCTTGCCCAGCGCCTCGGCGGCGCTCCCGGCGGCGTGCAGATCGCGGTCCGGGGCGGCCAGCAGCGCCACCACGCTGTCGCGCAGCAGCGGCTCGTCGTCGACCACGAGGATGCGCCAGCGCAGCGGCAGCACAAGGTCGTCAGGGCCGTGCAGCGCGCGAGGGCGGGGCGGGAAGCTCATGGCCGTGCGGGCCTATCGGACGAGCGCGGCTCGAGCGCGGGGACCAGCAGCGTCGCGGCGGTGCCGCCGCCGGTGCGACGCCGCAACAGAAGCTGCGCGCCCATGCGCTGCGCGAGCATCATGGCGTTGCGCAGGCCGTGCCCGCGACCGGACGCCGGGTCGCGCTCGATGTCGGCGGCTGCGCGCTCCAGCGCCTCGGCCGGGATGCCGGGGCCGTTGTCGGCGATGGAGATCTCCACCAGGCGGTGGCCCGGCTCGGCGAAAACGCGCGCGGTGGCGAGCTCGGCGCTGCCGCCAGGGGGCAGCGCCTCAGAAGCGTTCTTCAGCAGGTTGAGCACGATCTGGCGGATGGCGTTGGCGTGCGGCGTGGCGAGGCGCACCTCGGGATCGAACGATACCGCGAGCGTCAGGCCGCGTGCGTCGAACAGCGTCTTGCCGTAGGCGAGCACGATCTCGTCGAGCACCTGGTGCAGGTCGGTCGGCCGTGCCGGCTCGGCGGGGCCATGGCCGGTCATGGCGTCGAGCAGACCGTTCACACGGTCGAGCTCCTGCTTCAGCACCGCGATTTCGTGCACCCGGTCGCCGGGCGGGAGCCGCGCCCCGAGCAGCTCGAGGTAGTTGCGCATCACCGCCAGCGGATTGCGCACCTCGTGCACCATGCGCCGGAGGTCGCGGCGCGGATCTGCTCGGGTCGCGTCGGCCGCCGGCCCGTGCCCCGCGCCCCGCGCGGCCAGTGCCGCCGCGACCGCCTGGAGACCGTCGGACATGCTCTCGGCCTCTCCCGCGAGCGCCTCGCCCATGCCGAAGACCAGCACCCCTAGCAGACGGTCGCCCGCCGCCACCGGAACGCACAGCAGCAGCTCCGCGTCGAGCCGGCGCAGGAGCTGCCGGTCGACGCCCGCGAGCGGCCCGACCGACGCGGGCGGCGACAGCACCGGCCGGCGCAGGCGCGCGGCGCGCGCGACGACGCTGCCGTCGTGCGCCACCGGGAACGCGAGATCCGGGTGCTCGACCGCCTGCTCGGCGATCTCCCACGCGACCAGCGCGTCGCCCGCGGGGCCGACCCGGAAGAACGCATAGCGCTCCCAGCCGAAGGTCGCCAGCACGCCGGCGCGCAGGTGCCCAAGGCTGGCGTCGAGGTCCTGGCCCTGGGCCGCATGCAGCGCGAGGCGCTGCCAGCGCGCGCGCCGCGCGACCGCGCCGACCAGCTCGTCCGGTCCGAGCGCGTTGGTCCAGGCCGGAATCGCGCTGCGGCCGGAAGCGGCGCGCGCCGCCTTGGGCTCGGGCGCATTGGCGCGCTGGCGCGAGCGCAGGCGCTCGGCGTTGATGCCGAGCTCGTTGGCGACCTGCTCCGCGCGCTTCGCGCCGCGCACCGCGTGATCGAACAGCGCGCGGCCGTCGACCTCGAGCAGCGCCGCGAGCAGTTCCACCGGCTCGTCGATGGGCGGTGCGCCTTCGGAGAGCGCCTCGGCCACCTTGGCGATGCGCACCAGCATATGGGTGCCGCGCAGGTCGTCGATGTCTGCGTGATGCAGCAGCACCGCGTCGACCAGCGTGGGCGAGAGGCCCCAGGCTGCGGCCAGCCGCGCGCCGACCGCGGCATGGCCGATGCCGAAAAGCGTCCGCTCCTGGTCGGCCACGCGGTCCTCCTCGAAGGGCACGGTGCCCTCCGCGAGCGGCGGCTTGAGGGTGAGCGCGAGCATGCCTGCGTCCTGCAGCAGGCCGGCGAGATAGGCCTCGTCGGGGCTGGGGTAACCCACCAGCTCGGCGATCGACCAGGCGACGTTCGCGCTGACCAGCGCGTGCAGCCAGTAGCCGGCGCCCTGCCACAGCGGCGTGCCGGAGAGATGCCCTACCGCCAGGGTTTCCGCGGCGCCCCATACCAGCGCGCGCAGCGGCTCCTCGCCCACGCGGGCGACCAGGCCTTCCAGGGTGAACGGCACGCCCGCCGGCGCGCCGCGCGTATCCAGCCGCAGGATGCGGGCGGTGAGCACCGGGTCGTAGAACGCAAAACGGATACGGCTCGCCTCGGGCAGGGCGCCCGGTGCGCTGAGCACGGCAGCCCGGACCACCTCGAGCTGAGGCAGCGCCGCGTCGAACCCGTGATCGACGGCAGGGGCCAGCTGGCCCGGCGTCGCTGCTCTCATCCCCGCTTCCGCTTCTCCCGTGGGGGGCTCGCCCACCCCGTCGGCCTATTGGTTGTGTCCGGTGCGGCCGACTCGCACGACATGCAGTATAGCGAGCGGTCATATTGCCGCTCTGTGACCTCTCTTTGCAGACCGTGCATTCTTCACGTTTTTCCGGGCTGGGGGAAGGGCCTTGCGGCGCGGTATGCTCGTCCCGAATTCGTTCCGGACGGGCGCCGTGCCGCGCAAGCTCCGCCACCGCTGGGATCTCACGCCGAGGGAAGCGATCGCGCTGCAGGCGCGCCTCGCCGCGCGCGTGGTGCGCGAGGACGATCTCCCCGCGCCGCGCACCGTAGCGGGCGTGGACGTGGGGTTCGAGGAGGGCGGCCGGGTGGCGCGCGCGGCGGTCGCGGTGCTGGCGTTTCCGTCGCTCGAGCCGGTCGTATCCGCAGTGGCGCGGGAGCCGACGCGCTTTCCCTACGTGCCCGGGCTCTTGTCGTTCCGCGAGGTGCCCGTCGTCGTGGCCGCGCTCGCGCGGCTGCCGCACCCGCCGGACGTGGTGCTGGTCGACGGTCAGGGCATCGCGCATCCGCGGCGTTGCGGCCTCGCGTCCCACCTGGGGCTGGTCACCGGCCTGCCGACCATCGGGGTGGCGAAGTCACGGCTGATCGGCACCCATCGCGAGCCCGGCCCGCGCCGCGGCGCGCGCGCGGCGCTGCGCGATGGCGGGGAGACCATCGGCGCGGTGCTGCGCACACGCGACGGCGTGGCGCCGCTGTACGTCTCGATCGGCCATCGCGTGGGGCTGGAGACCGCGGTGCGCATGGTGCTCGCCTGCGCGCCGCGCTACCGCCTGCCGGAGACGACACGGGCCGCGCACCGGCTTGCGTCCGGACCGGCGCCCGGCAGGCCCGGCACTCGCTAGGGAAGCTCTCATTTAATCGCCGGATGAATCAGAGCTTCCTCTGAATCAGGGGGTCAAAGGGGGATGTTTTCCCCTTTGTTCAGACATTCCCTAGGGCGCCGAGCCGGACGCGGCTTCGTACTGAGAGGGCGTCATGCGCGCGTGCGCGAGGTACTCGCGCAGATGCCGCACGCCGGAGCGGTCGAGGACGTTGCTGTGGTGGGGGTGGTGCAGCACGCCCTCGACGCCGTTCAGCTTCACCTTGATGCGCGCGCCGGAGGCCGCCTCGACCGACGCGCCGAGGTGATGCAGCAGCGACTCGACGTCGCGCCAGTGGATGTTGCCGCTGATCGGGTCGTGGAAGATGGTGCGCAGCAACTGCTCGTGCTTGTGGCTCATTGCAGCCTCCGTCCTCCAAATGCTAGTCGCGGCAGGAGGGCGGCGCTTGATTCCCGTCAAGCCGCGCGGGATCAGCGCGGCGGCGGCGCGGGCGGCAGGCCGGGCGGGGGTGGCGGGGGCGAATCGCGGGGCACGGTGGCCGGAGCCGCCTCGCGGGGCGCGCTCCGCGGCACGGCTGCCATGCTCGCTGGCACCGGCACCCGATGCCCCTTGGCGTACATGCACTGCATGTAGGCCTCGTCGTAGCGCGCCTGCAGGCCGTAGCCCGAGGCATAGGCGTACGAGGAGCCGACCGCGCTGCCGAACAGGAGGCCGGTCCCGGCGCCGACGGCGGCGCCCTGGCTGCCGCCGATCGCGGCGCCTGCGGCCGCGCCCACGGCGGTGCCGACCGCCGCGCTCGCCACCGCGCTGCTATCCGCGGCCTGTTGCGCGGTCTGGCCACCCACCGCGCGGTAGGCATAGTCCCGGCACTCGTACTCGTCCGCGCGGAACTGGTCGAAGGTCTTGCGCGTGCCGGGCAGCACCATGACGCCGGGGCCGGTGGGAATGGTCGCGCATGCGCCGGCGAGCAGGGCGAGCGCGAGCGGGGCCATACGGCGGAGCGACATGCGGATCACTGGGCACCCGGCGGACGCGGCGGCACCTTCTCCCAGCCGCCGGGGCATTCGCGCACCGTGGGGTAGTAGCCGGCGGGATCACGGCAGTAGTACCAGTAGCCCGATTCCAGCGGCGCGGCCTGCGGGGCGGGATCGTCGCGCTCCACGTAGACGGGCGGCTGCGCGGGCACGACGGTGACCGGCGGGTACGCGTAGACGGGAGGCGGCGCGTACCAGTAGGGGCCGGGGCCGTACCACCCGGGGCCGTACCACCCGGGGCCGTACCAGCGCGGCCCGTAGAAATAGGGCCGGGGGCCGTAGTAGTACGGGCGCGGACCGTAGTAGCGCGGACCGCCGTAGACGCCGTAGACGCCGTAGGCGCCGTAGTAGCCGGGGCCGTACACGCCCACGCCCACGCTGACGCTGCCGCCGGCGGCGGCGACGCCGGGGAGCGCGAGCGCGGCGGCGGACAACGCAACGGCGACAGCGCGCGCGAGAGGGGAAGCCGTGGCGGAGGCGTTCATGATTCAGACTCGACAATCATCATCGTGCTTTGCCTGGCCGGCGGGTCGACCGATTTGTGTCAGCTTGTAACGGCGCCGCGGCGCCGTCACGAACCGTTACCGTCGCCTTTGCCGGGGTTCATCACGCTTAACGCGCATAGAATGCGGCCGGTGCACCGATCCCACGCCGAAGGAGCGATGGCCGCCGCCGCTCCGGGTCTCCTCGCGGCCTGTGCGTTCGCCTGCGTCAGCGTGTTCGGCAAGGCCGCGTTCCTTCATGGCGCCGACATCGCGACCTTCCTCGCGACGCGCGGCGTCCTCGGCACGCTGATCATCTGGCTGTGGCTGAAGGGCGTGCCGCGCACACGCGCATTCACGCCGCGGGAAAAGGCGGTTGCCCTCGCCCTCGGGCTGCTGTTCGCCGCCAACGTCTACTCGCTGTTCCGCGCGATCGAGGTCGTACCGGTGCCGATCGCGTCGCTCACCTACTTCCTCTATCCGCTGCTGACCGGCATCGTCGGCGCCCTGACCGGGCTCGATCGGCTTGGCCTGCGCGGGGTGATCGCCTCGGTGGTGGCGTTCGGCGGCCTCGCGCTGATGGTCGGTGCCCACGCCGACGAGTTGTCGCGGGCCGGCCTCGCGTTCGCCGCCGCCGCCGCGGTGTTCCGCTCCGCGATGCTGCTGGTCACCCGCGCGGCGCTGCCGACGGCGGATCCGCGCGACGTGAGCTGGTACACGATGATCGGATCGGGTACGGTGTTCCTCGCGCTGGTGGCGGCCCAGGGCCAGGTCAACCTGCCGTCCGGCGCCGCGGGCGGGGCGGCGCTCGTCTGGGCGAGCGCCGCGGCGGCCATTGCGCTGATCGCGATGTTCGCGTCGGCCCGGCGCGTCGGGCCGTTCCGCACGGCGCTGATCATGAATGCCGAGCCGGTGGCCACGATCATGCTGTCATGGCTGGTGCTGGGCGAGACGATGAACGCGACGCAGTGGGCCGGCGCCGCGATCATGATCGGGTCGCTGGTGTGGTTCCAGCAGCGCCGCCAGACGGCCAAGTGAGAAGGAGACGTAATGGAAATCGCGCTGTGGGTGCTTGCCGTGCTCCTCGTGGTCGTCGGCGTCGCCGGGACCGTGCTGCCGGCGTTGCCGGGCGCGATCCTGGTGTTCGCGGGGGTGGCGCTCGCCGCGTGGATCGACGACTTCGCCCGCATCACCGGCTGGACCGTCGGCGTGCTGGGCGTGCTGACCCTGATCGCGTGGGCGACCGACTACGTCGCCGCAGCCGCGGGCGCGAAGAAGGTCGGCGCGAGCAAGCAGGCGATCATCGGTGCGGCCATCGGCACCGTCGTCGGCATCTTCACCGGGCTGGTCGGGCTGATCTTCATGCCGCTCGTCGGCGCAGCCGCGGGCGAGCTGATCGCGCGGCGCGACCTGGTGCGCGCCGGCAAGGTCGGCGTCGCCACCTGGCTCGGCATGGTGATCGGCACCATCGCCAAGGTGGCGATCGTGTTCGTGATGGTGGGGATCTTCGTCGGGGCGCTGCTGCTCTAGAACCTGTCCCAAGGCCCCATGTGAGATAGGTTCTAGCCCGCGATGATCCGGCGCATCCACTGCGCCGTGGGCACGACGCCGCCGAAGCTGTAGAGGTGCACGCCGACCACGTTGCACGCCGGACGCGCGCCGCAGTAGTTCGCCATGCCGTGCAGCAGGTCCTCGGGGTCGAGGTGGCCGATCAGGCGCGCCGCCTGCGTGCCGAGGTTCTGCAGGGCGCGCAAGGAGGCCGCCACGCCGCAGCGCTGCGCGTAGCGCAGCAGCGTCACCGGGTTGGCCGGACCGGCGAGGCCCACGTACACCGGCACGTCCGGCGCGCTGCGCGCGAGCGATGCGCAGTACGCGGCGATGCGTGCCGGCGCGAACGCGAACTGCGTGACGACCGAGGTGCCGAGGCCCTGCTCGCGCGCCAGCCGGAACTTCTCGTGCAGCGCGGACTCGAGGTGCGCCGCGTCGATGCGCGGATGCCCCTCGGGGTACCCCGCGAAGCCCGCCTCGCGCACACCGCACGTGCGGAGCACGTCGTCCCGCAACACCGCGGCGGCGTCGGCGTACGGCCCGGCTGGCGCCTCGAGATCGCCGCCGAGCAGCAGCACGCGATGCACGCCGCACTCGCCGACCGCCCGCTCGAGAAAGTCGCGCAGGGCGTCGCGGCTGGGCATGCGCCGCGCCGCCACGTGCGGCACCGGATCGAAACCCGCCGCATGCAGCGCGCGCAGCGTGTCGAGCATGGGCGCGAGCGGCTGTCCGGGCAGCGCGGGAACGTAGGCCGCGGTGCCGGCGGGCAGCAGGCCCGCGATCTCCGCCGCGCGATGCGCCTCGCGCGGAATGACCTCGATCGAGCCGTTGACCACCAGCTCCGCCATGCGGCGGCGGAGGCTGCGGTCGTCGAGATCGGTGCGTTCGAGGGCCTGGATGGGCATGTGCGGCTCCGGTGAAGGCAGGGATCAGTCGCGCTTGAGCAACACGATATAGGACTCGTCGACAAACCACAGGCGGCCGTATTGCGGCGGCACCTCGCGGGTGGCGTCGAGCTCGCGCCCGTCCCCGTCTCCGCCATCCCGCCTTCGTTCGCCTTGTGGGGCGGAGTGTGGGATGGGAAGGGGTGCGACGGCAACCAAGAAAAGAAACGGGGGGCAGCGGGACGAGTCCAGCCCCCGCCCGGCACCCATGTGATGCAGCCTAGGCCGTGCCCCACACCTCCCGGGCGACCTCGACGATCAGCCGCATCTTCTTCTCCTCGTCCGCCGGCGTGAGCGCATTGCCGTGGACCGTGCTGGAGAAGCCGCATTGCGGCGAGAGGCAGAGCTGGTCCAGGGGCACGAACTTCGCGGCCTCCTCGACGCGGCGCTTCAGCTCGTCCTTGCTTTCGAGCTGGGGCACCTTGCTGGTCACGATGCCGAGCACCACCTCCTTGCCCTTGGGCACGAAACGCAGCGGGCGGAAGTCGCCCGAGCGCGCATCGTCGTATTCGAGGAAGTAGCCGTCCACCTGGAGGTCGTTGAACAGGGACTCGGCGACCGGGTCGTAGCCCCCCTCGGCCGCCCATGCGCTCTGGAAGTTGCCGCGGCAGAGATGGATGCAGATCGCCATGTCCTTCGGGCGATCCTGGATGGCGGCGTTGATGAGCTTCGCATAGCGGCGCGGCAGCTCGTTCGGGTCGTCGCCGCGCGCCTTGGCGCCCTCGCGCATCTTCGGGTCGCAGAGGTAGGCGAGGTTGGTATCGTCGAGCTGCAGGTAGGTGCAGCCGGCGTCTGCGAGGGACTTGATCTCGTCGCGATAGCAGGCCGCGATGTCGGCGTAGAAGGCCTCCAGGTCCGGATAGGCCTCGCGGCTGATCGCGGCGCGCCCGCCGCGGAAGTGCAGCATCGTCGGCGAGGGGATGGTCACCTTCGGCGTGCGCGTCGTCACCGACTTCAGGAACTGGAAGTCGGCGAGCTGGATCGGCTTCACGTGCTTCAGCTTCTTTACCACGTGCATGACCGGCGGCGCGAACTCGACGTCGCCGGCCGCGCCGTGGAAGCGCTGCGCGATGCCGCCGCGCACCTCGACGCCCTCGAGCTGTTCGAGAAAGTCCAGGTGGAAGTACGTGCGCCGGTACTCGCCGTCGGTGATGCCCTGCAATCCCCAGGACTCCTGCCGCTTCACCACCTCGCGAATGGCGCGGTCCTCGGCCTCGCGCAGCGCCGCGGCGTCGATCTCGCCCTGCTTGCGGCGCTCGCGCGCGGCGAGCAGCTCGGGCGGCCGCAGGAAGCTGCCGACGTGGTCGGCACGGAACGGCGGGCGGCTGCGCTGGGTCATGACGATCTCCTCCTGTTGGTATGGCGGGGATTCTATGCCGAACGGGCATCGCAGCTAGCACTCACGGGCGCTGTCGGCGCGGCGCAAGGGGGACCTAGAATCCGGCCATGACCTCGCTCCAGGCCCTGCTCGGGGACTACCCCGTGACCTCCGCGCTGCGCCGCGGCGAGATCACGTCCGATCGCATACGGCTGGAGTTCGCCGACGTCACGCCGCCGAGCAAGGCATTCAAGCGCACGGTGCGCGAACTCGCGTTCGACGTGTCGGAGCTCGCCATCATGACCTTCCTGCAGGCGCGTGCCTGCGGGAAGCCGCTGGTGCTGCTGCCCGCGGTGGTGATGCAGCGCCCCCAGTATCCGTTCCTGGTCTGCAACGCGGCGCGCGGCCGGCTGGGCCCGCGCGACCTCGCCGGCAAGCGCATCGGCATCCGCTCCTATGCCGTCACCACCAGCGTGTGGCTGCGCGGCGTGCTGGCCGACGACTACGGCCTGGATCCCGCCAGCGTGCGCTGGGTGAGCTTCGAGGAGCCGCATCTTGCGGAGTACCGCGAGCCCGCGAACGCCGAGCGTGCCCCGCAGGGCGCGACACCGGTGCAGATGCTGCTCGATGGCGAGCTGGACGCGGCGATCCTCGCCGACGCAAAGCTGCCGGACGAGCGCCTCGCGCGCGTGTTCGCCGATCCCGCGGCCGAGGATGCCGCGTGGCGGCGGCGCCATGGCGGCGCGATGATGATCAATCACATGGTGGTGGTCAGCGAGCGCCTGTGCCGGAACGATCCGGACGCGGTGCGCGAAGTCTGGCGCCTGCTCGCCGCAAGCCGCGCGCGTGCCGGACTCCCGGCGGGCGGTGGGGACGATCCGAATCCCTACGGCGCGGCCGCAAATCGCCGCAACCTGGAGATCGCCATCGACTACGCCGCGCGGCAGGATCTGCTCGCCCGGCCGCTCGCGGTTGATGACCTGTACGACGAGGTGACGCGCGAGCTGGCCTGAGCGGGCCTGATGCGTCGCGTCATGCCCGCGGATGCCGCAAGCGGGGGACCCTTGGTATAGTGCGGCGGCGCGGGCGATTGCCTGCAACGAGGAGGAGGAGGAGCATGAAACTCAGAACCAGCGCCCTGCTGGCGGGGGCGTTCGCATTCGCCCTGGCCGGCGCAGCGGCCGCCCAGACCGTCCGGGTGGGCCTCATCAACACGTACTCGGGTCCGATGGCCTCGAACGGCGACCAGATCGAGAAGGCCATCAACCTCTTCATGAAGTCCGGCCAGTGCAAGCTGCCGCCCGGCGTGAAGATCGAGATCATCAAGCGCGACGATACCGGGATCAACCCGGAGACCGCCAAGCGCCTCGCGCAGGAGCTGATCGTGCGCGAGCGGGTGCAGATCCTCACCGGCGTGGTTTGGACGCCCAACGCGCTGGCGATCGCGCCCCTCGCCACCGAGGCCAAGGTGCCGTTCGTGATCATGAACGCCGGCACGGCGATGATCACCACCATGTCGCCCTACATCGCGCGCACCTCGTTCACGCTGTGGCAGTCGAGCTATCCGCTCGGCAAGTGGGCCTCGAACAAGTTCAAGACCGCCTACGTGGCGGTGTCCGACTTCGGCCCCGGCCACGATGCGCAGGAAGCGTTCACCAAGTCGTTCACCGAGGGGGGCGGGAAGATCCTCGGCACGGTGCGGATGCCGCCGCCGACCTCCGACTTCGCGCCGTTCCTGCAGCGCGTGAAGGACGCGAAGCCCGAGGCGCTGTTCGTGTTCGTGCCGGCGGGCAAGTCCGCGACCGCGCTGATGAAGGGCTTCGGCGACCTCGGCCTCGGTCAGGCGGGCATCAAGCTCATCGGCCCCGGCGACATCGTCACCGACGAGGAGCTGCCCAACATGGGCGACGTGCCGCTCGGCGTGATCTCGATGTTCCACTATTCCGCCGCAGGCGACCGCCCGGCCAACAAGATGTTCGTCGCCTCCTACCAGAAGGAGTACGGTCCGAAGGCGTGGCCGAACTTCATCTCCGTCGGCGCGTGGGACGGCATGCAGGCGATCTGCGACGTGGTCGCGGCGCAGAACGGCAAGGTCGATCCGGAGAAGACCATGCTGCTGCTGCGCGGCTGGAAGAATCCCAACAGCCCGCGCGGCCCGATCGAGATCGACCCGCGTACGCGCGACGTCGTGCAGAACGAGTACATCCGCGAGACGCGCAAGGTGGACGGCGTGGTGAAGAACGTCGAGCTCGAGACCTTCCCGATGGTGAAGGACCCCTGGAAGGAATTCGCGCAGAAGTAACGCCGCAGCGAACGCTTTCCGGCACCGCCCCCGCCTGCGGGGGCGGCCCGCCCGGGGTTTGCCTTGGATGCCTTTTTCTCCAGCCTGGTCAGCATCGCCTTCCACGGCCTCGCGTACGGGATGATCCTGTACGCGATCTCCGTGGGCCTGTCGATCACGATGGGCCTCATGGGGTTCGTGAACCTCGCCCACGGCGTGTTCGCCATGGCGGGCGGCTACGTGATGTACACGCTGATGGGCGACCTGGGCATGGCGTGGCTGCCGGCGCTCGCGCTCGCCTGCGTCGCCGTCGCGGCGGGCAGCATCGTCCTCGAGCGGCTGCTGTACTCGCGCCTCTACACCGCAGGCGAGCTCGAGCAGGTGCTGTTCACCATCGGCCTGATCTTCGTCGCCGTCGCGGTGGCGCGGATCTTCTACGGCAACAATCCGCTCGCCGCGCCGCTGCCTGATCTTCTGAAGGGGCAGACCGAGCTCGCCGGCCGCTCGTTCCCGACCTATCGGGTGATGGTGATCCTCGCCAGCGCCGCGTTGATCGTCGTGCTGTGGCTGGGCCTGGAGCGCACCCGCTGGGGCGCGATGGTGCGCGCGGCGGTGGACAACCGCGCGATGGCGCAGTCGGTCGGCATCGACACCGGCAAGCTCTTCACGCTGACCTTCGCCCTCGGCAGCGGGCTCGCCGCGCTCGGCGGGGCGCTGGGTGCCGACCTCATGGCGATGACGCCGACCTATCCGTTCGAGCAGCTCGTGTACTTCCTCATCGTGGTGTCGCTCGGCGGCCTGGGCACGCTGCGCGGGCCGTTCCTCGGAGCGCTGCTGATCGGCATCGGCGACACCGCGTGCAAGTACTGGGTGCCCGAGTTCGGCGCGTTCTTCATCTACGCCGCCACCATGCTGGTGTTGCTGTGGCGGCCGCAGGGCCTGCTCGGAAGGGCCGCATGATCGCGAAGGGCGCCGCCGCGGACATCGGCTACGCGAGCTCGGCACGGCTCAAGCCCGTCGAGCTGCTGCCCTGGGTGGTCGCGCTGGCGGTGTACTTCCTCGCGCCCACGTACCTGCCGCTCGGCGCCTACATCCTGATCATCTGCCTCTTCGTGCTGTCGCTGGACCTCATCCTGGGCTACGGCGGCATCGTGACGCTGGGACACTCGGCCTACTTCGGCTTCGGCGCCTACGTCGCCGGGGTGTTCGCGATGCGCGTGTCGGGCGACCCGCTGATCGGCCTGGCGGTAGCGGCGGCGGGCGCCGGGCTGCTGGGCCTCGCGACCGGCGCCGTCATCCTGCGCACGCACGGTCTCGCGCTGCTCATGCTCACGCTGGCGATCACCTCCATCGTGCTGGAGGTCGCCAACAAGTGGACCTCGGTCACCGGCGGAGCCGACGGCCTGCACAGCGTGCCGATCGAGCCGGTGCTCGGGCTGTTCCGCTTCGACATGTTCGGCAAGACGGCGTTTCTCTACTGCCTGGTGGTGGTGATCGCCTGCTGGTGGCTGGTGCGCACCATCGTGCATTCTCCCTTCGGCGTGGCGCTCGCGGGGACGCGCGAGAACGACGTGCGCATGGCGGCGATCGGCGCGCCGGTGTACCGGCGGCGCCTCACCGCCTACACCATCTCCTGCGCCCTGGCGGGCGTCGCGGGCGGCTTGCTCACGCAGACCACGCAGTTCGTCGGGCTGTCGGTGCTGGGCTTCGAGCTCTCCGGCGAGGTGATGGTGATGCTGGTGCTGGGCGGAGTGCGGCGCATCTACGGTGCGTTCGTCGGGCCGCTGGTCTACATCACGGCGGAGGACTGGCTCGCGAAGCAGTTCCCGGAGTACTGGTATCTAGGCATCGGGCTGCTGCTCGTCGTGATCGTGATGTTCGCGCGCGGCGGCATCCTGGGCATACTGGACAAGCTGGTCGCGCGGGTGCGGGGAGGGCGGGCGTGACCGCGCCGGTGCTGGAGACGCGCAAGCTCTGCAAGCGCTTCGGCGGCCTGACCGTCGCGGCCGACATCGACTTTCGGCTCTCACCCGGGGATCGACACGCGCTGATCGGCCCCAACGGCGCCGGCAAGACCACCTTCGTGAACATGCTCACCGGCCGCCTCGCGCCGTCGTCCGGGCAGGTGCTGCTTGCCGGCGAGGACGTGACACGCGTCCCGCCCGAGGCGCGCGTGAAGCGCGGCCTGGGACGGACCTTCCAGATCAACACCCTGTTCCGCGAGCTCTCGGTGCTGGACAACGTCGCCCTCGGCGTGGCCGAGCGGCGCGGCATCGCCGGGCGGCTGTGGCGGGCGGCGAGCGCCTACCGCGAGGTGCGCGACGAGGCCATGGCGCTGCTCGCGAGCCTCGGGCTGGAGGCCGACGCCGGCTACCGGGTGATCGACCTGCCCTACGGCAAGCAGCGCCTGGTGGAGATTTCCATCGCGCTCGGCCTCGAGCCCAAGGTGCTGCTGCTCGACGAGCCGGCGGCGGGCGTCCCCAAGATGGAATCCGAGCGGATCCTGGAAGTGCTCGACGCGCTGCCCAGGGACATCGCCATCCTGATCATCGAGCACGACATGGACCTCGTCTTTCGCTTTGCCAAGCGCATCACCGTGCTGGTGCAGGGCGAGGTGCTGTGCGAGGGCACGCCGCAGGAGATCGGGTCGGACCGGCGCGTCGCGGAGGTCTATCTGGGCGAGTCGCACCAGCATGGCTGACGCGCTGAAGCTCGAGGGCGTCCGGGCCGGCTACGGTGAGACCGTGGTGCTGGAGGACGTGGGCTTTTCGCTGCCGCAGAAGGGGTCGCTCGCGGTGCTGGGCCGCAACGGCGTCGGCAAGACCACGCTGCTCGCCACCATCATGGGCCACACGACCTTCCACGGCGGGCGCATCGAGTACGAGGGGCAGTCCATCGACCGGCTGCCCGTGCATCAGCGCAACCGCATGGGCATCGGCTACGTCCCGCAGGCGCGCGAGATCTTCCCGTCGCTCTCGGTGCACGAGAACCTCGTGGTCGCGGCGCGCCCCGGACGGTGGACGCTGGAGCGGGTGTACGAGCTGCTGCCGCGCCTCGCCGAACGCCGTACCCACCGCGGCAACCAGATCTCCGGTGGCGAGCAGCAGATGCTCGCCATCGCCCGCGCGCTCATGGGCAACCCGTCGCTGCTGCTGCTGGACGAGCCGCTCGAGGGCCTCGCGCCGCTCATCGTCCAGTACCTGCTCCAGGTGATGCAGCGCCTCATCCGCGACGAGGCGCTCACCGTGATCCTGGTCGAGCAGTCGGCGCGCCTCGCGCTGGAAGTCACCGAGAGCGTGATCGTGCTGAACCGCGGGCGCATCGTTCACCGCGGCGCGAGCGCCGAGCTCGCCGCCGATCCGGAGCGGCTGTCGGCGCTGGTGATGGCGCAGTAGCGTTCTCGCGCTAGCCCTTCAATACCGGCGGCCCCAGCTCCCGCAGCAGCGCGACCGCCTCCTGCGCCATGCGCGTCAGCGGCCGCTGGGCCGAGGTCGCCACGGCCATCACGCTCTTGAGCGCCGGCTTGACGATCGGGCGGGCGACGAGCTTCGCGTCGTCCCCGGCCTCGATCAGCGCGTTGCGCGGCAGCACCGCGTAGCCGTGCCCGCGCTGCACCAGGTCCACGATGGCGCGGATGCCGTCCACCTCCAGTGCGATCTGCGGCTTGGCGCCCACCGCGGCGAGGCGCGATTCGACCAGCATGCGGATGGTGTGCGGGCGGCTGGGAATGATCAGCGGATACTCGGGCAGGCGGCGCAACTCGACCGTGTTGCCGCGGCCGGCGTGCCGGTCGCCGAAGGGCGCGATCAGGCAGAGGGGCTGCTCCAGGAGCGGCCGCAGCTCCACCGCCGGCGAGGGGGGCGGGTTGTACACCAGCCCCACGTCCACCCGGCCGAGGGAGAGCCATTCCAGGATATGCACCGTGAGGCCCTCCACGATGCTGATGTCGGCGCGCGGAAAACGGCTGCGGAACTCGGCCACCAGCGGCCCGGAGAGCACCCGGCCGACGGTGGGCGGCAGCCCGACGGCGACGCGGCCCACCGGCGCGGTGCGCGATTCGTCGAGGTCGGCCTTGGCGCTTTCCACCTGCTGCAGGATGCCGCGGGCGTGCGCGAGCAGTCGCGTGCCCGCGGGCGTCAGCGTCACGCCGCGGCCGTTGCGCAGAAACAGCGCCTGGCGCAGCTCCACCTCCAGGCTGCGGATCTGCCGCGACAGCGCGGGCTGCGCGATGGCGAGGATCTGCGCCGCCCTGGAGAAACTGCGCGCATCGGCGACGTGCACGAAGTACTCGAGCTGGCGCAGGTCCATGGGGAGGAGTGCTCATGCCGGGATGCAATAGCAGGTAGTCTAGCGATGCCGTTCCTTTGTGAACAGCGGGCCCGGACAATCGCCGCCATGCTGACAATGCTGAGACCCGGCCGGCGGCGCTGGATCGCGACCGCGCTCGCGGCGCTTGCACTCGGGACGATCCCGGCGGTCGCAGGGGCGCAGGCGTATCCGTCGCGCCCGATCCGCCTCATCGTGCCCTTCCCGCCGGGGGGCTCGACCGACATCCTCGGCCGGGCGCTGGGCCAGAAGCTCGCGGAAACCTGGGGCCAGCAGGTGATCGTGGACAACCGCCCCGGCGCCGGCGGCAGCATCGGCGCGGAGGCCGCGGCGAAGGCGCCCGCGGACGGTTACACGCTGCTGATGGCGCACATCGGCACGCTGGCGGTGAATCCCGCGCTGTATCCGAAGCTCGGCTACGACGCGCAGAAGGACTTCGCGCCGGTCTCGATGGTGGCGATCGTGCCCAACGTGCTGGTGGTGCACCCGTCGCTCCCGGTGAAGACCGTGACCGAGCTCGTCGAGTACGCGCGCAGGAACCCCGGCAAGCTCAACTACAGCTCCGGCGGCAACGGCAGCGCGGCGCATCTGGCCATGGAGTACTTCAAGCTGCAGACGAAGACCGACATCGTGCACGTGCCCTACAAGGGGACGGTGCCGGCGGTCACCGACCTCATCGCGGGACAGGTCTCCCTCACCATGACCGGCGCGCCGGCGGTGATGCCGCACGTGCAGGCGGGGAAGCTGCGCGCGCTCGGGGTATCGAGCACGGCTCGGCTCGATGCCTTCCCGCAGGTGCCGACCATCGCCGATTCCGGCGTGCCCGGCTTCGACGCCACCCAGTGGTACGGCGTGGTCGCGCCCGCCGGGACGCCACCGGAGATCGTCAGGAAGTTGAACGCCGAGATTGCCGCCATCATGGGCTCGGCGGAAATGAAGGCGCGTCTCAACACCGAGGGCGCGATCGCGAGCGTCAACACGCCGGCGCAGTTTGCCGCGTTCATCGAGGCCGAGCAGAAGCGCTGGGGCGCCGTCGTCAAGGCCGCGGGCATGCGCCCGGACTGATCACCAGGAGGACCCGACATGAAAGCGTTGCTGATCGCCATCGCCGCGGCGAGCCTGCTCGCCGGCTGCGCGACCACCGAGCCGGAGAAGAAGGCCGGCGTCGAGGTGCTCTGGCTCGGGCAGTCCGCCTTCCGCATCACCTCGCCGGGCGGCAAGGTGATCGTCATCGATCCCTGGCTCATCCAGAATCCGACCACGCCGGCGCAGTACAAGGACCTCAAGAACCTCGGCAAGGTGGACGTGCTGCTGGTGACCCACGGTCACCTCGACCACATCGCCGATGCGCCCGCGATCGCGAGGATGAACGACATCCGGCTGTACGCGCCCGGCGACCTCAACGCCACGCTCGGCGCCCTCGGCGTGCTGCCCGCGCAGCAGCTTCCGCGCTTCAACAAGAGCGGCACCGTCGAGCCTGCGCCGGGGATCAAGGTCACGGCCGTGAGCGCCGATCACTCCTCCGTATACGCCTTCCAGAACCCGGCGACGCAGAAGACCGAGATCCATCCGGGCGGCGAGCCGGTGGGTTACATCGTCGAGATGGAGAACGGTTTTCGCATCTGGCACATGGGCGACACCGGCGTGTTCGGCGACATGAAGCTCATCGCCGAGCTGTTCAAGCCCGATCTCCTGCTGCTCCCCATCGGCGACAATTTCGGGATGGGCCCCGTCCACGCGGCGTATGCGACCCGCGAGCTCGTGAAGCCCAGGTACGCCATTCCCATGCACTACGGCGCGAACCCGATCGCCAGGGGCACGCCCGCGCAGTATCTCGAAGCGCTCGGCCAGACGTCGACGCGCGTATTCGTCATGAAACCCGGCGAGGTCGTGGCATTCTGACTCCCCGCTCCCACGCATCCCGCAAGGACCTGCTGCCATGACCCAGAAGACCGCGCTGGTCGTCAGCGCCCATTCCGCCGATTTCGTCTGGCGCTGCGGCGGCGCCATCGCGCTGCACGCCTCGCGCGGCTGGCGCGTGAAGATCGTCTGCCTGTCGTTCGGCGAGCGCGGCGAGTCGGCGAAGCTCTGGCGCGAGGGCGGCATGACGCTGGAGAAGGTGAAGACCTCGCGCCGCCGCGAGGCGCAGGCCGCGGCCGATCTGCTCGGCGGCGAGGTCGAGTTCTTCGACCTCGGCGACTATCCGATGCGCGTGCCCGACGAGGCGCTCTACCGGCTCGCGGACCTGTATCGCGAGCTCAACCCCGAGTTCGTGCTCACGCATTCGCTCGAGGATCCGTACAACTTCGACCACCCCCTCGCCGCCCACGTCGCCCAGGAGGCACGCGTCATCGCCCAGGCGCACGGCCACCAGCCGGGCGGATCGGTGCTCGGCGCGCCGCCGGTGTTCCTGTTCGAGCCGCACCAGCCCGAGCAGTGCAACTGGAAGCCGCAGGCCTATCTCGACATCACGCCGGTGTGGGAGAAAAAGCGCGCGGCGTTCGAGCTGATGGCCGCGCAGGAATACCTCTGGGACTACTACACCCGCGTCGCGCTGAACCGCGGCGTGCAGGCCGCGCGCAACTCGAACATGAAGCACATCAAGTACGCCGAGGCGTACCAGCGCGTGTTCCCGACCGTGTCGGACAGCCTCTTCTGAGGGGGAGCCATGATCAACGGCATCGCGGTCCGCAACATCGAACGCGCCGACGCGGCGGCGGTCGAGCGCCTCGCGCGGTTCGGCGTGGCAACGCTGCACGAGGCGCAGGGGCGCACCGGTCTGCTGCGGCCCTACATGCGGCCGGTCTACCCCGGCGCGAGGATCTGCGGCACGGCGGTGACCGTGTTCGCGCATCCCGGCGACAACTGGATGCTCCACGTGGTCGCGGAGATGATCCGGCCGGGCGACGTCGTCGTGGTGGCGCTGTCGGCGGACAACACCGACGGCATGTTCGGGGAACTGCTCGCGACGTCGTATCGCGCGCGCGGCGCGAAGGGCCTGGTGATCGAGGCCGGCTGCCGCGACGTGGCCGAGCTGCAGGCGATGAGTTTTCCCGTATGGTCGCGTGCGATCTCGGCGAAGGGCACGGTGAAGGCGACCGTCGGATCGGTGAACGTGCCGGTCGTCTGCGGCGGCGCGCTGGTGCATCCGGGCGACGTCGTGGCGGCTGACGACGACGGCATCGTCGTCATCCCGCGCGTTGGGGCGGCGAAGGTCGCCGACGCTGCGGCAGCGCGTGAGCAGAAGGAGGAGGCCAACCGCAAGCGGCTCGCCGCGGGCGATCTGGGTCTCGACATCTACGGCATGCGCGAGGCCCTCGCCAAGGCCGGCTTGAAATACCTCGACCAGGCCGAATAGGCCGGGCGGCACACCAAAGGAGATCGCATCGTGAGAATCGTCAGGGCCGCGCTCGCGGCACTCGCGCTCGGGCTTGCGCTCGCGGCGCCTGCGCACGCGCAGAACTTCCCGGCCAAGCCGGTGCGCATCATCGTGGGCTTTGCCGCCGGCGGCGTCGCCGACGTGACCGCGCGCATCGTCGCGGAGAAGCTCTCGACCCAGCTCGGCCAGCAGGTACTGGTGGAGAACCGGCCGAGCGCGGGCGGCATCGTCGCGGCGCAGGAAGTGGCCCGGGCCGAGCCCGACGGCCACACGCTGCTCCTGATGTCCAACGGGAACGCGGTCAGCGCATCGCTGTTCAAGTCGCTGCCCTACGACACGCTCGCGGACTTCGCGACGGTCTCGACGCTCGGCTTCTTCGACATCGCGGTGGTGGTCAATGCCGACTCGAAGATCAACTCCATGGCCGATCTGCTCGCCTACGCCAAGGCGAATCCCGGCAAGCTGAACATCGGCACCATCAACATCGGCAGCACCCAGCACCTCTCCGCGGAGCTGTTCAAGGCGATGGCCGGCGTGGATGCCGTCACCGTGCCGTTCAAGGGCAGCCCGGCGGTGGTCACCGCGCTGCGCGGCAACGAGGTGCAGGTCGCGTTCGACATGCTCGCCCCGGTCATGCCGCAGGCGAAGGCCGGTGCGGTGAAGATCCTCGCCATCACCTCCGACCGGCGGTTTCCGGGACTGCCCGACGTGCCGACCGTCGCGGAAAGCGGGGTGACCGGCTACCAGGCTTCCTCCTGGAACGCCATCGCCGCGCCGGCGAAGACGCCGCGCCCGGTCATCGATCGCCTGAACAAGGAGATCCAGACGGTGCTCGCCATGCCGGAGGTGAAGGAAAGGCTGCAGGGCCTGGGCGTGACCGCGCGGGGCAGCACGCCGGAGCAGATGCGTCAGCTGCTCGTGAGCGACATCGACAAGTGGCGGAAAGTCATCGAGACCTCCAGGATCGAGCGGCAGTGAAAGCATGAGCCACCCGGCGAGGGGCCCCATCGGAACGATGGGGATCGACGGCAAGGCGATTGCTTTCGGCCGCTGACGAAGGAGCGCTGGATGAACGACGCACGCACGGAGGCGGCCGGCCGGGGCAGTCCCAAGCCCCCGGTTGCCCATCCGACCAGGCCGCGCTACGTACCACCCGCGGACGCCTGCGACGCGCACTGCCACGTCTTCGGGCCCCCGGAGCGGTTTCCCTATGCGGAGGGCCGGCCGTACACGCCGTCCGAACCGGCCCCGAAGGAGCGGCTCGCGGCGCTGCACGCGCATCTGGGGCTCTCCCGGGCGGTGATCGTGCAGGCCACCCCGCACGGCACCGACAACGCCGCGATGCTCGATGCCATCGCGTCGAGCGGCGGACGCTACCGGGGCGTGGCACTGGTGCCTAAGGACGTCGACGACCGCGGCCTGGAGGCGCTGCACGCGGGCGGCGTGCGCGCGGCGCGGTTCAACTTCGTGAAGCACCTCGGCGGCGCACCCGACATGGCCTATTTCCGCCGCACCGTGGATCGCGTCAAGGCGCTCGGCTGGCACGTCGAGCTCCATTTCGACGCACAGGATCTCGACGAGTACTCCGACCTGCTGCGCTCGCTGCCGGTGCCGTTCGTGATCGACCACATGGGCCGCGTGAAGTCCGAGAGCGGCGCGGCGCTCGACGCGCTGCTGCGTCTGCTCGCCCACGACCAGGCGCATGTGAAGATCTCCGGCGCGGAGCGCGTCTCGTCGCTTGGCAGGCGCCCCTTCGACGATGCCGTTGTGGTCGCCCGGAAGATCGTCGCCGCGGCGCCGGACCGTGTCGTTTGGGGCACCGACTGGCCGCATCCGAACGTGCCGAACGACATGCCCGACGACGGCGAGCTGGTGGATCTCTTCGCGCGCATCGTCGCGGACCCGGCCCAGCAGCGGCGGATCCTGGTGGACAATCCGACGCGTCTCTACTGGAAGTAGGAGGGGTCGCGATGCGCATCGGACTGATCGGCTACGGCGAGGTCGGCCGCATCCTCGGCGACGCGCTGGTCGCGCAGGGCGCCGACTGGGTCGGCACGTACGACCGGCTGCTCGACGACCCGGCTGCCGCCGCCGACGTGGAGGCGCGCGCGCGCGGCGCGGGCGTGCGCGTGGCGCCGTCGAGCGCGGCGCTGATGGCCGAGGCCGACCTCGTCATCTGCGCGGTCACCGCTTCCCAGGCACTCGCCGCAGCCGGGAGCGCTGCACGCGCGATCCGGCCGGGCACGTGGTTCGTCGACCTGAACTCGGCGTCGCCGGGCACCAAGACCGAGGCGAGCCGTCTCATCGACGCGGCCGGCGGATGTTACGTCGAGGCGGCGGTGATGACGTCGGTGCCGCCCTACGGCATCAAGGTGCCGATGCTCATCGGCGGCCCGCACGCGGCGGCGGCGCTGCCGGTGCTCGCGTCCCTGGGCTTCGGCGCCGAGATCGCCGCGGCGCGCATCGGGGTCGCCTCCGCGATCAAGATGTGCCGCAGCGTGGTGATCAAGGGTTTCGAGGCGATTTTCGTGGAAAGCCTGGTGACCGCGCGCCACTACGGCGTCGAGGCCGAGGTGCTCGCCTCGCTGCAGGAAACCTTCCCGACCATCGACTGGGAGGAACAGGCGTCCTACTTCTTCCTGCGGGTCGCGCAGCACGGCAGGCGGCGCGCCGAGGAGATGCGGGAGGTTGCCGTTACCGTGCGGGATGCCGGGCTCGCGCCGCACATGGCTGCCGCCACCGCCGAGCGCCAGGATTGGGTGGCCGGGCTGAAAGGTCCGGCGCGCCTGGCCGACATCGCCAAGGGCGCGAACTGGCGCGAGTACGCCGACCGCCTGCGCGCCGCACAGGGAGATCCGCAATGAGCTCGTCCGCCTTGCCGTTCCAGGTCCGCAAGATCGGCCACGTGGTGCTGCGCACGCAGGACCTCGATCGCGCCGTGCGCTTCTATACCGAGCTGCTCGGTTTTCGCGTCTCCGACGTGTACCCGGAGGAGATGGTCCCCGGCGGCATGGTGTTCATGCGCTGCAATGCCGATCACCATGGCGTCGCGCTGGTCGGCGGCGCGCTGCACGGCAGCCGCAAGGAGGAGATGGACCACCTTGCCTTCGAGGTCGCTTCCCTCGAGGAACTCTTCCGCGCGCGCGAGTTCCTGAAGGAGCGCGGCGTGCGCGTGGTCTTCGACGGTCGCCGGCGCGCCGGCTGCCAAGTCGCGGTGGAATTCCTCGATCCGGACGACCACCATCTCGAGCTCTACTGGAACATCGACCAAGTCGGCAGCAACGGCGCGGTGCGTCCGAAGTCCGAGTGGCACGGCGTGATGACGCTGGAGGACGCCGTGCGCCAGCCGGTGCCCGGGCAGGACACCGCGCTGCACGATCCCGCGCTCGCGCAGGCGGTGGCCGCCGCCCCCGTCGATCCGCGGTCGTACCGACGCCGTGAGGAATAGCGCGGCGCGAGGTTGACACGCGGCCGGCGTTCCCCGACCCTTCGGGCAACGCCACGGAGGAGTCCGCCATGCCCCGCCACCGCCAATACGTGCCCCACGGCGTCATTCCCGCCGTGCTGCTGCCGTTCCACGAGGACCTCTCCATCGACGAGGCTGCGTTCCGCTCGCATCTCGCCGACGTCGCCGCCGTCGAGGGCGTGACCGCGCTCACCATCAACGCGCACTCCACCGAGGTCGCGTCCTGCTCGTTCGACGAGCAGCGTCGCGTGCTGGAGGTCGCCCAGGACGCGGTGGGCGCGCGCATGCCGCTCGTGCACGGCGTCTATGCCGAGGGCAGCCTGGAGGCGGCGCGCATCGCGCGCATGGCCGCCGACGGCGGTGCCTCGGCGCTGCTGGTGTTCCCGCCCGGCCCGTTCACCATGGGGCAGCGGCCCGAGATGGTGATCGAGCACTTCCGCCGCGTCGCCGCAGAGAGCGACCTGCCCATCGTCCTGTTCCAGTACCCGCTTGCCGGCGGGCAGGGTTACCCGCTCGCGACGCTGCTCAAGGTGATGGAGGCGGTGCCGCAGATCCGCGCCATCAAGGACTGGTGCGCGGCGCCCCAGCTCCACGAGCGGCAGGTGCGCACCCTGCAGTCGCTGCCCGCGCCGGTGAACGTCCTCACCACCCACAGCGCGTGGCTGTTCAGCTCGCTGGTGCTCGGCTGCAACGGCCTGCTCTCGGGCAGCGGCTCGGTGATCGCGGACCTGCAGGCGCAGCTCTTCCGCGCGGTGCAGGCCAACGATCTCGCGCAGGCCCGTGCGCTCAACGATCGCATCTGGCCGACGGCCGAGGTGTTCTACGGCGAGCCCTGGGTAGACATGCACAACCGCATGAAGGAGGCGCTGGTGCTGCTCGGCAGGCTGCCGCGTGCGGTCGTACGCCCGCCGCTCATGAAGTTGCCAGATGCCGAGATCGAGCGCATCCGGCGCGCGCTGGTGGCTGCCGGGCTCCTCGAGGCGAACGCGCCGGCGCGGCGCGCAGCCTGACGGCGCGCGCCGACGCGCGCGCCGACGCTGCGCTCAGCGCCGCGGCGCCCGCGCCTGCAGCGCGAGTGCAGCCGCTGCCCCCGCTGCGCCGACGGCGCACACGCCCCACCAGCCTGCCGTGGCGAACGCCGCGCTCGCGGCGAACGCACCTGCGGCATTGCCGCCCCACACATGCGTCGCGAGCAGGCTGTTGGCGCGGCTGCGCGCGTCCGGATCCGCGCCGGTAACCAGAGCCTGGTTGGCCACCAGCGCGGCGCGCAGGCCGCAGTCCAGCAGGATCGCGCCGATGACGAGCGCCACGAGCGTGAACACCGCGAAGCCGAACACGAGGTAGGCGGCCAGCACCAGCGCCGCGCCGGTCAGCGCGACCGGCCGCACGCCGTGGCGGTCCATCAGGCGCCCCGCCGGCCGCGCCACGAAGATGCCCGCCGCGCCCGGGATCGCCATGAGGCCTGCCGCGGCTGGTCCGAGGCCGTGCAGCGCGGCGAGCATCGGGGCGAGCGTCGCCCAGAACCCGCCGTAGCCGATGCCGATGCAGAACTGGGTGAGCGAGGCGCGCCGCACGTCGGCGCGGTCGCGATACAACGTGAAGAGCGAGCGCAACAGCGCGCCGTAGGGCAATGTCGCGCGCGCCGGCGCATCCGGCAGGCGCAGCCAAAGCGCCGCGAAGGCGGCGGCGAGCAGCACCACCGACATGGCGTAGATCCAGCGCCAGCCAAAGTGCTCCGCGACGAAGCCGCCGCCCACGCGCCCGAAGAGGATGCCGAAAAAAAGCCCGGACAGCACCGTGCCGACCGCCTTGCCGCGCTCCGCCGGAGCCGCGAGGCCCGACAGCAGCGATATGAGGTCCTGCGAGACGCTCGAGCAGACGCCGGTGACGAAGCTCGCGGCGAGCAGCACGGGATAGGACCATGCGAGGCCGATGAGCACCTGCATCAGGACCAGTACCGCGAGCTTCGCGATTGCCAGGCGTTTCTTGTCCATCACGTCGCCCAGCGGAACGAGGAAGAGATTGCCGGCGAAAAAGCCCGCGAAGCACAGCGTTGCGATCAGGCCGACCTCCGCCGGGCCGAGCGCGAACTCGCGCCCCAGTTCAGGGAGGATGGGCGTGACGTAATGGAGCGCCGCCGCCATTGCCGCGGTGCACGCGGCGAGCAGGGCCATCAGCCCGCCGGTCAGCGGCGCGGCCCGCGTCATCGAGGGTTGTCCACCGTTTCTGTTGATAGCCTGTGGATAAGCCGCCCCGCGGCGCCGGGAAGAGGCTGTGGCGATGGCACTTGCGTTAGTTTGGTCAACGATTCATCGCCCGCGGGGGATGCGCATGTTAACCGTTCGCTGCATTGATGCAGGCGCTTGTCCGGCGCCGCGAGTTGATCTAAGGTCGGGGAGCGCGAAACAACAATAGTCGCGCGCCGGACGCCGCCACGGCATCCGCATCCCACCACCGGAGGATTCTCGATGAAACGTTTCATCCGCGCGGCCGTCGGCGCCGCGCTGTTCGGCATCGCCACGCTCGCCGCCGCGCAGGGCGCCGCGGGCTACCCTGGCAAGCCGATCCGCCTCGTCGTCCCGTTCACCCCGGGGAGCGCCACCGACGTGCTCGGGCGCGCGGTGGGCGAGAGGCTGAGTGCCGCGTGGGGACAGCCCGTGGTCGTGGAGAACGTTCCCGGCGCGGGCGCCACCATCGGCACCGGGCAGGTGGCCAAGGCCGCGCCGGACGGCTATACGCTGGTCGTGGTGTCGGCCGGCCACGTGGTCAACCCGGTGCTCTATCCCAAGCTCACCTACGAGCTCAAGGATCTGGCCGGCGTCATTCCCCTCGGCACGCTGCCCAGCGTGATGGTCGCGTCGCCCCAGTCCGGCATCAAGTCCATGAAGGAGCTCATGGACCAGCTGAAGGCGAAGCCCGGCGCGCTCAACTACGCGAGCGCCGGCGTCGGCAGCGCGGCGCACGTGCACCTCGCCAAGCTGCAGGCGGCGACCGGCTTCAACGCCCAGCACATTCCGCTCAAGGGCACTCCGCAGATCCTGGTCGAGGTGGCCAGCGGCCGCGTGGAGTTCGCCGCCGTGCCGCTGGTCTCCAGCGTCGGCCAGATCAAGGACGGCCGCGTAGTCCCGCTCGCCGTAAGCACGCCGCAGCGCAGCCCGGTGCTGCCCGACGTGCCCACCGCCGTCGAGAGCGGTTTTCCCGGAGCGGAGTTCAACTTCTGGGTAGGCATGCTGGCCCCGGCCGGCACGCCCCGGCCCATCCTCGACAAGCTGAACGCCGAGATCGCCAGGATTATCGAGACGCCGGAAATGCGCGACCGCCTGGCCAAGCTGGGCGCCGAGCCAATGATCATGTCGCCGGAGAAGTTCGACGCATTCATCGCCGACGAGGCCCGCGTCCTGGGCGCAGCCATGAAGGCGGTGGGCGCCAAGGCGGAGTGATGCGGCGCGCATGAGCATCCGCCTGGAGGTGAACGGTGTCGCCCGCGAGGTCGACGCCGCGCCCGATACCCCGCTGCTCTACGTGCTGCGCGAGGACCTCGGTCTCGCCGGGGCGAAGTACGGCTGCGGCGCGGGCTACTGCGGATCGTGCATGGTGCTGGTCGACGACGAGGCGAAACCGTCGTGCGACGTGCCGCTGGAGACGGTGGCGGGACGGCGCGTGACCACCATCGAAGGGCTGCAGGCGCCCCGCCTGGTCGATGCGTTCGTGGCGGAGCAGGCCGCACAGTGCGGCTACTGTACCGCCGGCATCGTGGTGAGCGCCGCAGCGCTGCTGCGTGCGAATCCGCATCCCACCGACGCCGACATCCGCGCGGCGCTCGCCAACAACCTGTGCCGCTGCGGCTCGCAGCCGCGCGTGCTGCGCGCCGTGAAACGCGCGGCCTCTTCGGCATGAGCGCACCCGCCGAGCGCCCGAAGCTGCCGGGCAGCCTCGAAGCGCATCGTCGCCTGTCCCGGTGGCTGGCGGTGAATCGCGACGGCACCGTGGCCGCGCGCACCGGCAAGATCGAGCTGGGGCAGGGCATCCTCACCGCGCTCGCGCAGATCGTGGCGGACGAGCTCGACGTGGCGATGACGCGCGTGCGCATGCACTCGGCCGATACCGACGCCAGCCCGGACGAGGGCGTGACCGCGGGCAGCCTCTCGGTGCAGGAGAGCGGCGCGGCGCTGCGGCAGGCGTCCGCGGAAGTGCGCGCGCTCCTGCTCGCCGAAGCCGCCCACGAACTCGGTGCGCCCATCGATGCGCTGACGGTCGACGACGGCACGGTCCGCGCGCCGTCCGGGCGCACGGTCACGTACTGGGGCCTCGCCGACCTGCTCGACCTCGATCGCGAGGCCGACGGCGTCGCGCAGCCCAAGCCGCGCGAGGCGCTGCGCGTCGTCGGCACGGCAGTCCCGCGCCTGGACCTGCCCGCCAAGCTCGCCGGAGCGGCGGTCTACCTGCAGGACATGAAGCTGCCCGGCATGGTGCACGCTCGCGTCGTGCGGCCCGCATGGCGCAGCGCGCGGCTGCTCGAGCTCGACGCCGACCGCATCCGCGAGCTGCCTGGCGTGGTCGCCGTGGTGCGCGAGGGCAGCTTTCTCGCGGTGGTGGCGGAGCGCGAGACCCAGGTGCTGCGGGCGCAGCGCCGCGCGCACAGCGTCTCGCGCTGGAGCGATCCCGTCGACGCCGAGCGTGGCTTCGTCCCGGCGGATCTGGTCGGGCGCGCGAACGTCGAAGAGCGTTGCCTCGATCGCCAGGACGCCGCCGCGGCGGCGCGCGGCGTGCGGTCCGTCGCCGCACGGTACACGCGGCCGTTCATCGCGCATGCCTCCATCGGGCCGTCGTGCGCGGTGGCACTCGCCGACGGTGACCGCATCACGGTCTGGACGCACAGCCAGGGCGTGGGTCCGCTGCGCCGGGAAATGGCGCGCATCCTCGGCCGCGGCGAGGCGCAGCTGCGCGTCGTGCACGTGCAGGGCGCGGGCTGCTATGGCCAGAACGGCGCGGACGACGTGGCGCTAGAGGCGGCCATCGTCGCGATCGCTGTGCCGGGCCGGCCGGTGCGCATGCAGTGGATGCGCGAGGACGAGTTCGCCGCCGAGCCCTACGGCTCGCCCATGGCGATCGACGTCGCGGCGGCACTGGATGCCGACGGTCGGGTGGTCGACTGGACGCTGGAGTTATGGAGCCATCCGCACGCCGCCCGTCCGGGCGCGGCCGACGGCATCTCGCTGCTCGCCGGCATCCAGCTGGATCGCGGCCTGCCGGTCGCCGCACCGAAGAACATCCCGTTGCCTTCCGGCGCCTCGCAGCGCAATGCCATCGCGCTGTACGACTTTCCCGCCCACCGCGTGACGAGCCACCTCGTTCCAGGGGGCATCCTGCGCACCTCCAGCCTGCGCTCCCTGGGCGCGCACGGCAACGTATTCGCGATCGAGTCGTTCATGGACGAACTCGCCCATGCCGCGGGTGCCGACCCGGTCGCGTTCCGGCTCGCGCATCTCGCCGATCCGCGGGCGCGGGCGGTGGTCGAGGCGGTCGCCGCGATGTCGGGCTGGCCCCGCGCCGTGAACGATGGGCATGGCTGCGGCATCGCCTTCGCGCGCTACAAGAACCTCGGCTCGTACGTAGCGGTGGTCGTGGAGGTGGAGGCGGGCGAGCACGTGCGCGTGCTCCGTGCGTGGGCGGCGGTCGAGGTGGGCCGCGTGATCAATCCCGACGGCGTCGCGGCGCAGATCGAGGGCGGCATCGTGCAGGCGGTGAGCTGGACCCTGAAGGAGTCCGTGCCGCACGACGGCGAGCAGGTGCTGGCGCGCAACTGGAACGACTACCCGATCCTCGGCTTCGACGAGACGCCCGAGGTCGAGGTCCGCGTCCTCGACCGGCCGGACCTCCCCTCCCTCGGGGCGGGCGAGGGCGCGCAGGGCCCGGTGTCGGCCGCCATCGCCAACGCCGTGTTCGCCGCGCTGGGTGCACGCGTGCGCGACCTGCCCATCACGCGCGAGCGGGTCGTCGCCGCGCTCGTCTGAAGGAGCTGCCATGTCGAGCGTCGATCCGCGCATCGCGACCGCGACGTCGCACTGGGCGCATCGCTTCACCGCCAACGGCGTGCCGCTCCACGACTTCCAGAGCGTGGCCGCCGAGATCACGCACTGGGACGAGTGGTGCGCGGCGTGGTCCCGGCGCGGCGCGGTGCACGCGGCGCTCGGCGCGGAGGCGCTGGCGCAGGGGTTCACGCTGTCGGCCGCCGAGCACTACACGCGCGGCGGCGTCTGCTACCACTTCGGCAAGTTTCTCTTCGTGCACAAGCCCGACGAATTGCGCGCGGCGCACGCGAAGGCGGTCGCGTGCCGCAACGCTGCGCTGCCGCACCTGCGGCCGAAGGGCGAGCGCGTGGTGATCCCGTTCGACGGCAAGTCGCTCTACGCCAATCTCCGCAAGCCCGAGGGCATCGACCGCCCGCCGGTGGTGGTGATGTGCATGGGTCTCGACTCAGCGAAGGAGGAGATGGACGCCTACGAGAACGACCTCCTGCGCCGGGGCATGGCGACGCTCTGCTTCGACGGCCCCGGCCAGGGCGAGGGCGAGTTCGTCTGGGCGATGCGTCCGGACTACGAGGTGCCGGTGCACGCGGTGTTCGACTGGCTGGAGCGGCGCGACGACATCGATCGTGGCCGCGTCGGCCTGTGGGGTGTGAGCCTCGGTGGCTACTTCGCGCCGCGGGCGGCGGCGTTCGAGCCGCGGGCGAAGGCGTGCGTCGGATTGTCGGGGCCGTATCGGTGGCTCGACGTGTTCGACAAGGCCAACGAACTCACGCGCGGGGCGTTCCGCGTGCGCACGCACTGCCGCGACGACGCCGAGGCGCGCGACATGGCGGCGCGATTCACGCTCGAAGGCGCGGCGACGCACATCAAGTGCCCGCTGCTCATCATGGCGGGCACGCGCGACACGCTGATTCCCGACGAGCACGGCCGCCGCGCTGTTGCCGAGGCAGGCGCGAAAGCGACGCTGCTCATGGTGGAAGGCGGCAGTCACGTCTCCAACAACGTCTGGTACCGCTATCGCCCGCAGGTCGCGGACTTCCTCGCGCATCACCTCGGGGCGCGGGGATGAGCGCGCACCGCCCGGTGCCGCTCGCGCCGCATCTCGCCGCGATCGCCGGGCAGCCGTATCCGCGCTTCTCCGATGCCGAGTTCGCCCGCCGTCGCGCGTTGCTGCGCGAGGCGATGGGCAGGGCCGGCGTGGACACGGTGCTCGTCTGCGGCGAGAACCGCGCGGGTCCCGCGGTCGGCTGGCTTACCGGCTGGCCGACGACCGCCGAAGCGGTCGTGGTGTTCGACGGCACGCGGCGGGACATGCTCTTCATCCAGTACCACAACCATGTCCCGCTGGGCGCGCGCCTCGCGCGCGACGCCGAGGTGCGCTGGGGCGGGCCGCAGACCGTCGATGCGGTCATGGAGGAGCTGCGCAAGCGCGGCGCGAAGCGGGTCGGCGTCATGGGGCCGCTCGCGATGGGCAAGCAGAAGAAGCTTGCTGCGGCCGTGGAGCTCGTGGACATGGGGGCGGCGTACGTCGCCATGCGCCTGGTCAAGTCGCACGAGGAAGCTGATTGGGCGCGCATCGGCGCGTGGCTGTCCGACCGTGCCGTGCACGCGCTGCTCGAGGAAGTGCGGCCCGGCATCACCGAGCGCGACCTCTGGCGCATCTGCGAGAACGCCTACCAGGGCGAAGGCGGCACGACGTGGATCCACTATTTCGGCACCACGCCGATGGCCGCGCCCGAGGTGTACGTGCCGGCGCAATACCCGTCGACGCGCCGCATCGCGGCGGGCGACTTGGTGTTCACCGAGATCAGCGCGATGTTCTGGGATTATCCCGGCCAGGTGCTGCGCACGTTCGTCGTCGCGGCCGAGCCCACGCCGCTCTATCGCGACCTGCACGCCACGGCGCAGGCGGCGCTGGATGCGGTGCTGGCGCAGGTCCGGGCGGGCGCGACGACGCAGGCGCTGGTCGATGCTTCGGCGTGCATCGAGGAGGCTGGTTTCACGACCTGCGACGACCTCGTGCACGGCTTCGTCGGCGGCTACCTGCCGCCTGTGCTCGGCAGCCGCAGCCGGCCCGCGGGACCGCTGCCGGACACAACGCTCGAGGCCGGCATGATGATCGTCGTGCAGCCCAACGTGATCACGACCGCTCACCGCGCGGGCGTGCAGGTGGGCGAGCTGGTGCTGGTGACCGAGGACGGCTACGAGCGGCTGCACGCCGCGCCGGCGGGGCTCATGCGCATCGGCTGACGTCGTCCAGCCAGCCAGGCAGCGCGAACAGGCGCTGCCAGTCGTCGCCGAGCGGCGCGTCGATGGCGACGTGCTCCTCCGTCACCGGATGCGCGAACGTCAGTGTTCGCGCATGCAGCCAGAGCCGGGTCGCGTCGAGCAGCGCGGCGAGCGCGCGATTGTGCCGGCCCTTGCCGTAGGTCGCGTCGCCAATGACGGGATGCGCGATGTGCTTGAGATGGCGGCGCAGCTGGTGGCGGCGCCCGGTTCGAGGATGGAGGGCCACGAGCGCGTAGCGGCTGGTCGCATGACGGTCGTCGGGGACGTCGAGCGTCAGCCGGGCGACGCGTTCGTAGCGCGTGACTGCCGGCTGCGCCGCGCGCGCGTCGTCGCGTCCGGTGTCGTCGTCCAGGCGCGCGAGCGGATGATCGATCGTGCCCGCCGCGTCCGGCCAGCCGCGCACCAGCGCGACGTACTGCTTCTCGACCGCATCGCCTTCGAACGCGCGGCCCAGTGCCGACGCGATCTCCGGCGTCAGCGCGAAGAGCAGCACGCCCGACGTGCCGCGATCGAGGCGATGCACCGGCCACACCGGCCGGCCCAGCGCATCGCGCACCAGCTGCACCGCGAAGCGCGTCTCGCGCCGGTCGACGTCCGAGCGGTGCACCAGCAGGCCGGGCGGCTTCGCCACCGCCACGAGCCACTCGTCGCGGAAGAGGACAGGCGGCGCCGTCAAGTCACGTCGCCGTCCACGTAGTACCAGCGCCCGTCTTCGCGGACGAACCGGCTCGTCTCGTGCAGGCGGTGCGCGCGGCCGCCGAGCTTGCTGCGCGCGACGAACTCGACGATGCCGTGGTCGGCGTCGGTCATCGCGGTGCGCCGGATCTCGAGGCCCAGCCACTTCACCGCCGGATCGACCGGCTCAAGCGTTGCTGGCCGCGTCGACGCATGCCAGGTGTCGCGCAGGTAATCGACCAGGCCGAGCGTGTAGGCGGCGTAGCGGGAGCGCATGAGCGCTTCGGGCGTCGGCGCGCCGAGGCGCTGCGGCCCCGCGTGCCATCGGCCGCAGCAGTCGGCGTAGTCGGCGCCCGTGGCGCAGGGACAAGATTGCGAGCAAGCGGATGTCGTCACGCGGCGATGTTAACCGCGGGCGGCCGCGTTCACTCCATCGCCGCCGCAATCCGTTCCGGCGTGAGCGGCAGGTGCCGCGCGCGCACGCCAAGCGCGTGGAAGAGCGCGTTGCCTATCGCCGCCGCAGTCGGGCCGGCAGCGCACTCGCCCGAGCCCAGGCCTGGCTGATCCGGGCGATTCAGCACCACGACCTCGATCTCCGGCACTTCGTCGAAGCGCAGGATGGGGTACTCCTCCCAGGAGTGCGCGGCGTTGCCCGCGCTCGTCCACGGCAGCGCCTCCTTGAGGGTCCAGCTCACCGCCTGGACGACGCCGCCCTCGACCTGGTTAACCAGGCCGTCGGGATTGACGACTTGGCCCGCGTCCACCGCCGCCCAGCACTTGCGCACGCGGAGCTTCTCCGCCGCTTCGATTTCCACGACGACCGCGCAATAGGCCGAAAGGTTCTTGTAGCGGCCGAAGCCGATGCCGCGTCCGCGCACGCCGTCGCTTGGTGCCCCCGGCGTCCAGCCGGCCGCCTGGGCCGCCGCCGCGATGACCCCGCGCGCGCGCTCGTCCTGGAGATGGCGCAGGCGGAACGCGACGGAATCGACGCCTAGCGTCGCGGCGATCTCGTCCAGCATCGACTCGATGGCGAAGACGTTCGCGAAGGCGCCGAGGCCGCGCAGCGCGGACACGCGCAGCGGCATCTCCGGGATGAAGTTGTAGACCACCTGCTGTCGCGGGAAGGCGTAGTAGGGAATCGCGTTGCGGTCGCCACCGCCCGCGGGGAGCGGCATGTCCTTCGCCGGCGGCACCGGCACCGGCGGGTCCATGTCCCACGCCGCGGCGAGATTGATGCCCTCGCCCCAGCCGGGCCGCTTGATATGCGTGTGGCTCCAGAGCTCGTGGCGCCACGCGATGATGCGGCCGGCGTCGTCCACGCCGGCATCGAGCTTCACGACCATGGCCGAGCCGCACGGGGAGCGCCGCAACTCCTGCTCGCGGGTCCACTGCAACAGCACCGGACGCCGCACCGCGCGCGCCACGAGCGCGGCGTCGAGCGCGACGTCGTCGGCGCCGTTGTGGCCGTAGCAGCCGGCGCCGTCGACATGGACCACGTCCACGTCGGCGTTGCCCAAGCCCAGCACCTTTGCGATCTGGCCGCGCAGAAAGTGCGGACCCTGGGTGTGCGACCAGAGCTGCAGCCGGCCGTTATCGAACGTCGCGGCCGCGGCGCAGACGCCGACGGAGGCATGGGCGATGTACGGCCGCGAGTAGGTCGCCGAGAACGAACGCGCGAGGTTCGCCGGCGCGTCGCCCTGCTCGTGCACGACCGCGGTCCGCGCAGGCAGGGCCGGGAGGAAGTCGGCGATCTCGGTCTGCGGGGGAATCGGCGTGGGCAGCGTCCACGTCGCTGCGGCGACGGCCGCTTCCATGGCCTTCACCGCCTGCTCCTCGCGCTCCGCCGCCACCGCGAGAAAGCTGCCGCTGCGCACTACGGCCACCACCCCGGGCAGTGCGCGCACCCCGGCCTCGTCGAAGCTCGCGAGCGTTGCGCCGAACGTTGGCGGCGACACCACGCGCGCGTGCACCATGCCGGGCAGATCGAGATCGTGGATGAATCCTGCGCCGCCGACCTTCGACCGGATGTCGCGGCGCGGGGCGCTTTGCCCGACCAGCGTGTGCGCGGAGGCCGGCTTCGGCGCATAGGCTGCCGTGAACGGCCGCGCGAGATCGACCCCCGGCGCGAGCTCCCAGTACGACGTGCAGACGTCGGTGCCCGGCACGTGGATCACGCCGTCCTCGATGCGGAGATCGGCGGTGTCCACCTCGAAACGCTTCGCCGCCGCGTCGAGGAACACGCCGCGCACCTCGGCGCACACGTGACGCATCGCCGTGCCGCCGACCTCGATCGACTGGCTGCCGGCCGTGTACCACTCGTCCGGGCTCACCGTGGTGTCGCCGGCGATCAGCGCCAGGCGATCGAGCGACACGTCGAGCTCTTCGGCGGCGATCTGCGCGATCGCGGTCTCGATGCCCTGGCCGAACTCCACCTTGCCGCTGAACACGGTCACGGTGCGGTCGTCGTTGAAGCGCACCCAGCTGTCGAGCGTCGGATTGCCCTTGAGGCTTGAGTTGTTCAGTGCCGCGCTCATGCAATGACCTCCGCGGCCCTGCGGATGGCGCGCAGGATGCGCACGTGCGTCCCGCAGCGGCAAAGGTTGCGATCGAGCGCGGTGGCGATCTCGGCATCGGTCGGCTGCGCGTTCTTCGCCAGCAGCGCGGCGGCCGACATGATGATGCCGTCGATGCAGTAGCCGCACTGAACCGCCTGCTCGTCCACGAAGGCGCGCACCAGCGGATGGGGTCCCTCCGGCGTGCCGAGGCCCTCGATGGTGGTCACCTCGTGGCCGACCGCGCCCCAGAGCGGCGTGTCGCACGACTGCACCGCGTTGCCGTCGAGCAGTACCGTGCACGCGCCGCAATGACCCGCGCCACAGCCGAAGCGCGTGCCCTTGAGCTTGAGGTCGTTGCGAAGGATGTAGAGCAGCGGGGTGTTCGGTTCGGCGGCGACCTCGTGGTCGCGGCCGTTTACCCGGATCGTGCAGCGGTCCGGCATGGGATGCAGCCCTCAGTGCGCGAGAAAGTCCTGCATGAATCGTACGAGCATCTCGGGCTGCTCCAGCATGGGGCAGTGGCCCGAGCCATCGATGTCGCGGTACGCCGCGCCGGGGACGCCCAGGGCGAGCGCGCGCGCGAGGGCGGGCGGCGTGGTCTGGTCGAGCACGCCGCACATCACCAGCGTCGGCTTGTCGATGCGGACAAGGTCCGGTGCGAGATCGAGCCGGGCGAGGCCGAGGCACGCCTGCGCGAAACAGCCGGGATCCACCGCGCCAAGGCGGCGCTTGCGCTCCGCGACCACGTCCGGATGCGCCTCGGCGAACGCCGGCGGCAGCATACGGCCGATGGCGGCGTCGAGCACCGTCTGCATGCCGCCGGCACGGACCTTCTCGGCCATCATGCGGAAGGGCGCGCGCGCGGGCTCCGGAAACGCGGGCACGACGTCCGCCACGATCATCTTGCCGAAGCGCGCGCCGTGGCGGATACCGAGCGACACGACCACGAACGCGCCGAAGCCATTGCCGAAGACGGCGGTGTCGCGCGGCAGGTCGAGCGCGTCCATCACCTGCGCCACGTGGTCGGCGTACGCACCGACCGAGTCGAGCGCCACCGTGCCGGACGCACCGAAGCCCGGCAGGTTGATGCGCGTGACGCGGTGATTCGCCGCCAGCGCGGGCAGCACGCGGTCGAAGACCGTCAACTCGGTCAGCAGGGAATGGACGAGCAGCAGGTCCGGACCGCTGCCGGTGCGGTCGTACTCGACCTTCGCACCGGCGACATCGACGGTGGGCATCAGGGCTCCAGGTTCTTGGAGGGCGGGAAGTCGCGCGAGTACACCGGGTTCGTCAGGAAGGCCTTCGGGTCGTACACCCAGAACTGGCTCACCTTCGGATAGGTCTTGACGACGGTGTTCACCAGTTTCCCGTCCTTGCGCTCCACCTTGCGGATGTAGGCGGGCATCACCGGGTTGCCGTACTCGTCGAGCGTCCACTCGCCGCGGGGGTCGCGGACGGTGCCGGGATTGCGCAGCGCCTTCATGAAGGCTTCCTTGTCCTCGACCTTGCCGTTTACCGCCTTGATCGCCTGCTCCACCAGCACGCCGGCCGAGTACGCGCCCAGCGTGTAGTAGCCCGGGTCGGCGCCGTACTCCTTGTTCACGGCGGCCACGAAGCGCTTGTTCTCCGGCGAGTCGATGGCGGCCGAGTACCAGCCGCCGGTGGTGACGCCGACGGCCTCGTCGCCCATCTGCTTCAGGATGCCCTCGTCCGCGGTGGTCATGCTGCCGATCACCGGCATCTTCAGGCCGTACTCGCGGTACTGCCGCAGGAAGCGGAAACCGTTGGCGCCCGCAAAGCCCGCGTAGACCGCGTCCACGTTGTTCTTGATCTGCGAGATGTAGCCGCCGTAGTCGGGCACGTTGAGCGGGGTCCAGATCTTCTGCACCACCTTGCCGCCGTTCTCCTCGAACACGCGCTGGAACGCGCCGGCGGTCTCGTGGCCGTAGGCGAAGTCGTCCGCGATGATCGCGATGCGCTTGTACTTGAGATCCTTCGCAGCGTACTCGCCGATGGCGTGGTTGGGCTGGCCGGAGCTTGCCGCGGTGCGCACGAACCAAGGGTTGGGCTTGCGCTGGGTGAGGTCTTCGGCGGCGGCGGAGCAGGAGACGATCGGCGTCTTCGTCTGGCGGATGTAGTCGTCGATGGCGATGGCCTCGAAGGCCGCAAGCGGCCCGATGATCACGTCCACCTTGCTCCGCTCGACCAGATCCTGCGTCTTCGTCTTGGCGCCCGCCGGGTTGCCGCCGGTGTCCTGGATGATCAGCTCCACCTTGCGCCCGGCGATGGTGTAGTTGCGCTCCTTGAGGAAGAGCTGGATGCCTTCCTCCATCTGCTTGCCGCCCGCGGCCAGTGCGCCGGTGCGGACGGTGAGGAAGCCGATCTTGATGGGGTCACCCGACTGGGACCAGGCTGTGATCGGCGCGGCCAGGCTGGCGGCGAGCGCGGCCGCGGCGAGCGCGCGCGTGAGGCGGATGCTCATGGAAGTCTCCTTTGGTGAGGGAGCGCGGCTTCTGCGGCCGCCTGTTCGACGCCGCGCCGGGAGGGCGCGGCAGACGCGTTACCATTGTGCCCGCAGACTTAGCATCCGATCAACAAAACGCGGGGGGAGGAGTGTCCGACGTTCGTCTCCGCGTGCCGGCGGAGCGCCTGAGCGCGTTCATCGCCGCCGCGTTCGAGCGCGTGGGGCTGCCGCCCGCCGATGCCGCAACGGTGGCCGCGCTCATGGCCGAGGCCGACCTGCAGGGCTCCGACGGCCACGGCGTCATGCGCCTGCCGCAGTATGTGCGCCGCATCAAGGCCGGCGGCGTGAACGTGCGGCCGGACATCCGCGTGGTGGAGCAGCGCGCCGCGATGGCGTTGGTCCATGGCGACAACGGCATGGGCCACCTGGTGATGAAGCGCGCCGCCGAGATTGCCATCGAGAAGGCGCGCACCGCGGGCGTCGCCTGGGTCGGCTCGCAGTGGAGCAACCATGCCGGCCCCGCGTCGCTGTACGCGCGCATGCCGCTCGCCGCGGGCATGGTCGGCCTCTATCTCGCGGTCGGCAATGCCAATCATCTGCCGCCCTGGGGCGGGCTCGACATGCTGCTCTCCACCAATCCCATCGCCGCGGCGATTCCGACCCTGGAGGAACCGCCGGTGGTGCTCGACATGGCGACGACGGTGGCGGCCTACGGCAAGGTGAAGACGAAGGCCCAGCGTGGCGAGACCATGCCCGAGGGCTGGATGATCGACCGCGAAGGCCGGCCGCTCACGGATCCGAAGCGCGCGGAGGAAGGGTTTCTCCTTCCCATCGGCGGGTACAAGGGCTACGGCCTCGCGCTGGTTTTCGGCCTGCTCGCCGGCACGCTCAACGGCGCGGCGATGGGCAGGGACGTGATCGACTTCAACCACGACGACTCGTCCGCCACCAACACCGGCCAGGCCATCGTCGTGATCGACCCGGCCGCATTCGGCGATCCCGCGGCGTTCCGCCAGCGCGTGGACACGGTCGTGCGCGATCTGCGCGCGAGCGCGCGCATGCCCGGTGTGGACCGCATCTGGCTGCCGGGCGAGCAGAGTCATGCGAGGCGCATCGAGTGCGCGCGCGACGGCATCCCGATCGCGCCGGGGCTGATGCAAAGCCTCGACAAGGTTGCCGCCGAGCTCGGAATCGCGCAGCTCCTGCAATGATGCCGAGCGGGAGCCGTCATGCCGCGCCGCCGTGCGCCGGCTCAGGGCGCGCCCGGTTCCCCTTGGGGAGCAGGGCCGAACGTGACGCAGTGCGCGCCGCGGCGCACGTTGCCCCGTCAGGGCGGTACTAGCTGACCGAAATCCGTAACGTTCGCGCCGTAGAATTTTGATCAGACACCTTTCCTCCTCCTTTGGTGTCCTTTCGGCCGGGTCCCCGCGACCCGGCCTTTTTACTCCGGCTGCTGGGCGGCGCGCGCCTTTGCCTCGAGGGCCTCCCAGCGCTCCAGCTTCTCCATCAGCGTGGCCTCGATCGCTTCCGCGCGCACGTGGTCGGCGCGTATCGCATCGGGCGGCTGGCGGTAGTACTCGGCGTCGGCCATGCGTGCGGCGAGCGCGCGCTGCTCCGCTTCGAGGGCGCTGATCTCCTGCGGGAGCGACTCGAGCTCGCGCACTTCCTTGTAGGAAAGCTTGACCCGCGCGCGCTCGCGGGCGGGCGCGGCGGGCGCAGCGCCTGTCGGCGCCGGTTGCGGGGACGGCGCGCCGCGCTGGGCGAGATAGTCGGTATAGCCACCCGCGTACTCCGTCCAGCGCCCGTCTCCTTCGGCCACCAGCGTCTGCGTCACCACGTTGTCGAGAAAGGCGCGGTCGTGACTGACCAGCAGCAGCGTCCCGGAGTAGCCCTGCAGCACCGCCTCGAGCAGCTCCAGCGACTCGATGTCGAGGTCGTTGGTGGGCTCGTCCAGCACGACCAGGTTGGCAGGCTGGGCGAACAGGCGCGCGAGCAGCAGGCGATTGCGCTCGCCGCCGGAGAGCATCGAAACCGGGGATGTCGCGCGCCGTGGCGGAAACAGGAAGTCACCGAGGTAGGACAGCACATGCTTGCGCTCGCCGTTGATCTCCACCCAGTCGGCCCCCGGGCTGATGGTGTCGGCCACGGTGCGGTCCGGATCGAGCTGAGCGCGGAGCTGATCGAAATAGGCGACGGCGAGCTTCGTGCCCAGGCGCACGCTGCCGGCGTCCGGTGCGAGCTCGCCGAGCATCAGGCGGATCAGCGTGGACTTGCCCGCGCCGTTGGGTCCGATCAGCCCGAGCCGGTCGCCCCGCATCAGGCGGAAGGACAGGTCGCGCACCAGCACGCGCTCGCCGAAGGCCTTGCTCACGCCGTCGAGCTCCGCGACGAGCTTGCCGGAGCGTGCGCCCGCGTCGACGGCGAGACGTATGTTCCCGAGCCGCTCGCGCCGGGCGGCGCGGTCGCGGCGGAGCTGCTCCAGGCGCCGCACGCGGCCCTCGTTGCGCGTGCGCCGTGCCTCGACGCCCTTGCGGATCCACGCTTCTTCCTGCGCCCAGAACTTGTCGAAGCGGCGGTCGGCGAGCGCCTCGGCGGCAAGCTCGTCGCTCTTGGCGCGCTCGTATGCGGAGAAGTTGCCCGGATAGCTGCGCAGCAGGCCGCGATCGAGCTCGACGATGCGGGTGACCACGCGGTCGAGGAACCAGCGGTCGTGGGTGACGATGATGGCCGCGGGCCCCCTGGCAAGATGCGATTCGAGCGCCGCGATGGCGTCGATGTCCAGGTGGTTGGTCGGCTCGTCGAGCAGCAGCAGGTCCGGCTCGAGCGCGAAGGCGAGGGCGAGGGCTGCGCGCTTGCGTTCGCCGCCGGAAGCCCGCTCCGGCGCGATCGGGCGGTCCAGGCCGAATCGATGCAGCCACTCGTCCAGGCGCGCCTCGGCGCGCCAGCGGTCGCGCTCGTCGGCGATCGCCTCGATGGCGCCGCGCAGCACGAGGCTCTGGCGCAGCGTCGGCGCGAGCGGCAGCTCCGGCTCCTGCTCGACGACGACGACGGCAAGGCCGTCCTGCGCGCGCAGCTCGCCGTCGTCTAGCGCGACGCGGCCCGCCACGACGCCGAGCAGCGACGACTTGCCGGTGCCGTTGCGGCCGATCAGGCCGATACGTTCGCCCGCCTCCAGCGAGAAAGCCGCGCGGTCGAGCAGCGGCTGCATGCCGAAGGCGAGCCGGGCGTCGAGGAGGGTGAGGAGCGCCATGCGCCGGAAGATACCGCATGCCGGCGGCCGTTCCGGCGACGCGCGCGCGCGGGCCTACAATCGCGAGGTGATGAAGGTTCGTCTGGGCAGGATCGCCGCGGCGTCGACGCTCGCCGCGGCCGCGGCGGCGGCGTGGGTCGCGTTCGCGGGCGTGTCGCTGGAAGCGTCCTGGCTGGGCGCCCGGTTGGCACGCGCGCTCGGCGACGCGATCGGCCGGCCGGTGCGCATCGATGCGCCGGTCGCGCTGCGCGTCTCGCTGCGGCCCGAGGCCGTGGTGCGCGGTGTGGTGGTGGAGAATCCGCCCGGATTCGCTGCGCGGGACTTCGCCACCGCGGGCGAGCTGCGCCTCGCGGTGGACGTCGTGCCGCTTCTGCGCCGCGAGATCCGCGTGCGCGCGCTGCACGCGCTGGACGTCAACGTCCATCTCGCGCACGGCGCCGACGGGACGCCCAACTGGCGTTTCGAGAGTGGTGCCGCCGTCGTGCAGGATGCGCCGCCCGACGTTCCCAGGTTGGACATCCACCGGGTCGTGATCGAGCGGCTCGCCATTCATGCGCCGGGTCCGCACGTGGTCGAGGTCGCCGCGATCGAGGGGGAGGCCCGTCGGGGAGCGGCGACACGGGCGACGGCGCGGGGCGTGGTCGACGCGCGTCACGCGTGGACCGTGGCGCTCGACGCCGATCCGCTCGATCGGCTGTCAGACGGCGCCACCTGGGCCTTCGCGCTGCGCGGCGAGCTCGCCGGCGCCACCCTCGCCGCCAGCGGCGAACTGGCCGATGCGCTCGGTATGCCGCGGATCGCAATGCGTCTCGGCGCGGGCACACCCGACGCGGCGCAGACCGCCGCGCGCTTCGGCGCAGCGCTGCCGGAAGTGGGCGCGGGCGCGCTGTCTGCGGACCTCGCCGGTTCTGGCGGACGATGGCGCGTCGAGGGGCTGAACGCGGTTGTCGGACGGAACGCGGTCTCTGGCACGATCGAATACGACGCGAGCGGCACGCGGCCGCGACTTTCCGGGGCGCTCGCGATGCCGCTGCTCGACCTCGCGCCCTGGCTGGCGGATGCGCCCGACGCGAAGGGCGAGCCCGAGACGCTCGCGCAGGCCTTCCGCGAGCTCGAGCGCACCGACCTTGACGTGCGGCGGTTCGCGGCCCAGGACGTCGACCTGCGCCTCGCCGTGGCCGACATCGACGGTCTGCCGGGCGACCTGCGCGACGTGGACGTGCGCCTGGACGTCTCGGCCGAGCGCCTCCGCGTGCCGCTGGGCTTCATGCTGGCGGGCGCGCGATTCGAGGGCGAGGCTGCAGCGGACGTCGCCGCGGTGCCGGCTCGTTACCGGGCCACGCTCGCCGCGGGCGAGTCCCCCTTCGGCGGCATCGCCGAAGTCCTGTTCGGCGCGCCGTACGTTGACGGCCGCATCCGCGAGATGCGCTTCGAGCTGGAGACCGAGGGCGAGCGGCCGCGCGAGCTGGTGCAGCGCCTCGCGCTGCGCGGCCGCCTCGCGGGTGCGGCGCTGACCTACGGCAATTTCGAGGGCGGCGAGCCCGTGCGCATGACCATCGCCCGCGCCGACCTCGTGCAGCCACGCGGCGGGACATTGTCGGCAAAGGTCTCCGGCACGCTCCTGGACCGGCCGCTCGCGGGCACGCTGCAGGCCGATTCCCTGGAGCACGTCATCCGTGAAGGGAACTCGCGCCTTGCGTTCTCGGCAAGCTCGGGCGGCGTGCTCGCGAAGGTGGACGGCCGCCTCGCCGAGGCGCGAGTGGAGAGCGGCCCGGATCTCGACGTGAGACTGACGGCGCGGCGCGCCGCCGAGCTCGCGCCCTGGCTGGGCTGGGCGTCCGCGAGCGACGCGCCCGTGGACCTGCGCGGCCGGCTGCAGGTGCGCGCCGGCGGCACCTCGCTGCTCGGCGGTGCTGCGGATGTCGGGCGCACCTCGATGCGGGCCGACGTCATTGCCGCGACCGTCGCCGGCCGCAGCGTGCGTCGCGTGGCCTTGTCGGCCGAGCGCATAGACGCCGCGGAGCTGCAGACCCTAGGCAACCCGCGCGAGGCGCGGCGCGAAGGCGTGGTCGACATTCCGCTGCTGCCGGCCGGGCTGGATCTCGGCGATGCGGATCTGGACGTGCGCGTGAAGCGCATCGACGGCCTGGCGTTGCGCGTGACGGACCTCGTCCTCGAGGGCCGGGTGCGCAACGGCACGCTGCCTCCGGCGCCGCTAGCGCTCGCTCTCGAGGGCGTACCGCTCGACGGGGCGCTGGCCGCGGAGCTCGCCGCGCGCGTCCCCCGCGCCCAGCTGTGGCTGCACGGGCGCGACGTGGATGTCTCGCGCTGGCTGCGCGCGCTGGGCGTCGGAACGAACATCGAGGCGAGCGCGGGCGAGCTCAGCCTCCACGCCGACGTGCGCGACACCACCGTGGGACGCGCTCTCGATGCCTCCAGCCTGGTCGCCAGCATCGGGCAGGGCCGCGTGGTGGTGCGCGATCGCAACACCAAGGCGGCATTCCGCCTGCGCGTCGAGCAGGGGGAGGTGCGCGCCGACGCGGGTGAGCCGCTGCGCGCCACGCTGAAGGGGCGCATCTTCCGCGCGCCCGTCGAGCTCGAGCTGACCACCGGACGGCTGCGGCAGTTCGTCGAGGCCCGCCGCATGCCGCTCCAGGTGCAGCTCGCCGGCGCCGGCGCGCGGCTGACGGTCGCGGGCGAGTTCGCGCCGCGGGTTGCCGAGCCCGACGTCGACCTCGTGGTCGGGCTCACCGGTACGACCTTCGCGGAGCTGCGTCCCCTGCTGCGCACGGAGCTGCCGCCGTGGGGCCCTTACGCCGGCGCGGCGCGCCTGCGCATCTCGAAGTGGGGCTACGAGGTCGAGAACCTGCGCTTCGCCGTCGGATCGAGCGTGCTCGAAGGGCGCGGGGCGCTCGACACCTCGCGCGCAAAGCCCCGGCTCGACGTGGCGCTGGATGCGTCGACGGTGCAGCTCGACGATTTCCGGTTCGACCAGTGGTCGCCTTTCGAGGCGCCGAAGGCAGCGGATACGCGCAGCAAGGCGGTGCAGCTCCAGGAAAGCGCGGCGGAAGCGAGCGCGCAGGTGCAGGCGCTGCTCGATCCGGCGGTGCTTGCCGCGTACGACGCCGACGTGAAGGTCGATGTGCGACAGGTGCTGTCGGGTCGCGATACGCTGGGTCGCGGCCGGGCGCACGCGCGGATCGCGGACGGCGCGCTGCTGCTCGATCCGGTGGAGGTGGAGATGATCGGCGGCAGCGCGCGCTTCACCGCCGAGTACCGGCCGCGGGGAGACGCGGTCGAGACGCGCGCGCGGATGAAGGTCGACCGCTTCGACTACGGCGTGCTGGCGCGGCGCATCCAGCCCGACACCGACCTCGCGGGCACGTTCAGCCTCGACCTCGACGTCACCGGGACGTCGCCGCGCCTGGCGGGCGCCATCGCGCGCGGCAGCGGCCACCTCGACTTCGCGGTGTGGCCCGAGCGCCTGCACGCGGGTGTGTTCGACCTGTGGGCCACGAACGTCTTTCTCGCGGTGCTGCCGGCGTTGAATGCCGACGTGACGAAGGTCAACTGCGCGATCGGCGAGTTCGACCTGAAGGACGGCTTGCTGACATCGCGCCGGCTGCTCATCGACACCACGAAGACGCGCGCGCAGGGCAGCGTCGTGGCGAACCTGCCCGCCAACAGCCTCGAGGCGCGGCTGGTTCCGCAACCCAAGGTCGCGCAGTTCTTCGCGCTCGCCACGCCCATCGAGGTGACCGGCACGCTGCAGGACTTCCGCGTGACGGTGCGACCCGCCGACGTGTTCGCCACCGCCGCGCGGTGGGCGACCTCGCTCGTGGTCGTGCCGATCCGCAAGCTCAGCGAGACGCCGCCGCCGGCCGACGGCGCGGACGTGTGCCAGATGGCGCCGCGCGCAGCCGCGCCGTGAGGCGTCCATCGTTCTTCCGGCGGATGCCGCGCTTCGCCAAGGTGTAACAGAGTAGGCCTACTCTCTCCGTCGTGCCGGTCTCCAGGAGCGCCCGATGTCACCCAGACTCAAGCTCACCCGCGATACAGAGCCTTTGGAGGCCGTCGAGGCCGTGGTGCCCGCCGAGCATGCGCCGGAAGGCGCACCCGGCGACACCGAGCGCGGCCGCATGATCGCCGAGGCGGCGTACTACCGCGCCCAGAAGCGCGGCTTCGCGCCCGGCGCCGACCTCGAGGACTGGCTCGCCGCCGAGCGCGAAATCGACGCGCTGGCGCGCGAGGCGACCTGAGCGCCGCTCAGCGGCGGTCCGCCAGCGCCGCGTGCGCCGCGGCGAGCCGTGCGATGGGCACCCGGAAAGGCGAGCAGCTCACGTAGTCGAGCCCGATGCGGTGGCAGAAGGCGATGCTCTTCGGATCGCCGCCGTGCTCGCCGCAGATGCCCACCTCGAGGTCCGGGCGCGCCGCGCGCCCGAGCTTCACGCCGATCTCCATGAGCTGGCCGACGCCCGCCTGGTCGATGGTGGCGAACGGGTTCTCGGGCAGGATGCGCTTCTCCAGGTACTCGCGCAGGAAGCCGGTCTCGGCATCGTCGCGCGAGATGCCGAAGGTCGTCTGCGTCAGGTCGTTGGTGCCGAA
>Ga0209254_10000038_pt1 | contig 75340 bp, 71 predicted proteins | sample FrelakmetDIP11DI_FD_187148 | JGI IMG/M metagenome (GOLD analysis project Ga0209254, IMG submission 187148) | Freshwater lake sediment microbial communities from the University of Notre Dame, USA, for methane emissions studies - DIP11 DI (SPAdes)... | ecosystem: Environmental > Aquatic >...
GGCGATGGCGTGGTGTATTCACCCAGTTCGCCGACGATATCCGCCACAATGCCGTCAAACGGAGCGGTTAGCACGGTGCGGTCTTGCTCCACTTTCGTCACTTTTACGCGTGCCTTAGCCTGCGTCACATCGGCACGCGCGGCATCGCATGCGGCGCGGCGCGATTGTGCCTCGTAACGGGATTTCTCCTCACCGCTTTTAGAGATAAAACCCTTTGCACGCAGTTCTGCCATGCGCGCTGCTTCGCGTTCGGCGTTATCGGCGATTGCACAGGCTTCGGCAATACGTTTCTGGCTGGTGGCCACCTGTGTTTGCGCCCAGTTGCTTTGCGCTTGCTGGTCATCGTTCCAAAGGCGCAATAACACCTGGCCTTTTTTAACGTGGTCGCCTTTTTTAACGCCAAGGTAAGCGATGCGTCCGCCGCTGATGGGCGATAGGCGTGTGCGCAGGCAGGCTTCCACACTGCCGGCGCGCGTATTGGCCACGCTGGCTTCTACCTTGCCGCGCCCAACCTCAACCAGCGCAACAGTAATCGGCTTGGGCTTGGTAAACCACCAGTAAGCAGCGCCAGCGCCTGCAATGAGTATGAGGATAATGATGATACGTCGCATAGGGTATGTCAGTTGTTATTCTGTCTAGTCTATTTTGCCATGATGATACTGTTAATTATAGGCTTTTAGGTGAGTTTTGGGCTTGCCTTAAGTGTTACCCCTTACACCGGTCATACAATAACGTTGGCTTTCGTTTTGAGTATAAAGTTAGAGCGATGCTTTTATTGCCGCGCCAGTGATAAAGAACTCGCCACCGGCAACATGGTGAATGGTGCGCAATTCATCGTGTCCTTCAAAATGCCAATGGTCGTCGCTGAACACATGTTCATCGGCATAGGCGGCCATCACCTCGGCCACGAATAAGTCGTAACTGTTTTGGTTGTGCGGCTCGGGGATGATTCTGCATTCCAGCCAACCTACGCAGCCTTTTACTAGCGGCGCAGTAATGTGCTGTGCAGCAAATGTTTCGATGCCAAATTTATCAAATTTATCAGTGCCCTGCAGATCACGGCCGCTTGTGGTGCCCACCTGGCGCACCATGTCCAGCTGCGCCAAGCAGGGGATATTGATGGCAAACATGCCTTCCGCTTCAATCAGTTCGCGGGTGTAGGTGTTTTTATCAATCACCGCTGTGATTTTGGACGGGTCAAAATCCAGTGCGCATACCCACGCCGCCGCCATGATATTGCGTTTGTAATTATGAGCAGAGGTGATGAGCACGGTGGGGCCATGGTTAAGGAGGCGGTAGGCTTGCGCTTTGTTAATGGATTGCATCAAAAATTTTAAAAGTAGTTATAGTTGATGACTATTTCTGCCATGCATCCCGCAATGTCACGGTTCTATTAAACACGGGCTTGCCAGCCACGCTGTCTTTTCTATCTGCTACAAAGTAGCCGTGGCGCTCAAACTGAAAACTCTCGGCAGGTATTGCATCTTTCAAGGCCAGCTCTAATTGCGCGGTAATGGTTTTAATAGAATCAGGATTAATGTCATCCAGAAAGTCACGGCCGCCGCTACCCGGGTTGGCTTCTTTAAACAATCTGTCGTACAGGCGTACTTCGCACTCGTAAGCATGTGCGGCACTCACCCAATGAATGTTGCCTTTCACCTTCACGGCATCCGAGCCCGGCGTGCCGGATTTGGTATCGGGCAGGTATTCGCAATGCACAGTGGTGACGTTGCCTGCAGCGTCTTTCTCGCAACTTAGGCATTTCACCACATAACCATAACGCAAGCGCACCATATTGCCGGGAAACAGGCGGAAATAGCCTTTGGCAGGCTCTTCCATAAAGTCTTCGCGTTCTATCCAAAGCTCTTTTGAAAGTTGCACGGTGCGTTTGCCAAGCTCCGGTTTTAGCGGATGGTTAGGCGCAAAGCAATCTTCAGATTTATTGGCGTCGTAGTTATCAATCACCAGTTTAATCGGATCTAGCACGGCAATGCGGCGCTCTGCGGCCTCGTTCAGCGTTTCGCGCATGCAGTCTTCGAGTATGGTGTATTCAATCCAACTATCCGCTTTGCTAACGCCAATGCGGTCTGCAAATAGCCTAAAGCCTTCAGGTGTATAGCCGCGGCGGCGCGCGCCTGCTAGTGTAGGCAGGCGTGGGTCATCCCAGCCCGATACGTGTTTTTCTTCCACCAGTTGAATAAGCTTGCGTTTAGAAAGCACCACATAGGTGAGGTTGAGTCGCGCAAATTCATATTGTTTTGGTAGCGGATGCGCCAAAAGAGATGCCTCTGCAAGCCGCTCCAGAAGCCAATCGTAGAAGGGCCTTTGGTCTTCGAATTCCAGCGTGCAGATGGAGTGGGTGATGGTTTCCAGCGCGTCCTCAATCGGGTGCGCGAAGGTGTACATGGGGTAGATGCACCATTTGTCGCCCGTGTTGTGGTGGTGCGCGCGGCGGATGCGGTAAATCGCAGGGTCGCGCATGTTGATGTTGGGCGATGCCATATCAATTTTTGCGCGTAAAACCATCGAACCATCTGGGTGTTTGCCATCGCGCATCTCGCGGAAGATTTTCAAATTTTCTTCTACGCTGCGGTTGCGGTAAGGCGAATCTTTACCGGCTTCGGTGAGTGTGCCGCGGTTGGCGCGCATCTCGTCGGCGGTTTGGCTATCCACATAAGCATGGCCGTGTTCAATCAGGCTTTCTGCTGCCGCGTACATAAAATCGAAATAATCAGAGGCAAAATACAGGTTGCTCTCATCGCCGTTTTCCCAGCCAAAACCAAGCCAGTGCACCATTTCGGTGATGCTATCGACATATTCCTGGCTTTCTTTTTCCGGGTTGGTATCATCGAATCTTAGGTGGCAAATGCCGCCGTAATCGCGCGCCAAACCGAAATTCAGGCAGATAGACTTAGCGTGGCCAATGTGCAGATAGCCGTTAGGCTCGGGCGGAAAGCGCGTGCGGATTTTTGCAGAATCTACCTGGCCTGTGGCTTGGTGCGCGGCATCGCCCGGACTGCCAGCCCATTTTTTGGCGGCGAATTTATTTTCGGCTAAATCGCGGTCGATAATACCGCGAATAAAATTTGAGGCGGCGGGAATTGGGGCTTTTTCTGACATGTGAAGTTTTCAATTAATTTTTGCTTATTTTACACGCATGAGACATAGAGCTAAACAATAAAGTGCTGTGCTAAACTGCGTTATTAATATGAGTAGCCTTACTTTCCCTATTTTACAGGTGCTTGCGGATGGACATTTCCATTCCGGCGAGGATTTGGCGCAGCAGTTTAAAGTCACGCGCGCCACTATCTGGAACGCGATTGGGCATGCGGAAACACTGGGGATTGAAGTTTTTTCAGTGCGCGGGCGTGGTTATAAACTGCCGCAACCCATTGAATTTTTAGATGAAAATGAGGTGCTTAAAGCCATAGGAGAGCAGCGCGCGTGGTTTAAGCTGGAAGTGCTGAACGAAGTGGCTTCGACCAACACTTATCTCATGCAGAATAAAAATGCGGCACATGCCACTTGCGTGGCAGCGCATGTGCAAACCAGCGGCAAAGGACGCCGCGGGCGCACTTGGGTTTCGCAATTAGGTGCGAGTTTAACATTTTCACTGCTGTGGCGCTTTCAATGCGGCGCGGCGGCACTTTCCGGCTTAAGTCTGGCAGTGGGGGTTGCGCTGATACGCACGCTGCATGGCTTTGGCATTAGCCAGGCGCAGCTTAAATGGCCCAATGATGTGTTGGTCGATGGTAAAAAGCTGGCGGGTATTTTGATTGAACTGCAGGGCGACCTGGAAGGCCCGAGTGCGGCGGTGATTGGCGTAGGTGTTAATTTGAGCCTGCCAAAGAATGTGCTGGATAATATCGATCAGCCTGCGATTGATTTGGCAAATGCGAGTGACGTACCGGTCAATCAGGATGCGCTTTTAGGCATACTGTTAAAGCATCTGGCAGATGTGTTGAGCGGCTTTGAACAGTACGGATTTATTGGGCTGCGCGATGAGTGGTTAAGCCATCACGCTTATGAAAACAGGCCAGTGCGCATGTTGCTACCAAATGGAACTGATGTGCAAGGTGTGGTGAGGGGTGTGGCTGATGACGGTATTTTGCTGGTAGAAACCGCGCTTGGCTTGCAGCGCTTTTCCGCCGGGGAGATTAGTCTGCGCAGCGTATAAACCGCGCAAACTTAAATGCTGCTTAATATTTCAGGGTTAAACCAACGTTTACAGAGCGCCCCATGCCCGGTACTTGTGTACCATGCAACACACCTGTTCCCATCGTCGCCCCTTGGCCAATGTATGCGCCGCCTAATGGGTCGTAGTAATGTTTATCGAATATATTCTCAATGCCCAAATCTAGACGCGCATGCTTCCAATCGTAGCTGGTATAAAAATTAAATAATGTAAAACCAGCTGTCTTAAGCTCTTTGCGTACCGCCTGAACATTGTCTTTACTATCTACCACTTTCGCCTGAAGAGTATTAGACCAATTGCCAAAACGATGCTCTAAGGCCAGTGTCGCATTAAGCGGCATGATGTTGTAGAGGTCATCATCCGTGCTGTTGTTTTTACCGCGCACATAACTTAATGTGCCTTTTGCATCAAAGCTGCCAACGCCTGTGTTTTCTGCTAATAGCATTTTTCCTGATACATCTAAGCCATATAAACGGGCAGACTGATTGTCCAGACTCAAATTCACAAAGCCATCAGTTCTAGCCGGGCAGGTTTTTCCAACCTTGGAACAAGCGACCGCATCGATGTAATCATCCACATAAGTAAAATACGGAGTTACTTTCAAGTTCCAATGTTGCTGTGCTGCATCATGCCAATGGCCAGAAACACTTAATGTATGTGCGGTTTCAGGATCGAGATTTAAATTACCCACATAGCCATTACCATCGCCATATAGATTATTCATATTCATCACCATGGTGTTGTTATTTGACCACGCAAAACGCTCATAGACATTAGGGGAGCGAGTCTTCATGGCGTAGCCAACTTCAAAAGCTTGGCTTTGATCAGGCGTGAAACGCGTCAAAGCGGTAACATCTATATTGTTATCGGTATTGGAACGATTGGCGGCATTAAAAGCACCTGGAATTGTTGCCGGGTTAGTTGGATCGCCATAACTCATCATGCCAGAATCGCTATAGCCCTGCACCCTCCCTGTATCCATTTTCACAGTACTGCTGCGCAAACCTAATTGAGAGAACCACTGTTCATTCCATTTTGCATCCCACTCTGCAAATACGTCATAGCGGTCACGCTCGCCATTGTTAATATTCCAAAAGGCATTAGGGCCCATCATTGGCGCGGCATTTACGACTGGATTCCACCAATCATCTAAACGATAACGCTGATACTCTGCACCTACTCGTAAAATATCACGATCAGAGAGATTGACGTCACCCTTAACCAAAAGCCCTGTGGTTTTGCCCTCTGTATCCATCGGCATACCTGGTACATTGAGAATCATCATGCCATACCAATACTGCTTATCATCACCAAACTGCATGCTGTGGCGCACTCTCTCATGATAGGCACGCGCCTCTAATGAGCCCCAACCGTACTTGCCTTTGTAGCTTAGGTTGTATTGTTCAGCATCGTTACCCGTCATATCCATACGCTGGTTCACAAAGCCCTGGTACGGTATGTCTTGCAAACCTAATTTGAACTCAAATAGATGGTTGTCATGTTGCAAGCCAAAGGCCAAAGCGTGATTACGTGACTTGTAAGCGGTAGAGCCTACCTCGTCGCCGTCTAACCAGCCTCTTAAAGCCGCTGCTTGTGCTGCTGCTTTAAAGTTATCACCAGCTTTATAGTTATTGGCCTCAACCGTAGAGCCCGTGTAGCGCATATATACATTTTCATTAGCAACGCTGGCAGACAAATTCACACCGCGCGCGTCGTTATTGCTGCGATAAAAAGTATTAATTTGGCCTTTAATTAAGAGATCTTGTCCAGTTTCGGCAAACTCCGGTGTCTCTGATTTGACTAGTATCGTTCCTGCGATGCTGTCGCCGCCAAGACTTACCGGTGAAATGCCTGCAAACACTTGCATGTTATTTACATTTGCAGGATCTATATAAGAAAGTGGCGGATTCATGTGATTTGCACAACTGGAAACCAAATCCATGCCATCTACTTTTACACGCACCCGGTCATCCGCTAGGCCGTGAATTACAGGCAAACTAGATACACCGCCGGCGCGATAAAGGCTAACGCCCGACTCCTCACTCAAAAGACTGGCAGTGTCACTGGTGTTGAGTGGCAATTTGTTTTCGTAGCTAATTTTTGGGGCATGAATTTCAATACTCGGCAAATCGAAATCTTCTGCCTGCACATTGTTGGTAAAGGCACTAAGCAAACATGGTGTTAGAATGCTCGTAAATGCAATATATTTCTTCTTGAATGGCAACATAACCTTGCTCTAATAATGGTTTTAATAATGATGAGATTATATCGACCTAAGTTGTTGCTGAGAATGTGGCAAATTGTCGCAGGTAAGGGGTTGTGTGCTTTTAGTAATTGATTCAGGCAATACGCGCACAAAATGGGCGCTGGCAGATACTGATGGTAAATTATCAGAACCTGCATCGTGTTTTAACACAGATATCGCCACTTCGTCTTTGCCGCAAGCTGCGGCTAAGGTGCGAAAAGCAATTATTGCCAATGTAGCAGCAGAGTCGGTTGCGCATCAAATCACACAGCTATTACAGTCATTAGGTAAAGAGTTTCATTTTGTGATCGCAAAAGTACAGGCTTGCGGCGTGATAAATGGATATCTGAAGCCACATACATTAGGAGCCGATCGCTGGGCGTCGCTGGTGGCGGCTTGGCACTTATATCAACAAGCGATGATCGTGGTTAATGCCGGCACAGCGATTACAATCGATGCTTTACTTGAAGATGTTGCCAATGACAGCGCAGGAGAAAATGGTCTGTTTTTAGGAGGCACAATTATGCCGGGTTTGCGTTTGATGCATGAAGCGCTGAGCCATCATGCCGCCCAGCTCAATATGCCATCAGGCTCAATGAGCGCATTCCCAGTTAATACGCAAGATGCGATGCAAACTGGCTGTTTAAATGCGGCAGCTGGTGCTATTGTTTTAATGTGCCAGCGGCTTGAGCAGCATTGTGGTGTGATGCCAAAAGTGGTGATAAGTGGTGGCGATGCCGGCAAAATTGCCGAGGCCTTAAAACCAGGCTTAAAACAAGTTATTATTATGGAAAATCTTGTACTGCAGGGTCTGGTGCTGTTAGAGAAAGAGACTTGATGAAATTATTGGTTTGGTTGCTGGTGTTGTTTAATGTCGGGTTGCTGGTTTATTTTAATATGGACTTGGTCGTACCTAAGCCGGTCGTTGCTGACAGGTCAATTCAGCCGGAAAAGTTAAAAATATTAAGTGCTAAAGATTTAGAAGCGATGCCGAAGAAAGAGGCCCCGCCACCGATTGCGGAAGAAGTGGTCGCATCGGACGAGGCGCTAGTGACAAGTTGCTACAAATGGGGAAATTTTACTAAAACCAATCTGCCATCTGCACAAGTAGTATTGGCGAGACTGGGCTTGCAAGGCGTGGTCAATCAGGAGCAGGGTGCGCAAGAGGATAGGCGGTTCTGGGTTTATTATCCGTCGCTAAAAAATGCGGAACTTGCACAGCAGAAGGCTGCGGAAATTAAAGCCTTGGGTGTGCAAGAATTGATTATCGTGCAAGACTCGCAATGGCGCCACGCCATTTCGTTTGGTTTATTTCAAGACGAGCAATTAGCAACGAGCTTGCTAAAAGATCTGCATGCAAAAGGCGTAAAAGGTGCTACCAAAGCGCTACGCAGCCCGGGCAAATCGCTTAGCAGCATATTGATTAAGGCGGTGACAGCAGAAAATGCCTTGGAACTGCACAAAATTAAACCAGAATTTATCGGTACGGACATTGTGCCTACTGCTTGTCCGAGCTCGGATTGATAGTTTAACGTTTTTTAATGTAAAGGTCGGTAATCGTACCTTCTTTCACTTCCGCGGCAAAACACACGGTTTCTGAAAGCGTAGGGTGTGCATGAATGGTTAATCCCAAGTCATGCGCGTCAGCACCCATTTCAATAGCCAGCACAGCTTCTGCCAATAGCTCGCCAGCGTTTGTGCCGACAATGCCCGCACCAATCACACGGTGGGTTTCTTTATCGAATATCAGTTTGGTCGTACCTTCGGTACGTGCGATGGAAAGCGCTCGCCCGCTGGCAGTCCAAGGGAAGCTAGCTTTCTCGATTTCGATGCCTTTGGCTTTAGCTTCAGTCTCTGACATGCCTGCCCATGCCACTTCAGGATCGGTATAAGCAACCGAAGGGATCACCATAGCCTGGAATTCTACTTTATGGCCGGCAATTACTTCCGCAGCCACTTTGCCTTCGTGCGTGGCTTTGTGCGCCAGCATTGGCTGGCCGACAATATCACCGATGGCGAAAATATGCGATACGTTGGTACGCATTTGTTTATCCACGCTGATGAAGCCGCGTTCGTCCACGGCAACGCCGGCATTCTCTGCGCCGATGTTTTTGCCGTTAGGGCGGCGGCCAATCGAGACTAAGACGCGATCATAAATTTGAACCTCTTTTGGAGCTTCTTCACCTTCAAAAGCCACATGAATACCATCTTTTTTGGCTTCAATTTTTGAGACTTTGGTGGATAGCATAATACTCTCAAAGCGTTTATCCATACGCTTATGCAAGGGGCGAATCAAATCTCTGTCACAGCCTGGGATGAGACCGTCCATGAATTCCACAATGCTGACTTTAGTGCCCAGCGCGTCATAAACGGTACCCATTTCCAGCCCGATAATGCCACCACCGATGACCAACATGCGTTTAGGAATATCCGCTAAGGCCAAAGCGCCGGTAGAGTCCATAATGCGTTCATCCTCAGGCGCGCCGGGGAATTTGGTGGCTTGAGAACCGGCCGCGATAATAGCGTTCTCAAAACCAATTGTAGTAATTTTTCCGTCTGATGCGGTGACTGCAATTTGATTCGGGCTGATGAATTTACCCACGCCTTGTACAACAGTTACGCCACGCTGGCTTGCCATGTGAGCAAGACCGCCTGTGAGTTTGCCTACGACATCATTCGCTTTCCAGTTGCGTAATTGTTCAATGTCCACTTTTGGCGCGCCAAAGGTTACGCCATGATGTGCGGTTTCTTCGGTCTCGGTAATCACCTTTGCGGTGTGCAACAAAGCTTTGGATGGGATACAGCCTACATTCAGGCACACGCCGCCGAGCTTTGCGTAGCGCTCAATCAGTACGACCTGTTTGCCTAAATCCGCCGCTCTAAATGCAGCCGTGTAGCCGCCAGGACCAGAACCTAAAACCACTACTTGTGTAGAAACATCATTGTCAGATGTTGCAACGGAAGGCCTGGGAGCCAATATCAGTGCGGGTTCTGGAGCATCTGTTTTTGTGTTGTCAGGTACCGTTTTTGTTGTCTCTGCGCTGGCGCCAGCTTCCGTTTCAAGCAACAGAATGAGCGAATCCTTTGCCACTTTATCGCCCACTTTTACTTTTAATTCTTTAACTACGCCAGCGTGGGATGACGGAATGTCCATCGAAGCTTTATCTGATTCAACGGTGATTAGCGAATCTTCTTTCCCAATGGTATCACCCACTTTGACTAACACTTCGATGACATCTACGCTGTCAAAATTGCCAATATCCGGCACTAAAATTTCAATTAGATTGCTCATGTAAATTTCCTGTTACAGCAAGAGGCGACGAACATCGCTTAGCATCATTCGCATGTGGCTGGTAAAGCGTGCACCGTCAGCACCATCTACAACACGGTGATCATATGAGAGTGAAAGTGGCAGGATCAAACGTGGCTCAAATTCTTTAGTTTCAGCATTATAAACAGGCTGCATCGATGATCTGGAAACGCCTAGGATCGCCACTTCTGGGCAATTGATGATTGGCGTGAACATGGTACCACCGATGCCGCCGAGACTGGAAATGGTAAAGCAACCACCTTGCATTTCTTCCACTTTAAGTTTGCGTTCGCGTGCTTTGGAAGATAGATCCATCAAATCACGTGCAATATCCAATACGTCTTTTTGCTGCACGTCTTTTACTACAGGCACCACTAAGCCATCCGGCGTATCGCAGGCAAAGCCGATGTTGTAATAATTTTTTAAAATCAGGCTGTCACCATCAGGTGAAAGTGATGAGTTAAAGCTTGGATACGCTTTAAGTGCATTGACGGAAGCCTTGATGAGGAAAGCCAGCATAGTCAGTTTAACGCCGCGCTTCTCCGCATCTGCCTGCATGGATTTTCTGAAATCCTCCAAATCGGTAATATCGGCCTCATCGAATTGTGTGACATGCGGCGCAGTTACCCAGTTGCGGTGCAAATTGGCACCTGATAATTTTTTAATGCGTGAAAGTGGTTTGGTCTCCACCTCGCCAAACTGGCTGAAGTCAATCACCGGCATCGCCAGCGTGGCAAGCGCGCCAAGCCCCGCGCCCATATTTTCGGTGCGCGGTTTAGCCAACTCGCCTTTAACAAACGCTTGTACATCACTTTGTAAAATACGGTTTTTGATGCCGCTGCCTTTTACCAATGATAGATTCACACCTAATTCGCGTGCGAATTTACGTACCGAAGGACTCGCGTGTGAAAGTTTACCGCCGTTTACTACGACACTTTCACCTACTGGTAGAGGCTGATGCGCCGGTTGTACCTGTTTTGGTGGTTCAGGGGCAGGGCGGGTTGGCTCAGGAATGGCGGTTTTTGGTGTTTCTGCTACAGGCTTTGCAGGAGCAGGGCTGGGAGCCTCTTGTGGTAAGGACGCTGGCGATGCTTCGACAGTCCCTGTGTCCAATGTCAATATCAAATGGCCTTGTGCAACTTTATCTCCAATTTTGGTTTTGACCTCTTTTACTACACCAGAAAACGGTGCAGGAATGTCCATCGAGGCTTTATCAGATTCAACCGTAATCAGGGAATCATCTTTGCCGATCGTATCACCGGCTTTGACCAAAACTTCGATCACATCCACTGAATCAAAATTGCCAATATCAGGGACGAGTACGTCTTTTAATGCCATCTTCTATCCTTAAATGCTTGTTGGATTTGGCTTGTTGCCATTCAACTTATATTTTTTAACTGCTTCTGCCACTTTGGCGGCAGGCAATTTGCCTTCGTCGCTTAAAGCCTTCAGCGCAGCAAGTACCACGTAATATCTATTCACTTCAAAGAAATCACGTAAGGCTTCGCGACTATCTGAGCGGCCGAAACCGTCGGTACCTAGTGCCACGAATTTGTTTGGTACAAAGCGTTGAATCTGCTCTGCAAAACTCTTCATATAATCAGTTGATGCAATGACAGGGCCTTTGGCATCTTTTAAGCATTGCGCTATATAGCTCACTTTTTGAGGCTTTTCAGGGTTGAGCATATTCCAGCGGTCGCATTCCAAGCCTTCGCGACGTAACTCAGTGAAGCTGGTTGCGCTCCACACGTCTGCTGAAACCCCCCAGTCTTTTTCAAGCATTTCAGCTGCCGCAATGACTTCACGCAAAATCACGCCACTGCCCATCAATTGCACTTTTTCACCCTTAGCCTTCGATTTGCTGAAGTTATACATACCTTTCAGAATGGCAGCCTCAGCGCCTTTTGGCATTTCCGGATGGCTATAGTTTTCATTCATCACGGTGATGTAGTAGTACACATCTTCCTGATTTTGCACCATGCGGCGCAAGCCTTCTTGAATAATCACTGCCAACTCGTAAGCAAACGTCGGGTCGTAAGAAATGCAGTTTGGAATCATTGCTGACATCAGATGGCTGTGGCCATCTTCATGCTGCAACCCTTCACCGTTCAGAGTAGTACGGCCGGCTGTTGCGCCAAGCAGGAAGCCGCGTGCACGGCTGTCGCCAGCCAGCCAGGCCAAATCGCCTATGCGTTGGAAGCCGAACATGGAATAGAAGATGTAGAAAGGAATCATCTGCATGCCGGTAACGCTATACGAAGTGGCGGCGGCCAGCCAGCTAGAGAACGAGCCTGCCTCATTGATGCCTTCCTCCAGAATTTGACCGTCTTTAGATTCTTTGTAGTACATCACTTGGTCAGAATCCATTGGTTCGTACAATTGGCCTTGGCTGGCATAAATGCCCAATTGGCGGAACATACCTTCCATCCCGAATGTACGCGCTTCGTCTGGCACGATCGGTACGATATATTTACCGATTTCTTTGTCGCGAACCAGAGTGGAAAGGATGCGCACAAACGCCATTGTAGTCGAGATTTCACGCTCACCCGTTGCCCCCAGCATATTTTCAAAGGCGGATAATTCTGGGACTTTGAGCTCATTACCTTTGCGGCGACGTTGCGGCACAAAGCCACCCATGGCGGCACGACGTTCCGCCATGTACTTCATCTCCGGCGAATCTGCCGCGGGTTTATAGAAACTTAAGTTTTCTACTTGTTCGTCAGTCAGCGGCAAGTCAAAACGGTCGCGGAATTTTTTCAGTGACTCAATATCCATGCTTTTTTGCTGATGAGTGGTATTCTGACCCTCACCTGCCTCGCCCATGCCATAACCTTTGACGGTTTTCGCTAAAATCACGGTGGGTTGGCCTTTGTGGTTTACTGCTGCATGGTAGGCTGCATAAACCTTATGCGGATCGTGTCCGCCACGATTCAAGCGCCAGATGTCCTGATCGCTCATCGCAGCAACCATTTCTTTGAGCTCAGGATATTTGCCGAAGAAATGCTCGCGCGTGTAAGCACCGCCTTTGGCTTTAAAGTTTTGATATTCACCGTCTACACACTCTTCCATGCGTTTTTTCAGCAAGCCATCTTTATCCATTGCTAACAATGGATCCCAATACGAGCCCCAGATTACTTTGAGTACGTTCCAGCCGGAACCACGGAAATCAGACTCAAGTTCCTGGATGATTTTGCCATTGCCGCGCACCGGACCATCCAAGCGCTGCAAGTTGCAGTTAATCACAAAAATCAGGTTATCTAGTTTTTCACGACTAGCTAATGAAATCGCACCTAAGGATTCAGGTTCATCCATCTCGCCATCACCACAGAACACCCAGACTTTTCTGTCGCTGGTGTCCGCAATGCCGCGGTCGTGCAAATATTTTAGGAAGCGTGCTTGATAGATGCCTGCAATCGGACCTAAGCCCATCGATACGGTCGGAAACTGCCAGAAGTCAGGCATCAGCCAAGGATGTGGGTAGCTGGATAGGCCTTTACCGCCGGTTTCTTGGCGGAAATTGTCCATCTGCTCTTCGGTAATGCGGCCCTCTAAAAAGGCGCGTGCATAGACACCAGGTGACGAGTGTCCCTGAAAGTACACGCAATCACCACCAAAACTTTCATTTGGAGCGCGGAAAAAATAGTTAAACCCTGTGTCATACAATGTGGCTGCAGATTGAAAGCTGGCAATATGACCACCAACACCAGGGGATTTTTCATTCGCACGCAACACTGTCATGACTGCGTTCCAGCGAACTAAAGCACGCACGCGGCGCTCCATTTCCGGATCGCCAGGTAAGCGCTGCTGCAAATGTGTTGGGATGGTGTTTACATAAGCAGTTGTCGCGTTATAAGGTAAGTTGCTGCCTGAGCGGCGCGCCTTGTCAATCATCGCTTCAAGCAAAAAGTGGGCACGCTCCGTGCCTTCGTTTTCAATTACCGAGGTGAGGGCGTCTAGCCATTCCTGTGTTTCTTGCGCGTCTATTTCCTGTAAGCCAGTTTGCTGATTCAATGCCATGCGTGAGATTTCTCCGTGTCGCGTTTGGTGAGCGTATAATTTACGCAAATTACAAACGTGAATTAAGAATGTTCTATAAAGCTGTAAGTGTGGCTTTTTTAAGGATTTTGGTCAAGTTAAAACATAGTTATATAGAATAACAAATGGTGGTTTTGCTATCTTTGTCTTAGATATTATATAAGAGTAAGGGACGATTAAATGTTGTTAAAATTAATGCAATATGCCGATATTTGCAGTGAAAATACGTTATCTTCAATAAATCATATACTTTTTGTATTGAGTGAAAATGCAAAAAATGACTATCCTTTTGCCAAAGTACTAAAGAATAAGCTTGAACGTACTAAAAGTGAGTATAAGGATTTAAATAAATCACCAATAACGGTTGATTTACCTAATGGCGGCGTGGTCAGTTTTGTGTTGTTAGATGAAAAACAGAGCATATTTCAAAAACATACCTTGCTGCGTAAAGCAGTAAAGCCTTTGTTAAGTGAGCAGCCGGAAACCTTGGCGATTTGTGTGTTTGGCAATGAAGCCGAACGTGAGGCAAATGCTTGTGCTGCATATTATGTGGCTACTGTGAATGCCGCAGAATTGCCTATTCGTAAAAAAGAAAACAAACATAGGCCGCTCAAGGCAATCAATATTTATGGCTACAAAGCAGATCATGACTATGATGATGTCAATGCTCGTGTTGCAGGCAATACGCTTTGTCGCAGTTTGACCATGCTGCCGCCGAATGAGCTTACTCCAACGATTTATCGTGAGAAAGTAAAAATGCTTGCAAAAGAGCATGGCTGGTCGTGCGAAGAGTTTGATATGTCTGCGCTTAAAAAAATGGGGGCAGGGGCTTTTTATGCTGTGGGGCAGGGATCTGACCCACAAGATGCAGCAATCGTGCATTTAACCTATAGCCCCAAAGCTACAAAAAAACACATTGCCTTAGTTGGGAAGGGTATCTGTTTTGATACCGGTGGACATAACCTAAAGCCTGCCAAATATATGCAGGGCATGCATGAAGATATGAATGGCAGTGCGGTAGCGCTGGGTATTTTAACAGCTGCGACATTACAAAAGTTACCTGTTAGGCTTGATTGCTGGCTGGCTATTGCACAAAACCACATCAGCCCGCTGGCTTATAAACAAAATGATGTAGTGACGGCGCTGAATGGCATGACGATTGAGATTGTACATACAGATGCAGAAGGTCGCATGGTGCTGGCGGATACACTCACTCTCGCATGCCGCCAAAAGCCGGAAGTGATTCTGGATTATGCTACTCTAACGGGCAGTATGGCGGTGGCAGTGACAGATCGCATGAGTGGCGTGGTTGCAAACAGGCCTGAGCTTGCCTGCAAGGCAATAAGTGCAGGCGCCGTAGCTGGGGAACGCATTGTAGCTTTTCCATACGAAGAAGATATGGACAGCGACTTGGATAGTGATATTGCCGATATTAAACAGTGCACGCTGGAAGGTGGTGGTGATCATATGCATGCGGCACGTTTCATGGGTAAGTTCATCGAAAACGATGTCGCTTGGCTGCATGCCGATTTGTCCAGCACTAATCGCAAAGACGGTTTAGGTGCGGTGCAAAGCGATGTGAATGGGTTTGGTGTTGGTTTTGGCTTGGAGATGATTAAAAGTTTAATCAGAGATTAATGTTTTTGTAGCAATTATGTGAAGATGTTGTAACAATATGGGAACGCTGACAGTTTGTAGTTTAAATAATAATTAAGTCAGCTTTTAGGGGACTGAAAATGGAGAATTTGGCTTGGCTGGAGAGCTTTCCGCCATTATTGCAGTTAGAGGCGCATGCGCGTGATATTTTAGCTAAATCGGCAAGAATTGTAGAAGCGCCGGTAGGTACAATTGGCTATCATGAAGGCGGCACCTGCGGTGCTTATGTGATGCGGCTTGCAGGACAATCACGCGTTTACAAAATGTCATCCTCTGGCCGCGAGATTTTACTGTACCGTGTTGCCGCAGGGGAAACTTGCGTGATTACTACGACATGCTTATTAGGCAACAGCAATTACCCTGCTTCCACCATTGTAGAAGAGCCTATTCGTGATGTGATTATTCCCACCGCTGCATTTAATCAAATGATGATAGATTCCCCCGTGTTTCGCCGCTTTGTAATGACTAATTTTGGCGCATTAATTAGCGATCTAATCGTATTGCTGGATGAGGTGGCATTCCATAGTTTAGATGCGCGTTTAGCTAAGCTATTGCTGGATGCCGGCAACGAAACAATAAGTAGAACACATCAACTTATAGCAGATGAACTGGGCACCGCCCGCGAGGTGGTAAGTCGTCAGCTGAAACGTTTTGAGCAGAAAGGTTGGGTAGCGCTTGGACGCGGTCAGGTGGAAATTACTGACCGCGCCAAGCTGGAGAAATTAGCCAACAGCTAAGAGCTATCTTAGTAACGGGCGCCCATTCTGCAAAAATTCTTGGCTGGATTCTCAGCCAATACCATGTCGGCATCACTCAACTTTTTTGTTTCTGGCACCTTCGCCACCAGTGCGCAATTAACACATTTACCTTTCGCTTCATCATAGCCTTTAATGGCTTCCAAGCCCTTTACATCGGTCATAATTGTTTCATCCAGAATCGCTTCGCCCATCTTGGCGCCGGTAATGTCTGCGCCAGTTAAATCGGCTTTGCTGAAATCTGCGCGAAACAAGTCGGTATTGCGTAAGTTAGCATTGCGGAAATTGGCAAATTTAAAATTGGAACGATTGATGTCTGCGCCTTCAAAATTGGTATTGGAAAAATTGCCGCCAATCGCATCAAAGCGCATCGCACCCATCGGCTGGTTGCCAATGTCCAAGCCAAAGCGACCGTTTTTAATGGTGGCATTGCTCATATCCACACTGCCCAGCGTCCCTATCATGCGTGCATTGGTAAGGTTGGCACCTTGAAAATTTGTTTTGTCAAAAATAGCTTGAAATATAGTGGCATCAGTTAAATTGGCATTGCTTAAATCCGCGTTTTCTAGTCTGGCCAAATTCAAATAACTTTTTTGTAAATTGGCGCCACTTAAATTAGCGCCCATTAACTCAGCACCAAAGAAACTGACGTTCTGCATATTGCAATGGCGTAAATCCATACCGTTAAACACTAAATAACCCATGTCTTTATTGTTCAGGTCACAAGTTTTGCTGTTGATTTGCTTTAGTGCATCTGCCTGGCTTATTTTTTCACGCTCAGGTTCTTTATTTTTGGCATAAAACGCGGCGGCTTTGGCAATCGTGTTGTCTGGGTCAAGCAAAAATGAATCACGCGCACCTTCATTACCAAAGCAATAGGTTTTGCCTTTATATAACTCGTTAATTTCACATTTTGTCTTGACCAGCGAGCCTTTTGATAAACTGGTGGTGCAGTGGTCGCCGAATTCGCCGGCAAATGCAATGCTGCTGAATAGCAGCGTTGCGCCAGATAGAAGTGTCTTTAAAATTCTCATCATTATTCTCCAGTAGTTAGGTATTGCCGTCTATTGCAGCATGTGGGACAAGTATAGGCGCTTAAAAACTTCGCACAGTAACTTCAGTCACACAGTGGGAAGACAACGTCACATAGCAGCAATGTGCTCTGGAACACACATGGATATTGGCCTGCAGGACATATCGTTTTTAAGATGCATTTAATCGCGCCTAATGAAAATCATTAATTTGTAATTTTCTGTCGGCGATTAAAAATGTCGCTTCGTTATCTGCTCATCTGCACGATACTTTTAACCGACATTTTGTTGGCAGGTAAAAAGGGCAGATTAATTGAGGAGATTTAAAATGCGTCAAACATTATTGATTGGTTTAATTGCTGCGACTGTTTCATTGCCTGCATTAGCAAGCCATGATGATGCTTATGAAGATCGCGCACGTGTGATTTCAGTCACACCGCAATTTGAGCGTGTGAACACACCACGTCAGGAATGTCATACTGAGTATGTACGTGAAAGCGTTTACCAAGCACCGCAACGTTCAGTAGGTGGTGCGATTATCGGTGGTGTCACCGGTGGATTGTTGGGTAGCACGATTGGCCGTGGTAATGGCCGTGTAGCCGCCGCGGCTGTGGGTGCTGGTGTCGGTGCTATCGTGGGTGACCGCGTGGATAACAATGGCCGTGATTATCGTGGTCATGAGCGTGTGGTGACACGCCCGGTGGAAACATGTGAGATGGTAGACAACTGGAGCAAGGTGCCTGCAGGTTATTTGGTGAACTACGAGTACAACGGTCGCCAATACACCACAGTAACCAACGAAGATCCAGGTCGTTTTATCCCTGTGCATGTACAGGTAAGGCCTAACGGTTATGTGATGCAAGTAAGCTACAACTCAGGTCACGATGAATACAGAGGCCGTGGTTATAAACATGGTCACCGTAAACATCATGACAGAAATTACTGGTAACTTTGATTTTAGCTCCCTAAATTAAGGTTTTACTCAAGTAAGTAAGAAAGCCGCCTAATAAGCGGCTTTTTTACTGCGCGCTCATTATGTGGCTTAGATGTTAAAATGGCGCATGTTTGCCTTTCTTAAAAAAATATTCCAAACCAAAAAACTTAACGCTGCATTGGCTTGGCAGCAGGCTGGAAACAAAGCAGGTGACTATTTCTGGCTGTATGCTACGCCAGTGCACTTGGTGTTGCAGCGCGATAGCTTTAGCCTTGCAGAGCCTGTTCCCTTACCTTTAGAACATGATGAAATCGACGCCCTGACAACCGCATTCAACAGGCACTTTGGCGCAGATGAAATGCAGTTCTTCTGGCATGAAAACACTTGGTTTTTGCGTTTGGAAAATAATCCTGAAATTGAAACCAGTATGCCAGCAGCCGCATTTAATCAGGATGTCAGCGCATATCTGCCCAAAGGAGCAGGCGCGATGCAATGGGCGAAATTTCAAAATGAGTTGCAAATGTTGTTGTTCGCGCATCCTGTCAATGTTGCGCGTGAGAAAAAAAATCTCCCAGTTATCAGTAGTCTGTGGTGCTATGGCCTTGGACAAATCGCATGAAAGTAAAGCAACGCCAAGTCGATGAAACAATCGTTTCTGCGCTCGTTGCAGATGGCGTTAATCCGCTACTTGCGAGACTCTACGCGGCGCGCGGCGTGACGAATAAAACTGAGCTGGAAACTTCATTAAGCGGTATTATTTCGCCGGAGCAGCTCACCAACGCACCTAAAATGGCCAAGTTACTGGCAGATGCGATTGCTGAAAACAAAAAATTACTGGTCATTGGCGATTACGATGCAGACGGTGCAACGGCGACGGCCGTTGCAGTAAAAGGGTTGCGCAGCATGGGTGCGCAGGTGGATTTTTTAGTACCGAATCGCTTTGAATATGGCTACGGCTTAACGCCGGAAATCGTTCAGCTTGCAGCTACTTTAAACCCTGACATTTTAATCACCGTCGATAACGGTATTGCCAGTGTCGATGGCGTGGAAGCGGCAAATTTATTAGACTTGCAAGTGCTAATCACCGATCACCATTTGCCAGCGGAAATCGCGCCGAATGCGGCTTGTATCGTGAATCCGAATCAGAATGGTTGTGATTTCCCCAGTAAAAATCTCGCGGGCGTCGGCGTGATGTTTTATGTACTGTTGGCTTTGCGTGCAGAGCTGCGTGGTCGAGGCGAGTTTGCTGACAAACCTGAGCCCAATTTGACCGAGTTGCTCGATTTGGTCGCCTTAGGCACGGTGGCGGATTTGGTGAAGTTAGACACCAACAACCGTATTCTGGTTGAGCAAGGCTTACGCAGAATTCGCGCCAATGCAGGCTGTGCGGGAATCTCGGCCTTGCTCAAAATTGCTGGAAAATCGCCCGAAAAAGTCACGGCGCAGGATTTTGGTTTTACAGTCGGGCCGCGTCTCAACGCCGCGGGCAGGCTGGACGACATGCGACTTGGCATTGCCTGTTTGTTGGCAGAAACCGAAGCAGATGCGCTGCAAAAGGCGCAAACGCTGCATGAATTGAATATGGAGCGGCGCAATATCGAGGCGGATATGCAAGATAACGCATTGATTACGTTGGAAAATGTTGAAGTTGCAAGTCAATACTCTCTAAGTATTTACCACGCGGACTATCATCAGGGCGTCATCGGCATTTTAGCCTCGCGCTTGAAGGAAAAATATCACCGGCCGACCATTGTCTTTGCGAAAGCCGGAGAGGGCGTATTGAAAGGCTCTGGCCGCTCCATAGCCGGTTTGCACCTACGTGATGCACTGGATCTGGTCACCAAACAGCATCCGCGGCTCATCATCAAGTTTGGCGGCCACGCCATGGCGGCGGGCTTGAGCATTAAAGAAAGCGATTTTGCAGCATTTCAACACGCGTTAGAGGGTGTCGCGCGCGAGTTGCTCAACGAAGCGGATTTGCAAGCAGTGATGGAAACTGATGGCAGTTTGAATGAAAAATCCATCGGCCTGGAGACCGCATGGATATTAGCCTCCAGCGTGTGGGGTCAAGGCTTTCCGCAACCGGTTTTTAACGATACGTTCAAGGTTATCCAGCAGCGTATTTTAGGTGAAAAGCACTCAAAATTAATTCTGGAAAAAGAGCAAAGACGTTTTGATGCGATTTATTTTAATTATGCCGAAGAGCTGGGTGGAAATATCATGGCGGCATATATACTGGAAGCCAATGAATACAATGGGTTGCAGAGCCTGCAGTTGCAAATAAAGCATGTTTTTAACAATAATTTCACTTGAAACTTTTGCTAATAATCGCTATCTTATGCTGTGTTGCCATTTGGCAAGTTTTTATAAGGAAATAGTAATGTCAGATAATATTCAAGTATTAGGCCGTGAAGGCAGTTTAGCTACACAAAACAAGGTGTTGCGTAACACCTACGCCATGCTTGGCTTGACCATGATACCAACTGTAATTGGCGCAATGGTCGGTATGAAAACTAATTTTGCATTTGCGGCTGAGCATCCGTTTATGTTTGCAGTTGGTGCAATAGCTGTAATGTTCGGCATGTTTGCAGCGATTTCTGCGAACCGTAACAGCAGCGTTGGTGTCGTGTTATTACTTGGCCTGACATTTTTACTGGGCTTGATGTTAGGGCCGATTCTGCAATTCGCACTACATTTAAGTAACGGTGCACAAATTGTTGGCTTGGCAGCGGGTGGTACAGGCGTCATATTGATGACTATGGCTGGCATAGCAACAACGACCAAAAAGGATTTCAGCTTTATGGGGAAATTCTTATTGGTGGGTATTATATTATTGATCGTGGCTTCGCTAGCCAATATCTTTTTACAAGTCCCAGCAATGACATTAGCACTTTCCGGCGTGGGTGTGCTACTGTTCTCGGGCTTTATTTTGTATGACGTGAGCCGCATCGTCACAGGCGGTGAAACTAACTATATCATGGCTACACTGAGCTTATACATGAGCATTTACAACCTGTTTACCAGCTTGTTGCAGTTGTTAATGGGCTTAATGGGCAACAATGATTAAGTAGGTTTTCGTTATAAAAAAACCGCAAAAGAACCCGCTTCGGCGGGTTTTTTTATTGAGTATTATTTGATCTGCGCTGCTTGAAAAAATCCGACAACACCTCGCCACATTCATCAGCCAAGATTCCACCTGAGACTTCAGTATGGTGGTTGAGTTTGGTTTCAGCCATTAAGTTAACAACACTGCCGCAAGCGCCTGTTTTCGGGTCGCTCGCACCGTAAATCAGTCTTGCAATACGTGCATGTTGTATTGCACCACTGCACATGGCGCAGGGTTCCAGCGTTACGTACAGCGTGCATCCGACCAATCTGTAGTTGCCTAAATGCCTTGCTGCTTCGCGCATGGCAATAATTTCAGCATGCGCTGTTGGGTCGTGCAAACCAATTGGAGTATTGCTGCCATGGCCAATCACCACGCCATCTTTGACGACAATTGCACCTACAGGCACTTCATTATTTTTAGCGGCTTCATGCGCTAATTCAAGCGCCTGTTGCATAAAGTCTGCATCTGTCTTACTACCGGCTGACATACTAAGCTTCTATCTATCTTTCCTGTCAGCTTTTATCAGCCCAGCGCACTAAAACGTAAATTAAGCCTAAAACAAAAGCACCACCCACCCACATGCTAATTTCTTCAAAGGTCGGACTTGCATCTTGCACTGGCATCACTATGAGTTTCCGCAAGAAAAGCACGAGAACTACTTCTATAAACGTTTCGACTTGCAGTTTGCTGCCCATTAAGTAGCGTATTTCGGCAGAAATAAGCGCTGAAATAGACCACAGCAACATTAACGTACCAAGTGCGTGTAAAAAGCCGTGCACAAGATTATGTGCGTAGGCAGCATTTTGCACATCCTGAAAAAAAAGCCATGTAAACATGACAACGGCAATAGCCAGCGCCAAGCCGATGACTATGTGGGCAAATCCGTTGAGCCAAAGCATAGCTTTAATCGCAACTTTATTGAGAGGCTCGAATCCACGAGGGAGTTGATCTTGTGTCATAAGTATTTACCTTGAAATTAAACACACATAGTCTAATATTAGCACACCAAAGCATTTAAAAATGACAGTCGGAAGGTGTTATTCCATGCAAACAAGAGCCTCACATGACCGCGGGCACGTTAATCACGGCTGGTTAGATAGCTACCACTCTTTTTCATTCGCTAATTATTATGATCCTAAATGGATGGGATTTTCTGTGTTGCGCGTGATAAATGAGGATGTGATTGCACCTGCGCAGGGTTTTGGTATGCATTCGCATGCAAATATGGAGATTATCACCTATATTTTACAAGGTGAATTGACGCATAAAGATAGCCTCGGTAATGTTGAGGTGATTAGGCAAGGCCATGTGCAACGCATGACAGCCGGCACCGGCATTCGACACAGCGAGTTTAATGCATCGGATGCTGAACTTGTGCATTTGCTGCAAATTTGGATATTGCCTAATCAGAAAGGGTTGCCGCCAAGTTATGAGGATAAGTTTTTTACGGATGCACAAAAGGAAAATCAATGGTGCTTGTTGGCATCCGAAAAAGGTGAGCTAGGTTCATTAACAATCCATCAAGATATGGCATTGTATGTTGCAAAGCTGAATGAACGAAAAGCGCTGGAATACGCTCTTAAACAAAACCGTAAGGCTTATTTGCAGGTTGCATTAGGCAGCATAGAAATCAACCGGGAGCAATTAAATGCAGGCGATGCTGCGCTGTTTGATTCTGCACAGATAGTCCAAATTAAGGCTATAGATAATGCGGAAATATTATTGTTTGATTTGCCGGAAAGTTAATTATAAGGAAAATAAGATGAAGAATGTAATAAAAACCAGCGCCTTGGCAGGCGCTCTGATATTGGCTTGCAGCCATGCTCTTGCTGTGCAAGAAATGTATCAGATTGACAATAAACACAGCTTTGCCAATTTTAGCGTGCGCCACATCGTGTCTAAAACTTCCGGCACTTTTAGCGATATCACCGGCAAAATTTTGATCGACCGCGAAAATTTGGCCAATTCATTTGTGGACGCAAAAATCAATATGCTGAGCGTGAACACCAGTCTGACCAAGCGCGATGACCATATTAAAAAACCGGAATATCTGGATGTGGAAAAGTTTGCTGAGATGACGTTTGTGAGCAAAAAAATTGAAGCGAAATCTAATACCGAAGGCATAATGACGGGAGTTTTAAAGTTGCATGGCATCGCCAAGGAAATCACTTTTCCAATTAAAGTGCTGGGTTTTGGTAGCGACCCATGGGGCGGCTACCGATCAGGCTTTGAGGCGCACACTTCAATCAAGGCAAGTGATTTTGGCTTTACTTGGCCGCTTAAAAAAGACGCACCTGTGGGCGATGATATTGAAATTACCTTGTTGATTGAAGGCGTGAAGTTGCCCGCGGATAAAAAATAACTTAAGGAGCATTGCATGGCATTAGATTTATTTTGCCCAGTAAAGCTGGGTTCAATCTCGCTTAAAAATCGCATGGTCATGGCGCCACTTACTAGAAACCGCGCAGGTGAGGGCGGTGTTCCGCTAGCGATGAACGTGAAATATTACGAACAGCGCGCTTCTGCCGGTTTGATTATCACCGAAGCTACACCAATCAGCCCGATGGCACATGGTTACCCTGCCTTGCCTGGCATCTATACCCCTGAGCAAGTCGCCGGATGGAAAAAGGTGACCGATGCAGTTCATGCCAAAGGTGGCAAAATTTTCATCCAGCTTTGGCACGTTGGTCGTATTTCGCACCCCAGCTTGTTGAATGGCGAAACACCGGTCGCGCCCAGCGCCATCAAGCCCGTCGGGCAGGCGTTTACCTATACTGGAATGCAAGATTTTGTGACGCCACGTACGCTTGAAAAAAAGGAGCTACCCGGTATTGTCAACGATTATGTGCATGCCGCCAAGTGTGCAATGGAAGCGGGCTTTGATGGAGTGGAAGTGCACTCTGCAAATGGATATTTGCTGGACCAGTTTTTGCGCGATGGCAGCAATGTACGCGCAGACGAATACGGTGGCAGTTTTGAAAACCGTGCACGTTTGCTCATGCAAGTATTAGAGGCTGTGGTAAACACGATCGGTGCAGATAAAACCGGCGTGCGGCTTTCGCCAGTGAATCCGTTTAACGATATGCACGATAGCAACCCGCAAGCACTTTTTAACTATGTAGTCGGCGAACTCAACAAATTTAACCTTGCATATTTACATGTCATTGAAGGCGATGTTGGCGGCAATGCGGTCAACTTTGATTTTGTGACATTGCGCAAACTATTTAATGGCGCTTATATAACGAATTTGGGCTATGATAAAGCGCGTGGCAACGCTGCCATTGCGAGCGGTCATGCGGATTGCGTGGCTTATGGCGTGCCGTTTATCGCCAACCCGGATTTGGTGGAGCGCTATAGAATTGATGCGCCACTCAACCAAGCTGACCAGAATACGTTTTATGGCGGCAATGAAAAAGGTTATACCGATTACCCATTTTTGAGCCGATAAATCATGCACAAACCCGCTATTACATCCGTCTCAATTCAAGAAACCATTGCTGCTCGCTGGAGCGGACGCGCTTACGATGCCACTAAAAAAGTCAGTCAAGAGCAAATCATCGCCTTGCTGGAAGCTGCACGCTGGGCGCCTTCTTGCTATGGCGACCAGCCCTGGCGCTTTATTGTGTGGGATAAAAATACTGATGAAAGTTCATGGCAGCGCGCGTTCAATTGCCTGGCGCCAAGCAACCAAGGCTGGGTGAAAGACGCACCAGTGCTGTTGCTGGTATGCGCAGACAGCTTGTTTGGACATAACCAGCAACCCAACCGCTGGGCGCAATATGACACAGGTGCAGCAGCAGAAAACCTATGCTTACAGGCGGCACACATGGGGCTGATGGCGCATCAAATGGGTGGGTTCAGTGTAGATAAGGCGCGTGAGGATTTTGTGGTTCCTGCACAGTACATACCAATGGCGATGCTTAGTGTAGGCTACCCAGCCGATATTGCTACCGTGACCGGTGAAGCATTAGAACGCGAAACTGCACCACGCAAACGCAAAGCCCTGAGTGAATTATTTTTTGATGGAACTTGGAATAAGCCGATTAAGACTAACTTAACTTAAAAGCCAAGGTCTGCTAGAATCTCGCCTTTGACCAATTTTAGATGGTCGTTCAAATTAAGGCAAAATCATGGCAGTTGTTACACTTACCAAAGCAAACTTTAAAGACACGGTTGAAAATAATGATTTCGTGATTGTGGATTTCTGGGCACCATGGTGCGAACCTTGCGTAGCGTTTACACCTACGTTTGAAGCAGCTGCGGAAAAGAACCCTGATATTGTGTTTGGTATGGTGAATACGGAAGCCGATCCCGAAATCAGCGATTATTTTGAAGTAGCCCAAATCCCGGGTATTTTGGTAATTCGCGAGCAAGCGGGCATACACACGCAAGTGGGTGAAATTGGCGCACTGGCGTTGGATGAAATTATCAAATGGGCGCGTGAGCGCGATATGACTGCGGTGCGTGAGCATTACGCGGCAGAAGCTGCCAAAAAAAATTAGGCACTTCATAATAAAAAAGCCGCTTTCAAAGCGGCTTTTTTATTATGAATTTATTATTAGCGAAAAATTTAAAATCCGCCCGTAGTGAGGATGCGATAAACATAAAACAAACCGACCGCTATCATGGCGTACAATGGCACGTTACCAGATTTCTTGCTTTCATTTTTGTTAGGTGATGACATCCAGCGGTTTAGCAACCATAGCACAAAGAAAATCACGGGGATAAACATCATATGTGTGGTGGAATCGAATAACCAAGCAAGTGCGGTTTTCAGCCAGCCACCTTCTTTAAAAAACTCCATGGCGATGCCGATAATGCCGACAATCATTAGTCCGAAGCCTACGACAGACAATAATGTTTTGGAAAGAGTGTCGGCTTTAATGTCGGCATTTTTTGCGTATTTATTAGGTTCTTTCTTGTAGTTGTTCGGTGCGGCCATGGTCATCTCCCGGATGATGTATTTCGCTAATTCTGATTCAGATATCTAGCTGGGTCAACTGATTTACCCAAACGGCGAATTTCAAAATGTAATTTAACTGTGCTGGAGTCGGTATTGCCCATTTCGGCGATTTTTTGACCAGCTGTCACAGTTTGGCCTTCTTTTGCCACAATTTTGCTATTATGTGCGTATACCGACAAGTAAGTTTTATTGTGTTTTACAATGACCAGCTTGCCGTAACCGCGTAGATCGGAACCGGTATAAATCACCTTCCCGCTACTGGCTGCCTGGATAGCCTGACCTGTTGAACCAGCAATATCAATGCCTTTGTTACTGGCTTCGTTAAATCCTGCGACCACTTTGCCCTGCGTAGGCCATGACCAAGCGATAGCTTCATCGTCTGCAGGGCTCACGCTGCCAGATTTTGTCTCGGCAGATTTTGTGTCTGCAGCTTTAGTTTCTGAGGGCTTGGCTGTTGAAGGGATTGGGGTAGTTCGATTGAAAGCTTCTAAACTATAAGGCTCACGTATAGCTTTTGGTTCAGATAGAACAGGCGTTACCACTGATGGCGTTGATTTGGTATCTGCTACGGATTTATCGCCTGTCACCACAGGCTCAGTTTTCATCGGCGTAACAACTACGCCATCTTCTGTTTTGCTGGATTCTATAGGAGCTGCAAGTTTGGTTTTAAAACTGGATAAATCGATCTTTTGGCCAATTTTAATCGGGTAGGGCGGTGCAATGTTGTTGACTGTGGCGATTTCTTTGTAATCAAGACCATATTCCAATCCGATGCCGAATAAGGTATCGCCTTTTTTTACGATATGACTATCAGGCCGCCAATCCTTGATGCCATTAGTGGCCGCGATAGTCTTTGTGTCTGAGGGCTTGGCTTCAGATGATTTTGGTGATGTTTGCGGTGCACGCTCGATCACCGGTGCGGGTGGGTTGCTTTCGCAAGCAGAAAGCAACAATATTAAAAGAATAGCAGCAATACGCACAATCAACTTACACCACCCAGCAAAGGTACGAACTTGACAGGTTCCAGTTTGGTTTGTTTGTATTCGGTAGACATGCGCTCAATCACATAGAGTGTCTGTGTACTTGTTCCGATGGGAATGACCATGCGTCCACCGACAGCGAGTTGGGCAAGTAATTCTTCCGGCACATGACTGGCGGCGGCGGTCACAATGATACCGTCAAAAGGCGCAAACTCACTTAAACCCGTGCTGCCGTCAGCATGATCCAATTTAACATTAGTGCATTTAAGAGTCCTTAAATGACCGCGAGCTTTCATCACCAGAGGGCGAATGCGCTCAAGCGAAAGTACTTCTTTGGCAATGCGCGATAAAACAGATGTTTGGTAGCCGCAGCCTGTACCGATTTCAAGAACTTTGCCCAGCTGTTTGCCATTACGTAAAATTTCAGTCATGCGCGCTACGATGTAGGGCTGTGAAATGGTTTGCCCGAAACCAATGGGCAAAGATACATCCTCATAAGCGCGAATCGATAGGGCTTCATCCACAAAGATATGACGTGGTATCTCGCCCATGACATGTAATACCACCTCATCTTTAATGCCTTGTTCGCGAAGGCGAGTCAACATGCGCTCGCGTGTGCGGAGCGAAGTCATGCCTATGCCGGTTTTTGTACTAGGTCTTGCCAGTGCCATATTCAAATCAGCCAGTCTTTTAGTGCCGCAATCTGGCTGTGTTTGGTTAAATCGACCTGAATCGGCGAAATCGATACTTGATTGTGCGCAATTGCATGAAAGTCAGTGCCCTCGCCCCCATCGTTTGGCTGTCCGGCCGCACCTACCCAATACACGGTTTCACCACGTGGTGTTTTAAGCTGCATTACCGGCTCTGCCTTATGGCGCTTGCCCAGTCGCGTAATTACTTTGCCTGTAAGCTCATCATATGGCACATCCGGCACATTGATGTTGAGCAAGGTAGGGGATGATAAACCTGTTTTTAAGTAATGCTGAACCAGTTCTACGGTGATGCGTGCAGCAGTTTCAAAATGCATGGCATTGTGCTGAGACATGGAAACTGCTATTGATGGAATATCTAGCAAATATCCTTCCATCGCTGCAGCTACAGTACCAGAGTAAATCGTATCGTCGCCCATATTGGCGCCATCGTTAATACCACTAATCACCATATCCGGCGCGGATTCCATCAAGCCTGTAAGTGCCAAATGCACACAGTCTGTCGGCGTACCATTCACATAAAAAAAGCCATTGCTGGCTTTGCGCACGCTTAATGGTCTATCCAGTGTGAGCGAGTTGCTGGCACCGCTTCGGTTTCGTTCAGGGGCAACAACGGTAATTTCAGCTAGTTTAGCTAAATGTTCTGCAAGGATGTTCAGGCCGGGTGCAAAATAGCCGTCGTCATTTGATAACAAGATTCTCATGAGCCTATTATAAATGAAGCCTTGTTTAATGAGAGGGGTTTCGGGATAGTTTTGCGTAAAAAATTGCGCAGATAAAAAATATCAAGCTCAGGACGATTTCAACCACCGCAAGATTTGCCGCAGTACCGCTGTCCGACCAAGCACGTACAACTCCTTCAGTAAAATATAGCAGTATGAGCATACTCGCCCACTGGTAGGTATAGCGGCGGCCTTTAAGGATGCCAAAAAGCGCTAATAATAACGGCACGACTTTTAAGATGAGCATGGAGCTCTGCGGTTTTAGTGGTGCCAGCCAGCCCTCCCATGCAACGCAAACAAGTATTAGTGCAATCATGCTGGCACTTGCGCCAGCCTGTAATTGTTTGATCATGTGCGCGCTAGTTTAGACATGGCAACCAGCGCCGCGCGCGCAGTGATTGCGTCGCTTATCGGTGACTCAAACTGAAAGCGAAATGTCTGTGAATTTTTCGCATTATTTTCGGCTTTAACGTCAAATCCGTCACAGTCAATGCCCAGCATTTCCGAGCGTTGTGCGTCGAATCCATGGAAATGTCTGCAGTAGGCAGCAAGGCTGTCGGCATGGTCAGCGTTCATGTGTTCGATAATACTTGTTTCCACCTCTGCAAGCTGACTGGCGGGTGCTGTCATATCGACACCAGCCATCCACGACATCTTGCCGAATCCGGCAATATAACGTGCTTGCGTAATCTGTATGCGATAGAAAGCAAAATCATGCATATCGAAGTAACCTGCTGCTTGCGGAATATAGCGCAGGTAGCGGGCACGTAAATGCGCATCTTCCTTGTCAATTTTGACAGCCTCACCAAGTAAGGTAAGGCGTGCATTGGCCTGCAGGTCTTCCATGCCGGCGAATACCAGCAATGATACTTTAGGGTTAATGGTGATGTTTTTTGTATGCTCTGCGATATCGCTGATCAATATCACTGGCTGGCATTGGTGATCTAACACAAAGGGCGCCACCGATCCAAAAGGATAGCCCTCGAATTTTGCAGAATGGGTGGAGAGAATACCGCTATGCGTACTGCGCAGAAATTGTCTGGCTTCTTGGCTTAAATTCATTTTACTGATAGTTTCAATGCAGTTTCGGCTAAACGTTTACCTAGCGCCATACACAATTTTTTCTCATCTTCGCTGATAGGTTTGTCATCCATCGCGCCGCCGATATGGCTTGCGCCGTAGGGCGTTCCGCCAGTGGTGGTGGTGCTTAAAGCCGGCTCAGAGTAAGGCAGTCCTACCATTATCATGCCGTGGTGCATCAGTGGCAACATCATGGTAAGCAATGTGGCTTCATTGCCGCCGTGCATGCTGCCAGTGCTGGTGAATACACAAGCCGGCTTGCCAATCAGCGTACCTTTCAACCATAAACTAGTTGAGCCATCCAGAAAATATTTCATCGGCGCAGCCATGTTGCCAAAGCGGGTCGGGCTACCCAGCGCGAGTCCAGAGCATTCTTCCAAGTCGCTAAACTCAGCGTATGGGTCGCCCTTCGATGGAATTTCAGGTTCAGTCGCTTCGCAATTGGCAGAGACCTTCGGCACAGTACGGATGCGTGCTTTGATGCCGTTCACACTCTCAACTCCACGTGCTAGCAGCTGCGCCATTTCGCGCAATGCGCCACCTTGGGAGTAGTAAAGAACTAGGATTTCGGTCATTTTTTTTGTTTGTTTTTAAGTAACAAATGCGTTTGATGTTTTTCAACATCAAACATGCCAATTGCAATGGCCAAATCTCCCAGCTTGGAGTATCCATAGTTTCTTGGATCGAAATCTGGAGCATTCTTGATGATATTACTACCAACACCGCCTAAATGCGCCCAGCCATCATCATTCGAAGCTGCTTCTATCGCCGACCTAAAGAGGTTAATGAGCTTTGTATCCTGCCTCAATTTATTTGGCGGGATTTTTGCAGGCTCATCCTGCGCATCGGATTTAAGAGAAAATACTTCGGTATATACAAAGCGGTCACAGGCGACCACGAAAGGTTGTGGCGTTTTCTTTTCACCGAAGCCATATACGCGTTTCCCGGATTCCCGGATTCTTGAAGCCAATCTGGTGAAATCGCTGTCGCTGGATACGATACAAAACCCGTCAAAATTATCCGTATAGAGTAAATCCATTGCATCAATAATCATTGCGCTGTCCGTAGCGTTCTTGCCTGTGGTATAGCGAAATTGTTGAATGGGTTGAATGGAGTGCTCTAGTAGTGTTGTTTTCCATTGTCCCAAGTTAGGGGTTGTCCAGTCGCCATATATTCTTTTTACGCTGGCAACTCCAAACTTTGCAACCTCAGACAATAGCCCCTCAATAATTGATGCCTGTGCATTATCAGCGTCGATCAGGACGGCTAGTGTAGCATTGCTTTCAGGGTGGATAGCCATCAGTTTATTCGCTTTGCCAACTCACATGCCTTGCCAATATAGCTCGCTGGTGTCATTTCCAATAAAGCTTGTTTGGCATCATTTGGAATTGCCAAGTCGCTAATAAATGCATGAAGTGAAGCCTTGTTGATGCCGCCTTTACCTCGCGTGAGTTCTTTTAGCTGCTCATAAGGATTTTCGATGCCATAGCGGCGCATTACTGTCTGGATAGGTTCGGCAAGCACTTCCCAACTATTGTCTAAATCTTCTGCCAAGCGGGCGGGATTCACTTCCAGCTTGTTCAGGCCACGGAGGCATGAATCGTAGCCGAGCAGGGTATAACCGAAGGCTACGCCCATATTACGCAGCACCGTAGAATCGGTTAAATCACGCTGCCAGCGGCTGATTGGCAGCTTTTCTGCCATGTGGCGTAGTATTGCGTTGGCTAAGCCCAAATTGCCTTCTGAGTTTTCAAAGTCAATTGGATTGACCTTATGTGGCATGGTAGATGAACCGATTTCGCCTGCTTTTACTTTTTGTTTGAAATAACCGACTGAAATATAACCCCAAATATCACGGTTTAAATCAATCAAAATGGTGTTGATGCGACTTAAGCAATCGTAGAGCTCCGCCATGTAATCGTGCGGCTCGATTTGAATGGTCATCGGGTTATACGTTAAACCCAAATTCTCAACGAATTTTTTGGCAAATGCTTCCCAATCGAAAGTCGGGTAGGCTGACAAATGCGCGTTAAAGTTGCCGACTGCGCCGTTAATTTTTCCAAGTATCTCATTGTTTTGAAATTGTTTTTGTTGGCGTTGCAATCGATAAACCACATTCGCCAACTCCTTGCCCATGGTGGTTGGGGATGCAGTCTGCCCATGTGTACGCGAGAGCATTGGCTGGTCTGCAAGCTGGTGAGCAAGTTCAGTCAAACGCGCAGTTAAATTAGCCAAAAACGGTAGCATCACGGTATCGCGTGCAGTTTTAAGCATGAGACCATGCGATAAATTATTGATATCTTCTGAGGTGCATGCAAAGTGAATGAATTCACTGGCTTTTTTGATCTCCGGGTTGCCGTCAAATTTCTCTTTAAGCCAGTATTCAAGCGCTTTTACGTCGTGATTGGTGCGCATCTCAATGGCTTTTACCTGTGAGGCATCGTGCTCACTGAAATTGGCAATTGCAGTATCCAGTTCTTTGATTGTATCGGTACTAAATGGCGAAATTTCGGCCAGCTCTTTTGCGGCAGACAGGGCTTTCAGCCATTCTACTTCTACCCAAGCGCGGTGTTTGATTAGCGCATATTCACTAAAATAGGGGCGCAGCGCGTCAAGTTTGGTTTGATAGCGGCCATCAAGGGGAGATAGCGCGTTAAGCGTGGTAAGCGACATAAAAAGCTTTCAAGCAGCGGTTCAGTAGGATGATATTTTACCTCAAATCGCCATTAAGTTTTTTAACACTTTTTATTGCATAAGCACTTAATTGATGATGCCCTGCAAGCCAATATCCATGCTGCTTACAGGGCATATGTTTTGATGGCTATATTGCCAGCATATCGACAAAGTCGTTGACCGGTGTGGCTTCCAGCTTGGTTTGATCTAAACACAACGCTAAAATATCTGCCTGTTTTTTTGCGTCAAAACGGCGCGCCAAATTCACTTTGAATTTTTTTACTAATTCTGGAATACCTTCGCCACGGCGGCGACGGTGACCGATCGGATATTCCACGGCGATATTATTTGAGCTTGTTCCATCTTTGAAGAAGATTTGAATCGCATTGGCGATAGAGCGTTTTTCCGGGTCGTGATAATCGCGAGTATACTCAGGTTTTTCTATGCAGCTCATTTTAGCGCGGATGGCGTCAATGCGTGGATCTGAGGCGGCAGCATCTTCGTAATCCTGTGCGGTGAGATTGCCTTTGAGCAAACCAATCGCTGTCATGTATTGTATGCAATGGTCGCGGTCGGCTGGGTTATCTAGCGGGCCGGTTTTGTCGATAATTCGAATGGCGGATTCGTGCGTAGTGATGACGATTTTATCGATTTGTGCGATTTGTTCTAAAGTTTGCAGCTTGCTACCGATTTCTTTGTTCAATTGGAATGCGCATTCCACCGCGGTTTGTGCATGGAATTCAGCAGGAAAAGAGATTTTGAACAGCACTTGCTCCATAACGTATGAGCCGTAAGGGCGCTGAAACTTGAAGGCATTGCCCTTAAACAGTACATCGTAAAAGCCCCAGGTTTTTGCAGTGAGCGCAGAAGGGTAGCCCATTTCACCTTGCATGGTCATCCAAGCCAAACGCACGGCACGGCTTGTCGCGTCACCCGCTGCCCACGATTTGCGAGAGCCAGTGTTAGGGCTATGGCGATAGGTGCGCAGGCTTTGACCGTCCACAAATGCATTAGAAACGGCGTTGATGATGTCTTCTTTATGGCCACCCAGTAATTTGGTAACAACTGCAGTCGAAGCGATTTTGACCAAAATCACATGATCTAAGCCCACGCGGTTAAAACTGTTTTCCAGCGCTAATACGCCCTGAATCTCATGTGCCTTAATCATTGCAGTCAGCACATCTTTAATGGTGAGAGCGGCTTTGCCTTCGCTGACGTTTTTGCGTGAGATATAGTCTGCTACGGCTAAAATGCCGCCTAAGTTATCTGACGGATGACCCCATTCGGCTGCAAGCCATGTGTCGTTAAAATCTAACCAGCGTATCATTGCACCAATGTTGAAAGCGGCAAGGATGGGGTCTAGTTGGTATGATGTTCCAGGTACTTTTGCGCCATTTGGCACTACGGTGCCTGCAATTACAGGGCCAAGTAATTTAGTGCAGGCAGGATAGTCCAAAGCCTCAAAGCCGCAGCCTAAAGTGTCCATTAAACAGTTGCGGGCGGTATCAAATGCTTCAGATGAGTTGATTTCATAATCTGCCACATAATTTGCAATGTCAACTATGACTTGGTCTGGAGCAGGACGGACGTTAGAGATATGAGACGACATGAAATACTTTCTTTACGAATTAAATTTTAAAAAAATTAACGATTTTTAATCGGCACAAACGGACGATTGTCCGGGCCAGTGTATTCCGCATTTGGACGGATGATTTTGTTATCTATACGTTGTTCAATCACATGCGCAACCCAGCCAGTGGTGCGGGAAATAACAAAAATAGGTGTGAACATGCCAGTGGGAATGCCCATCATGTGATAGCTAGAGGCGCTGTACCAATCAAGGTTCGGGAACATTTTTTTTTCGCGCCACATGGCTTCTTCAATGCGCGCAGAGATATCGAAAAGCGACATATTGCCGCTATCTTCTGCTAATTTGCGGCTAACTTCCTTAATTGATACATTTCTTGGGTCAGCAATGGTGTATACAGGATGCCCGAAGCCAATGATGATTTCTTTACGTGCCATGCGCTGCATGATGTCTGCTTCAGCTTCTTCTGGCGTCTTATACCGCTCGATGATTTCCATTGCTGCTTCGTTGGCGCCACCATGTTTTGGGCCGCGTAGCGCGCCAATTGCACCTGTTATGCATGAATACATATCGGATAATGTGCCCGCAATTACTCGTGCAGTGAATGTGGAAGCATTAAACTCATGTTCTGCATAGAGCACAAGAGAAGTGTTCATCGCCGCAATGTGCAAGTCAGAAGGTTTTTTACCATGCAGCAAGTATAAAAAATGCGCCGCGATGGAGTCTTCCTCCGATTCAACATTAATACGTTTATTGTTGTGGCTAAAGTGGTACCAGTAAATCAAAATCGAACCAAAACAGGCAATGAGACGGTCGCCCAATTTTTTTGCATCATGTATGTTACGGTCAGAAGCTTCGGGCTCTAATGTGCCTAACATAGAACAGCCGGTACGCATCACGTCCATAGGGTGTGCCGTTTTAGGAATGCGCTCTAATACCTCTTTTAATTCAGTTGGCAAACTGCGCAATTTTTTTAGCCGTGCATGGTAGGCTTTTAATTCTTCTACAGTCGGTAATTCACCGTGTATCAGTAAGTAGGCTGCTTCCTCAAAAGTGGCATGTTTAGCTAACTCTAAAATGTCATATCCACGATAGTGCAAATCGTTGCCTGTATGACCGACTGTGCAGATGGCCGTACTGCCTGCGTTGACGCCAGCAAGTGCTACTCCTTTTTTCTTTTTAGGTATTTCTGTATTAGTTTCCATGGCTACTTCTCCCCTTTGAATAGCTCATCCAGTTTTTGCTCGTAGGCGTGATAACCCAAATAGTCGTATAGCTCGGCACGGGTTTGCATCAAATTGAGCACGTTCTTTTGCGTGCCTTCCGTTCGTACTGTTTTGTAAACATTTAGTGCCGCTTGATTCATTGCTCTAAATGCAGATAATGGATACAGCACCATGCTGACATCGGCGCTACGTAACTCATCGACAGTAAATAGTGGTGTAGAACCGAACTCAGTAATGTTCGCTAAAACAGGCAGTTTGACTGCCTCTGCAAATTGCTTATACATGCCAAGCTCAGTCATTGCTTCAGGGAATATCATGTCCGCACCCGCTTCAGCGCAGGCGCACGCACGGTCTATCGCAGATTGCAAACCTTCTACTGCCAGCGCGTCTGTACGCGCCATGATGACAAAGTCTGGATCGGTTTTGGCATCAGCTGCGGCTTTGATGCGATCTACCATTTCCGCTTGGCTGACAATCGCCTTATTCGGGCGATGCCCGCATCTTTTTGCTTGCACTTGGTCTTCAATATGTACCGCAGCAGCGCCTGCTTTAATGACGCTCTTGACTGAGCGTGCGATGTTAAAAGCACCACCGAATCCTGTATCAATATCTACCAGCAAAGGGGTATCTACTGCATCTGTAATACGGCGCACATCAATTAACACATCTTCCAATGTGGAAATGCCTAAGTCAGGCAAGCCAAGTGAGCCTGCCGCTACGCCGCCACCTGAGAGATAGAGGGCTTTGAAACCCGTTTGCGTTGCAAGCATGGCGTGATAGGCATTGATTGCGCCAATTATTTGTAGTGGCTTTTCAGCTTTTAATGCGGCACGAAAGCGTGCGCCTGCAGAGATTGTTTTTATCATATTCAGCTAACTAAAAAATGCTTTATTGGATTCTTCTGAAATAGGGACGTTGGTGAGTCTTGCTTTTTGCAAAATCTCCCAGAAATAGCGGTAAGTTGCTCTGTCGTGCAACTCACCTTCGTATTGAATCGGCCCCCAATCAGCTTGCTGTGCAGCAAGTAAGATGTTTGTGGCATCTGCCACTTCGTCAAAGTTGGGCTTCATGGCATCAACAATTGCCTGAATTTGCGTCGGATAGATGCTCCACATACGCATAAAACCAAATTCGTTGCGCGCTCTGGAAGCATCGCTAAATGTTGTTTCCACGTTTTTCAAATCGAGTGTCACGTTATGTGCCGGCACCACGCCATTGGCAAGCGCGGCTGCGACAACTTCGGCCTTTGCTCGAGCGAGCAAGCGATGTTCAAACTGACCAGGGCTGCGCATTGCACTGGCTGGTATGGCCCCATGATGCGCACTAACAAAATCCATCAGCCCAAAATCCAGCACTTGTAGCCAAGGTAATGCGGCGATTTCATGCACCTGCTTTAAGGCGCCGTGCGTTTCGATGAGAATGTGCACGGGGATTTCGCGCTTAATGCCATGAAAAGTTACCATTTTTTGTAAATAGGCAATCATCTCTTTCGCTTGAGAAATATTTGTGCATTTTGGTATGGTGATGTAACTTAAAATGCTGCCTGCACCGCCGACTAGTATATCAATATCTTGTTTCCAGCCAGGGTGGGTGTAATCATGGATGCGAGCGCCGGCCATCTTGTGTATATTAGCTCCGCTGTTTAAAACGCGCACGATCATTTCGGCGTGTTCACGTTCAAGGCCTGCTGCTGCGCCGTCCTCACAATCGCAAGTGATATCAAAGACCGCTCCAATACTGTCTTGCAGGGCAAGTGCTTTTAGAATTAACTTTTCACTGCCTGCAAAATGTTCGCATGCGGGAATGAGTGGAAAAGGTTTTTCACCACCGAATAATGCATCATTTGGATGTACTGCAGCCATATTAGAGGTTTCCTTTGCGTGGCATAACGACTGTGTAATCAAGATCTAGCACCACATTGGGGTGATAGCCAGTTTCAGTCTTGATTTCAGTAATTTCGCTTGAAGATGTATTTTTAATTCCAATCATGCGCAGACGTAAAGCGCCTATGTCGTTGCGGTTTGGCAATTCCCATGTGTCTAAAACTTCAGTCGAGGTGTAAATCGTGTCGCCTGCAAAACTAGGGTTAGCGTGCGTTCCAGCATTAATCGCCAAGATAGAAAGTGCATTTTCCAAACCCTCGTAACTTAATGCGCGGCAAAGGGAAATGACTACGCCACCATATACTAGGCGTTGGCCAAAGCTGGAGCTGTGCATGAGGTAGTCATCAAAATGTAGGCGCGCATTGTTTTGGTAAAGCCGCGTTGCAAGCGAATGCTCAGCCGGATTAATGGTCATTCCTGCGACATGATTGATGCGCTCACCAGCTTGATAGTCTTCCCAAAAAAACTGTCCACCTGTTATTTTACGGCCAAAATTCTGGGCCGAAAAATAACTTGGAATCTTCAAGTTATCAGGCGCAACATAGGCAGGAAGATTGGGAACTGTTGTTGTGGGCGCAGGCGCATTAATATTGTTCTTATGTACCATCACCCAACGTGCCCAGCTTAATACGGGCTCGTTTCTTTGATTAACAGTGGTTGAGCGAACCCAAATCACACCGCTTTTGCCATTTGAGTTTTGTTTTAATCCAACCACCTGGCTGGAAGTGGAAAGTGTATCACCTACAAATACTGGTTGAATAAAGCGAACATCCGCATAGCCTAAATTGGCTACCGCATTGACGGAAATATCCGGTACGGTTTTTCCGAAGGCGATATGAAATGCAAGCAAATCATCCACTGGCGTGGTTTTATAACCGAGGGACTGCGCAAAAGGTTCGCTACAGTGTATTGGATTGCGCTCGCCAGTTAGTGCGATATATAGGGCGCAGTCTCCCGCTGTAATTGTGCGGGGTGTGGCGTGTTGAATCACTTCATTCAATATGAAGTCTTCAAAAAAACGTCCTGCATTGATTTTAGTAGAAGTGGCCATTTATATAAATTCTTCTTCAAGTTCAACGATTGCTTCATGTAGTTTAATCAATCGTTGCGCTGCTTTTACATGGTGGTGTTCAACCAATCTGTCGTTTACCACGACGGTGCCGCGGCCTGATTCATTAGCTTCTTTCAGCGCCTGAATAATTGCGCGAGCATCCGCAATCTCGCTTGCTTTAGGTGTGTAAGCGTCATTGCTGTAGGCGATTTGTCCGGGGTGTACCAATGTTTTTCCATCAAAGCCCATATCGCGGCCCAATCTGCAGGCATATTCAAATGCGTGTACATTCTTGAAGTCACTGGTGATGCCGTCAACGACGCACCGGCCATAAGCACGTGCGGCCAATATTACCAATGATAGCGCTGTTAGGATGGCACTCTGTTCGTGTGTAACTCTGGCGTGCAATTGTGAGGTTAGATCTGAGGTTGCTATCATTATGCAAACAATGCGATCCGAGGCCGCAGCGATTTCTTTGGCGTTCAGTACCGCAATCGGACTTTCTATCATTACCATAATCGGCATGTGGCTGCCGCCGGCTTCATCTAATAATTTAAGTGCTGTATGCACATGTTCGGCGGATTCAATATTTGGAAACAAAATGGCATCTGCACCAATATTGGCAACAGCTTTAATGTCGTCGTGTCCCCATAAGGAGTCTAAATTGTTTACGCGCACAATGACTTCACGCGAGCCGTAACCACCTTGTTTTATCGCGGCAACTACATTGCTGCGTGATTCTACTTTAGCAGCCACCAAAATAGAGTCGCCAAGATCAAGAATCACGGCATCCGCAGGCAACGTCCGCGCGCGATCTAGGTAGTGTAGGTTGCACCCTGGTACATAGAGCACAGAACGGCGAGGACGGAAAAACAATTCCATAAAAGTAAGCTTAAAAGTAGTATTAAAGTGATTATATAGACGGCTTTCTAGCGATGTCAACAAATATCTTATGTCTTATATAAGATATAAAATACTAGACTATTTTTATTTGATATGTTTTAATTGATTTATCTTAATATGCATTAAGAAAATTATGAAAGACAAAACTCTAAATTCGCCAAATTACAGACCGCTTTACGATCAAATCAAGGTGCTTTTAACTCAGAGCTTAATCGGCGGTGAATGGCGTCCAGGAGAGATGATTCCAAGCGAAATTGAACTGGCCTCACGTTACAAGGTTAGTCAAGGCACGGTAAGAAAGGCGATTGACAGTCTCGCCAGCGAGAACATCCTCATTCGACGTCAGGGCAAGGGTACGTTTGTAGCAACGCACAACGAAGAAGGTATAAAGCTGCGATTTTTAAGACTTACGGCGGTGAATGGGCAAAAAGAATTGCTGCAAAATGAGTTGTTGTCATGCATTAAAACTAAGGCTGATAATCGTATTGCTAAGATTTTAGAGCTAAAAGCGGGCGCTACTTTAATAGAGATTAGACGTCTGCTCACTTTTTCTGGCCGACCTTTAATTTATGATCACATTATTGTCCCAGCTGCGCCATTCAAAGGTTTGAATGGAAATAGAGTGGAAGAGAACAATGGATCTATGTACAGTATGTATGAGACCGAGTACGGCATTCGTATGGTTCGTGCGGAGGAGCGGCTCACGGCTGTGGCGGCTACTGGTGAGGTGGCGAAGGCGCTTAATTTAAATCCAGGAACACCACTGTTGAGTATTGAGCGCGTTTCCTATACCTATGGCGACAAGCCAATGGAATGGCGGCTAGGCCTTTGTTTGACAGATGATCACCATTATATGAGCGAGTTAGAGTAATTATTGAAAGATAGTAAATGGACGATCTAAAAAAACGCGCACTTGATTACCATCAATATCCAATTCCTGGGAAATTGAGTGTGGAGTCATCTAAGCCATGTACGACCCAGGATGACTTGTCATTAGCTTACACACCGGGCGTGGCCGAACCGGTTCGAGAGATCAATGCTGACCCAGCGAATGCTTATAAATATACAAATAAAGGTAATCTGGTTGCTGTGATTACCGATGGTACTGCTGTTCTGGGGCTGGGTAACATGGGTGCGCTTGCCAGCAAGCCAGTGATGGAAGGTAAAGCAGTTCTGTTCAAACGCTTTGCTGGAATAGATGTTTTTGATATTGAAATTAACGCTAAAACACCTGATGAGTTTATTCAGACTGTAGTGAATATTGCGCCTACTTTTGGAGGTATCAATTTAGAAGATATTGCAGCGCCACATTGTTTTTACATTGAAAATGAACTCAAAAAGCGTCTTGATATTCCTGTATTCCATGATGATCAGCATGGCACAGCGGTCATTGTTGCGGCTGCATTATTAAACGCACTTGAGTTGCAAAGTAAAACATTAACGGGAGTAAAAATTGTATTTTTAGGTGCGGGCGCGGCAGGTTGCTCTTGCGCGAAATTACTCAAACTCATGGGTGCGACCAATATAACTATGGTAGATAGAACAGGTGTATTGGATACTAACAGAGTTGATTTGCATGACAACAATCGTGAATTGGCAGTTAAACCAAGCAGTGCAAAAACACTGGCTGATGTGATGCCGGATGCTGATGTATTTATTGGCGTTTCAGCCAAAAATGCACTGGATGCTGAGTTGATAAAAAAAATGGCGAATAATCCAATTATCTTTGCACTTGCGAATCCAGATCCCGAGGTTCTACCTAGTGTGGCACATGCGTTACGGGATGACATTCTCATGGCAACTGGGCGAAGCGATTTTCCAAACCAGGTAAATAATGCACTGTGTTTCCCTTATTTGTTTCGTGGGGCGCTAGACGCAAAGGCTACCAAAATTACCGAGAAAATGAAGGTCGCAGCTGCACATGCTTTAAGTGAATTGGCGCGCGAACCTGTTCCTGAGGATGTTTTACAAGCCTACAACTTGAAAGAGTTAAAGTTTGGGCATGAATATATTATTCCGAAGCCTTTTGATAAGCGTTTGCTGGCTCGGGTATCAGGGGCGGTGGCAAAAGCGGCAAAAGAAAAATAATTGGCTGATATGCAAAAAAAACAGCAAAAAAGCAGGCCTAAAAACCTTAATTTATTCACCATTCGTTTACCGATTAATGCAGTAGTGTCAATTCTGCACCGAGCTTCCGGAATGGCGCTATTTGTCATGCTGCCGTTTATCTTGCTAGCGTTTCAGCATTCAATAAGTTCGCAAGAAACATATAGTTCACTTGTGCAATTATTTAGTCATTGGTTTTTTAAGTTGGTTTTAATTGGTTTGGCATGGGCGTTTTCCCATCATTTTTTTGCAGGTATTCGCCATTTGTTGCAAGATGTTCATTGGATGACGACTTTGCAAAAAGCGCGCTTTTCTGGCCGTGTGGTGCTGTGGATGGTGGTGGTTTCAGTGGCGATTTTTGCATGGATCATATGGTAGAGTTTTTTAATTAAAAGAATATGCTAATTCAGCTTCTTACCAACAAATATCCTGGCATGCGTTTATGGCTTTCACAACGCTTAAGCGCAGTCATTATGGCTATTTACATTGTGTTTGTAATCGTTTTGCTCCTTGTTCAACAGCCAGCTGGCTTTGAAGATTGGCATGCACTTGTAACATTAATTTGGTTCAGATTCGTTACGTTTTTGTTTTTTATCAGTCTGTTTATTCATGCCTGGTTGGGCGTGAGTGATGTGTTCAAAGATTATATTTTCAACAAAAAATTACGTGCTTATCTGCAAATTATTGTCGATATTTTACTGGTGGTTTATTTAGTTTGGGTTTCAATCATTTTATGGAATATTTAATTAATGGCGCTAGACCAAAATAGCATCCAAATACATCAATTTGATGCAGTGATTATCGGTGGAGGTGGTGCAGGTTTACGTGCGTCACTACAGTTGGCAGAGGCAGGTGTTAAGGTTGCCGTATTGTCAAAAGTATTTCCTACACGGTCACATACCGTGGCTGCACAAGGCGGTATTGCTGCAGCACTGGGCAATGTGGCAGATGATAAATGGCTGTGGCACATGTATGACACTATCAAAGGTTCTGACTTTTTGGGTGATCAGGATGCGATCGAGTTCATGTGTAAAAACGCAGCAAAAGCCATTATCGAGCTTGAACATTTCGGTATGCCTTTTGATAGGCTTGCTAACGGCAAAATTTTCCAACGCCCATTTGGCGGCATGACGCAGAATTTCGGTGAAACGCCAATATCGCGAACTTGCGCGGTGGCTGACCGCACGGGCCACGCTATGCTGCACACACTGTATCAGCGCAACATCCAAGCCAATACGAATTTTTTTGTCGAGTGGTTTGCCCTTGATTTAATTCGTGATGATGAAGGTGATGTGTTAGGCGTGATAGCGCTTGAAATAGAAACTGGCGAGATTCATATTTTCCATGCAAAAACCACACTGCTGGCCACCGGCGGCGCGGGTCGTATCTTTCAAGCCAGCACCAATGCGTTCATTAACACGGGTGATGGCCTCGGTATGGCGGCACGCGCAGGCTTGCCGTTGCAAGATATGGAATTTTGGCAATTTCACCCGACTGGTGTATTGCATGCGGGTGTGCTGATCACGGAGGGTGTGCGCGGTGAGGGCGGTTATTTGGTGAATTCTGAAGGTGAACGTTTTATGGAGCGATATGCACCACACGCCAAAGATTTGGCAAGCCGCGACGTGATTGCGCGGGCTTCGGCCACTGAAATTAAAGAAGGCCGCGGCGTTGGAAAAAACAAAGATGCAGTATATTTGAAGCTGGATCATTTGGGCGAAGCCATCATCAACAAGAGGCTGCCTGGCATTCGCGAAATCGCTAAAACGTTTGCTAATGTGGATCCTATTCACGATCCAATCCCCGTTGTGCCCACTGCGCACTATATGATGGGAGGTATTCCGACTAACCTTGACGGTCAAGTAGTATTGGAAGGTGAGGTACCTGTGAAAGGTCTTTATGCGGTCGGCGAATGCGCTTGCGTTTCGGTTCACGGCGCAAATCGTCTAGGCTCAAATTCGCTGTTGGATTTAGTGGTTTTTGGTAAAGCGGCAGGCGACAAAATGGTGCTGGAAATCTCGCAGAATCAAGCCCATAAGACGCTTCCGACTAATGCTGCCGAGCGTACATTGGAACGTATTTTGCGCCTGGAAAATGAAGATGGCGAGAATGTTGCCGAGGTTGGCGCTGCAATGCGCAAAATCATGCAAACACACTGCGGCGTGTTTCGCTTCCCTGATTTGTTAAGTACAGGTGTTGGCGAGATTGACGCGATTGCGAGACGCATGTCGCACATTATTGTTAAAGATAAAAGCCAAGTGTTTAACACCGCGCGTGTGGAGGCGCTGGAGCTGGATAATCTGATGGAGGTTGCAGTGGCTACTATGCACGCCGCAAATGCTCGTACCGAGAGCCGTGGCGCACATGCCCGCGAGGATTTTGGCGAGCGGGACGACATAAAATGGTTAAAGCATTCACTTTTTTATAAACAAAACAATATGTTAACTTATAAGCCAGTGCGCTTAAAACCACTCACTGTGGAATCTTTTGAACCCAAAAAGAGGGTTTATTAGTATGGGTAAAAAAATGAAATTCTCAATTTATCGCTACAACCCCGATGTAGACAAAAAACCCTACATGCAGGATTACGACATTGAATTGCACGATGAAGATCATATGCTTTTGGATGCGTTGCTTCGCATCAAGGAACATGACGAGACCTTGAGTTTGCGTAAATCTTGCCGTGAAGGTGTTTGTGGTAGTGACGCGATGAATATCAATGGAAAAAATGGCTTAGCTTGCATTACCAAGCTGATAGATTTAGATGAGCCAATAGTGCTGCGCCCTATGCCTGGATTACCTGTAATTCGAGATTTAGTGGTCGATATGACACAGTTTTTCGAGCACTACAACTCGGTGAAGCCTTACCTGGTAAACAATGACCCATTGCCGGAAACCGAAAGGCTGCAAAGCCCTGAAGATCGAGCAAAGTTAGATGGTTTGTACGAATGTATTTTATGCGGTGCGTGCACCACATCTTGCCCCAGTTTTTGGTGGAATCCAGACAAGTTTGTCGGTCCCGCAGGCTTATTACAAGCTAACCGATTCATTATGGACAGTCGCGATCAAGTAACCGAGGAACGTCTGGAAAACTTGGAAGATCCCTACCGTTTGTATCGCTGCCACAACATTATGAATTGTGTAGAAGTTTGCCCGAAAAAGCTTAATCCAAACGCGGCAATTGCCAACATTAAGGATTTAAAAATTGAGCGAGCTCGAGACTATAAAAGTAAGGCTAAAAAGCTCATAGAAATTAAATCGATATAACAGAAAGTTTTTAGAATGCCGCTATTAGATGCACAGCAAGGTGTAACAAAGAGCCTGCCGGATGAAGAGGTGCGGCGACTTAGTTGGCGTTGTCGCCGTGGTTTGCTAGAGCTGGATATTATTTTGCAGCGATTTTCTGAAAATCACCTTAGAGGGTTGAGCAGGCAAGAGCTATTAGCATTTGATAATTTGCTAGACTTGCCTGATAACGAATTTCTAGATGTGATGACATTAAAAGTAGATTTTACAAGTATTGAAGCATTAAACACTCAACAACTAGATGGATTTGCAATGCAAAGTGTATTGATCAAGTTAAGTGGTCATAAAGATGATTGATTAAGAAACGATTGAATACAATGAAAGACTTAACATGAATGATCATGGGAAAATTAAGTGTTATACCAATAGCACATTGCTAGGTGGAAATTGGCCAGGAATACAGCTGTACTATCCACCAGTGAAGTATTCACCAGCTCTTGGTATTTATGAAGATATTGCGCAAGCAGCTGCGCGCATGAGAAAGCATGCGCATAGCACAAATGCACACACCTTAATTTTTGACCTTGAAGATGGGTGTCGTCAAAAAGAGATGAGTCGTGACTTGTTGCGGCAAGAACTGCCAGAGCTGCGAAAAGTAAACGAGAATGTCACTATCGCGATACGTTCAAATTCATTCCGTACAGATGAATATGACTTAGATATGCAGTTGGTGAAAGATATGGCTGATTATATTGATGTGGTTATGCTAGCTAAAGCTGGAGAGGCTTACGGTGCGGCTGAAGTACGTGATTTATCCAGTTTTTTAATCGATCTTAATCCAGACATTACCATACAGCCGATTATCGAACACCCTAAGTCGCTGAAAGTCGCGCCAGATTTGATGCAGTACAACACTGTAAAGCACGTAGTTTTCGGCATTCATGACTTTTCAAAAGCCATGGGTATTCACATTACACCGGAAAATTGGATTGAAGAGCTACGGTTCTATATGAACCAGCTGATGTTTGAGGCGCGTATTGCTGGTAAGGGCGTCATTGGAGGTGTTGAAACTTTGATTGGTGCCAATATTATGCCTGAAAAATATTTAGAACCACACGACGTACGCCGTTGGCTGGATTTACATGGAGATAACGAATCGCGCATCGTGTATAAACATGCTTGCCTAGAGGCTGCGATGGGACTTACCGGCAAACAAGTGATACACCCCGGACATATTCATTTATGTAAAACTGCCTATACGCCTTCACCAACGGATGTTGCACAAAAAGTCGCTATTTTAAAAGCGGCTATCGAAGCCGATGCGCTGCTTGGCGGCGCGATTAAGTTTGAAGGTGAAATGCTGGATCCCCCGATGTTTGGTAAAGCACTTCAGACTTTACTTAGGGCGCATGCATTGCGTGCGCTTAAAACATCGGATATGGAATTTGCATTACATGTTTTAGAGCTGTTACCTGCTCAAGTGGTAAGAGAAAATTGGCCATACGGAGTACTGCTTTAATGTTTACGGAATTTCCAAAATGGGAATGGAATATTCCCTCACACTTCAATATTGGCGTGGCCTGCTCAGATAAACATCTAGGCACGCCACGGGCAGATAATATAGCGATGGTTGTTGAAGATGATGTGCTTGGCACAGAACAAATCACGTTTGCCGAGCTTGCCCGTAAAACTGACCAATTTGCACAAGTGCTTAGAAATCTTAAAGTAAAGGTTGGCGACCGCGTTTTGATTCGTTTGCCAAACAGTTTAGATTATCCCATCGCGTTTTTAGGCGCGATGAAAATGGGGGCAATTGCCGTACCCACTTCAACGCTGCTTACGGCAGAGGAAGTGGCTTATCTTGCTAAAGATTCAGGGGCTGCTGTGCTTGTGACTGATGAAAAAGCGTGGGTGGCGATGGAGGAGCAACTAGTCGAAGGCATACGCGACATGCCCAATTTATCACACATCATGCTCTCTAAAACCACACATTCGCAGTCGCATGGCTGTTTGAATGTGCTGAGCTTAGAGAATGCATTAAGCACTACCCAAAAATGCGATGCTGCTTACAAAACGAAGTCAGATGATCCTGCATATCTAGTTTACACCTCTGGCACAACAGGTTACCCCAAAGGCGTATTACATGCGCACCGTGCTCTGCTTGGCCGTCAGCCCGCATCCCAATATTGGTTTAATTATAGTGATAAAGCGCAAGATCGTATTATGCACTCGGGCAAGTTCAATTGGACTTATGTGCTAGGTTCAGGCCTTATGGACCCACTGTATTTGGGTAAAACTGTGATTGTTCATGAAGGAAAAAATGATGCACAACAATGGCTGGATTTAATCCAAAAGCACCAGGCTACAATTTTTATTGGCGTGCCAACGATTTACCGCCAAATTTTGCAGAAAACTACTGCAACAAGTCAAGACTTACCTAGCATACGTCACTACATGAGCGCAGGCGAGCATCTGTCTGATGAGGTGTTAAGCCAATGGCGTGAGCGATTCAGTTTGGATATTTATGAAGCTGTTGGGATGAGTGAATTTTCATACTATTTAAGTCAAAGTAAATTCCGCCCGATTCGCCCAGGTTCTGCGGGTTTCCCTCAGCCTGGCCACAACATCAAATTGCTCAACCCGGATACATTAGAAGAAGTTGATATGGGTGAAGAGGGGATGATTAGTGTGCCTTTAGACGACCCGGGTATATTTTTGCGTTACTGGAATTTAGAAGAAGAAACAGCGAAATACAAGCATGATAACTTTTTTTTCACAGGAGATTACGCTAAATATGATGCTGATGGTTACATTTGGTTTTTGGGCCGAAAAGACGATATTATCAAAAGCTTTGGTTATCGTGTTTCACCCTACGAAATTGAGCGTGTGTATAAAGGTCACCCCGATGTAGCCGATTGCGCAGCAATAGGTGAAGAGTTAGAAAAAGACAAAGTTTTGGTAGTTTGCTACGTAATACTAAAGCCTGATTCGACCACTACCCCAGATGACTTGGCCAGTTTCGGTAAACAGCATCTGGCAGCTTACAAAGCGCCAAAGACTGTTTATCTCGCTCATGATTTTCCGCGCACCAAGAATGGTAAAATCTTGCGTAAAGACATTACACCTAGCATTGCGATAGCCAAGAGTTCGAGATGAACATAATCAAGCAAGAAGATTTCATTCAAAGCATCGCCGATGCTTTGCAGTATATTTCATACTATCACCCTGCGGATTATATTCAGGCCTTAGGAGATGCGTACAAGCAAGAACAATCGCCAGCGGCGAAAGATGCGATTGCACAAATTCTTACAAATTCACGCATGTGTGCCGAAGGCAAACGCCCGATTTGTCAGGATACTGGCATTGTTGTTGCTTTTGTAAAAGTTGGAATGAATGTTAAATGGGATGCAGTATTAGATATTGAGCAAATGGTGAATGAAGGCGTGCGCCGTGCATATATGTTTCCAGAGAATAAATTGCGCGCCTCTATTGTGACAGACCCCGCTGGGAGGCGCGCCAATACTAAAGATAACACACCTGCGGTGGTCCATGTTACATTGGTGGCAGGTGATACTGTTGAAGTAAGTATTGCTGCAAAAGGTGGCGGTTCTGAGAACAAAGCCAAGCTAGCTATGCTTAACCCGAATGATAGTATAGTGGACTGGATATTAGAAGTGGTGCCCCAAATGGGTGCGGGCTGGTGTCCGCCGGGTATGCTGGGTATAGGTATAGGTGGCAGTGCTGAAAAAGCTATGTTATTGGCAAAAGAATCATTGATGGCGCCAATTAATATGCACGAGCTTAAAGCAAAAGGTGCAAGCAATAGAATTGAAGAATTGCGGCTTGAGATTTTTGATAAAGTAAATAATTTGGGCATCGGAGCGCAGGGGTTGGGCGGCTTGACGACGGTGTTGGACGTAAAGATTTTAGATTACCCTACCCATGCTGCGAGCTTGCCAGTAGCGATAATTCCTAATTGTGCAGCCACGAGGCATGTGCATTTTGTTATGGATGGTAGTGGTGCTGCAGAATTGACGCCGCCAGATTTAAGTACTTACCCAGATGTGCATTGGGCGCCAAGCGCCATGGCAAGGCGGGTGAATGTAGACAATCTTACCAAGGCAGATATTGCCACTTGGCAAACAGGCGAAACGCTGTTATTAACAGGCAAAATTCTTACGGGTCGCGACGCTGCACATAAACGTATTGCGGGTATGTTGGCTAAAGGCGAGAAATTGCCAGTGGATTTTACCAATAAATTTATTTATTACGTTGGACCTGTAGATGCGGTGCGGGACGAAGCGGTAGGCCCTGCAGGACCTACCACAGCAACAAGAATGGATGATTACACTGAAACCATGATAAATACTGGTTTACTAGGCTCTATCGGCAAGGCGGAGCGGGGGGATGAAGCATTAGCCATTATTAAAAAATATCAATCCGTGTATTTAATGGCGGTAGGCGGCGCGGCATACTTGGTGAGTAAAGCAATTAAAAAATCGCGCGTGGTTGCGTTTGCCGATTTAGGCATGGAGGCGATATACGAGTTCGATGTGGTGGATATGCCTGTGACTGTAGCAGTAAGTGCAAAGGGTGAGTCTATACACAAAACAGGACCGGCGCTATGGAAAGACAAGATAGCGCAACATCAAGCGATTGAAATACATAGTGTGTGTTAAATCACAGAAGGTATTGCACTTTTTATTCTAATATCAGTCAGAATGACAAGGATATTAAAAATGAACGCACACAAAAAATTGATACGATTTCTACAGGCGCTTGTGATAATTATTTTAGTGGTGGCAGCAACCGCAGCCAGTGCGGAAGATGTGCTAAATTATCTAACTGACAACAATAACAGCTATACCGGACCAACGGTTGAAGATAACATCTCGCTCATGGATACTGATAAGAACGGCTTTGCCGATGTGTTTGAGGTGCGAGCATTCTTAGAGCTCAAACACGGCAAGGGTTATGAAAAAGCATTGTTAGACAGATGGGAAGTTAGGGCGCAAGGGGGGAATTGCCCAGTTCCATTTGCAAAAGAATTTTATTCAAATACTACAAACTAGTTTAAATTATTAGAGTTTCATATTTGTGAAACGAATGTTGATTTAGGCTGGTTTATAATTACGTTATTCATTAAATGAGCCTTAAATTATCATGTTAAAAGCCTATCAAACGCATGTAAAAGAACGTGCTGCGCAAGATCTCCCACCTTTACCACTTTCAGCAGAACAGGTGGCTGCATTAGTTGAATTGCTCAAAAATCCTCCTTCCGGAGAGACTGAGTTACTTCTTGATTTGCTGGAAAACCGTATTCCTGCCGGAGTGGATCAAGCAGCATATGTGAAAGCCGCATTCTTGGCAGATATTGCTAAAGGAGTTGTCAAATCACCTCTAGTTGGCCAGGAAAAAGCAGTGCAACTGCTTGGAACAATGCTGGGCGGCTATAACGTGCAGGCTCTTGTTGCATTGCTGGAAACGCCTATGGCAGCACATTCCGTACAAGCTCTGTCTAATACTATTTTGATGTTCGATGCATTCCACGACGTTGATGTTTTGATGAAAGCTGGTAACGCGCATGCTAAAAAACTCATGGAATCATGGGCGAATGCCGAGTGGTTTAGTAGTAAACCAATTTTGGCTAGTTCAATCAAGATGGTGGTGTTTAAGGTAGATGGCGAAACCAATACCGATGATTTAAGTCCCGCGCAAGAGGCGTGGAGTCGTCCCGATATCCCCATGCATGCTAAAGCCATGCTAGTGAATAAAATGCCTGACGGCTTGAGAATCATTGAGAATTTAAAACAAAAAGGCTTGCCGCTCGCTTACGTGGGCGATGTGGTTGGTACAGGCTCATCCCGTAAATCAGCAATTAATTCAGTGCAATGGTTTATGGGCAATGATATTCCAAACATCCCTAACAAGCGCACTGGTGGCGTTATTCTTGGTGGGAAAATCGCGCCTATTTTCTTTAATACTGCAGAGGATTCCGGTGCGTTGCCGATTCAATGTGACGTTTCGAAAATGCAAACCGGTGATGTAATTTCAATTCTGCCGCTCGAAGGTAAGATACTGAATGAAGCAGGCGAAGTGATTTCTACTTTTGAGCTTAGTCCTATTACCATGCCAGATGAAGTGCGCGCCGGCGGCCGCATTCCTTTGATTATCGGCCGTGGCTTAACAGCAAATGCACGCAAGGCATTAAGTTTAGCCGAGACAGAGGCTTTTATTAAAGCGATTCCAGTAAAAGACACTGGAAAAGGATACACGCTCGCACAAAAAATGGTAGGTAAAGCTTGCGGTGTTGAGGGTGTGCGCCCTGGTACTTATTGCGAACCGAAAGCAACGACTGTGGGTTCGCAAGATACTACGGGCGGTATGACGCGAGACGAGTTGAAAGAATTGGCGTGTTTAGGATTTAGCAGTGATTTAGTTATGCAAAGTTTTTGTCATACTGCGGCTTATCCAAAACCTGTGGATATTAAACTGCAACATGAGTTGCCGGAGTTTATGTCTAGCCGCGGCGGCGTGAGCTTGCGCCCTGGTGATGGCGTGATTCACTCGTGGCTCAACCGCATGATTTTGCCGGATACGGTCGGTACGGGCGGTGATTCGCACACACGTTTCCCAATTGGCATTTCTTTTCCTGCCGGATCTGGTTTAGTGGCCTTTGCAGCTGCTACAGGAGCGATGCCGCTCGATATGCCAGAATCAGTGCTGGTTCGTTTCAAAGGCACCATGCAGCCTGGTATTACCCTGCGTGATTTGGTAAATGCGATTCCGTATGCAGCGATTCAAGAAGGTACGCTAACTGTGGGCAAGCAGGGAAAAAAAAATGTATTCAATGGCCGCATTCTTGAAATCGAAGGGTTGCCGGACCTAAAAGTAGAGCAGGCGTTCGAGTTCGCTGATGCTTCAGCCGAGCGTTCTGCCAACGGATGTACGGTGTTGTTGAATAAAGAGCCTGTAATCGAGTTTTTAAACTCCAACATTGTCTTGATGCAGAACATGATAGAAAATGGTTATCAAGATGTGCGCACCTTGCAACGTCGCATTAGCAATATGCAGGCGTGGCTGGCCAAACCTGAGTTGTTGCAGCCAGATGTAGATGCCGAATATGCGCATGTGATTGAAATTGATTTGAATGAAATCAAAGAGCCGTTGGTGGCTTGTCCGAACGATCCGGATGATATTAAGCCATTGTCAGCAGTAGTTGGCGACAAGATTGATGAAGTGTTTATCGGCAGCTGCATGACCAACATCGGCCACTATCGCGCTGCAGCCAGAGTGCTGGAAGGTTCAGGCGGTATCCCCACGCGTTTATGGATAGCCCCACCGACGCGTATGGATGAAGCACAATTACGCGAAGAAGGGGTGTATTCAGTGTTTGGCGTCGCAGGCGCGCGTACAGAAGTGCCAGGCTGCAGTCTTTGTATGGGTAATCAAGCACGCGTGGCGGATAAAGCGACCGTGTTTTCGACCAGCACACGTAATTTTGATAATCGCATGGGCCGTGATGCCCGTGTTTATTTGGGGTCAGCCGAGTTAGCTGCTGTGTGCGCCAAACTTGGCCGCATGCCGACGCATAAGGAATACTTGGAAACTGTGGGTAATAAACTCGTTAACACTGCCGAGATTTACAAATATCTGAACTTTGACCAAATGACTGAATACAAAAACGCATCGGACAAAGTGAAGAAGGTTATTCCAATTGCTGAACTGGCAGAGTAAAGGTTGCTTTAATTCTAGCGCTAAATGAGCTTAGAACAAGAACCTGACAATACCCATATCTTCAGCCAGGAAGAGATCACATCACCTGCAAAGCGAGGTGCATGGAAATGGATGTTGCCGTTAAGCATAGTGCTAACGCTAGTTATCTTCGCTGCTTGGCATTTCGGCTGGCATGCTAAGGCAGTTACTGCGGGCGTGTTATTGCTGGCAGGGCTCTCGCATTTATTCGCATGGATACTCGGCATCATCACACTAATACCCGTCATTGGGCCTATATTGGTGAAAGTCTTAAGCTTATCCATAATCTGGTTGCTAAATGCAGTCGGTTATCTGGTTTCTTTTGTCGCCATAAAACGTGGATATTCTAAAGATGTGCTTACGTACCGTGCCGTGACTATAGCGCTCATTACTGGTATCGTCATTGGCTATGTGATTGGAAGTTTGATTTAGCCTGCTGTTACAAGTTAGTTAATTATCCCTGTTATCTTTTAACCGGGTCTGTGAGCGGCTCCTCAACTAGCCGACATACGCGATTGTAATCGCAAATTTGCAAGGTTGCGTTATAGTTATTGAGCTAATCGGGTTCGGTAGCTCAGACCTTCTAAATGAAGTACGAAAAAACTTTAGTTGCTTGTACAACCTAAAACAAGAACTATTCAGCTATTGGTAAGCAAGCTGATAATGGAATTTAGGGTAGATTTACGGCTGTGCGGTTGTAAGGTCAGTAAGCCTAGAAGAAAGTGCCGATCCGGAAGAGTTTTATCATAATGAAATTCTTCGGCGTTAACTATAAAAAATCCTGTTGTTTACATAGCATTAACCTACAATTGTACAACTTATGTCTTATATAAGATATATTACATAAGAGATTAATTTGATGTTATAGTATTAATTCTGAAAGTTTGGAATTACACTTTGTTTAACAAAATAGTTAAAACTCAGGAGAACATCATGGAAAGCGTAGTGATAGTTGCAGCAAAGAGAACAGCCGTAGGTAAGTTTGGCGGCGCATTTAATAACGTATCTGCAGTAGACTTGGGTGCAACAGTCTTGCGTGATTTGCTAGAAACTACAGGTGTGGTGGGAAATCAAGTCGATGAAGTGATTTTAGGCCAAGTGTTAACGGCTGGGGTGGGGCAAAACCCTGCCCGCCAATCTGTAATTAAAGCCGGCTTGCCTAAAGAGGTGCCTGCGATGACTGTAAATATGGTATGTGGTTCAAGCTTAAAAGCGGTAATGCTAGGTGCGCAAGCGATTAAAAGCGGCGATGCTGAAATTGTGATTGCCGGAGGGCAGGAAAGCATGAGCACATCACCCCATGTATTGAATGGCTCTCGCAACGGTTTGCGTATGGGTGACGGTAAGCTGATAGATAGTATGATTGTCGATGGCTTATGGGACGTATATAACGATTACCATATGGGTGTAACGGCAGAGAATGTTGGAAAAAAATATGGTATCAGCAGGCAAGAGCAGGATGAATTTGCTTGTGCCTCACAAAATAAAGCTGAGGCAGCGCAGAAAGCAGGTAAGTTTATTGATGAGATTGTGCCTTTCACTATTAAAAATAAAAAAGGCGACATTGTAGTTGATGCTGATGAATACCCACGTCATGGTACGACCTTAGAAATGCTTGCAGGGCTACGTCCAGCTTTCGACAAAGAGGGCACGGTAACGGCAGGAAATGCTTCGGGAATTAACGATGGTGCAGCCATGGTAATGCTTATGTCGGCTAGTAAGGCAAAATCTCTAGGATTGAAGCCACTTGCTACGATTAAATCTTACGCTTCCACTGGCATCGATCCAAGCATCATGGGCTTAGGCCCTGTTTCTGCCAGCAAGCGCTGTTTGGAAATTGCTGGTTGGAAAGTTGAAGATTTGGATTTATTGGAAATTAATGAGGCATTTGCGGCGCAAGCCATTGCTGTGAATCGCGACCTAGGCTGGGATACCGCTAAGGTCAATGTGAATGGCGGCGCAATCGCCATTGGACATCCGATAGGTGCCAGTGGTGCGCGCGTGCTGGTTTCATTGCTGCATGAAATGTTGCGCAGAGACGCAAAAAAAGGCCTGGCTTCTCTATGTATAGGTGGCGGCATGGGTGTGGCACTTGCAGTTGAAAGATGAGTCAGTTTTTGCGGACAAATGTACTAAAATTAAGATAACAATCAAGGAGAAGTGGCATGAGTAAGCGTATTGCATTGGTAACAGGCGGAACAGGCGGTATCGGAAGCTGTATCTGTAGGCAGCTCTGTGCAGATGGCTTTACCGTAGTAGCAAATTACATTGCACCAGAGGAAGAAAAAGCTCAGGCTTGGTTGACAGCAGAACGTGCAGCCGGCAGAGATATGCATATTGCCAAGGGCGATGTGTCAAATTATGAGTCATGCATTGAGATGATGGCGAAAGTCAAGGCAGATGTTGGCGCTGTGAGCGTATTGGTAAATAACGCAGGTATTACAAAAGATGGTATGTTTAAGAAAATGCCATTGGAAAACTGGATGGACGTACTTAATATTAACCTCAATAGTGTGTTCAATGTTACGCGCCAAGTTATTGATGATATGCTGGCAGCCGGGTGGGGGCGTGTCATTAATATGTCTTCAATTAATGGTCAGAAAGGCCAGTTTGGACAGACCAATTATTCAGCTGCAAAAGCTGGTATGCATGGGTTTACAAAGGCGCTCGCTCAAGAAACGGCAGCTAAGGGTATTACAGTAAACACTATTTCACCTGGTTATATTGGAACCGAGATGGTCATGGCAATTAAACAGGAAGTACGTGATCAAATTGTTTCTGGAATTCCTGTGGGTCGCTTAGGCAAGCCAGAGGAAATCGCAAAACTAGTGTCATATCTTGCTTCGGAAGACGCTGCTTTCATTACAGGTGCCAACATCGCCATCAATGGCGGTCAACATATGTGCTGATAATATAAAGACAGATAAAATAAAAAACCCCGCTAATAACTTGCGGGGTTTTTTTATTGAATCAATTTCTAAGATTTCATGGATTTATTGCTTGTTGTCTTTTTTTACTGCCTTTGGTCTAGTAGCAATTACTGGTTTGGCAGTTGGTTTTTTTGGTAATGCTGTTGTTTTAACAGGCACTGGAGCATCTCGCTCTATCAGCCATTTTGAAATAGCTGGTGCCAATTCCTTTTGCGAACGGGAGCCAACGAATACACCGATATGGCCGCCCTGAAACTCGTATAAGGTTTTATCCTCTGTGCCTACCAAGTCATTAAATGGCTTGGTTGCGGCTGGCGGTACCAGGTGATCGGCAGAAGCATAAATATTTAATATTGGCATCGTAATTTTGCTTAAATCAACGGTTTTCCCACCTAGCTTGAGTTTCCCTTTGATAAGTTTGTTGCCCTGGTAACAGTCTTTAACGAATTGCCGCAGACATTCACCAGCTTGGCCTGGGCTATCAAAAATCCACTTTTCCATTCGCAAGAAGTTCAGCAACTTTTCTTTGTCTTCCATCACATGCAGCATATCTACATACTTTTTAATATTTAGATTAAATGGCATAAGCATGAGGAAGCCGTCATTGAGGATATTACCTGGAACCACACCGTAAGCATCTACCAATGCATCTACATCCATAGTCTTGGACCAGTGAAACAGCAGGCCATCATTCGTCGAGAAGTCAAACGGTGCAACAAGGGTAATCAGGTTTTGAACTTTTTCTGGATGTAGCGCTGAATAAATAGCAGAGAATGTCCCGCCTTGACATACGCCCATCAAGCTAACTTTATCACTCTTTGCATTTTTTCGTACTGCTTCTACGCAATTATCCATATAACCATTGATGTAGTCATCCATGCTTAAGTAGCGGTCAGCCTGTGTCGGATAACCCCAGTCGATGATATAGACATCCAGCCCAAGTTCAAGCAGGTTGCGAATAAAACTGCGGTCTGGCTGGATATCCAGCATATACGGACGATTTACCAATGCATAGACTACAAGTACTGGCACACCGCAGGATTTATCATCTGTGGGTTTGTAATGATAGAGTTTTAACTTGTCTTCCTCATATATGAGTTGTTTAGGTGCCGTACCAACGTCAACTTCGCTTATGTCAGTTAGCAGTTCAGCGCCTTTCATCAGTTTGCTGTTGAGCTCACCTAGATGCTTCATCACAGATTTGGCATCGAAACTTGAAAATGGGTTGTTCATGACTGTTGATCCTTATTTTTCAATTCTTGAATTGTCGACTCCAAGCTTTTCACTTGTTTGCGTAGTTCGTAGATGATTTTGTATACCTCATCCATTTCGGAGCGGCGAGCAATAGGTAACTCAACGAGCTCTCTTTCAACTATTTCGTTATACAGCTTACGTGCGTTGAAACCAGCATTAGTCAGGGCATTGCGTTTTTGTGAGAAAGCTTCGGTTTGGAATAACTTATAAAATGCTTTTTCGTTGGTATCTATCCACAAGGCAAAAAACTCATCAAACTGTTCAAATTTTTCTCCTGCTTCAATCTTTGCAGCAAGCGCCTTGACTACATCTTGCATGGCTTCTTGTCCTGTTGCCTGCATCATTTGCTGATACTCAATATTGTTAGCGGCGAAAGTAGACATGGCCTTGGCACATTTTGATAGTAATTCCATTTTTTCGCGGTCTTTGCCTACCGCTGGCGCGCTAAACACTTTACCAGTAGCGTTTTCAAAGATGCTGTATAAAGCCTTCATTTGTATAAGCCATGCTTCAGGCTGTAAATCACTCGGTGTGAAATTGCCCTGCATAAAGTTGCTGGACTGTGATTTAGCAGCTTCAGTCCATGGTTTACCGAATTGCTGATATAGATCTGCGTATTGAGACGCATTTTTTTGAAGCTGATTCATGGCGTCTAGATCAAAGTTAAACAATTTATCGACAACTTGCTTGATCTTGGTTGGGTCAGTTAAATCACTGTAACTGGCTGGATCTATGGTTTTATCTCGAATTGCATTTAACAAAGGCTGCCATAGCTCAAATAGTTTTTGCATGGCTTCATTACCATAGAGGGTTTTACTGAAGGTATCTTTGGCTAAATTCGCGTCTGCACCGACAGGAAAAGCCTGAAACACTGCCTTACTCCAATTGTTAAAAGGGTTGTCACTATCTGCAGAAGCATTTTGGTAGAAGGATTGCATCTGGAGCGCCTGTTCTCGCAACACATTAAAAGCCTGTTGTTGCATTTTCATCCAACCATCAAAGTAATCACTAGGGTTTTCCACTATAGCTCCTCTTCAGTCTCGCCTAGTCACTTAGGCGCTTATTATTTGTGAACAACTTACGTCGACATCCAACAGGAAGCCGACGCTAAGTTCTAAACCAAGCTTAAGCTGCTTTAGCTTTAGCTTTGGCTGGGTTAGCAATATCAATGATGTTTTTCAATACATCACGGCTAATTGCCAATTGCTTTTCATATGCGCTGATCCAGTTTTCTTGTGTTTTCAGGGCTTCTTCAGTCGCACTTTGAGAATTGCTTACCACAGTGCTGAACCAGGCATTGAATTGATTCAGTGCTTCTTTGGTTTGTGGAGTTTCTGGCAGGCCAGGGATGCTCGTAAATGCTGCATGTGTTTTGCCGATGGCATCCATCCACTGTACACGCAGATCTTTTTGTGCGCTCAGAAGATTATTGAAAATTTGTTTCTGTGTATTAGTTAAAACATCAAAATATTCAAGTTGCTTTTCCATTTTATTTCCTTTCAAAGTTAAAAAAATTACTCACCTTTAGGGGGTGAGGACTGCTTAAGTACATCAAAAAAACTCTTAGTGACTTCACGGCTCATATCTAGTTGTTTGTCTACAATCTCTTGCCAGGCTTTTTGTGCTTTGGCTCCGTTTTCTGCCATAAATTTCTGTTGTAATTCACGTATTGTGTTGCTAAGCATTTGGTTCTCAGTCTTCAGATTGTTGTTTTCTTTTACCAATTCGTCATACTTAGCTTGTGATACAAATCCTATTGCCTGATAGAAATCTGCCATACGTTCCATCATCTTCTCAGCATCGGGAAAGGCCTGATTTTCAGAAGAAATACCCCAAAACTTCTTGGCGGCTTCCATGCCCTGTTGTTGTGCAATCTTTAAAAACTCGTTTGCACCCTGCTTAAACATGGGGTTAGAAAACATCTCCATCATCATGCGCATTTGCTGTTCTGTCATCATGGCTAGGTTTCCTTGTTAATTAGTTACTTTGTTTTAGCTGAGGTTGCTGAGTTAGCGTCTTCTGTTGGCTGCTCGTTAACACCAGTCGTCCAAATTTGCCAAGGGTTACTCATCATCTTAAACATGTCGGCATCTTTCATAGCGCCAAACTGTTTCAGCCATGACCCTAACATGCCGAAATAATTCTTAAGGTCCCAGCCTGAGTTGAGCATGAATGGCAACGACCTGTTTAGGTCGCGAATATATGATCGAACAACGTAAGCAACATTGATATCAGGATCGCCAAAAGCCTCCAAATGTGCTCTGAGCTTTTCGTATTCCTCTTCGTCTAGCCTTAAGGTGATAGGTTTGAGTGCCATTGTTATTCCAATAAATACATTAAAAGTATGCATATTGTAATACAAAAGTAATACATGTCAACTATTAAATGAATATTTATTAAAAAAGTCTCAACCTATGTGTGAATATGCTTAAACGACTTTTTGTTTCAGCTGGTTCAACTCAAGGTTGCGCATGTAATAAATAAGCATGCACAATAAATGGTGCATAGCTTATGCAAAAATCATTGGTCTGCGCATGAGTTATGTGATGGACGCGAGTATGTAATGTTTGGTGTGGCAGGCGTATGAAATGAGATGGCAAGGTACTTATTGAGCATACGCATTCAAATGCGCTTAGTTGTATCTATTAATATTTAAATTTGGAGCAAATGACAGAATACAAAGTCATGTCAGGCACTTTAAGCTGCCAGGAAAGGTGATGCCAATAAGAGAGGAAATTTAATTTAAAATAATGCTCTGTAAGTCAATTTCCATAAGGCCTGCAGGCATTCTACTTTTTAATGCTTATTGCTATAACTCATTAATTTATCGATGTAAGCAATCGAAATGGCCGAAAATACAAATGTCATATGAATGACTGTTTGCCAGAGCAATACTTTATCACTTAAATTTTCTGCATTAATAAACGTTTTTAGTAGGTGAATTGAGGAAATGCCGATAATCGCGGTAGCAAGTTTTACTTTAAGTAGATTTGCATTCACATGTGATAGCCAGTCTGGCTCATCGGGGTGGCCTTCCAAATTGAGGCGTGAAACAAATGTTTCATAACCGCCAACAATTACCATAATTAGCAGGTTAGAAATCATCACTACGTCAATTAAACCCAATACAATTAGCATGATATCCGCTTCTTTAAGGGTGGCCGTTTTGCCGACCAAGTGATAAAGCTCTACACCGAAAAAATACACATAGACCGCCTGTGCCACAATGAGGCCTAAGTAAAGCGGGAGTTGCAGCCAGCGGCTACCAAACAGAATGTTAGTCATGATGCTACTTTGTTTGTATGCGCTACTTGATATCTTTGTTTTTTCTTGCATAGGTTACCTAAAATTCGTTAATTGATAAGTACGTATTTTACCTTATGTTATCTGACTTGTAAGTTCGAAGTTCGCTTTCTCATCTATTGCCAGTAACTTAGTTAAAACAGGAATTGTTTCTTTTAATATTGCAGGCAAAGTCCATGGTGGATTTACAATAAACATGCCGCTGCCATGCATGCCAAATCCATCTGGGTTAGGTGTTTGCACGGTCAGGTTCACATTTAACCAGTCTCTAATGCCGATCTTGTTTAAATTTTCTAACATCTGCATTGGCTCCGGGCGTTGCAGTAATGGGTACCAGATTAAATAGGTGCCTGTGGCAAAGCGGCTTAAGCTATCTTGAATGCACTCCACCACGCGTAGATAGTCGATTTTAATTTCATAAGGCGGGTCGATGAGTACCACTGCACGTTTGCACTGAGGCGGCAGACAAGCCTTGATGCCCATAAAGCCATCCTGCATTTCAATTTTTGTCCGGCGGCTTTGTCCTCTAAAATTTTCAATCAGCAATTTGCAATCACTTGGGTGTAACTCAAATAAGCGCAATTTATCGGTTTCACGCACCAGTCGTTCTGCGACTTTTGGTGAGCCGGGATAAAAATTTAATATACCATTTTGATTATAACTTTTAATGATTTTAACAAAGTTCGCGAGTGATTCTGGTAAGTTGTGTGCATCATAAAGCCTAGCAATGCCTGTTTCATATTCTGCATTCTTCTGCGCAAATTCATTCGTTAGCGCATACATACCTGCGCCAGCGTGGGTATCAATGTACCAATAAGGTTTGTCCTTTTGGTTCATATAATCCAGCACAAGGCTAAGTATGTAGTGTTTAAGTACATCGGCATGATTGCCGGCGTGAAAGGCGTGGCGATAACTTAGCATAAGTATATTATAGCTTAGCTGCTGGCTGGCAATTACTCAAGGGTCAACCTCTTCAGTCTTGAAGCGTTGTTTCAAGCCAAGCTATATTAACAGAAGGGAATTTAACTACTACGAAACTGAATAAATTGGCAGTACTCTGTGCAACGTTGTTAACATTAGGCGTAACACAGTTATTTGCAGAGGAAGGTTCGTCGAATCAGTAAAGGACAAAAATTGATGCCAACAATGATGGAAAAATTAGTTATGATGAATATCGCGCATCTAAAGAAAAGAGAACCGAGAGCCAGTTTAAGCGCATGGACAGTAATGGCGATGGTTTTGTAGATGAAGCTGAAAAACAAGCACAAAAAGATAAAATGAGTGAAATGCGAAAAAAACGTAAGCAAAAACAGCAAGAAACTACAGAAAACCAGAGCTAATATTTAGTTTTAAATAAAAAAGCACCCAACCCCCGGTGCTTTTTTATTGGTCAGCAGGCATGTCTGCTGATAGCATTACGGGCATGGAAAATCACACCCACCCAAATCACAATCACGCTCACCATGATCGTACACGCTATGGCTTGCCATTTTTCTTAATTCTTGGATTTGCCATTTTTGAGGCATGGGGCGGCTGGTGGACGCATTCGCTGGCATTATGGAGCGACGCTGGGCACATGTTCACTGATGTACTATCGCTCGGGCTGGCATGGATGGCCGCAAATTTGGCTGGACGTCCCAATGTAAAACGACATCATGGTGGGCTTAGCTACCCCGAGTTTGGAGCAAGCTTTATCAACATCATGCTTATGATAATAGTTATCGTCGGTATTGTAACTGAAGCGCTGGCTCGCCTGCAAAGCCCGCCAAACGTTGCGGGTGGCGCAGTGGTGTGGATTGCGCTGGTCGGGTTGATTGTCAATTTAATTGTGGCTATGCAGTTACAGCACCAAGCGCATGAGTACGGTGAAAACCTCAACAACCAAGCCGCCTACCTGCATGTGCTGGGGGATTTGCTTGGCTCGATCGCGGCCATTGTTGCGGGCGCCGTTATCTATTTTACCGGATGGCAAAAAATAGACCCTATATTATCTTTGCTGAGTGCGTTGCTGCTTGTTGTGATGACGGTAAGCCTAGCGTACCGTTTGTATACACGCTTTTCAGGACAAGCCCATGACTAAAGTATTTGATATTACATGTCGCCAATGTCCGCGCCTGGCGCGATTCATGGACGAGGTTAAACAAAAAAATCCAGACTATTTTTGTAAGCCGGTTCCGCCGTTTGGCGATGCCAGTGCACGGTTACTCATTATTGGTCTCGCGCCCGGCATGCATGGCGCCAATAGAACAGGTAGGCCATTTACGGGCGACTTTGCAGGTGTGCTGCTATATGAAACGCTGCATAAATTTGGCTTTGCTACGCAACCGGCTTCAGTTTCTGCAGATGATAATTTACAACTGGTTAATTGCCGCATCAGCAATGCTGTGAAATGTTTGCCGCCTGAGAACAAGCCGCTGCCAGCGGAGATGGCGAAGTGTAATCAGTTTTTGGCTGCAGAATTGCAGCAGTTAGCTGCAAACAGCATCATTTTAGCATTAGGTAATGTTGCCCACTTGGCAGTATTAAAAGCATTTGGTTTAAAAATCAAAGATTACAAATTTGGTCATGCGGCGCGCCATAGTTTACCAAGCGGTTTAATTTTGTATGATAGCTACCATTGCAGTCGTTATAATACCCAAACGCGGCGACTTACTGCAGAGATGTTTCATACAGTATTCGCTGATATTCAACGTGAAGTTAGAGGAGAATGAACATGCCTTATGTCAATGTAAAACTAGCTGGTAATATCACTAAAGCACAGAAAAAAGAAATCGCTAAAGAAATCACCGAGACTTTAGAGCGCGTTGCCAATAAACCTAAATCCTATACCTACATCACATTTGAAGAAATAGCGTATGAGGATTGGGCGATTGGGGGACAGTTGTTGGATGAGTAAAGTTGCTTACAATAATTTTGCGTTAAGCCTAAACAGGGTTAACTATGAAAATATTTTATAAAGTATTTTTATTGCTAAGTTTGCAAATATTTTTTAGTGCAGCATTTGCAAAAAACGCATGTCTAGATAAGCAATTAAAAATCGTAGCAATTGGCGATAGCATTACCCAAGGTGGAGGCAATCCCGATGAGTATACTTATCGGTTGCCATTATCAAAATTACTTAAAGATGCAGGCTATGATGTAGATTTTATTGGGACGCAACGTTCTGGACTAGATAAGTCTTTTAAATGGCCGACAGATTTTGATAATGATCATGAAGGTTTTTACGGGCAATCGGCATCGTCAGTAGCGCAGAAACTTAAAACTGATTTAATTAAGCTGCCAGCTCCAGATTTTGCATTAATTCATTTAGCTGGTTGTGGTTGTAATGCAGCCAATGTCATCAACTCAGTGGTGATGCCGATGAGATCAATTATTTCGCAGTTGCGCAAGCGAAACCCTAAAGTGCATATTCTGATAAGTCAAATTCATTTAAACGGATTTAGGGTTAAGTATATTAGATTCCATTTGAATCTCTTAGCCAAATACGAAAGTACTGCAATATCTCCTGTGATTACAGTACCTGACTATGAAGGTTGGACAGACAACGATACTCTTGACGGCATGCACCCATCATTGTCTGGACAAAAGAAAATGGCAAAAGCATGGTTTAAGAGTATTAATTCATTGTGTAATCCAAACAAATCTAAACTTTAAATTATTTAACAAGTATTCGTATCTTTAGATTATTACCTGCTTGATTGGCTGCTTCTCGGAAATGATACGGGGGTGTTAAAATATCCGCATGTCTCATCCAAAACCCGTCTTAAAAAATCTTCCTAATCTGCCCGGTGTGTACCGCATGATTAATGCGACAGAAGAGGTGATTTATGTAGGTAAGGCGAAAGATTTAAAAAGGCGTGTTTCAAGCTATTTCAATAAAAACTTGCCCAGTCCGCGTACGCGGATGATGGTAGCGCAAATCGTCAAAATCGAGACCACTGTCACCCACAATGAGGCCGAGGCTTTGTTGCTGGAAAATAATCTGATCAAGAGCTTGATGCCACGCTATAACGTATTGTTCCGCGATGATAAATCTTATCCCTATATTACGCTGACGGGCGATGAATTTCCCCGTTTAGCATTTCACCGTGGGGTGCAAAAAAAGCAGAACCAGTATTTCGGACCTTTCCCCAATGCGGTTGCGGTGCGCGAGAGTATTCAGCTTTTGCAGAAAGTGTTTAAGCTGCGCACTTGCGAGAACACAGTGTTTGCTAATCGCTCGCGTCCTTGCTTGCAATATCAGATCGAGCGTTGCACTGCACCCTGTGTCGGGTATATTTCTCCGCAAGATTATGCGCATGATGCGCGCCATGCAGCGATGTTTTTGCAAGGCAAAACCAACGAAGTGATGAACGCGCTGGGTGATAAAATGAACACAGCGGCAGCAAATCAGGAATATGAAATGGCGGCGGTGTTCCGTGACCGCATGCAGGCCTTGCGGCAGGTGCAGGCCAAGCAGTTTGTAAGCGATTTTAGTGTGGATGATGCAGATATTATCGCCCTGGCAACTAATAATGGCGGGTATTGCATTAATTTGGTAATGATACGTGGTGGGCGGCATTTGGGTGATAAAAGTTACTTCCCTAAAAATACGCAAGATGTTGAACAGACAGAGATGATAGAAGCGTTTTTAACACAGCACTATGTAGCGCAAAACACACCACCGCTGATTGTGTGCGGAGTGGGTTTCGATACGAAAGATTTCGAGCAAGTACTGAGCGAGCAGGCGAATAGAAAAGTGCGCATTCAAACTAACACGATTGGCGATAAACGTGTGTGGCTGAAAATGGCACAAACCAATGCAGAACTGGCACTAACGCAACAACAACAGACTTCCAGCAATCAAGCAGCGCGTCTGTTGGCGCTGCGTGAGGCATTGCATTTGCCTGACACCATTGAACGTATGGAGTGCTTCGATATCAGCCATACCATGGGCGAGGCAACGGTAGCGAGCTGCGTGGTGTTCGATAAAGGCGATTTGCAGAACGGCGAATATCGTCGCTATAACATCTCTGGTATTACACCAGGTGACGATTATGCGGCGATGCGCGATGTGCTGACAAGACGCTACAAAAAAGTTGCGGCAGGTGAAGGCAAGCGGCCGGATTTGGTGTTTATCGACGGCGGCAAAGGTCAGCTGGGTGTGGCGATTGAAGTGATGCAAGAAGTTGGTCTGGATGACATTTTGCTCATCGGCATTGCCAAAGGTGAAGAACGCAAACCTGGACTGGAAACTATGATTTTTTCAGATACTGGTGAAATGGTGAATTTGCCGACAGATAATGCGGGTTTGCATTTGCTACAACAGATTCGTGATGAAGCCCATCGATTTGCTATTACAGGGCATCGTGCAAAGCGTGCCAAAGCCCGCATGCATTCAAGTCTGGAAGATATTGATGGCATAGGAGCAAAACGGCGTAAAGCCTTATTAACGCGCTTTGGTGGATTAGATGGGGTGAAAAGTGCTAGCATAGACGAAATTGCTCAAGTAGACGGCATCAGCCAAACTTTGGCAGAAAAGATATACGAACAGCTTCATTAAAAGAATAGACAAAAATCCTTATGTTGTGGAATGTACCTAATATTTTAACCATATTACGTATCGCGCTAATCCCGGTATTCGTGGGGATATTTTATCTGCCCAAAAATTCCATGACACTTGGAGCATTGCCCGCACACTGGGTAAATACAACTGCGGCGCTGGTATTCGCGTTAGCTGCACTTACCGATTGGCTGGATGGTTTTTGGGCGCGCAGGTTTAATCAAACTTCTAATTTTGGTGCGTTTTTAGATCCTGTGGCAGATAAGCTGATAGTGGCTGCAGCTTTAATTGTACTGGTAGAGTTCGAGCGCATCGGTGCAGTGATTGCGCTGATTATTATTGGCCGTGAAATTGCTATTAGCGCACTGCGCGAGTGGATGGCTGGCGTGGGTGAGCGTAGCAGTGTCGCGGTGGCGCAAATGGGTAAAGTTAAAACGGCTGCGCAAATGGTGGCAATTTTTTTGTTGCTTTATTATGACAAAATTGGCGCATTTAATACTAAATTGTATGGACAGATACTCATTATTTTTGCTGCATTTTTGACTTTGCTATCAATGGCTTATTATTTAAAAGCAGCTTGGCCTATGCTTAAAGAATCTATCAAATAGATTAAGTTTGAGACAAAAATATTAAGCGAGAATAATAAAAATACCTGTATTTCTGCCTTGACACCAGCGCAAAAATCGCTAAAATGCACGCTTCTTAACGCGGGAATAGCTCAGCTGGTAGAGCGCAACCTTGCCAAGGTTGAGGTCGCGAGTTCGAGCCTCGTTTCCCGCTCCAGTATTATAAAACGGCGAATGCAATCATGCTTTCGCCGTTTTAGTTTTAGCCTTAAAAGGCGCGATAGCAAAGCGGTTATGCCGCGGCCTGCAAAGCCGTTTAGACCAGTTCGACTCTGGTTCGCGCCTCCAATCTCTCGAATATCCTGTAAAAAGCTACTCATTTTGGCATAAAGTTTGCATATATTTAAAAGTAAAGTTGTGTAAATATTTGTAGTTATTGCTAAATGTTGATACATTACATTAAATGAAAATTTTAATAAGTTGAGTGATTAGCTTAAATAAAATAGGCCAAGATAAATTTACGATGGAAAATACTGAGTTAGCACAGCTGACCGAAAACCAACCCAACGCGAGTGATTCGTTATTGGGTTGTTTATTATTAGCCTGTCGTACACACCAAATAGCCACTACCAAAGACGCACTTAGTGCCGGCCTGCCTTTGCGTAACGGTAAAATGACGCCGGCTTTATTTAAACGCGCGGCAGAGCGTGCTAATCTTGCTGTTAGCACACTAAAAAAACCTTTCAATCAAATTCGCTCAGAGTTTTTGCCGGTCACCTTGTTGTTGGAGGATGAAGAGGCCTGCATGCTAACCGGGGTCAACGAAGAGACTAAGACTGCGAGCGTTATATATCCTGAACTGGGTGATGCTGAAGTGGTTGTGCCGTTAGATAAGATTATGGCGCAATACTCTGGTTATTTGATTGTTACAAAACCAAAATATGTATTTGATAAGCGCGCACCCGCGGTAGGTAAAGTACGTCTGAAACATTGGTTCTGGGGTACTTTGGCTGAGAATAGTCGTATTTACCGCGATGTGATGATGGCTGCATTTTTGGTGAATATTTTCGCGCTTTCCATGCCGATATTTACCATGAATGTATATGACAGGGTTGTACCAAACCGCTCTATCGAAACACTATGGGTGATGGCGGTAGGCGTTTCTATCATTGTGATCGGCGATTTAATTTTACGTACAATGCGCGGTTATTTCCTTGATTGGGCCAGTGCGCGCATCGACATAAAACTGAGTGCGCGTATTATGGAACAAGTTTTGGGTACACGCTTAGAGCTACGGTCTAATTCTGTTGGATCGCTAGCAAGTAACTTACGCTCCTTCGAAAGTGTAAGGGACTTCATTACATCAGCAACCATTACTACACTGATTGATGTGCCATTTGGATTGATTTTCATTGCTGTGATCGCATGGATATCTTGGCCGATGGTTATTCCAGTGATTGTCGGTGCCATTGTTATGTTGCTGTATGCGTTTAGTGTACAAACAAAAATGCATGAGCTCTCTGAAACCATGTATCGCGCTAGTGCGGCGCGCAATGCGACGCTTATCGAGAGTCTGGTGGGACTGGAAACAGTAAAGGCGCTTGGCGTTGAAGGTACGATGCAACGCAAATGGGAGCATAGCGCTAGCTTTTTGACTGAAGTTGCCAGCAAATTACGTCTGCTTTCACAGTCAATCAATAATGGTTCTAATGCTATACAACAGATTACCAGCGTTGTCTTGATCTTATTAGGTGTGTATTTGGTGACCAATGGCGATCTCACTATGGGAGGCTTGATTGCCACTACCATGCTTGCTTCGCGGGCGCTAGCGCCAATTTCGCAAACTGCTGGCTTGCTCACGCAATATCATACCGCATCAACATCCTTGCAATCGTTGGATGAGATTATGCACAAATCTGTTGAACGGCCGCTTGATTCCAGTTTTCTATCACGCCCCACCTTTAGAGGTGATATCGAATTTAGGGAAGTTAGTTTTAATTATCCAGGTGCTGAAGAAAGTGCGTTGACCAAGGTTTCATTCAAGATTAAAGCAGGTGAGCATGTGGCCTTGCTAGGGCGTATGGGTTCAGGTAAAACGACAATTCATAAACTGATACTGGGTCTTTATCAGCCTACTGCAGGTTCAATCTTGATTGATGGTGTTGATATCCGCCAGATTGACCCGGCCGAGCTGCGCCGTTGCGTGGGCTATGTTCAACAAGACACGCACTTGTTTTACGGAACAATGCGAGATAACTTAACGATCGCTTCACCCCACGCAGACGATGCGACTGTGTTAGCAGCAGCGCGGATAGGCGGAATTGATGACTATATCAATAGCCATCCTAAAGGCTTTGATCTCTTGGTAGGCGAGCGTGGTGAAACCCTTTCAGGCGGACAAAAGCAGGGTGTAGGCATTGCGCGCGCGTTAATCACAAAACCAAGCATTATCTTGTTAGATGAACCCACCAGTGCGATGGATCACTCTGGAGAAGATACGGTTAAAAGCCGTTTGAAAGAGGCATCCGAAGGCAAAACCGTAGTGCTGATTTCGCATCGGTCCGGGCTGTTTGATTTAGTTAATCGTATTATTGTAGTTGATTCTGGCAGGATAGTGGCCGATGGAGCTAAAGATCAAGTGACCGAAGCATTGCGTAGCGGCAAGATTGCCAAAGCGCTGTAGGCAGAAATGATATGAGTGAAGCTTTATTCAAAAAGATTGGCGCTTTTAATAACTTTCTTAAAAGACAATCATGGCTTACCAAGCCGATTTATTACATGGTGGACCGTGCTGTTCCAACAGAGAGTCGTGATGACCTGGCTTGGAATCAGGAGGCAGACTTGGCTATTCTAGAGCAGGCACCGCTTAAGGCGAGAAAGCTTTTATATAGCATATTGGCTATTTTTCTGGTTGTGCTGTTGTGGGCTTATTTTGCCAAAGTGGACGAAGTGACGCGGGGTGAGGGCAAAGTAATTCCTTCTAGTCAGGTACAAATCATTCAATCGCTAGATGGTGGAATTGTTTCTGAGATTCTCATTAAAGAAGGTGAGATGGTGAAGGTCGGCACACCCTTGATTAAAATTGACGAAACACGCGCAATATCATCATTACGCGAAAACAAAGGTCAATATTTAGCATTGCTGGCCAAACAGGCGCGTTTAAGCGCATTAGCAGTCAGCGGCACATTTAACCCGCCTGCGGAAGTTAAAACAGAAGCGCCATTAGTGTATGAGCAGGAATATGCTTTATACCAAGCTAGCCGCGAAGAGCTGGCATCCATTGTGAGTATTGCACGTGACCAGATGGAACAGCGTGAAAAAGAGTATCTGGAACTGCAGTCTAAAAAAGAGTTCGCAGAAAAAACTTACGAATCGGCCAATAAAGAACTGGCAGCTAATAAGCCATTGTTAGCTAGTGGTGCGGTTTCAGAGATTGATATACTGAAATTAGAACGCGAGGCTACACGGGCCAAAGGGGATATCGAACAAGCCAAAGCGCAACTCAGCCGTGTTCAATCGAGTATAAGCGAAGCAAGACGTAAAATTGCCGAAGCGGAACAAAATTTCCGTAGCAAAGTGCGTACCGAGTTAAACGACACCACAGCTAAACTAAATAGCCTCACCGAAACCAGTGTGGCCTTATCAGACAAGGTGAAACAGGCTACGTTGAAGTCGCCCGTCAACGGCAAAGTGAGCCGTTTATTTTTTAATACGGTTGGTGGTGTGATTCAACCGGGTAAAGAAGTATTGGAGGTTGTGCCAACCGATGATGCGCTTGTGATTGAAACCAAAGTGCAAATTAAAGATATTGCTTTTTTACGCCCTGAGCAACCTGCAATTGTAAAACTGACGGCCTATGATTACACCATTTATGGCACTCTGGATGCGGTGGTTGAGAGTATTGCCGCTAACTCAACAGTAGATGACAAAGGCAATGCCTATTATCTGGTGCGTGTACGTACTTTACAGCCCAGCATCGGCCAAAATTTGCCGATTATCCCCGGTATGGTAGCTCAGGTAGATATTTTGACAGGCAAAAAAACCATACTTTCCTATCTATTAAAACCCGTGCTTAAAGCCAAATCTTACGCCTTCAGCGAAAGATAGTTGGTGAGTGACTAAGTGGCAAAAATAAAGTAATGCAAGATATCTTTATATCACCGCTAGATACGGGCTTAATCGGCTGGGTAGAAGCCTTTCCTGATGCGAAAATCGTAGCGAAAATAAAACCTGCTAAATCGGAGAAGGATAAGGCAGTTTTATTCTGGCTGCACATGAATGAAGATAGGCAACAATGGCTGACAGGTGCCATCGCGCTCATTCAGGAAAATTACAAAAATGCAAAAGTAGTGGTGCTGGCAAATGTGCCGATTCAGGCAGAAGCGTTACATGCCCTGAGTTTAGGCGCGGTTGGGTATTGCCATGCTTATTCGGCCCCTGAAGTTTTAAAGGAAATTAAGACAGTTGTAAGCCACGGCGGGCTATGGTTGGGCAACGAGTTGTTACGGCGCTTGATTGAAGTTTCTACTAAATTTGTGGGCAACCAGCCAAAGCAAGTGGAAAGTTTGCTTTTAAAGCTGACCAAACGCCAAAAAGATGTGGCCATGGAAGCTGCAAAAGGTTTGAGTAATAAAGAAATAGCACGGATTTTAAAGATTTCAGACCGCACGGTAAAAGCGCACCTTGCTGCTACGTTTGAGACTCTTAAGGTAAAAGATAGGCTACAATTGGCTTTGATGCTCAACAGTAACTACCGACGTTAAACTTGGCTTGTTACAAGCCAAGCCATTCTATACAAACAACACAATCGTCTCTTAGTGCGTTTGCTTTAATTTGACGCCAGGGCCGGTTAGGCCATCAATGCCAATTTCCTTAAGCGATTCGATCTCATCATGGTTGTTCACCCCTTCGGCAATCGCCTGAACACCGATTGAGTGAGCGACCATGCACAAGCCCCGCAGCAGCGTTTTGTTAGTCTCGTTGGTGTTGATGCCGCGTACGATAGAGGCGTCAAACTTGATATAGTCCAGACCAATATCGTGTAGTTCGCCCAAGCGAGAAATACGCAAGCTTACATGTTCGACACCCACATGGCAACCGGAGGCTTTTAGTTTGCCGCAGAAATGTTTGAACTCACTCAAATGGTCAAATGCAGCCACTTCAGAAACCTCAAAGCTCAGGAGGTTCGGCTGCTGCAGGTGCTGTTTAACCAGCTTGACGGCTCTTTGAGCATACTTACGATCGCACATGGCGCTGGCAGAAACATTTAAGCATAATGGCCTGCCGCCCTGCGCCAGTAAAAGCACAGCAGCTTCCAAGACCAATTCGTCAATGGTCTTAATCAGATCCAGCTGAACCGCCCAGTTGATAAACTCGCCCGCACAGTGCCACTTGCCATTCGGCTCTAGCTGCAATCTTACGGGGCTTTCATTATGGATGAGCACGCCTTCAGTCGTGACGACGGGGTAATGTTCGAGCTTGATGCGCCTGTTTGCAAGTGCATCATTCAGTAAAGTTTTCCATTCCACCAAGTAGTTGCTTTCAGTCACGGCGATGCTACTTGCATTAATCACACGAAGATAGTTTTCTTCGCTTAAGCTGGAGAGATTCAAGATGAACTCAAGCATTTTAAACAACGAAGTTGTCTCATCCATTTTTCTGGCTTTTGTGGTCACTACCAGGAAGCGTGCGGTTAATTCAGAATTGTCGATTTCTGCGGCCTTGGTAATGGTGTCCTTAAGTTGGATGGCAAGCGCGAATTCGTCTGTAGTCTTTTTGCAGAATACGGCAAACTCTGTGCCGCTTAGCCTGCCAGCGATGAGCGACGCATCATTTTCGCATTGCGATTCCAGCGCACCGCTGATTTTTCTTAAGAGTGCATTGGCTTGCGGGTAGCCCATGGCTTCGTCCAATTGCGCCAAGTTGGAGAGTCTGAATATAATTAAGGCGCCTTCCTCATATTCGTCCTGGTTGAGCTTGGCTTCCATGGTATTGACGAAATAATCACGGTTCATTAGGCCCGTGACATCATCGTAATTAATTTTATAGCGCAGTTCTTCCAGACGTTCGGACTCTTTGGTCACTGTGGTTTTAATACGGTTTGATAAACTGTTCATTTCGCGTACAACAGCTCTGAATTCCAGCGTTTTTGGCTCAGTGATGGTAATAAATCTGTTTTCTCCAATGGCTTTGGCTTGATTGACTACCTCATCAAGCGGGCCAAGTATTTTGCGCAATATTTTTCCGCCCGCGTAGCAAGCAAGCAGGCCGATCAGGAATGTCCATAGGGCAATTAATAAGGTTGCGTCCCAAAGTTTGTCGTAGGCAAAATTGGTATCGCTTTCTAAAGCCAGCGAACCGTATTGCTGCCAGCCGTTTTGCACATCTGCTACTCCTGCCTGAACTCTAATAGGAACGAGTTTAGTAAACCATTTTGGCGCCTTGGTTTGGCTGTTGGCATTGACGCGTTCACTGATCAGTTTGCCGTTTGGGTCAAACAGTCCGATATAGCGATAGTGGCCAGAGTCGAACTGGGCCGAGAGAAGTAAATCCAGTGTGACTGGGTCTTTTTCCAATTGTGACATGGAAAGGGCGAGCGAAGTCACGTTATCTATGTTTTTGGTTTGTATCTGTTCTTCCAGATAGTTTTTGCTTGATAGTGTACTTAATACAAAGCTACCGATAGAAGCCAGCGTAATCGTAAACAATATCGCTAGCCATAGTTGTTTGATGAGAGACATGTTAATTCCTTACTTTCATTGATTTATTCCGTCTGCCTGAATGCGCGTTAATACATCTCGCCATCTGGATAGATGTGAGGTTGATTCACCCTTGGACTTGCTGCTGGTGCCCACCCATAAGCCTTTATCATTAAAGCTAAAAATCGGATTCAGGTCTTTCCTGCTAGATGATGGCATAATTTCCGGCACTAAACTATCTAAAATCAGCGGTTCGGATTGCGGTGTCGCATAGTAGCTAAGTACCATATGTGCTAGCACAACTTTTCTATCTTGATTAGTTATTTCTGCTCTTACATAAGTCAGGCGCAATTTTTCATTAGGCACATTGAGTATTTTAAGAAAAGTATATTTGGCAATGCTATAGTCTTCGCAATCACCTGCCAAACGGCCAATGGATTCTAAAGGCGTTGCCCAATAGTCCGATTTTCCCCACAGATCAATATCTTCAGAAAAATTAATTTTACGGTTAAAAAAGTCGTTAATTTGTTTGAGCTTTTCTGTTTCAGGGGCGGATTTAAACTGTGTTATTAACTCTTGAAGTTCTAAAACATTACTATAGGCTTCCGCGCCATATCTCAATTTTGCAATGCTGCTAAATTTGCCGAAATCGTAGCCGGCCGCATAAATGCCAGTAAAGCAGATTAACAGCACCATAAATAAAATGATGCTGTTAATCTGCTTTGAAAAAGATAACTGTCTATTGGAACCTGAAATAACCCGATCTCCAGGACTTAAATATTAAAGAGTTGGCAAAAATGACCGAAATTAATAGTTGGTATTATTCGCTTATTATCAACTTGTAGATGTTGTTGAGATTCAGCAATAAAGATGGCTTTTATATGGCTTTTTAAAGAACTGGCGTGACCTTGTTTTATATTGGCCATTGGTACAATAGTTTTTTACCTAAATAGCGTATCTAATGCGATTATGGAAAAGGGTGTTTAACCCATTTAAATTTTTAAGATCAGGACATTAGCATGGCATTAATTGGCAAAGTGGTTGCACTGACGGGTACAGCATATCTTATTACAGATAATGGAGCCAAACGCGAGCTTCAGCTTGGTGATACAATACAGACAAGCGATACCATACAAACCATGTCAGGGGCGGATGTCGAGCTTGAGATGGCCAATGGACGTCCTATGCATATTGGCCCAGAGCAGCTGGTTGCTTTTACCGAAGACCTAGCTAATGTGTTGAGCTTTGATAGCCTAGACGGCTCAGTCAATCTTGCCACTATAGAAACTGTGATTAAAGCTATTGAAAGTGGTAGAGATATCAATGAGGTGCTGGAAGAGACTGCCGCTGGTAACAATGGCTTGTTTACAGTTCATGGGTTTGATTTTGTCGCTTTGTTAAGAATTAATGATGTACTTAATCAATTTGGCTTCCAATATGATTTTAATTTTAGAGCCAATATCCAGGATCAACCTATTAATGATCGCTTGTTAGACAATGGAAATCTGAGTGATGGCAATGGTATAGGTGTTACCCCATCCAATATTCGTCCAGTTGCGACGCCAAGTTCTGCGACAGGAAACGAAGATGGTGGCAATATTAGTGTAAATCTTGCCGGTACAGATGCCGATGGCATTATTGCCAACGTTAGTGTTACGACATTGCCTCTTGCTAGTCAAGGCGTACTGTATCTTGCCGATGGCGCAACGCCTGTAGTTGCTGGCGCTTTACTTACGCCTGCCCAAGCATCCGGTTTGGTGTTTGTCCCGGCATTTAACTTCAGCGGCACAGTCAATATTCCGTTTACTGTGACAGATAACTCTGGATCCGTTTCAATTCCGGCAAATGCTGATATTACAGTAATTCCGGTCAACGATGCCCCGGTGGCGGTAGATGACGTGATTACAGTGGCAGAAGACACGCCATTTATTTCAGCGATACAACTGGATACCAATGACACGGATCTGGATGGTAATCCTCTTACAGTTGTGCCTGGAACTTTTGCGACTGCTCAAGGAGGGTTATTGGTGTTAGCCGCCGATGGTAGTTACACTTATACGCCACCGCTTAACTTTAACGGCACTGATACGGTCAACTACACTGTCACTGACGGCGCCTTAAGTGACATTGGTATGCTTACTATCACTGTCACTCCAGCCAATGACCCGCCAGTAGCAAATCCTGATATAGCTAGTACGCCAATCAACACCCCAATTAATAATATTAATGTATTGGGTAATGATACGGATGTTGATCCCGCGGATGTGCTTACAGTCACTTCGGCAGTACTCAGTGTGCCTGCACAAGGCGCTGTCAGTATAAACCCTGATGGCACACTTAACTTTACGCCAGCTGTCGGAATGACTGGCCCGGTAGTAATCAACTATACTATCTCTGATGGTAATGGCGGCACGGATACTGCTACACTTACTGTCAATGTAGGGGCTAATAATCCTCCAGATGGTGCGGATAATACGATTTTCACCAATGAAGATGCCCCTTATACTTTAATTGCTAACGACTTTGGATTTTCCGATTCAGATGCCTTGCAAGTACTTAATGCGGTAAGAATTGATACCGTACCTGCTAATGGACAATTAACACTAAATGGCAATCCGGTTAGCCCTAACCAAATTATTTCAGTCGCTGATATTAATGCTGGCAATTTGGTGTTTACGCCAGACCTAGATGAAAATGGCAATAATTACGCTAATTTTACTTTTAGCGTGCAAGATAGTGTAGGTGCGTTTGATACAACGCCTAACACCATTACCTTCAATGTTATTCCGCAAGACGACCTGCCGGTAGCGGTGGCAGACAGCATCAACGCCACCGAAGACACCGTCTTCAATGGCAACCTCAGTACTAACGACACGCCGTCTGGTGACGGC
>Ga0209254_10000039_pt1 | contig 75289 bp, 70 predicted proteins | sample FrelakmetDIP11DI_FD_187148 | JGI IMG/M metagenome (GOLD analysis project Ga0209254, IMG submission 187148) | Freshwater lake sediment microbial communities from the University of Notre Dame, USA, for methane emissions studies - DIP11 DI (SPAdes)... | ecosystem: Environmental > Aquatic >...
AGGGCCAGGACGTTCTCGCGCATGGTGCCGTAGCGGACGGCGTTGGTCCCGGAAGCGCGCGTCGAGGCCATGCCGCCCAGCGTCGCGTCCGCCCCGGGATCGACCGGGAACATCAACCCCGTGTGGCGGATCTCCTCGTTGAGCTGTTTTCGCGTGACGCCCGCCTGCACCGTGGCATCGAGATCCTCGACATGCACAGCGAGCACCTGGTTCATCTGCGAAAGATCGACGCAGACCCCGCCCGAGTTGGCGAGCACATGGCCCTCCAGCGAGGTGCCGACGCCGTAGGGAATCATCGGGGTACGGTGGCGGCGGCAGATATCCACGACGTCGCGCACTTCCTCGGTGGAGTGCGGAAACACCACCGCGTCAGGGGCGGCATACGGGTAGTAGGACTCGTCGCGGCCGTGGTGGTCGCGAACGCCGGGCGCGGTGGTGACGCGATCGCCGAGCAGCGCGGTGAGAGCCTCCAGCAGCGTTGCATCGAGCTCACGGGGCTTGTTCATGTCTAGTCCTCTATTCCAGCTCGATACGGCCCTCGAGCTTCACGTTCAGCCCGAGCGCGGGGATGGCGAGGGTCATCGTCGCCGGCAGGGTCTCGTCGCCCTGCACCTTGCGCGCCTCCAGGGCGCGGGCGACGGCGTGTTCGATCTCGCGTTGCGAGGTCACGCCCACCATCTTGAGAAACTTGCGGATCGACAGGTTGAGGGCGTCATCGTTCATGGGAGTCCCCGGCGCGGCCAAGCGTCAATTCTGCCGCAATCGCGCGGCCAGCGCGGCGGTGGAGGCGTCGATGCCGTCGGGCAGCGGCGCGCCCTGCAGCGCAGGCTGCAGGGTCTTCGCGATCACCTTGCCCAGCTCGACGCCCCACTGGTCGAAGCTGTCCAGGTTCCAGATCACGCCCTGCACGAACACCTTGTGCTCGTACAGGGCGAGCAGGGCGCCGAGCGTCGCCGGCGTCAGGCGCTCGATCAGGAGCGTGGTGGAGGGGCGGTTGCCGGGGAAGGCCTTGTGCGGCAGCGGATCGGCCTTGCCGGTCACCAGGGCCGCGCTCTGCGCCAGCGCGTTGGCGACCAGCAGGCGGTGCGCCTCGGCATCCTCGCCCGGAGCCGGGCGCGCGGCGACGACGAAATCGCAAGGCACGAGCAGGGTCCCCTGGTGCAGGAGCTGGTGGAAGGCGTGCTGGCCGTTGGTGCCCGCGGCGCCCCAGACGACCGGGCACGTCGCGTAGTCGGTCGTGCGCCCATCCCGGTCCACGCGCTTGCCGTTCGATTCCATCTCGAGTTGCTGCAGATAGGCCGGCAGCTCGCGCAGGTCCTCCGCGTAGGGCAGCACCGCGTGCGACTGCGCGCCATGGAAGTTCACGTACCAGACGCCCAGCAGCGCGAGCAGCACGGGCAGATTGCGATCCAGCGGGGCGCTGCGAAAGTGCGTGTCCATGCGGTGCGCGCCGGCGAGGAGCTCCTCGAAAGCATCCATGCCGATGGCGAGCGCCAGCGCGAGCCCGACGGCCGACCACAGCGAGTAGCGCCCGCCCACCCAGTCCCACATCGGAAACACGCGCTCGGCCGGGACGCCGAGCGCCTGCGCAGCCGGGACGTTCGCCGTCACCGCCGCGAAATGCCGGCCGCCCCACGCGCGGGCGAGCCGGACGTTGCTCATGGTCTCCACCGTGGTGAAGGTCTTGGACGCGACGACGAACAGCGTGGTCGCCGGGTCCAGCCCGCGGGTCGCTGCGGCGAAATCCGCAGGATCGGCGTTGGCGACGAAGTGCACCCGCGGCCGCGCCGCGTTGCTGGAGCGCAGCGCATGCGTCGCCATCCGCGGGCCCAGGTCGGAACCGCCGATGCCCAGGTTGATCACGTCGGTGATGCCGGGATCGTCGCGCACCGTGCGGACGAAGGTACGCATGCGCTCGCGCGTCTCGCGCACGTCCGGGCGCGCGGCGGCGAGCGGCTCGCGCAGCGCGACGTGCAGCACCGCGCGGCCCTCGGTGTGGTTGATCGGCTCGCCGGCGAACATGCGCTCGCGCCAGGCCTCGACCTGCTGCTGCCGCGCGAGGTCGACCAGCAGGAGGATGGTCTGCGCGTCGGCGATGTGCTTGGCGTAGTCCATGTGGATCCCGGCGGCGTCGACGGCGAACCGCCGGGCGCGGTCGGCATCGGCTGCGAACAGCGCGGCGACGCTTCGCCCGCGCATCGCGTCCGCGTGGGCCGCGAGCGTCGTCCAGGCTGGCGTGCCGGTCAGTCCTGCCATGTTGCTTCCAGTCATCCCGTCACCCTTCTGTAGAGTCGATAACGCTCGCGGTCCCGCGGCCGCGCCCCTTCCCAGACGCGGCGCCACTCGCGGCCCGGTTCCGCGCCCGGCTCTGCCGCGGTGGACTGCACCAGCAGATACGGGCATTTCGTCCGGCCGTGGATCTCGGAGCGCAGCGTCACCAGCCCGGCGTGGTAGTGGAACGCCGCGCGCTGGGTCTCGCCGAGACCGCGGCTTTCGACGCACGCGACCTTTGCGGGCAGCGCCTTGGCGAGCGCCGCGCCGACGGTCGCATAGCTCTTGCCGTGATCGATCCATGCGATCCACACCGTGGTCGCCAGGCCCCACGTCAGGGCGATGCCGGCGGTCCAGAACGGGATGCTGCGTAGCGTCGATCGGTCGCAACGGGTGACCAGCACCAACCAGCCAAGGGTCAGCGTCAGGCCGGCCGCAATCGGCAGCCAGTCCAGCTGCGGAACGAAGCCTGGCACGAGCTTCATCACGTTCCGGGCGATACGCTCGGGCACGCCGGTCATCATTGCGAACCACATTACCCAGGTCACGGCGGCGATGAGGGTGAACGTCATCAGCGAGAACCACGTGAGGGCGTTCGCCGCCCCGCGCCGGAGCGCGATCGCCGCCGATCCCGCCGGGATGGCGAGCGGCACGAGGATGGCGAGCGCCTCCATCTCGCGATCGGCGCCGGCGAGCAGCAGGAGCCCCAGGGCGACGATGGTTCCCACGAACGGGACCGCGAAGCCCGGGTCGCGCAGGTGCCGCCGGTAGGCCCACGACGCCCACAGGGTCAGGGGCCAGACCGGCCACGCCGCCCAGGCGAGCAGCTTCGCCAACTCGAGCGCAGACGCGCCGGACACCGGCCCCGAAACGCTAGCCCTCTGCCACGCCAGCCAGCCCGAGAAGTAGTCGGGCGCGGTGTATGCGAGCGCCGCCGGCCAGGCGATCGCAAAGGGAGCGAGCACCGCGAGGCCGATGGCGACTGCGAGCGAGTAGGGGCGGGCGTGCCCTAGCGCCGACAGCGGCAGCACCAGCAAGGCGGCCAGCAGCGGCTGCGCGACCGCGGCGAGGCCCTTGGCGAGAAACACCACTGCGGCCCCGCCGCCGAACATGAGCCCGCCCTTCAGGGGCTTCTTGTGGGCGATCGCGAGGCCGTAATAGGCCGCCGCGAGGCCGGCGAGCATCGCCGTCTCCGCCGCGACCTCGTGGGCGTGCCACATCAGCCCCACGCAGCCCATGAACGCGAGGGCCGAGAGGTCCCCCTGCACGCGACCGTAGAGCTCGCGCGAGGCGAGGCGCACGAACCACAGGGCAAGGAGCACGAACGCGGCGCTGGCGAAGCGGGCGGCATCGTGGGGCGGCAGCGCGAAGGCGAGGACCTTGGTGAACAGCGCCGCGACCCAGAAATACAGCGGCCCGTCGTCGAACCAGGGCTCGCCCGCAAGGTGCGGCGTGAGCCAGCGGCCGTCCGCGAGCATCTGCCACACGACGCCGAACCCGACCGCGTCCTCGGTCTTCCACGGGGCGTGGCCGATCAGCCCGGGAACGAGAAAGGCAGCGACCAGCAGCGCGGCGGCGGCGGCGGGGAGCGGGATGGGGATGCGGCGGTGGAGCCAGTCGGGCATCGACCGATGCTCTTCTCGGGGCGGCGGCTTGGCGATTCTACCCGCGGGCCGGGGCCGTCCCCGTCCCGGGCACTGCCGAAAACGAAAAAGGCAGCCTTGCGGCTGCCTTTTCACGGGGGTGCGGCGCGCTCAGGCGGCGGCCTTCGCGCCCGACTTGCCGTACTTCTGGCGGAACTTCTCCACCCGTCCCGCGGTGTCGAGGATCTTTTGCTTGCCGGTGTAGAACGGGTGGCATGCGGAGCAGACCTCGACCTGGATGGGCTTGGCGTTGGTCGAGCGGGTCTTGAACGAATTCCCGCAGCTGCAGGTGACCTGCACTTCGTGGTACTCGGGATGGATGCCGGTTTTCATCGTGATTCCTCTGCGTCAGGCTCGGTATCGCCGGCCCCGCGCAGGGACGCGCGGAAGTTGCAGGCGTTTCGAGCGAAGCTCGCAATTATGCCACAGGTCGCGCCTCGGGGCCGCACAGGGCGGGCGCGTCAACCCCGGCGCATGGAGTCGAAGAAGTCCTGGTTCGTCTTGGTGGCCTTGATCTTGTCCAGCAGGAATTCCATGGCCTCCAGGTCGTCCATGGGGTAGAGCAGCTTCCGCAGCACCCAGATCTTCTGCAGGATGGCCTGCTCGATCAGCAACTCCTCGCGGCGGGTGCCCGAGCGGTTCACGTTGATCGCCGGGAAGATGCGCTTCTCGTACATCCGGCGGTCGAGATGGATCTCCATGTTGCCGGTGCCCTTGAACTCCTCGTAGATCACGTCGTCCATGCGGCTGCCGGTGTCGATCAGGGCGCTGGCGAGGATGGTGAGCGAGCCGCCTTCCTCGACGTTGCGCGCGGCGCCGAAGAAGCGCTTGGGGCGCTGCAGGGCATTGGCGTCCACGCCGCCGGTGAGCACCTTGCCCGAGGCCGGGACCACGGTGTTGTAGGCGCGCGCCAGGCGGGTGATCGAGTCCAGCAGGATCACCACGTCTTTCTTGTGCTCGACCAGGCGCTTGGCCTTCTCGATCACCATTTCGGCGACCTGCACATGGCGTGTGGCCGGCTCGTCGAAGGTGGAGGACACGACCTCGCCCTTCACGGAGCGCTGCATCTCGGTCACCTCCTCGGGGCGCTCGTCGATGAGCAGCACGATGAGGATGACGTTCGGGTGGTTGGTGGTGATGGCGTGCGCGATGTGCTGCAGCATCACCGTCTTGCCGGTCTTGGGCGGGGCCACCAGCAGGCCGCGCTGGCCCTTGCCAACCGGCGCGATGATGTCGATGATCCGCCCGGTGATGTTCTCCTCGCCCTTCATGTCGCGCTCGAGCCGCATCGCCTGCGTGGGATGCAGGGGCGTGAGGTTCTCGAACATGATCTTGTGCTTCGAGGCCTCGGGCGACTCGTTGTTGACCTTGTCGACCTTGACCAGCGCGAAGTAGCGCTCGCCGTCCTTCGGGGTGCGGATCTCGCCCTCGATGGTGTCCCCCGTGTGGAGGTTGAACCGGCGGATCTGCGACGGCGACACGTAGATGTCGTCGGTGCTGGCGAGGTAGGAGGTGTCCGGCGAGCGCAGGAACCCGAAGCCGTCGGGCAGCACCTCCAGGGTGCCGTCCCCGAAGATGCTCTCGCCCTTCTTCGCGCGGTTCTTGAGCAGGGCGAAGATCAGCTCCTGCTTGCGCATTCGGTTGGAGCCTTCGATTTCGTTCTGCACCGCCATGTCGATCAGCTGGCTGACATGGAGGAGCTTGAGCTCGGAGAGATGCATGGGGGGAGGGCCGTTCGATGGAACGCTGTCCCGGGGGCAAGGGGACGAGAGCGTGGGACAGGAAGGATGCGCCTGGAACGCGGCGCTGCGTTGCGGGGCTTACCCCGCGGCAGCCTGGCGGTTGTTGTCTTTGACCCGCCTTAGCTGCCGAGAAGCCTAGACAAGTCAGATGTTGCTGTCAAGGAAGGCCGTCAGCTGCGACTTCGAAAGCGCACCGACCTTCACCGCCTCCATGTTGCCGTTCTTGAAGAGCATGAGGGTGGGGATGCCCCGGATGTTGTATTTCTTGGGCACCTCGACGTTGTCGTCCACGTTCAGCTTGGCGATCTTGAGCTTGCCGTCGTACTCCTTCGCCACCTCGTCCAGGATCGGGGCGATGGCCTTGCAGGGGCCGCACCACTCCGCCCAGTAGTCGACCAGCACGGGGACGTCGGACTTCAGAACCTCGGGATCGAAACTGTCGTCGGTGACGTGCTGGATGCGTTCGCTCATGGACTCCTCGGGCATGTTCTGCGGGGGATCGGCGCCGGTCGGATACCGGACCAGTCCTATGCTAGCAAAAATTGCCGCGGGTCAAGGGCAGGAGGCCGCGCCTTCCGCCCCCTCGCCGCGTGGTCTAAGATCCGGTCTGCGGTCCGCTAAGCGGGGGAGGCGCAGTCATGCTCACCAAGGAAATCCTGAGGGTCAAGGGCAGTGCGCTGTACACGGTGGCGCCGCACGCGCGGCTCGCCGAGGCGCTCGACAGCATGGTGGAGAACGACATAGGGTCGCTGGTGGTGATGGACCACGGCCGCCTTGCCGGCATGCTCACCTTCCGCGAAGTCCTGCGCGCGCTGCGTGGCGGCGTCTCGGCCGCGGACACGCAGGTCGCGGACGTGATGGTCGCGGAGCCGGCGGTGGTCGGGCCCGACATGGAAGTGGACGACCTGCGCCGCCTCATGCTGGACACCAAGGTGCGCTACGTGCCGGTGATGGACGGCAGCACGCTGGCCGGCGTGCTCTCGTTCCACGACGTGGCGCGCGCGGTGCTCGAGGAGCAGAGCTTCGAGAACCGCATGCTCAAGGGCTACATCAAGAACTGGCCGGAATGACCGCCGCCGACGCGCAGGAGATCCTGCGCGCGAACTTCGCGCCCTGGGTGCAGGCGCTCGATCTCGCCGTGGAGGCGGTCTCGGACCAGGAAGCGACGCTGCGGCTGCCCTTCGACGCCCGGCTGGCGCGCGTCGGCGGGACGGTCTGCGGCCAGGCGCTCATGACCGCCGCGGACACCGCAATGGTCATCGCCCTGTCCGCGGCGCTCGGCGGGTTCCGCCCCATGGCCACCGTCGGCCAGACCATCACCTTCATGCGCCCGGTCTCCGACGCGGACGTGCTGGTCACCGCGCGGGTGCTGCGCATGGGCCGCACCATGGCCTTCGGCGAAATCGAGATGCGCGCCGTCGGTGGCCCGCTGGCGGCGCACGCCACCACCACCTACGCCCTGCCGGCCTGACGCCCGGCGTTCTTCACCCGCCGCGTGACGCAGGCTTGACGGTCCCGCCAGAAGCGTTCAAGGATTTAACCCATTCGACTCGTTGGAGCGGTGATGCATCGCAATGGCATGCGGACCATCCCGCACGAATGGCGCGCCATGGCGCGCGTGTTCGTCGCGCCGGGCGACGGGCACCGCCAGCGCATCCTGCTCACCTTCGAGCGCGGCGAGCGCCTCACCGTGGGCCAGATAGCGAAGGTGTCGACGCTGTCCCGGCCGGTCGTCTCGCACCACCTCAGGATCCTGCGCGAGGCCGGCGTGCTCAGGCGCGAGAAGGTGGGGCGCGAGAGCCATTTCGGGATCGATCGCATGCCGCTGGAAGCCGCGCTCGCCGCGGTGCTCGACTACGTCCGCGGCAGGGCCTGAGACCCGCATGAGCGACCAGAGCCAGTTCCGGCTGCTCCGGCAGCGCCGCTTCGCGCCGTTCTTCGCCACGCAGTTCCTCGGTGCGTTCAACGACAACGTCTACAAGAATGCGCTGGTGCTGCTGATCGCTTTCAAAGGCGCGTCCCTGACCGCGCTGTCCGCCGACGTGGTGGTGAACCTGGCCGGCGCCCTGTTCATGCTGCCGTTTTTCCTGTTCTCCGCCACCGCGGGCCAGCTCGCCGACAAGTACGACAAGGCGCGCCTGATCCGCGCCGTGAAGCTGCTCGAGATCGCCATCATGGCGATCGGCGCGGCGGGTTTCGTTCTCGCGAGCCTGCCGCTGCTGCTCGCGGCGCTGTTCCTCATGGGTACCCACTCGGCTTTCTTCGGTCCGGTGAAGTACGCCATCCTGCCGCAGACCCTGGACGACCACGAGATCGTCGGCGGCAACGCGCTGGTCGAGACCGGCACGTCGCTCGCCATCCTCTCCGGCACCATTGTCGGGGGCGTGCTGATCGCCGCCGAGCGCGGCGCGGTGCTCTGGGTGCCCGCCGCCGTCCTTGTCGTCGCCGTCGCCGGCTATGTCGCGGCGCGGCGTGTCCCGCCGGCGCCGCCGCCGGCGCCCGACCTCGCCATCAACTGGAACCCGGTCACCGAGACCTGGCGCAACATCGTCTTCACCCGCGGCAACCGCACGGTGTTCCTGTCCATCCTGGGGGTGTCGTGGTTCTGGCTCTACGGGCTCGTGTTCCTGTCGCAGTTTCCCAGTTACGCGCGGGTCAACCTCGGCGGCTCCGAACACGTCGTCACGCTGCTGCTCACCGTGTTCTCGGTCGGCATCGGCGCGGGCTCGCTGCTGTGCGAGCGGATGTCCGGCCACAAGGTCGAGCTGGGGCTGGTGCCGTTCGGGTCGATCGGGCTCACGGTGTTCGCCCTCGACCTCGCGTACGCCAGCCCGGCGGCTCACGCCGGGCCTCTGATGGGCGTGGCCGAGTTCCTGCGCACGCCCGGCAGCTTCCGGGTGCTTTTCGACCTCGCCATGATCGGGCTGTTCGGCGGCTTCTACATCGTGCCGCTGTATGCGCTGATCCAGAGCCGCTCCGAACGCTCCCACCAGTCGCGGATCATCGCCGGCAACAACATCCTCAACGCGCTCTTCATGGTGATCGGCGCGGCGGTGGCGGCCCTGCTGCTCTCGCGCGGCCTGTCCATTCCCCAGCTCTTCCTGGTCACCGCGCTGATGAACGCCGCCGTGGCGGTGTTCATCTACACGCTGGTGCCGGAATTCCTGATGCGCTTCCTGGCATGGATGCTGATCCACACCATGTACCAGGTGGACAAGACGGGCCTCGAGCACATTCCGGACGAGGGGCCTGCGGTGGTGGTCTGCAACCATGTGAGTTTCGTCGACGCGGTGGTGATAATGGGCGTGTGCCGCCGGCCGGTGCGTTTCGTGATGGACCATCGCATCTTCAAGATCCCGGTGCTCAACTTCGTCTTCCGCACCGGGCGGTGCGTCCCGATCGCCGGCCGCAAGGAAGATCCGGCGCTGATGGAACAGGCTTTCGTCGACGTGCGCGAGGGGCTCGCCGCGGGTGACCTGATCGGCATCTTTCCCGAGGGGCGCATCACCGACACGGGCGAGCTCCACCCCTTCCGCCCGGGCATCACCCGCATCCTGCAGGAGACCCCGGTGCCGGTGGTGCCGATGGCGCTGCAGGGGCTGTGGGGCAGCTTCTTCAGCCGCATGGACGGGGCCGCGATGTCTCGGCCGTTCCGGCGCGGCGTGTTCAACCGCATCGGGCTCGCGGTAGGCGCACCGCTCGCGCCCGCCGACGCCACGCCCGAGGCGCTGCAAGCCCGCGTGCTTGCGCTGCGCGGCAATCGGCGGTAGCCATGTTCGCCCCGATGGGCGCCGTGGCGCGGGCGGTGCTCGCCCGCGGTGTGGTTCCTCTCTGCGTCGCGGCGCGGCGGCTGGCGCACCAGGCGTCCTGATAGACTTCGCGAGTCCCCGCAACGCGATGCCTCGCATGTCCGGCAACACTCTCGGCAAGCTCTTCTGCGTGACCTCGTTCGGCGAGAGCCATGGGCCGGCCTATGGCGGCGTCGTCGACGGGTGCCCGCCCGGGCTCGCGCTCACCGAGGCCGACATCCAGGCGGAGCTCGATCGCCGCAAGCCCGGCACGTCGCGGCACGTCACGCAGCGCCGCGAGTCGGACCGGATCGAGATCCTGTCCGGCGTGTACGAGGGCCGCACCACCGGCACGGCCATCGGCTTCGTGATCCGCAACGAGGACCAGCGCAGCAAGGACTACGGCGCCATCGCCGAGACCTTCCGGCCGGGTCATGCCGACTACACCTACTGGCAGAAATACGGCATCCGCGATCCGCGCGGCGGGGGTCGAGCCTCCGCGCGGGAGACCACCGTGCGCGTCGCCGCCGGGGCCATCGCGAAGAAGTGGCTGCGCGAGCGCCACGGCGTCGTGGTGCGCGGCTGCCTGGCGCAGCTCGGCGCAATCCCGATCCCGTTCCGCAGCTGGGAGGCGGTGAACGCCAATGCGTTCTTCGCGCCGGACGAAGCCATCGTCGAGCGTCTCGAGGCCTACATGGACGACCTGCGTCGGTCGGGCGACTCCTGCGGCGCCCGCGTCACCGTGATCGCCGAGCGCGTGCCGGTGGGCTGGGGCGAGCCGGTGTACGACCGGCTCGACGCCGAGATCGCGTACGCGATGATGGGCATCAATGCGGTGAAGGGCGTGGAGATTGGCGCGGGGTTCGCCGCGGTTGCCCAGCTCGGCAGCGAGCACGGCGACGAACTGACGCCTGACGGCTTTCTGTCCAACCACGCGGGCGGGGTGCTCGGCGGCATCTCCACCGGGCAGGACGTGGTCGTGAGCATCGCCCTCAAGCCCACCTCCAGCATCCGCCTGCCGCGCCGCTCCATCGACAAGGCGGGGCAGCCGACCGTCGTCGAGACCACCGGGCGCCACGACCCCTGCGTCGGCATTCGCGCCACGCCCATCGCCGAGGCGATGCTCGCGCTGGTGCTGATGGACCACGCGCTGCGCCACCGCGCGCAGAACGCGGACGTGCGTTGCGCGACGCCGGCGATTCCGGGCTATCCCGGACAGGAGCGGGGCGCCTGATCAGTTCTGCTGCATGGTGCGCGCCACCGCCAGCCATGCGTAGAGGAACTGCAGGTCGAGGTCCATGCCGGTACGCGCCGCGTCGCGGATGTGCGCGTTCCAGGCGTCGACCCCCTTGGCGTACGTCCCGCCCGCCAGGTGCCCGGCGAGCGAGGCCTTGAGCAGGTAGCGCTTCTGCGACGAGGACAGCTCGGCGCCGTGGGCCAGCAGGTCATCGGCCAGCGCTGCCATCCGCGGCCCGTCTCGCCGCGCCACCGCCGAGTAGAGCGCGAGCCAGTTGCGACCGGAGTCGTCCAGCCGCGCGGCGCAGGGCGCGGATTCGAACCGAGCCCAGATCGCGGCTGCGTCGGGCGGCGCCGCTGCGCTGTTCACCACCTTCTGTACCTCGAACAGCCCCCGCAGCCAGGCGTCGCGCGCATGCGGGTCGACGCACTCGAGGCCGCGCATGCGCGTGAGCTCGAGGTTCTTTTCCAGCTCCAGGGGAATGCCGCGCGGCTCCGGCGGCCGCGTATCTAGGTAGTACCGGCGCACGTAGTCGGCACGGCGCGCGGCTTCGATGCGCTCGAGATAGTCGTCGCCGTCGTATGAGGGCGGGCGCTGCCAGTGCGCGCCGCCCGCGACCATCGCCGTGACGGGGACGCCGCCCAGGCCGAGGCGGGTGAGCTCGACCGCCTCGCTCTGCAGGAAGCGGTGGCGCGCTGCGTGCAGGTCGAGATAGGGCGCGAAATCGGAGTTGGGCGGCACGCCGTACGAAAGGAACAGCGGGTGCAGGGTGCGCCGGGTGCCGACGCGACGCAGGTCGATGTCGCCGATCGTGCGCACGTGGACCCGGCGCAGTTCCGCCGCGACGCCGGGCATCGCGAATACGTCGGCGGGCGGCGCGGTGACGGTGGCGCGATCGCCGGCGACGATCAGGAGGTCGGAGTCGGTGGCGGCGTAGATCGCGTAGTCCTCGAACTCGTCGCCAAGCGCCTGCAGCACCGAGGCGAGCAGCGCGACGTCCATTTCGTAGAGCTGGAACCACTGCACGAGCACGCCGCCCGGGGCGAGGTAGCGGCGCACGTGGCGATAGAACTCCGCCGTGAACAGGCTGGAGACGCCGCTCACCCACGGGTTGGACGGCTCCGAGATGATGATGTCGTAGCGCGCGTTGTGCAGCGAGAAGAATGTCTTGGCGTCGTCGAAGACCAGGCGGCTGCGCGGATCGGCCCAGACGTTGGCGTTGCGCGCGGCGAACTGGCGCGAAGCCTCGGCCATGGCGGGTTCGATCTCGATGGTGTCGACCCGCTCCAGCACCGGCGAGCCGAGCAGGGTGTGGGTGGTGAGGCCGGTGCCGATGCCGATCACCGCGGCGGTCCGGGCATCCGGCCGGTGCGCCAGCGGCAGCGCCGCCGTGAGCACCATCGTCACCTCGTCGGAGATGCGCGGGCCGTCGCCGAGATTGATGGCGCCGTCCGACTTGCCGTTGGTGCGCAGCGACGTGCCTTCGGGAAAGCGGACCAGGCTGACCGAGGCGGTCTTGCCGTCGCGGTAGTAGAGCAGCTCGGCCTGCCCGGCGGAGTACAGGTCGCCACGGCGGAACACGCCGGAGGCCATCCGATACGGGTCAAGCGCGACCCCCGCGAGCACGGCGGCGAAGGCTGCGCCGGCGACGGCAGTGGCGGCCGCCGGCAGCATGCGCGGGCCGCTGCGCCGCAGGAGGACGAGGCCCAGCGCGACGTCCAGTGCCGCGCCTGCCGTGATGGTGACCTTGAGCCCGGCCAGGGGCAGGAGCAGGTGGGCTGCGATCATCACGCCCAGGATGGAACCCAGGGTATTGGCCGCGTAGACCGCGCCGATGGCCTGCTCGCCGCGCGCCGAGCGGAACAGCACGAAGGTGATGATCGGCAAGGTCATGCCGGCGCAGAACGCGGCCGGGAACATGACGGCGATGGCGATGCCGTGGCTGGCGGCGAGAAAAATCGCGTAGCCCGCATCGGTCTTCGCCGTGCCGCGGATCACGCCCTGCATTGCGTCGAAGGCGAGGTCGTAGATCGGCAGCGTCGCGAGCGCGACGAGGCCCATGACGACCTGCACGAGGCCGAGGAAGCGGATCGGATCGCGCGCCGCGTCGATGCGCCGCCGCACCCACAGCCCGCCGAACGCGATGCCGAGGATGAACGCCGACAGCATCAACTCGAAGGCGTGGGTCGCCGAGCCGAGCACCAGCGACAGCATGCGGATCCAGCCCACCTCGTAGATGAACGAGGCCGTGCCGGTGAGCAGCGCGACCGCGAGCAGCAGGCGGTACGGCGGTTCGTCGAGCGGCGTGGCGTCCACGCGGCGCGGCGGCGCCGGGCGCGGATCGGGGCCGGGCGCGAGCAGCCAGACCGCGGCCGCGAGCCCGAGATTGATCATCCCGGCAGCCTGCACCGTCCCCGGCAGGCCCAGGCGGTCGATGAGCACGAAGCCGCTCGCCAGCACGCCCGCGGCCGCGCCCAGGCTGTTGGTGAAGTAGAGCAGGGCCAGTGATTCCCCGGGGCGTGCCGGGTGCCGGCGCAGCAGGCCGCCGCTTATCAGCGGAAAGGTGGCGCCCAGCAGCACCGACTGCGGCAGGATCAGGAGCGCCGCCAGGGTCCACTTGATCGCCGACGCGGTGAGAGGGCCGCTCGAGGCGGGCAGCCAGCTCGCGTAGGCGGTCTCGGTGACGGCGACGAACACGTCGTGGAAGGCCAGGGCGGCGAGGCCGATCACGACCTCGACCACGGCGTAGGCGCGCAGCAGCCGCGGCGCGCGCTCGCCGTAGCGCGCCACGCCGGCCGAGCCGAGCGCCATGCCGCCCATGAACAGCGCGAGCACCAGGGTCTGCGCGTAGGCGGCGTGGCCGAGGAAGAGCTTGAGATAGTGGCTCCAGATCGACTCGTAGATCAGGCCCGCGAACCCCGATACCGCGAACAGGGCGAACAGCAGCGCACGTTGCGCGCCTGCCGCCGGAAGCGGCGGAATGTTCGCCTCGGCGTTCATCGAGGGGAGTCGCCGTACGCGGACGGCGCGGCGGGCGCGGTCCAGCGCAGCAGCAGCGCATACCCGACGGCCAGGAATACCGGACCGAGGAAAAGCCCGACGAACCCGAACACGATCACGCCGCCGAGCACGCCGAGCAGCACCAGCGCGATCGGCAGGCTGGCGCCGCGGCTGATCAGCAGCGGTTTGATGAAGTTGTCGATGCTGGAGATCACCAGCGCGCCGTAGACGACCATGAACAATGCCCAGCCGGTCTGGCCGTGCTCGAACAGCCACAGCGCGGCGCCGCCCCAGATCAGCGGCGGTCCCATGGGGATGAGCGAGAGCACGAAGGTGGCCGCGCCGAGCAGCGCGGCCGCAGGCACGCCCGCGATCACGAAACCGATGCCCGCGACGACGCCTTGCGCGATCGCCGTGCCCAGCAGGCCGTAGACCACGCCGTCGCTGGTGTGGCGCACCGTCTGCAGGATGTCACCGCCGAGCGCGCCCGCGAGATGCGCGAGGCCGGCGCGGATGCGCGCCACGAAGGCATCGCCATCCCGGTAGAAGAAGAACGCCACGAAAGCGGTGAGCGTCATCTGCAGCAGCCCCTGGCCGAGCAGGCCGCCTGCGCCCACCAGGAACCGGCGCGCCGGCTCGAGCAGCCGGCGGGCGAGGGCGATCATCTCCTCGCGATTGCCGACGAGGCGCTGCCATTGCTCGTCGATCGACACGCCGATCACGGGCAGCGAGCGGACCCAGCCCGGCAGCTCGACCGGACCGGCGACGACGCGCGCCTTGATCCAGTCCGCGAGGTCGCCCACGCTTCCGGCGAGCGAGGTGGCGAGCAATGCGAGGGGCGCCACGACCAGCACGACCAGCGCAAGGGACATCAGGGACGCAGCCACGGTGGCGCGGCCGCCCACGGCGCGGCGCAGGCGCACGAACAGCGGCCACGTGGACGAGCAGATCACCGCCGCGAACAGGATGCCGGTGATGAACGGCTGCAGCACCAGGAAGCAGCCCACCACCAGCAGCACCAGCGCGGCTGCCTGGGCATAACGCTCCATCTGGCGGTCCATGCGCGGCGTGCCCCGGTCAGCTCGCCGAAAACCCGCCGTCGACGAACAGCGTCTGTCCGGTGACGAAATCGGCGGCGCGGCTCGCGAGGAACACGGCCGGCCCGCGGAAGTCGCCGGGCACGCCGTTGCGGCCGACGAAAGTGCGCGCGGCCATCGCCGCCGCGCGGGCCGGGTCGGCGAAGAGCGGCGCGGTGATCGGCGTCTGCACCACCCCGGGCGCGAGGGCGTTGCAGCACACCCCGTGCTTCGACCACGCCTCGGCCTGCGCACGCGTGAGCTGGGTGACGCCGGCCTTGGAGACGCCGTAGGCCCCGCTGTGTCCGTACGCGCGGTGCGCCTGCTGCGACGTGATGTTGATGATGCGGCCCCAGCCGCGGCGGACCATGGCAGGCGCCAGCCGCTGCGCGAGGATGAACGGCGCATCCAGGTTGACCCGCAGCGTCGCGTCCCATTGCTCGGGGGTGAGCCGGTCCAGCGGAGGACGCAGGTTGATCGCCGCCGCATTGACGAGGATGTCGGGCGGGCCGAATGGCGCCGCGACGGCGCCGGCGCAGGCCTCGACTTCCGCGCGAACGCCGAGGTCGGCGGCATGCCACGCTGCCTGCCCGCCCTGCGCGCGAATCGCCTGCGCGGCCGCGTCGAGCGCGGCCGCGGTGCGCGCGACCAGCACGACCGCAGCGCCGGCTTCGGCGAGTGCCTCGGCGATGGCACGGCCGATGCCGGAGTGGCCGCCGGTGACGACGGCCGCTCGTCCGTGCAGCGCGAACAGCGCTTCGAGGTGAGTGTGCATCCGAGTCCGGCGGCGCGACGCGCCGATTTCGACAGCGCGCATTGTCCGCGAAGCGCGGGCGGCTGTCGCGCCCATGCGAGAATCGCTGCGCCTTCCCGGGGATTCCGAGTGCCTCGCCTCAGCGCCGTCTACTTCTGGTACTTCACGTTCATCGGCCTGTTCGCGCCCTACTTCGGGCTCTTCCTGCAGTCGTTGGGGCAGGGCGCGTTCGAAATCGGCCTGCTGCTCGCGCTGATGCAGGCCGCGCGCGTGGCGGCGCCGCACTTCTGGGCTGCGCTCGCCGACCGCCTCGGGCATCGCGTGCGGCTGCTGCGCCTTACGCTCGCGTTCTCGGTGCTGTGCGCGGCGGGTTTCCTCGCCGCGGACGGATTCTGGTCGCTGTTCCCGGTGGTGCTTGCGCTGGGCCTGGTGTCCAGCGCCTCGATGCCGCTCATCGAGGCGACCACCCTGGCCAGCCTGGGGGGGCGCATGTCGCGTTACGGCGCGATCCGCGTGTGGGGCTCGATCGGCTTCGTGGTGGCGGTGCTCGCCGGCGGCTGGGCGCTGGACCGGGTTCCGATCGCCGTGCTGCCGTGGCTGTTCGTCGGCACCCTCGCCGCGACCCTCGCGGTGACCCTCGGCATGGCGGAGGCGGGCGGCAATACGACGCGCGAGCACGCGCCGCTCGGTCCGGTGGCGCGGCGGAAGGAAGTGGTGATCCTGCTGGCCGCCTGTTTCCTGATGTGCGCTGCGCACGGGCCGCTGTACAGCTTCTTCAGCATCTACGCGGACCAGGCGGGCTACGACAAGACCACCATAGGCATCCTGTGGACCCTGGGCGTGGTCGCCGAGATCGTGGTGTTTGCGACCCTGCCGCGCTGGCTCGCGCGTGCGAGCATCGAGCGGGTGCTGGCGGCGAGCTTCGCCGCGGCGGTGCTGCGCTTCCTGCTGATCGGCTGGGGCATCGAGCACCCCGCGATCCTGGTGGTCGCGCAACTGCTCCACGGGGCGACGTTCGGCAGCTACCATATCGCCGCGCTCGCAGTGGTGCATCGCTGGTTCGAGGGCAGTCGGCAGGTGCGGGGCCAGGCGCTCTATACATCGCTGTCGTACGGGGCTGGAGGCTTCCTCGGCAGCGTCGCGAGCGGCGCGCTGTGGGAGGCGGTCGGCCCGGCCTGGACGTTCACGGCCGGGGCCGCCGCGGCGGCGCTCGGCTGGTGGCTGCTCGCCCGCCAGGGCAGGCTGATGCCGCGTCATGCGCCCGCGATGACCTGAGCTTCGCATGGAGTCCGGAATGTCCCGTCCCGCGCATGGTTTACTCGTCGCATGCAGCGCGCTGTTGGTCCTCGCCGGGTGCGCCTCGACGACGCAGCCCGGCGCGGTCGGCGTGGAGCGCAAGCAGACGCTGCTCGTGTCCGCGGAGCAGGTGGATCGCGCCGCAGGGCAGCAGTACGCGCAACTCACCCAGCGCGCGAACCAGCAGGGCAAGCTGAATCAGGATCCGGCGCAGACCAAGCGTGTCCAGACCATCTCCGAGCGGCTCATCCGGCAGACCGGGGTCTTCCGGCCCGACGCGCCGGGATGGAAGTGGCAGGTGGCCGTGCTGACCTCGCCGGAAGTGAACGCGTGGTGCATGCCCGGCGGAAAGATCGCGGTATACACGGGCCTGATCGAGAAGCTCCGCCCGAGCGACGACGAGCTCGCGGCGGTGATCGGCCACGAGATCGCGCACGCTCTGCGCGAGCATGGCCGCGAGCGCGTGTCGCAGCAGATGGCGACTTCCGCGGTGATCGGCATCGGGGCCGCGGTCCTCGGCGTCGGGCAGATCGGGGCCGATCTGGGCAGCGCGGTCGCCAACGTCACCTTCACCCTGCCCAACTCGCGCGAGCACGAGCGCGAGGCCGACCGCATCGGCGTGGAGCTCGCCGCGCGCGCGGGTTACGACCCGCGCGCGGCGATCACGCTGTGGCAGAAGATGGCGCAGGCCGGCGGCGGGGCGCCGCCGCAGATCCTGTCCACCCATCCGGCGCCGGAGGCGCGGATCGACGACCTGAAGGTCTACGCGGAGAAGGTGATGCCGCTCTACCAGCCCGCACCGCAGCGCTGAGCCGGGCGGCCGCGCGGCCGGGCACGCCGCCAGCCGTTATAATTCAAGTCCTTTTCGCATCGCCGGGGGCTTGATCGCACCCGGGCACCCGGACCGCCATGGCGCCGCAAACCCTCTACGACAAGCTCTGGGCCGCACACGTCGTTCACTCGGAAGCGGACGGCACCACGCTGCTCTACATCGACCGCCACCTCGTCCACGAGGTGACCAGCCCGCAGGCCTTCGAGGGGCTGAAGGTCGCCGGGCGCAAGGTCTGGCGCGTCGACTCGATCGTCGCGACTGCGGACCACAACACGCCCACCACCGACTGGGACAAGGGCATCGCGGGCATCGCCGACCCGACGTCGCGGCTGCAGGTCGAGACGCTCGATGCGAACATCCGCGCCAGCGGCGCCAAGGCGTATTTCCCCTTCGGCCACGAGCGCCAGGGCATCGTGCACGTCATCGGCCCGGAGAACGGCGCGACGCTGCCCGGCATGACGGTGGTGTGCGGCGACAGCCACACCAGCACCCACGGCGCGTTCGCCTGCCTCGCGCACGGCATCGGCACCTCCGAGGTCGAGCACGTCATGGCGACGCAGACCCTGGTGCAGAAGAAGTCCCGCAACATGCTCGTGCAGGTTGACGGGCACCTGGCGCGCGGCGTGACCGCGAAGGATCTCGCCCTTGCGGTGATCGGCCGGATCGGCACCGCCGGCGGGACCGGCTACGCGATCGAGTTCGCCGGCAGCGCGATCCGCGCGCTGTCCATGGAAGGCCGCATGACCCTGTGCAACATGGCGATCGAGGCCGGCGCGCGCAGCGGGATGGTGGCGTACGACGAGATCACCGAGGGTTATCTGCGCGACCGGCCGTTCGCGCCGAAGGGCGAGACGTGGGACCGCGCGGTGCAGTACTGGCGCACCCTGAAGAGCGACGATCACGCGAAGTTCGATCGCGTGGTCGTGCTGGACGCGCGCGAGGTGCGCCCGCAGGTGACCTGGGGCACTTCGCCGGAGATGGTGGTGACCATCGAGGACCGCGTCCCGGACCCGGACCGCGAGAAGGACGCGATCCGCCGCGACGGCATGGCGCGCGCGCTCGCGTACATGGGGCTCGAACCCAACACGCCGATGACCGACATCCGCGTCGACAAGGTGTTCATCGGTTCCTGCACCAACTCGCGCATCGAGGACCTGCGCGCCGCGGCCGCGGTGATCCGCGGGAGGCGCAAGTCCGACCGCGTGAAGCTGGCGCTCGTGGTGCCCGGCTCGGGGCAGGTGAAGCGGCAGGCCGAGCGCGAGGGCCTGGATCGGGTGTTCAAGGACGCCGGGTTCGAGTGGCGCGAGCCGGGCTGCTCGATGTGCCTGGGCATGAACGCGGACCGGCTGGAGCCGGGCGAGCGCTGCGCCTCGACGTCGAACCGCAACTTCGAGGGCCGCCAGGGGGCGGGCGGGCGGACCCACCTGGTGAGCCCGGAGATGGCGGCCGCCGCGGCCATTGCCGGCCACTTCGTCGACGTGCGGCGCTGGAGCTAGAGCCATGGAGAAGTTCACCGTCCACAACGGCCTGGTCGCGCCGCTCGATCGCGCCAACGTCGACACCGACGCGATCATTCCCAAGCAGTTCCTGAAGTCGATCCATCGCTCGGGCTTCGGGCCGAACCTGTTCGACTCGTGGCGCTACCTCGACACCGGCGAGCCGGGCATGGACAACACCCGCCGCGCGCTGAACCCGGACTTCGTGCTCAACCAGCCGCGCTACAAGGGCGCGAGCATTCTGGTCGCACGCGACAACTTCGGCTGCGGCTCGTCGCGCGAGCACGCCCCCTGGGCGCTCGCTGACTACGGCTTCAAGGCGGTGATCGCGCCGTCCTACGGCGACATCTTCTTCAACAACTCGTTCAAGAACGGGTTCCTGCCGATCGTCCTCAAGGCTTCCGAGGTGGATCGCCTGTTCCACGAGGTCGCGGCGTTTCCGGGCTTCCGCCTGGTCATCGATCTTGCGCAGCAGACCGTGGCCACCGCCGACGGCAGCCAGGTGTTCCGCTTCGAGATCGACGAATTCAGCAAGTACTGCCTGCTCAACGGCCTGGACGAGATCGGCCTGACCCTGCGCCACGCCGACAAGATCAAGGCCTACGAGGAGAGGCGCCGCGCGGAGCAGCCGTGGCTGTACTCGGCATGACGCGCGCCGCGCACATCGCGGTCCTGGCCGGCGACGGCATCGGGCCGGAGATCATCGTGCAGGCGATGCGGGTGCTGCGCGCCCTCGCGAAGCACGGCGTGGCGCTGGAGTTCGCCGAGGCGCCGGTCGGCGGGGCAGGGTACGCGGCGTCGGGCCATCCCCTGCCGGCGGCCACGCTGTCGCTCGCGCGGGACGCCGACGCGATCCTGTTCGGTTCGGTCGGCGACCCGAAGTACGACGCGCTGGAGCGGAGCCTCCGCCCGGAACAGGCCATTCTCGGCCTGCGCAAGGCGCTCGGCCTCTTCGCCAACCTGCGCCCGGCGACGATCTTTCCCGAGCTCGCCAACGCCTCCACGCTCAAGCCGGAGGTGGTGTCGGGCATGGACATCCTGATCCTGCGCGAGCTCACCGGGGACATCTACTTCGGCCAGCCCAAGGGCATCCGCACCAACGAGGCCGGGGAGCGCGAAGGCTTCGACACCATGCGCTACAGCGAGCCGGAGATCCGCCGCATCGCGCACGCGGGGTTCCGCGCCGCGCTGAAGCGCGGCCGCAAGCTGTGCTCGGTGGACAAGGCGAACGTGCTCGAGACCTCGCAGCTCTGGCGCGACGTGGTGACCGACGTGGCGCGGGAGTACCCGCAGGTGGCGCTGTCGCACATGTACGTCGACAATGCCGCGATGCAGCTCCTGCGCGCGCCGAAGCAGTTCGACGTCATCGTCACCGGCAACCTCTTCGGCGACATACTCTCCGACGAGGCCTCGATGCTCACCGGGTCGATCGGCATGCTCCCGTCGGCATCGCTGGACGAGCGTGGCAAGGGCCTGTACGAGCCGATCCACGGGTCGGCTCCGGACATCGCCGGCAAGGGCGTCGCCAACCCGCTGGCGACCATTCTCTCCGCGGCGATGATGTTGCGGTACACGCTGAACCAGGATGGCGCCGCCGATCGCGTCGAGGCGGCGGTACGCAAGGTGCTGGCCGACGGGCTGCGCACGGCCGACATCTTCGAGCCGGGGACGCGGCGGGTCGGCACGGAAGAGATGGGCGCGGCGGTCGTCGCCGCCCTGTAGAAAGGACGAAAGCCATGAAGCGAGTCGGGATGGTCGGGTGGCGCGGGATGGTCGGTTCCGTGCTGATGCAGCGGATGCAGGCCGAGGGCGACTTCGCCCATATCGAGCCCGAGTTCTTCACCACGTCCAACGTCGGCGGCAAGGGCCCCGACATCGGCCGCGACACCCCGCCGCTCAAGGACGCGATGTCGATCGACGATCTGAAGGCAATGGAGGTGATCGTCACCTGTCAGGGCGGCGACTACACCAACGAGGTCTATCCCAGGCTGCGCGCGGCTGGCTGGAAGGGCTACTGGATCGATGCCGCCAGCGCGCTGCGCATGAAGGACGACGCGGTCATCGTGCTCGATCCGGTGAACATGGACGTGATCAGGGATGCGCTCGCCCGGGGGGTGAAGGACTACATCGGCGGCAACTGCACGGTCAGCCTGATGCTGATGGGCCTGCACGGCCTGTTCAAGGCCGGGCTGGTGGAGTGGATGACGGCGATGACCTACCAGGCGGCCTCCGGCGCGGGCGCCCAGAACATGCGCGAGCTGCTCGCGCAGATGGGCGCCGCGCACGGCGTCGCGCAGGCGCTGCTCGCGGATCCCGCCTCGGCGATCCTCGACATCGATCGGCGCGTGGCCGACACGCTGCGCGCCGACGCGTTGCCGAAAGAGCACTTCGGCGTCGCCCTGGCGGGCTCCCTCATCCCATGGATCGACAAGGACATGGGCAACGGCCAGAGCCGCGAGGAGTGGAAGGGCCAGGCCGAAGGCAACAAGATACTCGGCCGGGAGTCCCGGCCGATTCCCATCGACGGCATCTGTGTGCGCATCGGCGCGATGCGCTGCCACAGCCAGGCGCTCACGATCAAGCTGACGCGCGACGTGCCCCTCGACGAGATCGAGGGCATGCTCGCCGCCGCCAACCCCTGGGCCAAGGTCGTGCCCAACCGTCGCGAGGAGTCGATGCGGCTGCTCTCGCCGGCGGCGGTGACCGGCAGCCTGGACGTGCCGGTGGGCCGCCTGCGCAAGCTCTCCATGGGTCCGCAGTACCTGGGTGCGTTCACCGTCGGCGACCAGCTCCTCTGGGGCGCTGCCGAGCCGCTGCGGCGCATGCTGCGCGTGCTGCTGGAGCAGGGCGAGCCAGTGCGCATGGCCGCCGCGACCGCCTGATTCCGCTCGGCCCGGAGTCGTCGCGCCGCGGTGGCCCGTCGCGGCATGTTTTCCCATGCCGGCGGTCCGCCCATTCCGTGGCGGATTGCGACATAGTTGGCTTGGCCTCAACTCCTAGACGGCGTGTTAGCTTGCCTGCCTAAGCCCCTGATGCTATGGTAGGTCCTCGGTCCAAGTCCTCCCCTGGGGTGGCATAGTGGGAAAACGCAACATCACAAATAGACTGGTCCTTCTTGCTCTCGGGCTCGCGCCGTCCGCGGCTTTTGCCGCGGGACTCGGCAAGCTCACTGTCCTGTCGGGACTCGGACAGCCGCTGCGTGCCGAGATCGAGATCGTGGCGCTGCAGAAGGGGGAGCTCGAGACCCTGAGCGCGCGGCTCGCGTCGGCGCAGGCCTTCCGCGAGGCCAACATCGACTACACGTCCGTGATGTCGACGCTGAACTTCGCGATCGAGCGGCGCGGCAATCGCCCGGTGGTGGTGGTCACATCGACGCAGCCGGTCGATGACCCGTTCCTCGATCTGCTGGTCGAGATCAACTGGCAGACCGGCCGCCTGGTGCGGGAGTACACCTTCCTTCTCGACCCCGCCGAATACAAGGGGCCCCAGGCCATTACCGCGCCCCCGGCCGTGCTTGCAGCGCCGCCCGTGGCGGCCACGCCGGTCCAGCCGCCCGCGCCGGTCGTCGAGCGCCCCGCGCCCGTGGCCGAACGGCCGACGTCGCCCGCGCCCGCCGTCGCGTCGGCCCCGGCCCCGGCTCCTGCTTCCGCTCCCGCGGCGGCGGCGCCCGCACCCGTCATTCCGCCTGCCCCGGCCTCCACGGGGGCGGCGCCGGGGACATACGTCGTTCAGCCGGGAGACACCCTCAGCAAGGTCGCTGCGGCGAACCGTCCCGAGGGCGTCACGCTGCAGCAGATGCTGGTCGCGCTGTATCGCGCGAACGAGGACGCCTTCATCAACCGCAACATGAACCTGCTCAGGAGCGGACGCACGCTTGCCATTCCGGACAAGGCCGCCGTGCAGGCGGTGGCTCCGGACGACGCGAACAAGGTCGTCATCGCGCAGACGCAGGCGTTCAACGAGTATCGCGCCTCGGTGGGCCAGACCGTTGCCGCCGCGCCAGAGCGCAGCGCCGACGTGGCACAGCGCGCCAGCGGCCGCGTCACCGCCAAGGTGGAGGAGCCGACGCCGGCGCCCGCAGCCGCGCCCAGCGACCAGGTGCGCCTCACGCCGCCGGCAGGCGCCGGCAAGGCCGCCTCTGCGGTGGACGACGCAGCCGCGCGCGACAAGGCAGTGCGCGAAGCGAACGAGCGCGTCGCCGCGCTGGAGAAGAACGTACAGGACCTGCAGAAGCTGCTGGAGATGAAGAACCAGCAGTTCGCCGAACTGCAGAAGCAGGCCGAGGCAGCCAAGGCCCCGCCGGCGCCCGCCGCGAAGGCGCCGGAGCCGGCCAAGCCCGCCGAACCGCCCAAGCCGGCCGAGGCGCCGAAAGCGGAGGCGCTCAAGCCGGCCGAGCCTCCCAAAGTGGCCGAAGCGCCCAAGCCCGAGGCCCCCCAGCCCGCCGAACCGCCCAAGACCGAAGCGCCGGCCGCTCCCGCGCCTGCCGCGGCGCCTGCGCCTGCGCCGGCACCGGTGGCCGAAGCGCCCAAGCCCAAGCCCAAGGCGCCGCCGCCTCCGCCGCCGCCGGAGCCCTCGCTCGTAGACGAACTCATGGACAACCCGGTCGCGCTCGGCGGTGGTGCGGCAGGGCTGCTTGCAGTGCTCGGCCTCGGCGCTTTCGCCATTCGCCGCCGCCGCAACGCCAAGCTCGAGAACAGCCTGCTCGGCGTCACGACCACGGACACCAGCTCGGTCTTCGGCACCACTGGCGGCCGCAATGTCGATACAGGCGCGAGCAGCCTGCAGACCGATTTCAGCCAGAGCGGCCTGGGTGCCATCGATACCGACGAGGTCGATCCGGTCGCCGAGGCCGACGTGTACATGGCCTATGGGCGCGATGCGCAGGCCGAGGAGATTCTCAAGGAAGCGCTGCAGAAGGATCCGAATCGCCAATCGGTGCGCGTCAAGCTGCTCGATATCTACGCTGCCCGGAAGGATCTGAAAGCGTTCGAGACGACCGCGGGCGAGCTGTACGCTGCGACCGGCGGGCAGGGATCCGAGTGGGATCGCGCATGCCAGCTCGGCCTGTCCATCGATCCGACCAACCCGATGTACGGTGGCAAGGGCGGGGATCCGTCCTCGACGCTGCCGCCCGGGACGGTGATCCTGCCGGGTGCGGCCGCGGCGGCTGCCGCGATGATGCCGGCTCCGGCGCCCGACATCGCACTGGACGCCGGCACCTCGGAGCCGCCCGTGCTGGACTTTGATCTGGGCGGTGGTGCGAGCGCGAAGCCGGTCGCCGACGTGGCGCTGGATGTCGGTACGCCGAGCCAGCTGCCGGCGGACCTCGGCTTCGACCTCAATCTCGGCGAGCCGTCGCAGAAGCCGTCCGCCGAGGAGGAGAGCGATTTCTCTCCCTCGGGCACGTTCATCATGGACGCCGCGACCAAGCGCGCGGTGAGTGAGATGGACGCCGCGACCACCGCGCCGCCGGACCTCGAGATCGACTTCGAGCTGCCCGGTGGCAAGGGCGAGCCGGCGTTCGACCAGGCTGCAAAGATGCAGGCCTCGCAGAGCAACGTGCTCGACTTCGATCTCGGCGGCGCGAAGGCGAAGTCGCAGCCGGTGGACGTGGCCTCGATCAGCTTCGACCTCGGGGAGCCGTCCACGCAGGCGCCGGCGGTCGATTCGCGCTGGCAGGAGGTGGCGACCAAGCTCGACCTCGCGAAGGCCTACGAGGAGATGGGCGACAAGGACGGCGCCCGCGAGCTCCTCAACGAGGTGATGAAGGAGGGCGACAACGCCCAGCAGCAGCAGGCCAAGGCGCTGCTCGCCGGGATAGGCTAGAGTCTTCGGCCGTTCCGCCGCCCGAAGGCCGCGCGAGCGGCCTTCGGCGTTTTCGGCCCCCGCCCTTCATCATGCGCATCGCTCTCGGCGTCTCCTACGACGGCAGTCCCTTCGAGGGCTGGCAGTCGCAGCCGTCGCGAAACACCGTGCAGGACGTGCTGGAGCGCGCGCTGGGCGGCATCGCGGGCGAGGCGGTACGGGTCAGCGCCGCGGGCCGCACCGATACCGGCGTGCACGCCCTTGCGCAGGTCGTGCACTTCGACACCGCGGTCGCCCGGCCGGATGGCGCGTGGGTGCGCGGGACCAACGCGGCGCTGCCGGACGCGGTCGCCGTGCAATGGGCCTGCCGAGTCGACGAGGCATTCCATGCGCGGTTCTCCGCCACCGCGCGCAGCTATGTCTACCTGCTCTACAACCATCCGGTGCGGCCGGCCGTCTTCGCCGGGCGCACCGGATGGTTCCACGACCCGCTGGACGTCGATGCGATGCGCACGGCGGCGCAGCACCTGCTGGGGGAGCACGACTTCAGCGCCTTCCGGTCGTCGGAGTGCCAGGCAAAGTCGCCGGTCAAGACGCTCGAGCGCATCGCGGTCAACTGCAACGGGCCCTACGTGACCTTCGAACTCACCGCTTCCGCGTTCCTGCACCACATGGTGCGCAACATCGTCGGGTGCCTGGTCTACGTGGGCAAGGGCCGGCATCAGCCCCCATGGCTGGCCGAGGTCCTCGCCGCACGCGAGCGCGCACGGGCCGCGCCGACCTTCCCGCCGCACGGGCTCTACCTCTCGGGCATCCGCTACGACACGCGCTGGCAATTGCCGGGCTTTTCCACCATGATCCCGCTCCTGCCATGACCCCGCCGTTCCGCACCCGCATCAAGATCTGCGGCATCACGCAGCCCGAGCATGGCCGGATCGCGGCGCAGCTCGGCGCGGACGCGATCGGGCTGGTGTTCTGGAAGCCGAGCGTGCGGGCCGTGACGCCTGCGCGCGCGCGGGAGATCGGCTCGGCGCTGCCGCCCTTCGTGTCGCGCGTCGCGTTGTTCGTCGATCCGCCGGAGGCTGAGGTCCGCGAAGTCATAGCGGCGTGCCGGCCCGACGTGCTGCAGTTCCATGGCGCCGAGCCGGCCGAATTCTGCCGCCGCTTCGACATGCCGTACGTGAAGGCGGCGCGGGTGAGGCCCGGTCTGGATTTGCTAGAATTCATGCTGCCTTACGCCGACGCCGCCGGCTGGCTCCTGGACGGGTACCGCGAGGACCTGCCGGGCGGTACCGGGGAGACTTTCAACTGGTCTCTGATTCCCCCGCGTCTGGAACGCCCGGTGATCCTCTCGGGCGGTCTGACGGCGGAGAACGTCGGTGACGGGGTGCGCGCCGTCCGCCCATGGGCGGTCGACGTGTCGAGCGGTGTGGAAGCCGCCAAGGGCGTCAAGGATCCGGCCCGGATCGCCGCCTTCATTTCAGGAGTACGCAATGCAGATGTATGACCTTCCCGACGCGCGCGGCCACTTCGGTCCGTACGGCGGCGTGTTCGTGGCCGAGACGCTGGTGCATGCGCTCGACGAGTTGAAGGCTGCGTACGAGCATTACCACAAGGATCCGGAGTTCATCCGCGAGTTCGAGTACGAGCTCGAGCACTTCGTCGGCCGCCCATCGCCCATCTTTCACGCGAAGCGCTGGTCCGAGCGCCTCGGTGGGGCGCAGATCCTCTTCAAGCGCGAGGACCTGAACCACACCGGCGCGCACAAGGTGAACAACACCATCGGCCAGGCGCTGCTCGCCCGGCGCATGGGCAAGCCGCGTGTCATCGCCGAGACCGGCGCGGGCCAGCACGGCGTCGCGACCGCCACCGTGGCCGCGCGCTACGGCATGGAGTGCATCGTCTACATGGGCGTCGAGGACGTGAAGCGCCAGGCGCAGAACGTCTACCGCATGAAGCTCCTCGGCGCGAAGGTGGTGCCGGTCGAGTCCGGCTCGCGGACGCTCAAGGACGCGCTCAACGAGGCGATGCGCGACTGGGTCACCTACGTCAACAACACCTTCTACATCATCGGCACGGTCGCCGGCCCGCATCCCTACCCGATGATGGTGCGCGACTTCCAGTCGGTCATCGGGCGCGAGTCCATCGAGCAGATGCAGCGCGAGTACGGCCGCCAGCCGGACGCCGTCATTGCGTGCGTGGGCGGCGGCTCCAACGCCATGGGTATCTTCTACCCGTACATCCCGCACGAGTCCGTGCGCCTCATCGGCGTGGAGGCGGGCGGGTCGGGGATCGCGAGCGGCAAGCATGCGGCGAGCCTCAATGCGGGCAAGCCCGGTGTGCTGCACGGGAACCGCACCTATCTCCTGCAGGACGAGAACGGCCAGATCATCGAGACGCACTCGATCTCCGCCGGCCTCGACTATCCCGGCGTCGGCCCTGAGCACGCGTGGCTCAAGGACCTCGGCCGCGCCGAGTACGTGGCGGTGAACGACGACGAGGCGCTCGCGGCGTTCCACGACTGCTGCCGCCTCGAAGGCATCATCCCCGCGTTGGAGTCGGCGCACGCGCTGGCCTACGCGGCGAAGCTCGCACCGACACTGCCGAAGGACCAACTGCTGCTCATCAATCTCTCCGGCCGCGGCGACAAGGACATGCACACCGTCGCCGAGAAGTCCGGCCTCGAGCTCTGATCGCGGCCGGCCGCGCGGTCGGCCCGAAGGAAACCATGTCCCGTATCCAGGCCATATTCGAGCGCCTCCAGCAGTCGCAGAGAAAGGCGCTCATTCCCTTCGTCACCGCTGGTGACCCATCCCGCGAAGCCACCGTGCCGCTCATGCACACGCTGGTGCAGGCCGGCGCCGACGTCATCGAGCTCGGCGTGCCGTTCTCGGACCCGATGGCGGACGGCCCGGTGATCCAGCGTTCGAGCGAGCGCGCATTGAAGCTCGGCGTGGGGCTCGACGACGTGCTCGACTATGTCGCCGAGTTCCGCCGCACCGACGACCGCACCGCCGTGGTCCTGATGGGCTATGCGAATCCGATCGAGGCCATGGGGACCGAGGCTTTCGCGCAGCGTGCGCAGGCGGCCGGCGTCGACGGCGTTCTGGTGGTCGACTACCCGCCCGAGGAAAGCGAGTCCTTCGCCGCACTGGTGCGGGGACGCGGCATGGACCTCATCTTCCTGCTCGCGCCGACGTCGACCGACCAGCGCATCGGCCACGTGGCGAAGCTCGCGAGCGGCTATGTCTACTACGTGTCGCTGAAGGGTGTGACCGGCTCGGGCGCGCTCGACGTCGCAGACGTGGAGCGCAACCTCGCGCGCATTCGCGCGCATTGCACGCTGCCGCTGGGCGTGGGGTTCGGCATTCGTGATGCGGCAAGCGCATCGGCCGTCGCCCGCGTTGCCGACGCGGTGGTGATCGGCTCCAAGATCATCCAGGAGATGGAGGAGTCGGGCGGCGCAGCGGCGATCGATCGCGCCGGCGCGTTCGTTTCAGGCATCCGGGTGGCGCTCGACCGGCGATGAGCGCGTCGGGCCGCCCCAAGCGCTCATCCGTCGCGCGCAGCGAGAGGGTAAGCCCATGAGCGCGTCGGGCCGCCCCAAGCGCTCATCCGTCGCGCGCAGCGCGAGGATGGTCCCATGAGCTGGCTCCAGAAGCTGCTGCCCCCGAAGATCAAGCGCGCCGACGGCGCCGGGCGCCGCTCGATGCCCGAGGGGCTCTGGTCGAAGTGCCCCTCCTGCGACGCGGTGCTCTATGCCACCGACCTGGAGCGCAACCAGGGCGTCTGCCCGAAGTGCGGCTACCACAACCGGATCGACGCGCGCGCGCGGCTCGACCAGTTCCTCGATCCGGAGGGCCGCTTCGAGATCGGCGCCGAGGTCGAGCCGATCGACACGCTGAAGTTCAAGGACACCAAGCGCTACACCGACCGCCTTGTGGAGGCGCAGAAGACCACCGCGGAGCAGGATGCGCTGGTGGTGATGCAGGGCAGCGTGCTCAACGTGCCGCTGGTCGCCGCGGTGTTCGAGTTCGAGTTCATGGGCGGATCGATGGGCTCGGTGGTGGGCGAGCGCTTCGTGCGCGGCGTGCGGGCGTGCCTCGACCAGAACCTGCCCTTCGTCTGCTTCTCGGCCACCGGCGGGGCGCGCATGCAGGAGGGGCTGCTCTCGCTGATGCAGATGGCCAAGACCACCGCCGCGCTCACGCAGCTCTCGGCGCGCCGGCTTCCGTTCCTCTCCGTGCTCACCGATCCCACCATGGGCGGCGTGTCGGCAAGCTTCGCGATGATCGGCGACGTGGTCATCGCCGAGCCCAGGGCGCTCATCGGTTTCGCCGGGCCGCGGGTCATCGAGCAGACCGTGCGCGAGAAGCTGCCGGAGGGCTTCCAGCGCGCCGAGTTCCTGCTCGAGAAGGGCGCGATCGACATGATCGTCGACCGCCGCCAGATGCGCGAGCGAATCGTCGCGCTGCTCACCCTGCTCATGCGCCTGCCGCCGGCGGCCGGCTGAATCCCGCCGTACCGCGCATGGTCCCCGCCGACCTCGCCGGCTGGCTCGCCTATATCGAGCGGCTGCACCCGAAGACCATTGCCATGGGGTTGGAGCGCGTGGCGCGGGTGCGCGACGCGCTCGGCCTCGCGCCGGCCTGTCCGGTATTCGTGGTCGGCGGCACCAACGGCAAGGGCTCGACCTGCGCGATGCTGGAGGCCATCCTGCTGGCCGCGGGGTATCGGGTCGGCTGCTACACCTCGCCGCATCTGCTGCGCTACAACGAGCGCGTGCGCATCGACGGGCGGGAGGTCTCCGACGACGCCCTCTGCGCTGGTTTCGCGGCGGTGGAGGCCGCGCGCGGTGGCGTCGAGCTGACGTACTTCGAGTTCGGGACACTTGCCGCCATGGTCGCGTTCGAGCGCGCCGGGCTGGACGCCCTGGTGCTCGAGATCGGCCTCGGCGGTCGTCTGGACGCGGTGAACGCCTTCGACGCCGACTGCGCGCTGCTCACCAGCGTGGACATGGATCACATGGAGTACCTCGGCGACACGCGCGAGCGGATCGGCTGGGAGAAGGCGCATATCTTCCGCGCCGGACGTCCGGCCATATGCGGGGATCCCCTGCCGCCGGTCACGGTGCCCGAGGTTGCCGCGGCGATCGGTGCGGACCTGCAGGTGGTCGGGCGCGAGTTCGGCTACGAGGGTGACCGCCAGCAGTGGCGCTACTGGGGCCGCGGCGGCACACGCGCGGGCCTCGCATATCCCGCGCTGCGTGGCGCCAATCAGCTGCTCAACGCCGCCAGCGTGATCGCGGCGCTGGATACCCTGCGGGAGCGCCTGCCTGTCAGCAACCAGGCCATCCGCCAGGGCTTTGCGCTGGCGGAACTGCCGGGCCGATTCCAGGTGTTGCCGGGTCGTCCCGCGGTGATCCTTGACGTGGCCCACAACCCGCACGCTGCGGCCGTCCTGGCGGAGAACCTGTCCAACATGGGCTTCTTTCCCGCCACTCACGCGGTTTTCGCCATGCTGCGCGACAAGGACATCGTCTCGGTATGCCGCCGTCTGGCTGGACGCGTCGATCACTGGCACGTCGCGTCGCTCGACGCGACGCCGCGCGGCGCGCGCTCCGCGGACGTCGCCGCAGCGCTGCGCGAAGCCGGGGCAGGAGGCACGATCCTCGAGCACGCGACGGTCGCACAGGCCTACGCTGCAGCGCGGGAGGCGGCGGAGGAGGGTGATAGAATTATTGTTTTTGGATCCTTCCACACCGTGGCTGAAGTCATGGCGGTGCGAGGCGCGTGACGGATGAGCGACCCGCAGGAGACTCTCGATCTGCGGCGCCGGGCGCGCCGCCGCCTCGTCGGTGCCATCGCGCTGGTGCTGGCGCTGGTCATCGTCCCGCCGATGATCATGGATCTCGAACCCAAGCCCGTCGCCACGAAGCTCAACGTGGAGATCCCCTCGCAGGATGCCGGACGGCTGAAGCCTCCGCCCAAGCCGGCCATCACCGAGACCCCGGCGGCAGCGACCGCCGTCCCCGAGGTTGCCAGGACCGCCGAGAAGGCCAAGACCGCGGAAAAACCCAAGGCCGCAGAGCCGGCCAAGGGGCCTGCACCGGCCAAGCCGGCGTCGTCCTCCACGCAGTCCTCCCTGGATGCACGCACCGTGGCCGCTCTGGGCGCGCCGAAGACACCCGAGCCCGCCCCGGGATCTCTGCCGGCCGCCGAGGAAAAGCCCAAGGCCTCGCCCAAGCCTGCGGAGCCCGCGGCCAAGCCGTCGGAGCCAGCGCGCCGGGTCGCGGATGCGCCACCGCCCGCCGGCGAGTCGTACGTCGTGCCGCTTGGTTCCTACGGTAGCGCCGAGAACGTGTCGCAACTCCGGGCGCGTCTTGCCAAGGAAGGCATCCAGAGCTACACCGAGCCGGTGAAGACGCCGTCGGGCGATCGTACCCGCGTGCGTGCCGGACCCTACCCCTCGCGTGAAGCGGCGGAGGAGGCGCGCGACCGCGTGAAGGCCATGGGCATCGATGCGGGCAATGTCATCGCCCGGCAATGAACGCGCTGGACTACGCGTGGCTCGCGGTGCTCGGGCTGTCGGTCCTGCTCGGCCTCTGGCGCGGAGTGGTGCGCGAGATCTTCTCGCTCGCCGGCTGGGTTTTCGCCATTGCGGCCGCGATGACCTTCGCCGGGTCGGCGGCGGCCGCGTTGCCCGCGGGGCTTGCCTCTCCCACGGTGCTCACAGTCGCGTCCTTTGCGGTCATCTTCCTCTCGGTCCTGCTCGCGCTGTCTTTCGCGGGTGTGCTGCTGGCGCGGATGTTCCGCGCGGCGGGGCTCGCCCTGGCGGACCGGATACTCGGTTCGATCTTTGGTTTCGCGCGCGGTGTGCTCATACTGCTGGTGGTGGTGCTGGCCGCGGCGTTCACGCCGCTGCCGAAAGAGCCGTTGTGGCGGGAATCCGCGCTCACGCCGGCGCTCGAGACGGCGGTGATCGCGGCCAAGCCGTGGCTGCCGCCAGGGATCGCGGACCAGGTGCGTTACCAGAGATGAGGTGAGGCGATGTGCGGAATCATCGGCGTAGCCGCGCGGTCCCCGGTCAACCAGATCCTGTACGACGGGCTGCTGCTGCTCCAGCACCGCGGCCAGGACGCAGCCGGTATCGTGACCGCCGCCGGCCAGCGGTTCCACATGCACAAGGGCTCGGGCCTCGTGCGGGACGTGTTCCGGACCCGCGACATGCGCTCGCTGCCGGGCACCATCGGCATCGGCCACTGCCGCTACCCCACCGCCGGATCGGCCTTCGATGCCGGCGAGGCGCAGCCCTTCTACGTGAACTCGCCGTTCGGCATCGTGCTGGCGCACAACGGCAACCTGACCAACGCCGGTCAGCTCAAGGAGGAGATGTTCCGCACCGACCTGCGGCACATCAACACCAGCTCCGACTCCGAGGTGCTGCTCAACGTGCTCGCGCACGAGCTCGAGATCGCCGCGACGGGCCCGCGGATCGACCCCGATACGGTCTTCGAGGCGGTGACGAACGTGCATCGCCGCTGCCGCGGGGCGTATGCGGTCGTCGCGATGATCGCCGGCGCGGGGCTGCTCGCATTCCGCGATCCCTACGGCATCCGCCCCCTGGTCATCGGTCGCTGCGACACGCCGGAGGGCCCCGAGTGGATCATCGCCTCGGAGAGCGTCGCGCTGGACTCCCTCGGCTTCCGGGTGGAGCGGGACGTCGCGCCGGGCGAGGCGATCCTCATCGGCGAGGACGGGCGCCTCACCGCGCGGCAGTGCGCGGACCAGCCCAAGCTCGCGCCGTGCATTTTCGAGTATGTCTATCTCGCGCGGCCCGACTCGCTTATCGACGGCGTGTCGGTCTACGAAACGCGCCTGCGCATGGGCGAGCACCTGGCCGACAAGATTCGCCGGCAGTACCCCGACCTCGAGATCGACGTGGTGATCCCGGTCCCGGACACCAGCCGGCCGTGCGCGCTGCAGCTCGCCACCAGCCTGGGTGTCGCGTACCGTGAAGGCTTTGTCAAGAACCGCTACATCGGCCGGACCTTCATCATGCCCGGGCAGACGGTGCGCAGGAAGTCGGTGCGGCAGAAGCTGAACGCGATGCCGCTGGAGTTCCGCGACAAGAACGTGCTGATCGTCGACGACTCCATCGTGCGCGGCACCACCAGCCGGGAGATCGTGCAGATGGCGCGGGAGTCCGGCGCCCGCAAGGTCTTCTTCGCCTCCGCCGCGCCGCCGGTGCGCTTCCCGAACGTGTACGGCATCGACATGCCCACCCGCGAAGAGCTCATCGCCACGCGGCGCTCCGAGGAGGAGATCGCCGCGGAGATCATGGCCGATGCGGTCATCTACCAGGATCTCGATGCGCTGAAGGCCGCGATCCTGCAGGTCAATCCAGCGCTCGGCGACTTCGAGGCCTCCTGCTTCGACGGCTGCTACATCACCGGCGACGTCACCACGGAGTACCTGGCGAGCGTCGAGAGCCAGCGTGACGCCGGGCGGCAGGACACGGAGCCCGACGACGCGGACGAGCCGTCCACGGCGGGAGCAGCAGCATAGCAATGAGCGGCGACGACTACGGCTTCGACACCCGGGCGATCCGCGCCGGCATCCACCGCAGCCAGTTCAACGAGCACTCGGAGGCGCTGTACCTCACGTCGAGCTTCGTGTTCGAGAGCGCCGCGCAGGCCGCGGCGCGATTCGCGAACAAGGAACCCGGCAACGTCTACTCGCGCTTCACCAATCCCACCGTCACCGCGTTCCAGGAACGGCTGGCGGCGCTGGAGGGAGGGGAGGCCTGCGTCGCCACCTCGTCCGGCATGTCGGCCATCCTGGCCACCTGCATGGGGCTGCTGCGCGCCGGCGACCACATCGTGTCCTCCTCCTCGATCTTCGGCGCGACGGTGCAGCTGTTCGAGAACATCCTCGCCCGCTTCGGCCTGGAGACGACGTTCGTGGATGGCGGCGACCCGGACGCCTGGCGCGCGGCGCTGCGGCCGAACACGCGGCTCGCTTACCTGGAGACGCCCTCGAATCCCCTGACCGAGGTGGTCGACGTGGCGGCGCTGGCCGAAGTGGTCCACGCGCGCGGTGCGCTCCTCGTCGTCGACAACTGCTTCTGCACCCCGGCGCTGCAGACGCCGCTTGCCATGGGCGCAGACCTGATCATCCACTCTGCGACCAAGTATCTCGACGGACAGGGACGGGTGCTCGGCGGCGCGGTGGTCGGGCGCCGCGAGCTGGTCATGGAGGGCATCTACGGCTTTCTCCGTACGGCGGGGCCAAGCCTGTCGCCGTTCAACGCCTGGGTGCTGCTGAAGGGGCTGGAGACGCTCGCCATCCGCATGGAGGCGCAGTCCGCGCGGGCGCTGGCGCTCGCGCAATGGCTGGAGGCGCAACCGGCGGTCGAGCGCGTGTTTTACCCCGGACTGCCGACGCATCCCCAGTACGCGCTCGCGCAGCGGCAGCAGCGCGCCGGCGGCGCGATCGTATCGTTCGACGTGAAGGGCGGCCGGGAGGCCGCGTGGCGGGTCATCGATGCGACGCGGATGATTTCGATCACCGCCAACCTGGGCGACACCAAGTCCACCATCACGCACCCTGCCTCGACGACGCACGGCCGGATCAGCGCGGCGGCGCGCGCGGCGGCCGGCATCGGCGAAGGGTTGGTGCGGGTCGCGGTGGGGCTGGAGGACCTCGCGGACATCCGGTCCGATCTCGCCCGCGGGCTTGGCTGAGCGCGCCGCGGTCAGGCGATTTCGACCGCTTCGGCGCCGCCCGCGTCGACGCGCAGATAGGTTCCCCGGTTGTACCAGTCGGCGAGCACGATGCGCTCGCAGATCTGTCCCTCGAGCTCGTGACGGTGGCGGCCCGGGCGGTGCGTGTGTCCATGGATCAGGCGCGGATAGCCGTGCGTCCGCAGCGCCTCGTCCACCGCGCCGGCGTTCACGTCCATGATCGCCATCGGCTTCTCGTGCTTCGCCGCCTCGCTCTTGCCACGCAGCGCCCTGCCGATGCGGCGGCGGAGGGCGAGCGGCAGCAGCAGAAACACCTGGATTCCCGCGGGCCTGCGCACCCGCGCGCGGAAACGCTGGTAGGCGACGTCGTCGGTGCACAGCGTGTCGCCATGCATCAGCAGCGTGGGCACGCCGAAGAGCGTGAGCCGCGCGGGATCCTGCAGCAGCGTCATGCCGGCCCGCCGGGCGGCGCGCCGCCCAAGCAGGAAGTCGCGGTTCCCGTGCATGAAGAACGTCGCCACGCCGCTGCGCGACAGCGCCCCGATCTCGTCCAGCACGCCCGCGTTGAACGCGTCGGGGTCGTCGTCGCCGAGCCAGTACTCGAACAGGTCGCCCAGCATGTAGAGCGCCGCAGCTTCACGCGCCGGGCCGCGCAGCAGGCGCACGAACGCGTCGACGGCCGCCGGACGCTCGCGGGAGAGATGCAGGTCCGAGACGAACAGCACCGGGCCGTCGCGGCCGGTTCCGTGCGCGTCGGTGGGAGCCACGGTGCTCGGCGGCCGCGCTACCGGGAGCGGGGCCCGGTCAGCCTGCCACCTCGGCGCGCTGAATGATCACGTCCTCGTTCGGGACGTCGCGGTGGAAGCCACGCGTGCCGGTCTTCACGCCCTTGATGCGGTCCACGACGTCGGCGCCCTCGACGACGCGCCCGAAGACGCAGTAGCCCCAGCCCTGGGGCGTCGGCGCGGTGTGGTTCAGGAAGTCGTTGTCCGCCACGTTGATGAAGAACTGCGCGGTGGCCGAGTGCGGATCGTTGGTGCGCGCCATGGCGACCGTGTAGCGGTCGTTCTTCAGGCCGTTGTCGGCCTCGTTCTTCACCGGCGCCAGCGTCGGCTTCTGCTTCATGCCTGGCTCGAAGCCGCCGCCCTGGAGCATGAAGCCGTCGATGACGCGGTGAAACACCGTATTGGCGTAGTGGCCGGACTCGACGTACGCGAGAAAATTCTTCACTGTGTCGGGCGCGCGGGCGGCGTCGAGCTCGATGCCGATGACGCCGAGGTTGGTGTGCAGCTTGATCATGTGCAGGCCTTTGCGGGAGTTACTTGGCGGGGAGCACGCTGGCGGACTCGATGACGACGTCCTCCATCGGCACGTTCTGGTACGGGCCGCGGTTGCCGGTGCGCGTACCCTTGATCCGGTTGACGACGTCCATGCCCTGCACGACGCGCCCGAACACCGCATAGCCGTGTCCGTCGGGACGAGGGTAGTTGAGGGCGTCGTTGTTCGCCACGTTGATGAAGAACTGGGCGGTGGCCGAGTTGGGGTCCGACGTGCGCGCCATGGCAATGGTGCCGGCGTCGTTGCGCAGGCCGTTCTTCGCCTCGTTCTCGATCGGCGCACGCGTCGGCTTCTGCTTCAGGCCGGCTTCGAACCCGCCGCCCTGGATCATGAACCCGTCGATCACGCGGTGGAACACGGTGCCGTTGTAGTGCCCGTCCTTCACGTACTGGAGGAAGTTGGCGACGGTCTTCGGCGCCTTGTCCGGGAAGAGCTCGAGCACGATGACGCCCTGGTTGGTCTTCAGCTCGACACGCGGATCGGCGGCGTGCACCAGGGTGGCGGCCGCGAGCAGGGCGGCGGCGAGGAGAGTTTTCAGCATGGTCTTCCCAGGGGTTGGTGAATCAGGGGTTGGCGGCCGGGGCGCGGGGCTTGGGGCGCTGCACGACCTCGCGCGCCATGCCGAGCTTGCGTGTGGCCGACCGGTTGCTCGGGTCGAGCTTGCCGGCGCGCTCGTACGCACGGGCCGCGAGTTGCACGTAGACGTCGCCGAGGTTCTCCTGCGCCGTCGCGTACTCGGGGTTGGTGCGGATCGCCAGTTCCAGCGACTGGCGCGCCCGCTCCAGGTCGCCTCGAGCGGCGTAGAGGACGGCGAGGTTGTTGTGCGCCTCGGAGAGTTCGGGGTAATCCTGCGCCAGGCGCTGGTAGACCTCCATCGCCTCGGGGATGCGCCCGTCCTCGGCGAGGATCACGCCCTTGAGGAAGCGCGCGTCCTGGTCCGCCGGCTTCTTCGCCAGGGCCTGGTCGACCCGCTTCATCGCCGCTTCCCGCTCGCCCGCGGCGAGCAGCTTGCGCGCTTCGGCGAGATCGTCGGCGCGGGCAGCACCCGCTGCGAGAAGCGCGGCGAGCAGGAGCGGGGCTAGGCGGCGCATGTGGGATAGAATCGAACCGTTGCGCGCCCGGGCAATCCGGGCGCTGGAATGGCGCAGGCGAAGCGCGATTCTAGCAAATGGGCCGTGCCGGTCCGGCCGAGCGCGCGTTCTTCCCGCCTCCCAGTCATGCTGAAGATCCACAACACCCTGACGCGCGCCAAGGATGCGTTCGTCCCGCTCGAGCCGGGCCGCGTGCGCATGTACGTCTGCGGCATGACCGTGTACGACTACTGCCACATCGGCCACGCCCGGGTGATGGTGGTCTTCGACATGGTGCAGCGCTGGCTGCGGACGAGCGGCTACCAGGTCACCTACGTCCGCAACATCACCGACATCGACGACAAGATCATCCGCCGCGCGGTCGAGAACGGCGAGACCATCGGCGAGCTGACGGCGCGCTTCATCCGCTACATGGACGAGGATGCCGCAGCGCTGGGCGTGCAGAAACCGGACCACGAGCCGCGCGCCACCGGGTACATCCGCGAGATGCTGGACATGATCGGCACGCTGGAGCGCAAGGCGCTTGCCTACCGCGCGGCCAGCGGCGACGTGAATTTCTCGGTACGCAGGTTTCCGGGCTACGGGAAGCTCTCCGGCAAGTCGCTCGAGGACTTGCGCGCCGGGGAGCGGGTGGAAGTCGCGGCGGACAAGGAGGATCCGCTCGACTTCGTGCTCTGGAAACGCGCCAAGGAGGGCGAGCCATTCTGGCAGTCGCCGTTCGGCAACGGGCGCCCGGGCTGGCACATCGAGTGCTCCGCCATGAGCACCACGCTGCTCGGGCAGCCCTTCGACATTCACGGCGGCGGCGCGGACCTGCAGTTCCCGCACCACGAGAACGAGATCGCGCAGTCGGAGGGCGCCTGTGGCAAGCCGTTCGTCCGCTGGTGGATGCACAACGGATTCGTGCGGGTCGACGACGAGAAGATGTCGAAATCGCTCGGCAACTTCTTCACCATCCGCGAGGTGCTGGCGCGCTACGACGCCGAAGTGGTGCGCTTCTTCATTCTGCGCGCCCAGTACCGCAGCCCGCTCAATTACTCCGACCAGCACCTGGACGAGGCCAGGAGCGGACTCGCGCGCCTCTACACTGCGCTGAAGGGTGCCGGAGCGGTGCCGTCGACGGTGGACTGGAACGAGCCGCGCGCAGCGAAGTTCAGGGCTGCGATGGACGACGACTTCAACACGCCCGAGGCGTGCGCGGTGCTGTTCGAGATCGCGGCTGACGTGAACCGCGGGGGCAGCGCTGCGGACGCCGGGCTGCTGCGTGCGCTCGGCGGCATCCTCGGATTGCTGCAGCGCGACCCGGTCGAATTCCTGCGCGCCGGGCCCGGGAGCGGGCTCGTGGACGAGACCGAGATCGCCGCGCAGATCGCCGCGCGGGCGGCGGCGAAAAAGGCGCGGGACTACGCCGAGGCCGACCGTATCCGGAAGGCGCTCGCCGAGCGCGGCGTCCTGCTCGAAGATACGCCGCAGGGCACGACCTGGCGCCGCGCCTAGCGCCGGTTCCTAGCGGAGGAACTTCCCGCCGCGGCCGATTATGGTGAGCTCTACGAACTGCGAGCCGCTGTGGTTGGCGGGTGAGAAGGAGACGACGAAGCCGCCGAGGTCCACGCCGTTCATGGTCTCCAGCGAAGCCATGAAGCGCTCGCGGGTCAGCTCGCGCCCGGCGCGTTTCAGGCCTTCGACAAACACCTTCGCGGCAATGAAGCCCTCGAGGCTGGTGAAGTTGTAGTCGGTGACGCCGGCCGCCTTGAGCACCTGCTGGTACTCCTTGACGATCGGGAGGCCGGTGTTCCACGGGAACGGCACGACCTGCGAGATCGCGACGCCGTGGCCGTCGTCGCCGAGGGCATCGGAGAGTGCCTTGGAGCCCACGAACGAGACGTTGTGGAACTGCGCGGCGCTACCCTCCTTTTTCATCTGGCGCACGAACTCCGCGATCGAGGTGTAGGCGGAGATCATCACCACCGCGTCCGGCTGCGCGCCGTGGATGGTCTTGACCGCGGCGCCGACGTCCTTGGTGTTGCGCTCCACGGTGCCGGTCGCGGTCATCGCCATGTTGCGCCGCTTCATCGCGCGCTCCACCCCGGCAAGACCTGCCTTGCCGTAGGCGTCGTTCTGGTAGAACACCGCGATCTTCTTGGTACCGATGGATACGAGCTGCTCGACGATCTTCTCGGTTTCGTCGTAGTAGCTCGCCCGCACGTGGAAGATCTGCCGGTTGAAGGGTTCGCGCAACAGCTCGGCGCCGGTGAAGGGGGCCACGAACGGCACCTTCGCCTCGGTGAAGATCGGCAGCGCGGCGGCGCTGGTCGGGGTGCCGACGAAGCCGAACAGGGCGAAGACCTTGTCTTCCTCGATGAACTTCTTGGTGTTCTCGGCCGCGAGGTTCGACTCGTACTTGTCGTCGCGGATGCGCAACTCGATGGTGCGGCCGTTGACGCCGCCCTGCTTGTTGACATGCTCGAAGTAGGCCTTGGCACCGGCGTTCATCTGGATGCCGAGCTGGGCGGCCGGGCCGCTGAACGCGGCGGACTGCCCGACCAGCACCGTGGTGGGCGTCACGCCCGGCGACTGGGCCCAGCCGGGCGCGCCATGGAGGGCAGCGAGGGTACCGAGTGCGAGGGCGAGTCGGCGAAGCATGGGTGGAATCCTCTGGGTTCGAACGACTGCGAGACATTCCGTCGAACGCCGGTCTACGGTCAAGGAAGGATGCGGCGGCGTGCGGTCCGCAAGCCGGCGCGGGCGGCAATCCGTCACGGGCACCGCCGCTCGGCATGCGCCGAGCCAGGAATTCTTTCCGGATATGATCTCGAACCACCGCCTGCACGCCATCGCCGCATTCCATGGCCCGGATCACCATCAAGCTCGCCCGCCCTGCCGACCGCGTCGCGCCCGACAGGGAGCCGACGGCACGCGCCCGCCGCGCGTTGCGGGACCGGGGCCGTGCGATCCCCCCCGTGCGGGCCGCCGCGGAGCCGGCGGCCGCGTCCGCCGGCGAGCCGCGCCTCTCCAAGCTGATGGGCGAGCGCGGCCTGTGCTCACGCCGCGAGGCCGACGAGTGGATCGCGAACGGCTGGGTGAAGGTGGACGGCACGGTGGTCGCGGAGCTCGGCGCGCGGGTGCACCGCGAGGCGCGCATCGAGATCGATCCCGCGGCGCATGCGCATCAGAGCGAGCAGGTCACCATCCTGCTGCACAAGCCGATCGGTTACGTTTCCGGCCAGGCCGAGGGCGGCCACGAACCCGCCATCGTGCTGCTCCGGCCCGACAACCGCTGGCCCGACGATCCGTCGCCGACCCGCTTCAAGCCGGTTCACCTGCGCGGACTCGCGCCCGCGGGCCGGCTCGATATTGACTCGACCGGGCTGCTGGTCTTTACGCAGGACGGGCGCGTCGCGAAACGGCTGATCGCCCGCGACTCCGAGGTGGAGAAGGAGTACCTGGTGCGTGTGGAAGGCACGTTGTCCGACGAGGGCATGCGTTTGCTGCGCCACGGGCTCTCGCTCGACGGTGTGCAGCTCAAGCCGGCACGCGTGTCCTGGCAGAACGAGGACCAGCTCCGCTTCGTGCTGCGCGAGGGCCGCAAGCGCCAGATCCGGCGCATGTGCGAGCTCGTCGGCGTGAAGGTGACGGGCCTCAAGCGGGTGCGGACGGGGAGCGTGCCGCTCGGGCGGCTTCCGGTCGGGCAATGGCGCTACCTGCGCCGGGACGAGACATTCTGAGCGCGCCGATGAACGACCTCGAGCGCCTGCGGGAGCGAGTGCGCGCGTTCGCGGCGGCGCGCGACTGGGAGCAGTTTCACTCGCCCAAGAACCTCGCAATGGCGTTGTCCGTGGAGGCCGCCGAGCTGGTCGAGATCTTTCAGTGGCTCACCGAGGCCGAAAGCCGCGACCTTGCGCCGCACGCGCACGCGGCGGCGGCCGAGGAAATCGCCGACGTGCTGCTCTACCTCGTGCGTCTTGCCGACGTGCTGGGCATCGACATTGCCGCCGCGGCGGAGCGCAAGCTGGCGGCGAACGAACTGCGCTATCCCGCGGACAAGGCGCGCGGCAGCGCGAAGAAGCACAACGAGCTGTAGCCTTGGACGCGCCGCCCGTGGTGCAGTGGACCGAGGACGGCAAGGCGCATGCCGCGCTGTGGCGCTCCGAGCGCAGCGCGCCCCCGCCAAGGACCGTCGTGGCCGTCGACGACCGCATCACTGCGGACGACGCCTATGGCCGCGCCTGCCAGGGAACGGCGCTCCTCTGGCGCGGCGACTTCCACAATGCCCGGCAGATGCTGGTCGCGCTCGCCGCCCGGACGGATCGCGGACAGCGCAGGCGCAAGCCCGCGGCATCGCTTGCTGAGGCGTTCAACCTCGAGCGCCAGTCGCGGTCGCAGCGCGCCCGGACGCTCGGCATGCTGCTGGTCCCGCTCGACACCGACTACGGCATACCGCTGCGCCGTGCACCGGACCTGCGGCAGGCGTGCGTCGAAGCGTACGGCGCGTCCGAAGGCGCGTCCCTGGTTTCGCTGCGGGAGTTGCTGGGCATCGTAGGCGCGCACGAGTGGCGGGTGAAGGGCATTGACGTGCCTGCCGCCGGAGGCCGCATTCATCCGCACTATGGCGTCTTCGCGCCGACTCGCGGCGAGTACATCGACCTCGTCGCCCAGGCGCCGCTGCCCGCCGCGCTGGCTGCGCGCAGTCTCGCCTTCGACATCGGCACCGGCACCGGCGTCCTCGCGGCGGTGCTCGCGCGCCGCGGCGTCGCGCGCGTGGTGGCGACCGACCGCGACCCTCGTGCGCTGGCCTGCGCGCGGGAGAACGTCGCGCGGCTCGGGCTCGGGGACCGCGTCGAGGTCGTCGCCACCGATCTGTTTCCCGACGGTGGGGCACCGCTCGTGGTGTGCAATCCGCCCTGGGTGCCGGCCCGACCGGCGACGCCGTTGGAGCACGGCATCTACGATCCTGACAGTGGGATGCTCAGGGGCTTCCTCGGGGGGCTCGCGGCCCACCTCGGCCCGGACGGGGAGGGATGGCTGATCATCTCCGACCTCGCCGAGCACCTGGGCCTGCGTTCACGCGAGGCACTGCTGGGATGGATCGATGCCGCAGCGCTGAGGGTCGTCGATCGCCTCGATGCGCGGCCGCGGCACCCGCGGGCGGCGGATGCGGGGGACCCCTTGCATGCGGCGCGGTCGAAGGAGGTGACTTCGCTGTGGCGGCTGGCGGTCACTTAGGGGAGTTGCGCAACCTGGCTTGATGTCGCGCAAGCCCCCGCGCCGCCGACAGGTCAGAGTGGACGGGGTAGTGTCCCTGCCCACCCGCTTGCGCAGAGGGATCGATGGACAGACCCTGGCTCGCGCAGTACCCGGCCGGCGTGCCCGCGCAGATCGACGTGGATGCCTACGCGTCGCTGAAGGACATGCTGGTCGCCAGCTGTGTGCGTTATGCCGAGCTGCCGGCCTACAGTTCGATGGGCACGGCGCTGACTTTCCGCCAGCTCGACGAGGCTAGCCGCGCCTTTGCGGCTTGGCTGCAGAAGGTCGCCCGCCTGCAGCGCGGCGACCGCGTCGCGATCATGCTGCCGAATCTGCTGCAGTACCCGGTGGCGCTGTTTGGCATCCTGCGCGCTGGCCTCGTGGTGGTCAACGTCAACCCGCTGTATACGGCGCGCGAGCTCACTCACCAGCTCAACGACTCCGGCGCCGCGGCCATCGTGGTGCTGGAGAATTTCGCGCACACGCTGGCGCAGGTGATCGGGTCGACGTCCGTGCGCACGGTAGTCACGACGCAGGTGGGCGACCTGCTGCCGCCGTTCAAGCGCTTGCTGACGAACGCGGTTGTCAAACATGTGAAGAAGCTGGTGCCGCCCTGGCGGCTGGACGCCGCGGTGGACTTCAGGCAGGCGCTGGCCGCCGGCCGTGGCCGGACCTTCGACGAGGTGACGCTGGGCCACGACGATCTCGCTTTCCTGCAGTACACCGGCGGCACCACCGGTGTGGCCAAAGGGGCGATGCTCAGCCACGGCAACATGGTGGCCAACGTGCTGCAGGTGGCGGCATGGATCGGGCCCGGCATGAAGGACGGCGCCGAAACGCTGGTCATCCCGCTGCCGCTGTACCACGTCTTCGCGTTGACCGGCGCGCTGTCGTTCTTCAGCACGGGAACGCAAACGGTGCTGGTGGCGAACCCGCGCGACATGCCGGCCTTCATCCAGGCGCTCAAGGGCTCGCGCCTGTCGGCGATCATCGGCGTGAATACGCTGTTCCGGGCGCTGCTCGACGCGCCGGGCTTCGCCGAGGTCGACCTCAGCCGGCTCAAGCTCGCGGTGGCCGGCGGCATGGCGGTGCAGCAGGCGGTGGCGCAGCGCTGGAAGCGGGCCACCGGCGTGCCGCTGGTCGAAGGCTACGGGCTCACGGAATCCGCCCCGGTGGCCATCGCCAACCCGATCGACATCCCCGAGTGGAGTGGCGGCATCGGCGTGCCGGTGCCGAGCACCGAGGCCGCGATCCTCGACAGCGACGGCCAGCCGCTGCCGCCCGGCGATGTGGGCGAGATCGCGCTGCGCGGCCCGCAGGTGATGAAGGGCTACTGGAACCGGCCCGGGGACACGGCCCAGGTGCTGCGCGCCGACGGCTGGCTGCGCACCGGCGACATGGGCACGATGGACGAACGCGGCAGCTTCCGACTCACCGACCGCAAGAAGGACATGATCGTGGTCTCCGGCTTCAAGGTCTTCCCCAACGAAATCGAGGATGTGCTGGCGATGCACCCCGGTGTGCTCGAGGCCGCGGTCATCGGCGTGGCGGACGAGCGCTCGGGCGAGGCGGTCAAGGCGGTGGTCGTGCGCAAGGCCCCGACGCTGACCGAGGCCGACCTGCTGGACCACTGCAGGTTGCACCTGACCGGCTACAAAGTGCCGCGCATCGTCGAGTTCCGCAGCGAGCCGCTGCCGAAGACCAATATCGGCAAGATCCTGCGCCGCGAATTGCGTGACGCCGTGCCCGCAAAGGCAAGTTCGCCGGCGCCGACCGAACCGGCCTGAGCGGCGCGTGGCGAGGAAGCCGGCAACCTATCGGCCGCGCCGGCTCGTCCTGCGCGACGGCCGTGAGGTGACGTTGCGCGCGATCACCGAGGCCGACGCGCCGGCCATCCAGCGCGCTTTCGACCGTCTGTCGGCGGACTCGCGCTACCAGCGCTTCCTGCACCACAAGAAGCAGCTCAGCCCCGAAGCGCTCGAACGCGGCGTGCATCCGCAGCCGGGGCAGGCCTTCGCCTTCGTGGCCACGGTGCCGCGACGCGAGGGCTTCGACGTCGTTGGCGCGGCCCAATACGTGCGCGCCGCGGCGGGCAACGCTAGGACTTGTGAATTCGCGATCACGCTGGCGGAGGACTGGCGCGGCAGTGGGCTCGCCCGGGAACTGCTCGCCAGCCTGCTGCGGCGGGCGCGCCGCGACGGCTACGCGGTGATGATGGGCCTGGTGCTGGCCGACAACGAGCCGATGCTCGCCCTGGCACGCAAGCTCAAGTTCGCGCTGGAACCGTCGTCGGAGGGCAGCGCCGTGGTGCGCGTGGTGCGGACGCTCGCTACTGGGGAACCTTGAAGGGTGTGCGCAAGTTGTGCGTGCAGGTGGTAGTCGACACCCCTGTCGTCCGGCAGCTTTTTCGGTTCGTCCGCAGGTTGGGCCGCCGACGCGAAGTCGGCAACTGCAGCGCCGCTGCCTGCAGCTTGCAGGCCTGCAAGCACTCGTCGACCATCAACCCGCAAGCATCTCCGCGGTGATGAGCTGAGCACGTTCCTCGACCACAAGAGGAACCACGACTCGTATACCACGAGCTGGGACGCGACCCGGACGCGTCGTTGTCGAACCCGAACGCGGATTCTCATCCACACCACCGCCGCCAAAAAGCCAAAGGGCCCGCGAGGGGCCCTTCGGCTTCTTGGTGGGGCGGCGTCATTCATACGGGCCACATAAGCCACTGTCCACGCTGTATTTTCTCAGATTCGAGTTTTCCGGTTGCCCCGGGAGATGCCCCCTGGCGCGTGCCGCTCGCCTCACTGAATGCGCAACAGCGGCTTGATCTTCGCGCGCACGTGGACCATTACGTACGCGCTTCGACCTGCTTGCGTCGAACCCGCGTCCTTCTTCTTCAGCGCAGGTCGTACCAGACCCCACGGCCACTCCCGTGCTGATCAAGCGTGCCGCGCACGACCAGTGCACGGAAGTGCTGCTTCAACGTGTTCCGGCTGGCCCCGGTCAGTTTGATGGCCGCGCCGATGGTCACGCGACCATGCTCGCGGGCAAACTCGATGATCCGCAGCTGCAGTTCCGGCAGGGCCGCCAGCACGATCTTCTCGCGCTCGACCTTCTTCTCCAGGCGCCGCACCTGTTCGGCCAGCGAGCGCAGGAAGAAGGCCAGCCACGGCTGCCAGTCCGGCGCCTCCGTGCGGATCGTTCCCTGCGTCTGTCGGAGCGCCAGGTAGTACGCTTCCTTGTTCTGCTCGATCACGCTCTCCAGCGAGCTGTACGGCACATAGGCGTACCCGGCCTGCAGGAGCAGGAGCGTGGTCAGCGCCCGGGAGAGCCGTCCATTGCCGTCCTGGAAGGGATGGATCTCCAGTAAAACGACGACGCACAGCGCGATGATCAACAGGGGATGCAGCCGGGCGGTTTCGCGCTCCTGGTTCACCCAGGCCACCAGTTCCGTCATCAGGCGCGGCGTATCGAAGGGCGATGCGGTCCGGAACACGATACCGATCTGTGCGCCGGTTTCGTCGAAGGCAGCGACGCTGTTCGAGTGGGTCTTGTAGTTGCCGCGATGCCAGGTGTCCTTCTCGCTGTAGCGCAACAGGATCTGGTGCAACTGCCTGATGTGGTTCTCGGTGAACGGGATGTCCTGCCAGGACGAGAACACCAGATCCATCAGCTCGGCATAGCCGGCCACTTCCTGCTCGTCGCGGGTGGCAAAAGACCTGATCTCCAGGTTCGACAGCAGCTGCTCCACCTCCCGGTCGGAGAGCTTGCTCCCCTCGATGCGGGTGGAGGAGCCGATGCTCTCGATCGTGGCCACTCGGCGCAGGGCCGAAAGGCGGTCGGGTGCAAGCGTGCCCAAGGCGCGCCAGGCGCCCTTGAACTCGTCGATCCTGGCGATGAGGCTCAGAATCTCCGGGGTGATCTGGAGGGTGTTGGTTTGCAGCACAAACCAATACTACACCCATTTACACCCATTTATAGTGATGCACCCGCCATAAATCCACCCATTTGCACCCAATTCGACGCGACTCGGAGCGTGTGGGGACGGGAGATCCCCTGGCGTGTGCCGCTCGCCTCACTGAATGCGCAACAGCGCCTTGATCTTCGCGCGCACGTGGACCATGACGTCAGCGGACACCGCGCCCTTTTTCTTCGCGCGGCGAACCTTCCAGTCGAGCGACTTGACCTGATCGGAGAGCACGGCGCTCGCGATGCCATCAATCTCCGCTGGCACATCGAAAGGGTGCCCCTTGATTCGCGTGGTCATGGGGCAGCAGACCATCAGGCCCGCTTTGCCGTTGTACGCCGCCGGACTGACAACGAGAGCGGGGCGATCTCCGGCCTGCTCGTGACCGGCTTGCGGATCGAACTCGAGCCAGACCACATCGCCGGCGTCGGGCACGTAGCCGCGTGCCGCCATCAAAGGGCTTCGTTGCCGACGGGCTTGCCGTAGCCGACCTCGCCGTGCGAGTTCTTGGCGGTGATCCCCTCGACGAGTTCGTCGAGGTCGTACTCGACCCTGTCGGAGGGCTCGATCACGATGCGCCCGGGCGTCACGGTCAGGACGACCTTCTGCTCGATGCTGAACGCCGCCTCGTCCATCGCCGCCTTCGGCAATCGGAGCGCCGGGCTGTTGCCCCACTTGCGGATCACGGCTTTCATGAGTGTGCTCCTCTGAAAATGTATCTACATTGTAGACACCCCGGGGGGCGAACTCGAGACGTTCCACTGTCTTCGCCGCTCCTGGCGTGCCTGCCTCGTTCCATGATCCACTCGCTTACCTCCGTTTCAAGCCACGCGACGGCGCGCGGGCCGAGCCGTACGGGCTTCGGAAACGCACCGTCCTTGATGCATTGGTCGATCGTGCTGCGGGACAGGCCGGCACGCGCTTCGACCTGCTTGCGTCGAAGCGAAGAAACTGGGCCATCCTCAGCCGTTGGCCGCGGCGAATGTGCCACACCCGCGCTGACAAGCGGAAAGAGGCGCCGGAGTACCACGGTATTGAGCTGAGGACGGCGCCGAAAGGCGTCACAATTCGTGGAGGCGTCGGGAATGTGTCCGGCTCGCGTTGCATCCGCGAGCCGGCCATCCTTCGGAGCGACGTGAAGTCGCTCCTCAGGACCGCCGCTCCGCTCGAGCGGAGCGGCGTCCCACCGAGAGTCCCCCGGACTCTCGGTGGTCGAACCCGAACGCGGATTCTCATCCGCACCACCGCCGCGAAAAAGCCAAAGGGCCCGCGAGGGGCCCTTCGGCTTTTTGGTGGAGGCGGCGGGAATCGAACCCGCGTCCGCAAGTCCTCTGCAGGCAGTTCTACATGCGTAGCCTGGCCAATTTCGAGCTTTGACCCGGAACCCGCCGACCGGCAGGCTGGTTACGGGCGAGCCACCTTGGTTTTAGCGATCGGCGAAGTGGCCCCGCCTCACGCGATTTCATGTGAATGACCCTGCTCTGACTTGCGCCAGCCGGCCCATGAACAAACCGGTGCAGGGCTCACGGGTGTTTAAGCCGCGAGAGCGAAACGTTCGTCGTTCGCGTTTATTGCGTTCCAGCTGGATTTACGAGGGAACTGGTCCTCGGCATGCCCTGCGTTGCTTCGCAACCCACGTCGAGACCAGGTCGCCCCCGGTATCTGGTGAATCATCGAACTAGACGATTATCCCACACGTGGGGGCTCGGCCAGGAAGTTCAACACCTCGCGGGGATGTGCGATTACGGCGTCGGCGCGCCATGCCGCGGGATCGCCTTCCTCGCCCAGGTAGCCGTATGCGGCGGCGAGGGAGGGCATGCCTGCGGCCCGAGCCGCCTGCACGTCCCGCAGGTCGTCGCCGACGTAGAGGCACGCCGCCGGCGGCAGGGAAAGCAGGCGCGCGGCATGCAGCAGGGGATCCGGATAGGGCTTGGGCCGCGGCGCGGTATCGCCGCCGACGATGCAGCCCGCGCGCCTCTCGAGCCCCAGCGCCCGCAGCAGCGGATAGGTGAACCGTTCCTGCTTGTTGGTCACGATTCCCCACGGCACGCTCTGCGCCTCCAGCGCGCCGAGCATGTGCTCGATGCCGTCGAACAGGCTGGTGTGGCGGCAGATGTTCTGTTCGTAAAGCTCCAGGAAGCGGGCCTTCAGGGGCTCGTAGCGCGCGTCCTCCGGTCCGAGGCCGAGCCCGGCCTTGAGCATGCCGCGAGCCCCGGAGGACGTGAGGGGACGCGAAACGTCGAGCGGAACGGGCGGCGCGCCGATCTCGGCGAGCAGGAGATTCAGCGCGCCGCCCAGGTCGGGAGCGGTGTCGGCGAGGGTGCCGTCCAGATCGAACAGGACTGCGCGGATGGCCTTCATGCGCCGGGCTTGACGGCGTGCACGAGGTAATTCACGTCGGCGTCACGCCCCAGGCTTGCGACGCGCGTGAGCGGGTTGTACGTCATGCCGACGATGTCGCGCACCTCCAGGCCGGCCTCGCGGCACCACCGCGCCAGCTCGGCGGGCTTGATGAAGCGCCCGTAGTCGTGCGTGCCCTTCGGCAGGAGGCCGAGCACGTATTCGGCGCCCACGACGGCGAGCAGGTAGGCCTTGGCGTTGCGATTGATGGTGGAGAAGAACACGTGCCCGCCCGGGTTCGCGAGGGAGGCGCACGACGCGACCGTGCTCGCGGGCTCCGGGACGTGCTCCAGCATTTCCATGCAGGTGACGACGTCATACGCGCCTGGTTCGCGCGCTGCGAGGTCCTCGGCCGCGACCCGTTCGTACTCCACCGCCACCTGGGACTCGAGGCGATGCAGCGCCGCGACGCGCAGCGGCTTCTCGGCGAGGTCGATACCCTTGACCGTCGCGCCCTGTCGCGCCATGGCCTCGGCCAGGATGCCCCCGCCGCAGCCGACGTCCAGGACGCGCTTGCCGGCGAGCGAGGCGATCGAGTCGATCCACGCGAGGCGCAATGGGTTGATCTCGTGCAGCGGGCGGAACTCGCCCTGCGGATCCCACCAGCGATGGGCGAGGTCGCCGAACTTCGCGAGCTCCTGCGGGTCGGCGTTGGCGTAGGTGTCGGTCATGATTCCTGCGACTGGTGCTGCGGCCTTTTCGTTCCAGGGCGCACAAAGCGAAAAGCCCCGCCGAGGCGGGGCTTTTCGGGGGTGACGCGGCCTTACTTGCCGGAGCGCGTGCCTACCACCTCGATTTCCACGCGGCGATTCTTCGCGCGGCCCTCGGCGGTGCGGTTGTCCGCGATCGGTTGGGTGAGGCCCTTACCTTCCGTGTAGATGCGGTTCGGCTCGATGCCCTTGCTCACGAGGTGGGCCTTGACGGCCTCGGCGCGACGCACGGACAGCTTCTGGTTGTACTCCTTCGAGCCGATGTTGTCGGTGTGACCGATGGCGATGATCACCTCGAGGTTCACGGCCTTCACCTTGCCGACCAGGTCATCCAGCTTCGCCTTGCCTTCGGGCTTCAGCACCGCCTTGTCGAAGTCGAAGAACACGTCGGCGGCCAGGGTGACCTTCTCGGTGACCGGCTTGGGCGGCACCGGTGCGGGCTTCGGCGCAGGCGCGGGCGCGGGCGCGGGCGGTGCGACTCGCGGAGCCGGCGGCTCGCAACGCTCCTTCGGCAGCAGGTCCTTGTCGCACTCGCAGTTCGCCAGCGCGGGCGTCCAGTAGCCGGTGCGCCAGCAGAGGTTGTACGGATCCTTGACGATGGCGTTGCGCGTGTCGGTCACGTAGGCGTTCGGCGTGCCGGTCGGAGCGCTCGGGGTCGCGCACGCGCCCACGAACAGGGCCGCGGCGACGACGGTGATTCTTTGCTTGTTGGTGATCTGCATGCTTTCCCCTTTTTTTCAGTAACCCGGGCATCCATCCCTGCGAGCCGTGTTCCCTCGTTGCGGAGGGCTCTGCCTGCGAGGCTGTGACACCCCGCTCGGGCACGTTGCTCGCCTCGGACACCACGCCGCTCCCGGGATCGTATCGAGCGTCCGAAACAATGCGCGGAATTATGCCAGAAACGCCCGCCGGAGGGCACTTGCTCGCGTTACGACGCGCCGACAGGGCAAAAAAAAGCCCTGCCGAAGCAGGGCTTTTCCGAAAGTTGCTGCTGTTACTTGGTGACCGACCGGGTACCGACGATCTCGACTTCCACGCGGCGGTTGGGCTGGTTGCAGGCCACGTAATCCGCCCACGACTTGAAGTCGGAGCGCTTGCACTGCTTGACCAGCTGCTTCGGACCCTTGCCTTCGGTGTAGATCCGGTTCGGCTCGATGCCCTTGCTGACCAGGTAGGCCTTCACGGCTTCGGCGCGGCGGACCGACAGTTTTTGGTTGTGGCCGAGGGCGCCGATCGGATCGGTGTGGCCGATCGCGATGATCACCTCGAGCGTGGTCGCCTTCGCACGGGCGGCGAGGTCCTCGAGCGCTTTCGCTCCGTCAGGACGGATGACCGCCTTGTCGAAGTCGAACAGCACGTCGGCCGACAGCGTGACCTTCTCGGTCGTGGGCTTCGGGGGGACCACTGCGGGTTTCGGCGCAGGCGCGGGAGCGGGCGGCGGCGCGACACGCGGTGCCGGCGGCTCGCACTTCTCCTTCGGCAGGAGATCCTTGTCGCACTCGCAGTTCGCCAGAGCCGGCGTCCAGAACCCGGTCCGCCAGCACAGATTGAACGGATCCTTGACGATCGCGTTGCGGGTGTCGGTCACGTACGGGTTGGGCGTGCCCGTGGGCGCACTGCCCGTCGCACAGGCGCCGAGCAGTAGCGCCGAAGCCACCACCAGCGCGCGTTGCGTTGTCGAGATCTGCATGGTTCCCCTCTTAGAGTTTGGCCAGAGCCTGAAAACCGGCCATTCCTTTTGACCGGCAAAACAATATGTTACCTAACTAACTTATTGTGCCACAACGCCGCAAGCTTTTCCAACTCCCTAGGCGCTATCCAGAGGTGGGATCTGTCGCGGAAACGCAACACTCCCCTTATCCAGACATGTGACACATCTTCCCTTCCGGCAGCATACACCAGGTGGGATACCGGATCGAAGCAGGGCTGCGTTTCGGGGCGATCGAGCCGGACCGCAACGAGGTCGGCGTCCTTGCCTGCGGCAATGGACCCCACGCGGTCCTCGAGGCCCAGGGCCCGCGCCCCGCCCAGCGTGGCGGCGCGCAGGGCGTCGCGGGCGGGCATGGCGTCGGCGCGCCCGGAGACACCCTTGGCAAGCAGCGCGGCCGTGCGCATTTCCTGGAACACGTCCAGACGGTTGTTGCTGGCCGCCCCGTCGGTGCCGATGCCGACGTTCACGCCGGCATCGAGCAGCGCGGCCACCGGCGCGAGTCCGCTCGCCAGCTTGAGATTGGACGAGGGGCAATGCGCGATGCTGCAGCCGTTGCGCGCGAGGAGATCGATTTCCCGGGGGGTGAGGTGTACGCCGTGCACGCCGATGAGTCGCGGCGTGGCAAGGCCCAGGCCGCGCAGCCGCTCGAGGGGGCGCACGCCGTGGCGCCGCAGGCTCTCCGCGATTTCCTCCAGGGTCTCGTGCAGGTGCACGTGGATCGGCACGTCGAGTTCCTCGGCGACCACGGCAATGCGCGTGAATGTTGCATCGGACACGGTGTACGGCGCGTGCGGCGCCATGCAGAAGGACAGGAGCGGCTCCTCGGCGAGGCGGTCGCGCATCGCGAGGCCCTTGGCGATGTAGTGGTCCGGACCGGTCGCGTAGGCGGTCGGGAACTCCACCGCGATCATGCCGAGCACGCCGCGCATGCCGGCATCGAGAAACGCCCGTGCCGCGTCCTCGGGAAAGAAGTACATGTCGTTCGCGCAGGTGACCCCGCCGGCGATCATCTCCGCGCAGGCGAGCAGCGTGCCGTCGTACACCATCTCCGGGGACGCGTGCGCCGCCTCGGCGGGCCAGATGTGATCGCGGAGCCAGCTCATCAGCGGCTTGTCGTCCGCGTAGCCGCGCATGACCGTCATCGCGGCGTGGGTGTGGAGGTTGACCAGCCCGGGAATCAGGGCATGCTCGGCCAGGGTCACCGTCTCGGCGGCGGCATAGCGCCGCCGGGCTTCGTCGGCGGGCAGGACCGCGACGATGCGGCCCTCGCGGACCGCCACCGCGTGGCGCTCGAGCAGCATGCCGGCAGGCTCGACGGGGACGACCCAGCGCGCTTCTACGAGCAGGTCTGCGGGCAGCGGTGACGTGGGGGGCATGTCGCTGGCGGGCGGCGCGCGGTACGCGGGGTGCGCTGATGGTACCGCGAGCGCGCCGCGGTTCGGCGCGGCCGCCCTGGTGCGTTCGCCTTGGCATCGCCGGAATGCTAAAATTTCAGACTTTTCGGGTAGGTCCGCCCGCGCGGTGAAGCGCCGCGAGCGGACCGCACGCCGCGCCGCGCCGCGGCAGCCTTCCCACCAGCGCCGTCACCGGCGGATCGATCCGCCGCACCCTGGAACACATGGAACAGTTCGCCAAGGAAACCCTGCCGGTCAGCCTCGAAGAGGAGATGAGGCGCTCGTACCTCGATTACGCGATGAGCGTCATCGTGGGCCGCGCGCTTCCCGACGTGCGCGACGGGCTGAAGCCCGTGCATCGCCGAGTGCTGTTCGCGATGCACGAGGTGAACAACGTGTGGAACCGGCCGTTCGTCAAGTGCGCGCGCATCGTCGGCGACGTGATGGGCAAGTTCCATCCCCATGGCGACAACGCGATCTACGACACCCTGGTGCGAATGGCGCAGGACTTCAGCCTGCGCTACACGCTGATCGACGGGCAGGGCAATTTCGGCTCGGTCGACGGCGACAACGCCGCGGCGATGCGCTACACGGAGTGCCGTCTGGAGCGCGTCGCGTCGGAGCTGATGGCCGACATCGACAAGGAGACCGTCGATTTCGTCCCAAACTACGACGGCAAGGAGCAGGAGCCGAGCGTGCTGCCGGCACGCATCCCGAACCTGCTCATCAACGGCAGCTCGGGCATCGCGGTCGGCATGGCCACCAACATCCCCCCGCACAACCTCACCGAGACTATCGATGCGTGCCTCGTGCTCCTTGCCGATCCAAGCACGGATATCGAGGACCTCATCAGGCTGATGCCGGCGCCGGACTTCCCGACCGCCGGCCTGATCTACGGGCTCGGCGGCGTGCACGAGGGCTACCGGACGGGGCGCGGGCGCGTGGTGATGCGCGCGCGCACCCACTTCGAGGAGATCGACCGCGGGCAGCGCACCGCGATCATCATCGACGAGCTCCCCTACCAGGTGAACAAGCGCGTGCTGCAGGAGCGCATCGCCGAGCTGGTCACGGAAAAGAAGCTCGAGGGCATTTCCGACATCCGCGACGAGTCGGACAAGTCCGGCATGCGCGTGGTGATCGAGCTCAAGCGCAACGAGATTCCCGAGGTCCTCCTCAACAACCTCTACAAGCAGACCCAGCTCCAGGACACCTTCGGCATCAACATGGTGGCGCTGGTGGACGGCCAGCCGCGCCTGCTCAACCTGAAGCAGATGCTGCGCTTCTTCCTGGAGCACCGCCGCGAGGTGGTGACCCGCCGGTCGATCTTCGACCTGCGCGAGGCGCGGCGCCGGGCGCACGTGCAGGAAGGGCTCGCGGTCGCGCTGTCCAACGTCGACGAGATCATCGAGTTGATCAAGCGGGCCCAGACGCCCGCCGAGGCGAAGCAGCAGATCATCGCGCGGGTCTGGAAGTCGCAGCTGGTCGCGGACATGCTCGCCCGCGCAGCCGCCGACGCCACCAAGCCCGAGGACCTCGGACCGGAGTACGGCCTCGGTCCCGACGGCTACCGGCTGTCCGAGCAGCAGGCGCAGGCGATCCTGGAGCTGCGCCTGCAGCGCCTGACCGGGCTCGAGCAGGACAAGATCGTCGTGGAGTACCGCGAGCTCATCGAGAAGATCGCCGACCTGCTGGATATCCTGTCACGCCCCGAGCGCATCACCGCGATCATCGGCGACGAGCTGAAGGCGATCCGCGAGCAGTACGGGGACAAGCGCAAGAGCGAGATCGTCCCGAACGCCGAGGACATCGACCTCGAGGACCTGATCACGCCGCAGGACGTGGTGGTGACCTTCTCGCACGCCGGCTACATCAAGTCGCAGCCGGTCGCCGACTACCGCGCGCAGCGGCGCGGCGGGCGCGGCAAGCTCGCCACGTCGATGAAGGACGACGACTTCATCGAGCGCCTCTTCGTCGCCCACACGCACCAGTTCATTCTGTGCTTCTCCAGCCGCGGCCGGGTCTACTGGCTGAAGGGCTACGAGGTGCCGCAGGGCTCGCGCACCGGCCGCGGCAAGCCGATCGTGAACCTCTTCCCGCTGGAGGAGGGCGAGCGGATCAACGCGGTGCTGCCGGTGCAGGGTTTCGACGACACGCATTTCATCTTCATGGCGACGGCCAGCGGCACGGTGAAGAAGACGCCGCTGTCGGAGTTCTCGCGGCCGATGAAGAAGGGCATCATCGCGGTCGACCTCGAGCCGGGCGACTACCTGATCGGCGCCGCGATCACCGACGGCCGGCACGACGTCATGCTGTTCTCCGATGCCGGCAAGGCGGTGCGCTTCGAGGAGGACGACGTGCGGCCGATGGGCCGCGGCGCGCGCGGCGTGCGCGGCATGAGGCTGGGCGACGACCAGCGGGTGGTCTCGATGCTGGTCGCGGACGCGGAGTCGCGTACCGTGCTGACCGCGACCGAGAACGGTTACGGCAAGCGCACCCCGATTTCCGAGTACACGCGTCACGGGCGAGGCACCCAGGGAATGATCGCGATCCAGACCAGCGAGCGCAACGGGCGCGTCGTGGCTGCGCTGCTGGTGGAGGACACCGACGAGCTGATGCTGGTCTCTACCGGCGGCGTGCTGATTCGCACCAAGGTGAACCAGATCCGCGAGATGGGACGTTCGACGCAGGGCGTGAGCCTGATCAGCCTGGACGAAGGGACCACGCTGGCCGGCATCGAGAAGATCTGCGAGCCGGAGGAGGGCAACGGCCACGACGGCGGTGCGGGCGCGGCCGAATCGCCCGATGCCGACACGGAGGGCGGCGAGGGATGACGCGCATCTACAACTTCAGCGCGGGGCCGGCGGTCCTGCCCGAGGAGGTGCTGCGCCAGGCGGCGGAGGAGATGCTCGACTGGCACGGCTCGGGCATGAGCGTCATGGAGATGAGCCACCGCGGCAAGGAGTTCATTGCCATCGCCGAGGAGGCCGAGGCCGATCTGCGCGAGCTGATGTCCATTCCCGCTGGCTACAAGGTGCTGTTCCTGCAGGGCGGCGCCACCCTGCAGTTCGCGATGGTGCCGATGAACCTGCTGCGCGGGCGCAAGTCGGCGGACTACGTGCACACCGGCGAGTGGTCGAAGAAGGCGATCAACGAAGCCAGGGCATTCTGCAAGGTCAACGTCGCTGCCTCCTCCGAGGACCGGAATTTCACGTACGTGCCCGACCGCGGCGCATGGAGGCTCGATCCGGACGCCGCGTACGTGCACGTCTGCACCAACGAGACGATCGGCGGCGTCGAGTACCAGTTCGTGCCGGACACGGGCGACGTGCCGCTGGTGGCGGACATGTCGTCGCACATCCTGTCGCGACCGGTGGACGTGCCGAGGTACGGGCTGATCTACGCCGGCGCGCAGAAGAACATCGGTCCGGCCGGCCTCACCATCGTGATTGTGCGCGAGGACCTGATCGGCCGGACCGTGCCCGGGACGCCGAGCATGCTGGACTACAAGGTCCACGCCGATGCGCAGTCCATGTCCAACACCCCGCCGACCTACGCGATCTACATCGCGGGCCTGGTGTTCAAGTGGCTCAAGGCGCGCGGCGGGCTCGCGGCGATGGAGCGCACCAATGTCGAGAAGGCCGCGCTGCTGTACGACTACCTCGCCGATTCGAGCCTGTTCGCCAGCCCGGTGCGCGCGCAGGACCGCTCGCGCATGAACATCCCCTTCACGCTGCGCGACGCGGCGCTGGACGAGCCCTTCCTCAAGGGTGCGAAGGAGCGCGGCATGGTGCAACTCAAGGGGCACCGCTCGGTAGGCGGGATGCGCGCCTCGATCTACAACGCGATGCCGATCGAGGGCGTGCGCCGCCTGGTGGGGTACATGCGGGAATTCGAGGCGCGGCACGGTTAGGGCCATGCGCGGCTACGACATCCTGGTCCTGAACGCCATCTCGCCGGCCGGCCTGAAGCGCCTGCCGGCGGAGCGCTACCGCGTCGCCAAGGAGCACGCGCGGCCGCACGCCATCCTGGTTCGCTCCACCGACATGCACGCCATGACGCTGGCCGACAGCGTCCTCGCCGTGGGCCGCGCCGGCGCCGGCACCAACAACATCCCGGTGGCCGCGCTGAGCCGGCGCGGCGTGCCGGTGTTCAACGCCCCGGGCGCGAACGCCAACGCGGTGAAGGAACTGGTCCTCGCGGGCATGCTGATGGCTGCGCGCAACCTGCCGGCGGCGCTGGAGTTCGTGCGCGGCCTGGACGGCGACGACGAGGCCCTCGCGAGGCAGATCGAGGACGGGAAGAAGGCGTACGCAGGCTTCGAGCTTCCGCATCACACCCTCGGCGTGATCGGCCTGGGGCGCATCGGACGGCTGGTGGCGGACGCCGCCATCCGCCTCGGCATGGACGTGCTCGGGTACGACCCGGAGATCACCGTCGACGCGGCGTGGAGCCTGCCTGCGCAGGTGAAGAAGGCCGGGTCCATCGAGGAGGTGCTGCGCGCGAGCCACCTGGTCTCGCTGCACGTGCCGCTGGTCGAGGGCACGCGCCACATGGTGAACGCGACGCGCCTGGCGCATGCCCGCGCGGGTCTCATCCTGCTCAACTTCTCGCGCGAGGGCATTGTGGAGGAAGCGGCGGTGCAGACGGCGCTCGCGTCGCACCGCCTGCGCGCATACGTCACCGATTTCCCCACCGCCGGGCTGCGCGGGCTCGCCGGCGTGATCGCGCTGCCGCACCTCGGCGCGTCCACCCGCGAGGCGGAGGACAACAGCGCGGTGATGGTGGCCGACCAGGTGCGCGACTATCTGGAGCACGGCAACATCCGCAACGCGGTGAACTTCCCCGAGGTGGTGATGGCCCGCGAGTCGCCGTGGCGCATCGCCATCGCCAACGCCAACGTCCCGAACATGCTCGGCCAGATTTCCACCACCATGGCCAGGGCGGGGCTCAACATCCACAACATGCTGAACAAGTCGCGGGGCGAGATGGCCTACACCCTGGTGGACACCGACAGCCCTGCCGGCACCGACGTCGTCGCCGCGCTCTCGCGCATCGAGGGCGTGCTCGCAGTGCGCGACCTTCCCGCCGATCCGGGTGCGGGGACGCCATGAGCGACGACCTCGCTTCGCGGCGCGCCGCCATCGACGCCCTCGACCGCGAGATCGTCCGGCTGATCTCGGAGCGCGCCGGCCACGCGCGCGCGATCGGCGCGCTGAAGGGCGACGGCCCGATCTACCGGCCCGAGCGCGAGGCACAGGTGCTGGAGCGCGTGCGTGCGGCCAACCCCGGTCCGCTGCCCGATGCCGCGCTCGCGCGCATCTACGTCGAAATCATGTCGGCCTGCCGCGCGCTCGAGCAGCCGCTGGCGGCGAGCTTTCTCGGGCCCGAGGGCACGTTCAGCGAGATGGCGCTGCGCAAGCAGTTCGGCGGCGCCGTGGAGGCGCGGCCGTGCGCCTCCATCGACGAGGTGTTCCGCCTGGCCGAGACTGCCGGCGTGCACTACGCGGTGGTGCCGGTGGAGAACTCCACCGAGGGCGCCGTCGGGCGCACGCTGGACCTGCTGCTGACTACGCCCCTTGCGATCGTCGGCGAGGTGGTGCTGCGCGTGCACCAGAACTTCATGACCAAGTGCGCCGCGCCTGCCGACGTGCGCGTCGTGTACTCGCATTCGCAGTCGCTGGCCCAATGCCAGGGCTGGCTGGCGCGCAGCGTCCCGCAGGCGCGCCGCGAGGCCGTCGCGTCGAATGCGGAGGCCGCGCGGCGCGCGGCCGCGGAGGAGGGCGCCGCCGCGCTCGGACCGGCGATCGCGGCAGAGCGGTACGGGCTCGCGATCCTCGGCGCCAACGTCGAGGACGAGCCCAACAACATGACGCGCTTCCTGGTGCTCGGCAACCAGGCGCCTGCGTCGACCGGGCACGACATCACCTCGCTGGTGATGTCGGCGCCCAACCGCCCGGGCGCGGTGCACGCGCTGCTGTCGCCGCTTGCGAAGCATGGCGTCAGCATGAGCCGCATCGAGTCGCGCCCGGCGCGCATGGGCACGTGGGAGTACATGTTCTACGTCGATCTCGTCGGCCACCGCGACGACCCTCCCACCGCGGCGGCGCTGGCCGAACTGCGCGGCCTGGCTCCGTTCCTCAAGGTGCTGGGGTCCTACCCGCACGCCCTACCCGACTAGGAGAGCCATGAGCGCCCAGCCGCAAGTGCCTACCGTGCTCGCCGATCTCTGCGAGCGCTCCCCGTCGTACATCCGCGCCATTGCGCCCTATCAGCCGGGCAAGCCCATCACCGAGCTCGCGCGCGAGATGGGGCTCGACGAGAAGTCCATCGTCAAGCTCGCCTCCAACGAAAACCCCATGGGCCTGTCGCCGCGGGCGCGAGCCGCGATCGAGCGCGCTCTGTCGGAGCTGTCGCGCTATCCGGACGGCTACGCGCTCACGCGCGCCCTGGCCGACCGCCTGGGCGTCGGGCTCGACCAGATCGTGCTCGGCAACGGCTCCAACGACGTCCTGGAACTGGTGGCCGGGGCGTTCCTCGCGCCGGGTCGCGCCGCCGTGTTCTCGCAGCATGCGTTCGCGGTCTATCCGCTGGCGACCCAGGCGCGCGGCGCCCGCAGCATCGTCGTGCCGGCCAGGGCCTACGGGCACGACCTGGATGCGATGCTCGCCGCGATCGACCGCGACACCTACGTCGTGTTCGTCGCCAATCCCAACAACCCGACCGGCACCATGCTGACGACCGGTGCACTCGAGGCTTTTCTCGCGCGCGTCCCGCCGCACGTCGTCGTGGTGCTCGACGAGGCCTACAACGAGTACCTCGCTCCGGAGCTGCGCTGCCCGAGCGTGGCGTGGCTCGCGCGCTTTCCCAACCTGATCGTCACGCGGACCTTCTCCAAGGCCTACGGCCTCGCCGGCCTGCGCGTCGGCTACGGGGCGTGCCATGCGGAGCTCGCCGCGCTCCTCAACCGCGTACGCCAGCCGTTCAACGTCAACAACCTCGCGCTGGAGGCTGCGGTCGAGGCGCTGGCCGACCAGGATTTCGTCGCGCAGAGCTACGCGCTCAATGCCGCGGGCATGCAGCGGCTCACCGACGGCTTCCGCGGGCTGGGCCTCGCCTGGATTCCGTCCTACGCCAACTTCGTCGCGGTGGAGATCCCGCGCAAGGGGCCGGAGCCGCGCGCCGGCGCGGTCTACCAGAAGCTGCTGCGCCAGGGCGTCATCGTGCGGCCGGTCGGCGGCTACGGCATGCCCGACCACCTGCGCGTCACCATCGGACTGCCCGAGGAGAACGAGCGCTTTCTCGCCGCGCTGGCGGCCGCCCTCGGCTCGTGATCGGCCGCCTGGTCGTCGTCGGCGTCGGCCTGATCGGCGGCTCGTTCGCCGCGGCGCTGCGGCGCGCGGGCGCCGTGGCCGAGGTCGTCGGCCTCGGCCGGAGCCGCGCGGCGCTGGGTCGCGCGCAGGAACTCGGCCTGATCGACGCGGCTTACGACGACGCGGCGCAGGCCCTGCGCGGCGCGGACCTGGTGATGCTCGCGATGCCGGTGGGCGCGACGCGCGCCGCGCTCGAGCGGATCGCGCCGCATCTCGGCCCGGCGACGATCGTGACCGACGCGGGAAGCACCAAGTCGGACGTCGTCGCCGCGGCGCGCGCGGCGCTGGGCGCTGCTTTCCCGCGCTTCGTCCCCGGGCACCCGATTGCCGGCGCCGAGAAGAGCGGCGCCGACGCCGCTTTCGCGGAACTCTTCCAGGGCCGCAAGACCGTACTCACCCCGGTGGCGGAGACGTCGCCCGATGCCGCGCGCGAGGTGCGCGCCGCGTGGGTCGCCTGCGGCGCCGACGTGCGCGAAATGCCGGCCGAAGCCCACGACGCGATCTTCGCGGCGGTGAGCCATCTGCCGCATCTGCTCGCCTACGCGCTGGTCCACGAGGTGGCGTCACGCCCGGAGGCCGGCACGCTGTTCGAATATGCCGCGAGCGGATTCCGCGACTTCACCCGCATCGCCTCCAGCCACCCGGAAATGTGGCGGGACGTCTGCGTCGCCAACCGTGCCGCCCTGTCGCGCGAGCTAGCGCGGTACCGCGCCGCGCTCGATGCCATGCAGCGCCTGGTCGATGCCGGCGACGGGCCGGCGCTGGAAGCGGTATTTCGCGACGCCCGCGAGGCGCGCGACCGCTGGATCGCCGGGCGGCAATGAGCTGGCTGGACCTCGGGCCGATCGCGCGGGTGGCGGGCACGGTGCGCATGCCCGGCTCGAAGAGCCTGTCGAATCGCGTCCTGCTGCTCGCCGCGCTGGCCGAAGGTTCCACCCGGGTCCGGGACCTGCTGGATTCCGACGACACGCGGGTGATGCTCGACGCACTCGCCGCCCTCGGCGTACGCATCGAGCGCGAGGGCGCGAACGCCGTCGTGATCCACGGCGCGGCGGGCGTGCCGCCGGTGAAGCAGGCGCGCCTCTTTCTCGGCAACGCCGGGACGGCGTTCCGGCCGCTGACGGCGGTGCTCGCGATGTCCGGGGGCGAGTACGTGCTGTCGGGGGTGCCGCGCATGCACGAGCGGCCGATCGGCGACCTGGTCGACGCGCTGCGCGGCCTGGGCGCGTCGATCGACTATCTCGGGAACGAGGGCTATCCGCCGCTCGCGATCCATGCCGCGCCGGTGCGAGGTGGCGGCGAGGTTCGCGTCCGCGGCGACGTGTCGAGCCAGTTCCTCACCGCGCTGCTCATGGCACTACCCCTCGCCGGCGCGCGCACCGTGATCCGCGTCGAGGGCGAGCTGATCTCGCGGCCCTACGTCGAGATCACGCTCGCCACGCTGCGGCGCTTCGGCATCGAGGTGGGGCAGGACGGGGAGAGCGCGTTCGTGATTCCCGCTGGCGCGCGCTATGCGAGCCCGGGCGAGGTGTTCGTGGAAGGCGACGCCTCCTCGGCCTCGTACTTTCTCGCGGCGGGCGCGATCGCCGGCGGCCCGGTGCGCGTCGAGGGCGTCGGGCGCGACAGCGTGCAGGGCGACGTGCGTTTCGCCGAGGCGCTGGCGGCGATGGGGGCGCGGATCGACATGGGCCCGAACTGGATCACGGCCGCCAACCCGGATCGTCGCCGGCTGCGCCGGTTCGATCTCGACCTCAACCACATCCCGGACGCGGCGATGACCCTCGCGGTGGCGGCGCTGTTCGCCGACGGACCGTGCACCCTGCGCAATATCGCGAGCTGGCGGGTGAAGGAGACCGACCGCATCGCCGCGATGGCGACGGAGTTGCGCAAGCTGGGCGCAGCCGTCGAGGAGGGGCGGGACTTCCTCGGGGTGACTCCGCCCGCGGCGCTCGTTCCGGCGACCATCGACACCTACGACGATCACCGCATGGCCATGTGCTTCTCTCTCGCCGCGCTGGGGGGCGTGACGGTGCGCATCAACGATCCGGGCTGCGTCGCGAAAACCTTCCCGGACTACTTTTCCGTGTTCCAGGGCATCGCGGCGTGACGCACATCGCGGTGATCGCCATCGACGGTCCGGCCGGCTCCGGCAAGGGCACGGTGGCGCAGCGCGTGGCCGAGCGGCTCGGCTATCGCTACCTCGACAGCGGCGCGCTGTACCGGCTGGTCGCGGTGGCGGCCATGCGGCGAGGCGTTCCCTTCGACGCCGAGACCGAGGCGTCGCGCCTGGCCGGCGCCCTGGATTGCGAGTTCGCCGGCGGCCGCGTGCGCCTGGACGGAGACGACGTGACCGACGAGATCCGCACCGAAGCGGCCAGTGCCGGGGCCTCCCGGGTCGCGGCCATTCCGGCAGTCCGGGCCGCGCTGCTCGAGCGCCAGCGCCGGTTCCGTCAGGCGCCCGGGCTGGTCGCCGACGGGCGGGACATGGGGTCGGTGGTGTTCCCGGACGCCGTCCTGAAGGTGTTCCTGACGGCAAGCGCCGAGGCACGCGCCGATCGGCGGCATAAACAGTTGATGGAAAAGGGTATCTCTGTTAGCATCGACGTTCTCTTGCGCGATTTGCGCGAGCGCGACGCCCGGGATGCCGAGCGCGCCGTGGCACCCCTGAGGGCGACCCCGGACGCAAGGCTGCTGGACACCACGGCGCTGACGGTCGATGAGGCCGTCGAGCGCGTGGCCGGATGGGCCCGCGAGCGCACGGAATCGCGAAGCTAGCCGTACCGGACCCCGGCCCCGCAAGGGCCGGGCAGGCGATCCGGCCCCGCACGGGCCGGATCATTTTTTGCAACCCGCCCCGCACCCGTCGTGCGGGCCCACACGCAGGTCTTTCACTTCATGTCCAATCTTTCCGCCGCACCCGTAGCTCCCGCAGTCGAGAACTTCGCCGCGCTGTTCGAGGAAAGCCTGACGCGCAAGGAGATGCGCATCGGCGAGGTCATCACCGCGGAAGTGGTGCGCATCGACCAGAATTTCGTCGTCGTCAACGCCGGCCTCAAGTCCGAGTCCTTCGTCCCCATCGAGGAGTTCCGCAACGACCGCGGCGAGGTCGAGGCGACCCCGGGCGACTTCGTGGCGGTCGCCATCGAAGCGCTCGAGGACGGCTACGGCGAGACCCGCCTCTCCCGCGACAAGGCCAAGCGGCTCGCCGCCTGGATGGATCTCGAGAAGGCGCTCGAGAACGGCGACATCGTGCAGGGCGTCATCACCGGCAAGGTGAAGGGCGGCCTCACCGTCATGATCAACGGCATCCGCGCGTTCCTGCCCGGGTCCCTGGTCGATCTGCGTCCGGTGAAGGACACCACGCCCTACGAGGGCAAGCAGATGGACTTCAAGGTCATCAAGCTCGACCGCAAGCGCAACAACGTCGTCGTGTCGCGCCGCGCCGTGCTGGAAGCCACCGCGGGCGAGGAGCGCCAGAAGCTGCTCGAGACCCTGCAGGAAGGCACCACGGTCAAGGGCATCGTCAAGAACATCACCGACTACGGCGCGTTCGTGGATCTGGGCGGCATCGACGGCCTGCTGCACATCACCGACCTCGCCTGGCGCCGCGTGAAGCACCCCTCCGAAGTGCTGTCCGTCGGCGACGAGGTGCAGGCCAAGGTGCTGCGCTTCGACCAGGAGAAGAACCGGGTCTCGCTGGGCTTGAAGCAGCTCGGCGAGGATCCGTGGGTCGGCCTCGGCCGCCGCTATCCCCCGGGCACGCGCCTCTTCGGCAAGGTCACCAACCTCACCGACTACGGCGCGTTCGTGGAAGTCGAGAGCGGCATCGAGGGCCTGGTGCACGTCTCCGAGATGGACTGGACCAACAAGAACGTCCATCCGTCCAAGGTGGTGCAGCTCGGCGACGAGGTCGAGGTCATGATCCTCGAGATCGACGAGGACCGCCGCCGCATCTCCCTCGGGATGAAGCAGTGCATGCCCAACCCGTGGGAAGAGTTCGCGATGAACCACAAGAAGGGCGATCGCGTGAAGGGCAACATCAAGTCCATCACCGACTTCGGCATCTTCATCGGCCTGCCCGGCGCCATCGACGGCCTGGTGCACCTGTCCGACCTGTCCTGGTCGGCGACGGGCGAGGAAGCGGTGCGCCAGTACAAGAAGGGCGACGAGGTCGAGGCCGTGGTGCTGTCCATCGACGTCGAGCGCGAGCGCATCTCGCTCGGCATCAAGCAGATCGAGGGCGACCCGTACAGCACCTTCATCGCCACCCACGACAAGGGCTCCATCGTGCAGGGCACGGTGAAGACCGTGGACGCCAAGGGCGCGGTGATCGCGATCAACAGCGAGGTCGAGGGTTACCTCCGCGCCTCCGAGGTCGCGCGCGACCGCGTCGAGGACGCCCGCACCCACCTCAAGGAAGGCGATACGCTCACGCTGATGGTGATCAACATCGACCGCAAGAACCGCTCGATCAACCTGTCGCTCAAGCAGAAGGACATGGCAGAGGAGAACGCGGCGGTGGCCAAGCTGCAGAGCGAGTCGGCAGCGAGCAGCGGCAGCACCAACCTCGGCGCGCTTCTCAAGGCGAAGCTCGACAACAAGAACGCCCAGCAGTAAGGGCCCAGGAAAGCGTGTAGGAGGCGCGCATGACCAAGTCTGAGCTGATCGCTCGACTCGCGGCCCGCTATCCCCAGCTGGTGGCCAAGGATGCGGAATTCGCGGTCAAGATGATTCTCGACGCGATGACCGACAGCCTGGTGAAGGGGCAGCGGATCGAGATCCGCGGGTTCGGGAGCTTCGGGCTGAATCACCGGCCCGCGCGGGTCGGTCGCAACCCGAAGTCGGGCGAGCGCGTGCACGTGCCGGAGAAGTTCGTCCCGCACTTCAAGGCGGGCAAGGAGCTTCGCGAGCGCGTGGACGCGCAGCAGGCGGCGAACGACGCCGCGGCCGCGGCCGCTGCGGCCGGGCAGCCGCAGCAGGCGCAAGCCTAGCGTCTCTCTCTCCACCGGCGGCCCCGCTTGCGGGGCCGCTGTTCTTGCATCGGAGGCGTGAATGGGCCTGGTGAGGATCCTCACCACGCTGGTCTGGCTGGTGGTGTTCGTCGGTCTGCTGCTGCTCGCCATCAAGAACGCCCAGCCGGTGACGCTGCGCTTCTACTTCGGGCTGGAGTGGGCAACCCCGTTGATCCTGCTCCTGCTGCTCACCTTCGCGGTCGGCGCGGTGCTTGGCATGATCGCCTGCCTGCCGCCCATCGTCCGCCAGCGCCGAGAGATCGCCGGCCTGAAGAAGGAGATGGAGCTGCGCGCAGCGGCCGAGAAGCGGCCGGCGGAGGTAGAGCCGCCGCCGATGCCGGACATTCCCGTGGTCTGAACGCGCCAGCCGACCTGCCCCGCGACCCATGGAGTTCGAATACTGGTGGCTGATGACTGAACGAACAAGGGGGCACACCCCCCTTGTATATCCCCCATTCCAGATGGCCGTTTGACCGCGCATGGAGTTCGAGTACTGGTGGCTGATCGCCTTCCCGGCCTTTTTCGGGCTGGGATGGCTCGCCGCCCGCGTCGACATCAAGCATCTGGTGTCCGAGTCGCGTGCGCTGCCGCGCTCGTACTTCAAGGGGCTCAATTTCCTGCTCAACGAGCAGCCCGACAAGGCCATCGAGGCGTTCATCGAGGTCGTCAAGGTCGATCCCGAGACGGTCGAGCTGCACTTCGCGCTCGGCAGCCTGTTCCGCCGGCGCGGCGAGACGGAGCGTGCGATCCGCATGCACCAGAATCTGCTCGATCGCGTCGACCTCCCGGCCGAGCAGCGTGTGCTCGCGATGGCGGAGTTGGGTCAGGACTACCTGAAGGCGGGTCTGCTGGACCGGGCGGAGGAGGTCTTCGCCAAGCTCGTCCGGGGGCCGCACCGGCCGATGGCCCTGCGGCACCTGCTCGACATCTACCAGCAGGAGAAGGACTGGCAGAAGGCGATCGGCGTCGCGCGCGAGCTGGCGCAGGAGTCCGGCGAGCACTGGCACAAGGAGGTCGCCGAGTTCCACTGCGAGCTCGCCGAGGGCGAGGCGACCCACTCGCGCCCCGCGGAAGCCCGCAAGCTGCTGGAGCAGGCGCTGGTCGAGCACCGCAAGTGCGTGCGCGCGAGCATCCAGCTGGGCGACCTCGCCGCGACCGCCGGCGACCACGCCGAGGCGATCGAGCACTGGAAGCGGATCGAGTCGCAGAACCCGGCGTACCTCGCGCTCGTCGCGCAGCGCCTGCTCAAGTCCTTCCAGGCCGTATCCGACATGCCGACCGGACTGACCCTGCTGCGCGGCTATCTGTCGCGCTACCCCTCGCTCGACTTGCTCGACGTGGTGTTCCAGTCGACGCTGGACGCGGAAGGGCCGCAGACCGCTTACGAGCTCGTGCGCGAGGAGATCCGACGCAATCCCACGCTGCTCGGCCTGGACAAGCTGCTCGAAGCGCAGATCCTCACTGCGCCGGCGGACCGCCGCCAGGACCTCGAACTCGTCAAGAATCTCGTGCACGGGCAGACGCGGCGGCTTGCGCGCTACCGTTGCGAGAACTGCGGCTTCAAGGCGCGGCAGTTCTACTGGCAGTGCCCCGCCTGCGGTGGCTGGGAGACCTATCCGCCGCGGCGCAGCGAGGAGTTCGACCTTGCACCCTAGGGAAGGAATACAGACTTGAAGATCACAATGGTCGGCACCGGGTACGTTGGCCTGGTCACCGGCGCGTGCTTTGCCGAGGTCGGCAACGACGTGCTCTGCTTCGATGTCGACCGGCGCAAGATCGACATCCTCGAAAGCGGCGGCATCCCCATCTACGAGCCGGGGTTGCAGGACATGGTTCGCCGCAACCGTGCGGCCGGGCGGCTGCAGTTCACCACGGACGTGGAGAAGGCGGTCGCGTTCGGCGCCCTGCAGTTCATCGCTGTCGGCACGCCCCCCGGAGAGGACGGCTCGGCCGACCTGCAGTACGTGGTGGCGGCGGCGCGGAACATCGGCCGGCACATGACCGGCTACAAGGTGGTGGTGGACAAGTCCACCGTGCCGGTCGGCACCGCGGACCGCGTGCGCGAGGCGATCGCGGACGAGCTCGCGAAGCGGGGCGCGCAGATTTCCTACTCCGTGGTCTCCAATCCCGAATTCCTGAAGGAAGGCGCGGCGGTCGACGACTTCATGCGGCCCGACCGCATCGTGATCGGCTCCGACGACGAGGAGGCGACCCGGCGCATGCGCATGCTCTACTCGCCGTTCCAGCGCAACCACGAGCGGCTGCTGGTGATGGACGTGCGCTCGGCGGAGCTCACCAAGTACGCGGCCAACGCCATGCTCGCGACGCGCATTTCGTTCATGAACGAGCTCGCGAACCTCGCCGAGCGCCTCGGTGCGGATATCGAGCACGTGCGCATCGGCATCGGCTCGGACCCGCGCATCGGCTACCACTTCCTGTACCCCGGCGCGGGCTACGGCGGCTCGTGCTTTCCCAAGGACGTGAAGGCGCTGATCCGCACCGGCGCGGACCACAGCATGGACCTGCAGGTTCTCGCAGCCGTGGAACGAGTCAACGACCGGCAGAAGCAGGTGCTCGGCGACAAGATCGCCGCGCGCTTCGGCGCGCGGCTCGACGGCCGCCGCATCGCCGTCTGGGGCCTTGCCTTCAAGCCCAACACCGATGACATGCGCGAGGCCCCGAGCCTGGTGCTGATCGCCGACCTGCTCGCGCGCGGCGCGGAGGTCGCGGTCTATGATCCGGTCGCGATGGACGAGGCGCGGCGCGACTTGCCGGCAAGCGCGAAGCTGCGTTACGCCACCTCCCCGATGGATACGGTGCACGGTGCCGATGCGCTCGCCATCGTCACGGAATGGAAGGAGTTCCGCAGCCCCGACTTCGAAGGCATGAAGGCCGCCATGCGCTCGCCGGTGATCTTCGACGGCCGCAACCTGTACGAGCCCGCGGACATCCGCGCCGAGGGATTCGAGTACCACGCCATCGGCCGATGAACCGCCTGCCCGACACCCGCCGCGCCCGCGTCCTCGTCGTCGGGGACGTCATGCTCGACCGTTACTGGTTCGGCGACGTGGAGCGCATCTCCCCGGAGGCTCCGGTGCCGGTGGTGCGCGTCGCCCGCAGCGAGGAGCGCCCGGGCGGCGCGGCAAACGTGGCGCGCAACGCGGCGGCCCTGGGCGCGCGGACGACCCTGCTGTCGGTGGTCGGCGCGGACGAGGCGGGCGCGAGCCTCGAGCGCCTGGTGGCGGCCGAAGGCGTGCACGCGACGCTGCACCGCGACGCCGCGCTCGCCACCACCGTCAAGCTGCGCGTGGTGAGCCGCCAGCAGCAGCTCCTGCGCATCGATTTCGAGACCACGCCCTCGCACGAGGTGCTGGCCGACAAGCTCGCCGGCTATGCGTCGCTGCTCGCGGACGCGGACGTGGTGGTGATGTCCGACTACGGCAAGGGCGGCCTCACGCATATCGCGCGCATGATCGAGCTTGCCCGCGAGGCCGGCAAGCCCATCCTGGTCGACCCGAAGGGCGACGACTACGCCCGCTACCGCGGCGCCACGGCGGTGACGCCTAATCGCGGCGAACTGCGCGAGGTGGTCGGGCGCTGGCGCGACGAAGCGGAGCTCGCGACGCGCGCCCAGGCGCTGCGGCGCGATCTCGACCTCGCAGCGCTGCTGGTGACCCGCAGCGAGGAGGGCATGACGCTGTTCGAGGAGGAGGGGGCCACCCACGAGCCGACCAAGGCGCGCGAGGTGTACGACGTCAGCGGGGCTGGGGACACCGTCATCGCCACGCTGGCGGTGATGCTCGCGGCCGGCCTGCCCATGCGCGCGGCGATGTCGGTCGCGAACCACGCGGCGGGCATCGTGGTTGGTAAACTCGGTACTGCGGTGGTGCGCCCCGAGGAACTCGAGGCGGACCTCGCGGCGACGTCCCGGAACGCTCCATGACCACCTACATCGCAGTGACCGGCGCGGCCGGCTTCATCGGTTCCAATCTCGTGCGCGCGCTCAACCGGCGCGGTGGCGTGAACATCATTGCCGTCGACAACCTGACCCGCGCCGACAAGTTCCGCAACCTGATCGACTGCGAGATCGCCGACTACCTCGACAAGCACGAGTTCCTCGAGCGGCTGCAGGCCGGCGAGTTCGACGGCGCGCTCGACGCGATTCTCCACCAGGGCGCCTGCTCCGACACCATGGAGACCGACGGGCGCTACATGATGGAGAACAACTACCGCTACTCGCTGGCGCTGCTCGACTGGGCGCAGGAGGAGGAGATCCCCTTCCTGTACGCGTCCTCCGCGTCCGTCTACGGCGGCGGCCGCGTCTTCTCCGAAAAGCGCGAGCACGAAGCGCCGCTCAACGTCTACGGCTACTCCAAGTTCCTGTTCGACCAGGTCGTGCGGCGGCGGCTTCGCGATTCCGCCGCGCAGGTCGTCGGCTTCCGCTACTTCAACGTCTACGGACCGGGGGAGGCGCACAAGGGGCGCATGGCGTCGGTCGCCTGGCATTTCTTCAACCAGTGCGAGGCGGATGGACCGGTCAGGCTGTTCCGCGGCACGGACGGCTACGCGGACGGCGAGCAGCGGCGCGACTTCGTGTCGGTGGAGGACGTGGTGAAGGTCAACCTCCATTTCCTCGACGACAACGACCGCTCGGGTATCTTCAATGTCGGCACGGGGCGGGCGCAATCGTTCAACGACGTGGCAGTGGCGGCCGTCAACGCCTTTCGTGCGCAGCGCGGCCAGCCCGGCGGCACGCTGACGGAGCTGGTCGCCCAGGGCGCGATCGAGTACATCCCGTTTCCCGACGCGCTGCGCGGGAAGTACCAGAGCTACACCGAGGCGGACCTCGGCGCGCTGCGGCGCGCCGGTTACGAGGCGCCCTTCCTGTCCGTGGAAGAGGGCGTCGGCCGCTATGTCGCGGCCCTTGCGCAACAGGGCAAACAGCCGTGACGCACTGGAAGACGATCGAGGACACCGTCGGCAACACGCCGCTGGTGCGGCTGAAGCGCCTGCCGGGAACAACCACGAACACGGTGCTCTGCAAGCTCGAGGGCAACAACCCCGCGGGGTCGGTCAAGGACCGCCCGGCGCTCTCGATGATCAAGCGGGCGGAGGAGCGCGGCGACATCAAACCCGGCGACACGCTCGTCGAGGCCACTTCCGGCAACACCGGCATCGCGCTCGCCATGGTGGCCGCGATGCGCGGCTACCGCATGGTGCTCATCATGCCGGAGCATCTCTCGATCGAGCGGCGCCAGAGCATGCGGGCCTATGGCGCGGAGATCATCCTGACACCCAAGGCGGGCGGCATGGAAAACGCGCGCGACCTGGCCGACAGGATGGTGGCCGAGGGCAAGGGCGTGATGCTCGACCAGTTCGCCAATCCGGACAACCCGCGCGCTCACTACGAGGGCACCGGCCCGGAGATCTGGCGCGATACCGGCGGCACCGTGACGCACTTCGTCTCGTCCATGGGCACCACCGGCACCATCATGGGCGTGTCACGTTTCCTCAAGGAGCAGAACCCGAGCATCCGGATCATCGGGTGCCAGCCGGAGGAGGGCTCGCAGATCCCGGGCATCCGCAAGTGGCCGGAGGCGTACCTGCCGAAGATCTACGACAAGGCGCGCGTGGACCGGCTGGAGTACGTGAGCCAGGCAGCCGCCGAGGAGATGGCGCGCCGCATGGCGGTCGAGGAGGGCGTCTTCGCCGGGATCTCCTCGGGGGGCTCGCTCGAGGTGGCGCTGCGCATCTCGCGCGAGGTGGAGCACGCGGTGATCGTCTGCATCACCTGCGACCGCGGCGACCGCTACCTCTCCACCGGCGTGTTCCCGGCGTGACGCCGGGCACTGCCGCGCCCATGCAGACCACGCTCGTCTTCGACATCGAGACCGTCCCGGACGCGGCCGGGGTGCGGGCGCTCTACGACCTCGATCCCGCGCTGTCCGATGCGGACGTCGCCGAGATTGCGTTCCAGCGACGGCGCGCCACCGCCGGCCACGATTTCCTGCAGCTGCACCTGCAGCGCGTCGTCGCGATCTCCTGCGTCCTGCGCGAGGGCAGGGGCCTGCGAGTGTGGTCGCTCGGCGCGGCGGATGACGGCGAGGGCGCGCTCATCCAGCGCTTCTTCGACGGCATCGAGAAGTACACGCCGCAGCTGGTCTCCTGGAACGGCGGCGGCTTCGACCTGCCCGTGCTCCACTACCGCGGCCTGCTGCACGGAGCGGTCGCGCCGCGCTACTGGGACCTCGGCGACGGCGACTACGCCGACAGCCGCGACTTCAAGTGGAACAACTACATCGGGCGGTACCACATGCGCCACTGCGACGTGATGGATCTGCTCGCGATGTACCAGCCGCGCAACAACGCTCCGCTGGACGACCTCGCGCGTCTCGCCGGGCTGCCGGGCAAGCTGGGCATGGACGGCTCGCAGGTGTGGGGTGCCTTCCGCGAAGGCCGCATTGCCGAGATCCGCGCCTACTGCGAGACCGACGTCGTCAACACCTGGCTGCTGTACCTGCGCTTCATGCTGATGCGGGGCGTCGTCACCCGCGAGTCGCACGCCGAGGAGGTGGCGCTGGTGCGGGCGACGCTGCACGGCCTGGGCGAGGCGCACTGGCGGGAGTACCTCGACCGCTGGCCGCAGCAGGCCTGAGCCGATGCCCCAGGCCGTCGTCGAATCGCTGGATCGCGAGGGGCGCGGCGTCGCCCGGGTCGAGGGCAAGGCGGTCTTCATAGAAGGCGCCCTGATCGGCGAGACGGTCGAGTACAGCTCGTACCGCCGCAAGCCGACCTGGGAGCTCGCCACCGCCACGCGCATCGTCACGCCGGCCGGCACGCGGGTCGAGCCGCGCTGCCGCCACTTCGGCACCTGCGGCGGCTGCGCCCTGCAGCACGCCGACCTGGCCACCCAGGTCGCCGCCAAGCAGCGGGTGCTGGAGGATGCGTTCGTGCACATCGGCAAGGTGACGCCGGAGAGCTTGCTGCCGCCAGTCCACGGGCCGGCGTGGGGCTACCGCCATCGCGCGCGGCTTTCCGTGCGGCTGGTGCCGAAGAAGGGCGGGGTGCTGGTGGGCTTCCACGAAAGGCGCTCGAGCTTCGTGGCCGACATGCACACCTGCGAGGTGCTGCCGCCGCGAGTGGCGGCGCTCATCGACCCGCTGCGTGCGCTGATCGGGACGCTCTCCATCGCCGACCGGCTGCCGCAGATCGAGGTGGCGGTGGGCGAGGAAGTGACCGTGCTCGTGCTGCGCATCCTGCAACCGCTCGACGCGGCCGACGAGACTCGGCTGCGCGATTTCGCCGACGCGCACGGCGTGCAGATCTGGCTCCAGACCAAGGGCCCGGACACGGCGGCGCCGTTCCATCCGCTCGACGCGCCGCCGCTGTACTACGCGCTGCCCGAGTTCGGCGTGAAGCTCTTCTTCCGGCCCATCGAGTTCACCCAGGTGAACCACGCCGTGAATCGCATGCTGGTGCGGCGCGCGCTGCGGTTCGTCGCGCCCGCGCCCGGGGAGCGCATCCTCGACCTCTTCTGCGGGCTGGGCAATTTCACGTTGCCGCTGGCGGCCTGCGGCGCGGAGGTGATCGGCATAGAGGGCGCCGCCCCGCTGGTCGAACGGGCCCGCGCCAACGCTGCGGCGAACGGGCTGGTGGCGCAGTTCCAGGCCGCGGATCTCTTCACCGAGGGGATGCGCCTCCCGCGCGCGGACAAGTGGCTCGTGGACCCGCCGCGCGACGGCGCACTCGAGGTGGTGAAGTCCATCGGCGACGACGGTCCGGCGCGGATCGTCTACGTGTCCTGCGATCCTGCAACGCTCGCGCGCGATGCCGGGCTGCTGGTGCACGCCAAGGGCTATCGCCTGCGGACTGCCGGGGTGGTGAACATGTTTCCCCACACCGCCCACGTCGAGTCCATGGCGGTGTTCGAACGCGGCTGACGCGCCAATGAGAAAGGGCTGCCGAAGCAGCCCTTTTTCGCTCGGAGAGGCGAGTCTTACTCGCGATTCCCCGCGAAGGCCATAAGCAGGTTCAGGAGGTTCACGAAGAGGTTGTAGATGTTCAGGTAGATCGCCATTGTGGCCATCACGTAGTTCGTCTCGCCGCCATTCACGACGCGGCTGACGTCGTAAAGGATGAACGCCGAGAACAGCAGCACCGCCACGGCCGACAGCGTCAGCGCGAGCGCCGGGATCTGGAAGAACAGGTTCGCCAGCGACGCCACGATCAGCAGGATCAGCCCGACGAGCAGGAACTTGCCCATGAAGCTGAAATCGCGCTTGGTGACCGTCGCGATGCCCGCCATGGTGGCGAAGATCACGCCCGTGCCGCCCGCGGCCAGGCCGATGAGCTGGGCGCCGTTCTTGAGGCCCAGGGCCACCTGCAGGATCGGGCCGAGGAACCAGCCGGCCACGAACGTGAACGCCAGCAGCAGGCCGACGCCCCAGACGCTGTTGCGCAGCTTGGTCACCCCGAACAGGATCCCCATCATCACCAGGAACATCCCGATGGGGCCCGCGATCGGGTAGGCGCGCAGGAACCCGAAATTGGTGTTCACGCCGACCATCGCGCCGATCACGGTCGGGATCATCGTCAGGGCGAGCAGCAGGTAGGTGTTGCGCAGGACCTTGTTGCGGCCGAGCGTGAGTTCCCCCGCGCGCTGCGACAGGGCACCGTTGGACTGGATGGTCTGCAGATCCGGTTGCATAAGCTCTAGGTCTCCTGGAAGTCCTAACTGGACAACGCGTTAGATGGTACTCCCGGCCGGGAGTTCAAGTGCCAGGAGTATACCGGCGTGTCCAGGCAGTCGGATTACGGAAGCGAATGAAAACCGCCCCCCGGGCTTGCCCTGCCGAGGGGGAATCGCTAGGGTAAGGCCAAGCGCTGGAAGGGTGGCTGAGCGGCTGAAAGCAGCAGTCTTGAAAACTGCAGAGGGCTAATTGCCCTCCGTGGGTTCGAATCCCACCCCTTCCGCCAAGACGAGATCCGAAGTCATCCGCCAGCGTCCGCTATTCTCCAATTAATCAAGGCTAAGTGATCGGAATGTGGTCCGGGCAGGTGTGGTAGCGCCCGTTGCCAACCGGGGTAACACCGTGGTAGAAAACCGTGGTATCGACTTACCACCGTTCCGGAGTTACCACGGTGCTCACCGATCCCAAGTGCAGGACCGCCACCAGCGCCGGCAAGGCGCTGCGCAAGCTTTCCGACGGCCAGGGCCTGCAGCTCTGGATCCACGCTGACGGGCGCAAGTACTGGCGCCTGCGCTACTGGATCGGCGGCAAGGAGAAGGCGCTCTCCCTTGGCGTGTATCCCGAGGTCACGCTCAAGCAGGCGCGTCTGCGGCGCGACGCGGAGCGCAAGCGCCTCGCCGATGGCCTGGACCCCTCCGCGGAGCGTCGCGCGGAGAAGCTGCGAGCGCGGCTGGCCGCCGAGAACTCCTTCGAGGCCGTGGCGCGCGAGTGGTATGCGAAGCAGCTCCACACCTGGGTCCCGAACCATTCCAGCGATGTGCTGCGCCGGCTGGAATCGAACATCTTCCCCGCGCTCGGCCAGCGCCCCATCGCCCAGATCGATGCGCCCGAGCTCCTCGCCGCCGTGCGCAGGATCGAGTCGCGCGGTGCCTACGACCTGGCCCATCGCGTCCTGCAGGTGTGTGGCCAAGTGTTTCGCTACGGCATTGCCACCGGCCGCTGCACCCGCGATCTCGCCGCCGACCTGCGCGGCGCGCTCACCCCGCACGTCAAGAAGAACCAGGCGGCCGTCCGCCCCGAGGACCTGCCCGCGCTCCTCCGAGCCATCGCGACCTACGATCAGTTGGGCGATCGCCAGACGATGCTCGCCCTGCGGCTTCTCGCGCTCACCTTCGTACGCACGGGCGAGCTGATCGGCGCCACGTGGACGGAGATCGATCGCGACGCCGCGCTCTGGATCATCCCCGCCGCGCGCATGAAGGCCCGCGCCGAGCAGCTGGTGCCCCTGTCGCGCCAGGCACTCGCAATCCTCGAGGAGCTCGAAACGCTCTGCCGCGGCAGCCGCTTCGTCTTCCCCGGTCGCAACCGCGACAAGCCGATCAGCAACAACACGATGCTCTTCGCGCTCTATCGCCTGGGCTACAAGGGCAAGATGACCGGGCACGGCTTCCGGGCAGTGGCCTCGACCATTCTCAACGAGCAAGGCTGGCGGCCCGACGTGATCGAGCGCCAGCTCGCCCACGCCGAGCGCAACGAAGTGCGCGGCGCCTACAACCGCGCCGAGTACCTCCCCGAGCGCATCAAGCTCATGCAGGCCTGGGCCGACTACGTGGACGCGATCGAGCAGGGCGCGAAGGTCCTGCCCTTTCGGGCGGCGTAGCGCCGCCCGCACCACCACGA